>Ga0255055_10003797_pt1 | contig 10111 bp, 9 predicted proteins | sample JV7_2_27_MG_FD_188633 | JGI IMG/M metagenome (GOLD analysis project Ga0255055, IMG submission 188633) | Seawater microbial communities from Jervis Inlet, British Columbia, Canada - JV7_2_27 | ecosystem: Environmental > Aquatic > Marine > Inlet | place: Canada: British Columbia | collected... | reverse complement strand
ATTTGCCTTATTACAGAACAACCCTGCCCGCCTTACCTGTGATTGCCAAGGCGGGCAGGTAGGATTACAGTTTTGTTTATTCGTTTCCTAATATTAGATTTTTACGATTATTTGACCCAGGGTGGCAGAACAATTTTGCCTTCTGCCAAACTTGGCGGATAGACGATTTTTCTTTTGCCGTCTTCGGTCCACTGGAAAAATACCGCAACCGCCGTTTGAGCCGGATCGGTTCCGTAAATCACCTGGTGGCCTTCATCAAATTTGATGCGCCCCATAACCCCCTGTCTGTCGGTCTTTTCGATCTCAGCTACGATGGCGTCCGGATCGAGTGAATTTGCCCTTTCGATAGCCTCTTTTAAAATGTAAACCGATTCGTATGAAGGTGCAGGAGCATGGCCGGACTGGATGCCTTTTCCATATGCCTTTTTGTATTTATTGTAAAATTGTTTTGCAGGTGCATATTTATTCGATGGTATGTTTCCCAATTCGAAAACGGCATTCATCAGTCCTCCGATTTTGCCACCGAAGGTTTTCCAGGCAACTTCTCCGGCCATCGGCGAGATAAACCCGGCGATCAGTCCCGGTACCCTCATGCTTTTCCACTGCTTAACCAGCACACCGCTTTCAGGCATATCAAAACAGGTAAACAAGACTCCGGCGTCTTTGGCTTTGGCTTTCATTAACGCCGAAGAAAAGTCAGAAAATCCGGTAGGATATTGATCGTGGCCGACGACTTCCCAACCGGTTTTAAGGAAGAATTTATTTTTCATGGCATTGGCCGTTCCACGGGCCCAGAGGACATCCTGGTTCATGATGTAAACTTTGTTAAAGCCAAACTCCTTTTTAAGCGTTGCCATGGTGCCGCCCAAAAGTTTGGCCCAGTAGATCACATTTAAGGATACCCTGAAGACATATTTGTATTTTTCGGGCTCTTTTTTAATTTTGGCTTCCGATCCCGGAGTCATTGCCAGCGTACCGAGAATCGGCATTTTGTATTTAGCAAATATATCCATGCCCGCCATTAATGCCTCGGAACGGAAAGGTCCTACGACAATGGCCGTTGGTTTTTTCTCTAATATAAGCTTTTCAAGGCCTAAGAGGGCTTCCGGTACCGGTACACCGGCAGCTGCATCACGAAGATCGGTGGCAACCACCGTGAATGGTCTTTTGGTGCCGCCGACATTAACGCCGCCTTTGGCATTAATCTCACTGACTGCCAATTGAACCGCTTTATGAGATTCTTTGCCTTCCAGAAAACCTAATGAAGTGGGAACTCCGATAACGATCGGTTCAGCTGCAAATACAGTTGGCGCGGGTATCGCCCAGATGAACGCAACAGCCAACACGAAAGTGAATACGCATATTTTCCGATTCATGGGTGTCCTCCTTTTCTATTAACTCCTCGCTTAAAAATCCGGGAGAAGTCGGGTTAGTATGTTTATCCTGATAACAATGCTGTGGGTTCTGCTGGCGGTCTCCTGAATTAAAAAAACCAGACGCCATATCCTGCTTTCGAGCGCTGTCCATGAACGTGATCTGCTATTTCAAAGACAACTTCGGGTGCCGAAAAGGATCCAGAAGGTTGAGCACAGGCGGTGTAGCTATGACATAGCTACTATACGGTGTGGTAGCTATATGAACCACGGCGGGATGTCAAGGAATTTGTGTTACCTGCTGTGATCAATTACGGGCCGTTTTTCTGAAAGATATGCAATTTTATTCAAGGCGTTTACTCTTTGTTGGTTATCGTTTCTGATATTTTAGATAATACTTTAGTTCATTATAATGAACACTAATTAAATTTAAATCTTTTGTCATATTCTTATTTAATACACGTAATTTAATAATTATAGCAAAAAATTGCTTGACAAAATGGATGTAACTGATAGGATATCAGACTAAAAATGTTCATTGAGATGAACATATTAAGCGGGGCGGAGTAAAGGATTGATGATGGCTAAGAAAATAATGATGATTGATCCGGATAAATGCACGGGCTGCCGTAACTGTGAACTCGTTTGTTCGGTAAGGCATTACGGGGTGAGCAATCCTTCTTTAGCCCGTATTCATATTGTTAAATGGGAAAATATAGGCCTTTATATACCCATGAGCTGTCAGCAGTGTGAAGATGCGCCCTGCATGACAGTCTGCCCCAAAGATGCAATTTGCCGCGACGAAAAACTGGACAGCATCAGTATAAACCATGACCTTTGCATCGGCTGCAAGATGTGCGTCTCGGCCTGTCCCTTCGGTGCCATGCGGTGGAATTCGAAGCGCAGCCGTGTTTTTAAATGCAATTTGTGCCATGGAGACCCTCAATGCGTGCGCTTCTGCTACACGAAGGCCATCGACTATGTGGAAACCAGCAAGCTTAGTACGGATCGCATGCGGCAGGCTGCTGAAAATTATGCCAGAGCAACGCGACGCTAACTTTAGTCACTTCGAACTTTAGTTCACTTTAGTCACTTTTTACAATGCTGGAGGTGTACCTTGAAAATCCAGGTAGAATCTCTCGGGCTGCCGACGCTTTCCAAGTTAATCGGTAAAAAGACGGTATTGGAAATGACGGACGGGACGGTGGCCGATCTTATCACACATATTGTGAACCGAAATAGCCGGCAGGCGCGTAAAATACTGCTGGATCCAACAGGGGAACTGGACCTGACGATCCAGGTGATGATCAATGATGAAGGCTTCCTGCCAAGAGAAGAGTATTCACAGCGTTTTCTCAAAGACGGTGATTCGGTGAAGTTTATGTTACTCGTCGGAGGCGGCTAGGTTTTCGATCTCTAAATGGCCCCTTTTGCCGCTGGGCTGTGTTCTCCGCGGAATTGCTTCCTCGACGTACGCAAAGTACGCCTCGTCGCAAATTCCTTGTGCGGCCGAGCCCATCAACAAAAGTGACTCATTTATAGATCGAAAACAGTTAATCTTAATATTTATGAAAGTTATGACTCAGATTAAAGACAATAAAAAAATGCCATATTTCCGAGTCAATCAGAACTGTGACGGGTGTCTGGCCTGCGTGGAAAATTGTCCTGCTTCTGCATTGGGTTGTGATGATCAGGACGATAGACGAACGCTCAAACACAATATGACCAAATGCGCCCGATGCGGTCAATGCTGGCGAGTTTGCCCGCAGAATGCCATCGAATTTCAGCATCTTTTAGTCGGGCAGTGGGATAAAGTGATCACCCTTGATCTCATTCATTGCCGGGTATGCGGCGAACCGCTTTATTCGCCGGCCTACCGTCAAAAAGTTGAAAGCAAACTGAATTCAACCCGTGAGGCACTCTGCCCCAGGCATCGGCAAAGTTATGCCGCGTCGCTGTGGCCACGTTCTGGAGCGGGCAGGGCAAAGTAAAACCTAGGTTAAAATTGGGGGATAGATGATTGTCGGAGATTTAAAGCCGCTGGAAGAAATCATATCTGCAATTAAAGATTATAAGCAGGTGCTTGTCCTTGGCTGCGGCAGTTGTGTCACCGTTTGTCTTTCGGGTGGCGAAAAGGAAGCTGAGCAGCTTAGCCACGAACTATCCCAGATGCAGCATTATAAGGGCACTCCGCCGCAATTTGAGGTTGGCTCAATTCTGAGACAGTGTGAACGGGACCTGGTACTGGAATATCAGAATATACCCGATGGAATGGAGGCCGTGCTGTCACTTGCCTGTGGTGCCGGTGTTCAAACCTTAGCTGATGCTTTGGAGCCTTTGCCGGTGATTCCCGCGCTTAATACGACTTTTCTGGGCGCATCAGATAAACCTGGAACCTGGACCGAAAAATGCAAGGGCTGCGGGGACTGCATACTCATCCATACCGGCGGCATTTGTCCGATTGCGCGATGCGCCAAGAGTCTTTTTAACGGTCCGTGCGGTGGCTCCAAGGGGGGCTATTGTGAAGTCGGCCAGGGTATTCCCTGCGCTTGGGCCCAGATTGTTGCCCGGCTCAAGAAAATGGACAAACTGCACTGTTATGAGGAAATCCACGCTTCAAAAAATTGGAAGCCGGGCGGAGCGGCAGGGCTGCGAAGGCGGGTAAGAACCGGTCTGGGTGAGGGATCAGGAAACAGATGACAGAAGACAGAAAACAGAGGTCAGATAGGGTGCTTCATCTTCCGGTTTTTACTTTCTGTCATCTGCCATCTGTCATCTGTCTTCTGTTAATTAACCTCTGAACCCTGAACGCTGAACCTTTGGACAATGAAATGGAAATAAACGAAATTGAAATACTTTCCGTTGGTGTGGATGTAGGAAGTTCAACCAGTCATCTGGCTTTTTCCAATCTGTTACTCAAAAAAGATGAGCGCTCGGCTACGCGGCGCTTCAAAATCCAGGAAAGAAACATCGTTTATGAGGGCCGAATCATCAATACGCCTTTTCTTGATGATAATACAATTGATATCGTTCGATTAACTGATTTTTTCAAAGAAGAATATAAACGGGCTGGAATAGATCCTGCCGACATCCAGACCGGTGCGGTTATCGTCACCGGCGAGTCCGCTCGCAAACAAAACGCAAAGCAAATCGTCGAAGCGCTGTCCAATGATGCCGGAAAATTTGTAGCAGCCACCGCCGGACCCAATTTCGAAAGCGTCATCGCCGCAATGGGTTCCGGTGCAGCCGCTCGATCAAAGGAATATAACAAAACGATATTATCCTGTGACATTGGTGGCGGCACCTCAAACTTCGCCATATCAAAAAATGGAGAGACGTTATCCACAAGTTGCATATCGGTAGGAGGGCGGGTGCTGGGCGTCAGTTCGAAAGGAAAAATCTGGCGGCTTGATGAACCGGCCGGAAAGGTTATGCAACATCTCGGGTTGAATTATAAAATCGGGGATCAAATCTCAAGAGAGGATATCGAAAGAATCGTAAAAAAGTTTGCTGAAATCTTATTTGAGGTCATTACAGGTCCCGCAAATTCTGCTTTAGCCCGACAGCTTATGCTGACCGATGATCTGGATTTTCCAAGCCGCATTGATGAATATTCATTTTCAGGGGGTGTCGCAGAGTTGATGTATGGGGGTCTGGACAATTATGATGATATCGGCCAAATCCTGGCCGATCACATCAATTCGTTGATACCCAAATTAAATTCTGCGGTCGTAGAGCCACCCAATAAAATCAGAGCAACCGTCATTGGCGCCGGCGCCTATTCGCTATCAATATCCGGTTCTTCGGGTTTTATGGATGATTCTATTGAGTTTCCGATTAGAAATGTACCCGTAATTCGGGTAGATGTCGACCAGGCAAAATTAAGTGTTGATCATGTTACATCGCAAATAAAAATCTCCTTCAAAAGATTTGACATAGAAGAAGGTGAAGAGATCATCGCTTTATACTTCAAAGACCCGGTTATGGCGAATTATTCCCAGCTGGAATTGTTTGCCAAATCTATTGAAGCGGTGCTGGCCAATACGATTAAGAGAAAAATGCCGATTATTTTGATCTTTGAAACCGATATTGCATGCAGCGTTGGAAACGTCATTCGTCGTGAAACTGATTTGAAAACGAATTTATTGTCACTTGATGAGCTAAATTTGAAAGAAGGCGATTGGATCGATATTGGAGAACCTTTAGTGGCCGGTCAAGTATTTCCGGTTACGGTGAAGTCTCTTGTTTTCCATAGCAACTAGTGTCATGTCCCACAAAAATGTTACAAAAGTGGTGCGGTATATTTTAGTTCAGCTGAGTTCTTTAAACAACACAATGTCTATGGTTTCAGGTGTCAGGCCTTAGGCCCCTGGCTTCTTGTTGCTGGCTGCCGGTCAATGAGCTCAAAATTTTAGGGATGAATCGCGGATTTGGAAGCCTGGGCACCAATTCCCGGGAATTAGCAGCCACAGATCAGGGGTAAGAGACTATCCGCCAGTAACCAGTGACCAGAAGCCAGTGGTCATGGTGCTTTTCGCCTGGTGAGGAGTTGTTCTTGAATCCGTCGGCTGATGGCCTTGGCGGCCTTGTGTGTTTCCCCGGTTAGTGTATTCATCTTGTGTTCATCAAGACTTGCCTTGAACCCCACAGTCCAGATGGCGGACCTCAATTGCCCCAATCCCATCAGCGGCGATGCCACGGCGCGGACACCCAAAATATACTCCTCGTCATCAACGGCGAACCCATTTTCCCTGACCTGTCTTAGCTCCTGGAAATACAACGCCGTATCGACAATCGAATTATCCGTAAATCGGGGCAGCCCCTTTGATTTGACAATCTTTAGGGCCTGTTCTTCTTTCATGGATGCCAGAAAGACCTTGCCCACGGCTCCGGCAAACATGGGCATGGTTGTGCCGACCGGGGCTGTAATTTTAAGATCCTGACTTGATTCAACAATATCCAAGACGGTCACATGATCCCAATTTAGAATGCCCAGAAAAACCGATGTCCGGGTCTTATCCATCAGTTCTTCCATGACAGGTCTTGCCGAGGATCTAAGATCAATCTGAGAATAGGCCGAGCGGCCGATTTCGAGCAGCGTGAAACCCAGCTTATATTTTTTGGTCAACGGATCCCGCATAACAGCGCCCAGCTCTTCCAGGGCCGAGGTCATGCCATGGACGGTGCTCTTGGCCATCTTGAGGGCCTTTGCCAGTTCGCTCACTCCTAAGCCATCTTTGGATGAAGAAATGACGCTGAGGATTGCGAAAGCTTTTTTTACGGAAGGTGCTCCATATTTTTTCATAGGTCTTCTTAAATTAATTTTGGAGTGTTGGAGTACTGGAGTAAGGGTTGAATGTTGGATATCTTTTTACAACACTCCAATACTCCATTCACTCCAGTACTCCACGATCGCAAGACTCAAGGACTTTGGGCAACCTTGGATTTATCTTTTCATAGATTCCCAAAACTTTTTTGAGAATACAATCGGATGTCATTGTTTGTCAACATTTTTGTTCATCTCAATGAACGATAAATAGATGCATTCGATTTCTCCTGGTCTTATGCTCAGCAGCCGATTGTTCGTAATTGACGCATGAATTGCCAAATATAGATTGAAAAAATATGAAAAAAAGGCATATTTTCGGTTGATAAAAAATAGGGGTTATGTTATCAAATTTGTAAAACACGGATGTTCACAATGATGAACATAATTAGATAATAGATAGAGGACACAAAGGAGAGTAGCATATGGCGACCGAAAACAAAGACTTGTCAACGGCCGAAAGCCTGCGAAAGACCAGGACCTACGGTAAGTTTAGATGCCATAATCCCAGCTGTATGGAGAGGATTCAGCCGGAAAAGGGAAAAAAGACTGCCAAATGCGCAATATGCGGAATGGAATACCGGGTCCACTGGGTCAATCCCAACCTGCCCCGTATTCGAGGACCGGTCTGGGAGGTAAATCGGAAATTGGCAGAAGAAAAATTAAAAGAGAAGGGGGTAACCTAGCATGTCGCTAAACAGGAAGATCGCATATATTGATCTCACCACCGGTGATATCCAGACAAAACCGATCCCGCTTGAAGTTCGAAAGAAGTTTTTGGGCGGCCGGGGATTGGATGCATATCTGCTTTATAACCATACCAAAAAGGGTTGTGACCCTCTGGATCCTGAGAACGCCCTTTTGATAAGCGGCGGTATCCTGACGGCCACATGTGCTTCTGCCACTGCCAGGGCACATATTATGGCAAAATCACCCCTGACCGGATTGTTGGGAAGCACCAATATGGGAGGCTTTTTTGCACCTGAATTAGCCTGGGCGGGCTTTCATCATCTGGTGATCAAGGGTAAAGCCGAACATCCCGTTTATATTTATATCCATAACGGCGAAATCGAAATTCGGGATGCCCGCGACATCTGGGGCAAATCCTCGACCGACGCTCAGTGGGCCATCAGGGAAGACCTGGGGGATGAGGAAGTCAAGAGTTGTGTTTGCGGGCCGGCCGGAGAGAATCTGGTCAGGTTTGCCAACGTCATGACGGGAATTAAAAATTCCGGCGGCCGCACGGGAATGGGCTGCGTCATGGGTTCCAAGAATCTCAAGGGCGTGGCGGCCCGCGGAACCATGGATATACAGATTGCCCACCCGACTGAAGCCCTGGAATACAATAAACGCTTCATCGACCAGATCGTCAGCGCTAAAGTGAATCAAACCCAGGGGGCCTTGGGAACTCCTTTTATCTGGGGAGCAACGAATTCCTGGGGAGGTGTCAGGACCCGGAATTTTCAGTATAACCAGTGCGAATATGCCGATGATATCGAACCCGAGCGTTTCGATGAAATTTCTGAAGAGACCATGGGGCCCCACCATATGACCGGCTGCTTCGGCTGCCAGGTCCATTGCAGGGCCCAGTATAAAATTCCGGAAGGCCCCTTTGCAGGAAAATACGATGAAGGGCCGGAATACACCTCCCTGGGTACGTTCGGAGCCGAGACCGACACCCCCCGGGCGCTGACGGTTCTCGCCGGCAATCACCTGGTCAATCAGTTCGGGATGGATAATCTTGAAACCGGCAGCCTCATTTCCTGGGCCATGGAGCTTTACGAACTGGGCATCATCACCGACAAAGAAACCGATGGACTGGATCTGACATGGGGAAATGACGAGGCGGTCATCGAAATGATCGAACGCATCTGTTACCGTAAAGGCTGGCTGGCAGATGCACTTGCCGATGGCGGTATTCCCGCCTCAAAAAAGATCGGTAAAAATTCTTTTGATTATCTCATTCAGGTCAAAGGGATGAGCAATCTGCATTCGGATGAGAGAGCAACCCCGGGGCTGGCACTCAATGTCGCTACGGCATCAAGAGGTTCGGACCATTTGAGGAGCAGGCCGGCCATCGATCTATACCATCTGCCGCAAGAGGTCTTAAGGAAAATTTACGGCAATCCAGTCCCCTATGATGGGCCGTTAAGCTCCGAGCATACGGAATATGTCGGCAAACCCTGGCAGGTCTTCTGGCAAGAAAACTGTTACATGGGAGTGGACTGTCTTGGTATCTGTAAATACCATACAACTTTCCTGGGACCGACACTGCCGAATTTTGAGGATTGGTCAAAAGTGCTTTATTATAATACCGGTCTCGAAATGACACCTGAAGAGATCTGGGAGGTTGCCAGACGGTGTAACATGATTGAAAGGCTTTTCAACTTAAGGGAAGGGCTGTCAAGAAACGATCTCGAAAAAGGCGATATGTTGAACCATCGCTATTTCGATGAGCCCTGCAGAAGGGGCGCCATAGATGTAGTCGGCCTAAAGATCGATAAGAAAAAATTTATAAAGATGGTCGATGAATTATACAAGCACCAGGGCCTCGATCGAGACGGTGTTCCTAAATCGGAGACCCTCAAAAGCCTCGGCCTGGAAAATGAGCCGTCACATTTGCTGTAACCCCAATTGAGTTAAAACTAATTGAGCGTTTTTCGCTCAATTAGATTGGAGGAAATAAATGGCTAAAGTGCTATATATAGATTACCAGAAGTGCACAGGCTGCAGGCTGTGTGAGCTTGTGTGCACTGTTTGGCATGATGGGATATCCAATCCTGCCAGAAGCCGGATCAGGGTCATTAAATGGGAGGACGAAGGTCTATATATTCCCATGACATGTCAGCAATGTCAGGATGCGCCCTGTATGAATGTCTGCCCGGTCAAGGCCATCTCACGAAATGAGGAATTGGGACGGGTAGCCGTTGATTATGATGCCTGCATCGGCTGCCGCTCATGCGTGGGTGCGTGCCCTTTCGGTGCCATGAGTTTTAATCCCACAGACAGAAAGGTTTTCAAGTGCGACCTCTGTGACGGCGATCCGCAGTGTGTCAGGTTCTGTGAAGTAAAGGCCGTAGATTTTATTGAGGCAGATGAGGTGTGCTCGATGAAGAGAAGAAAAGCAGCAGAACGCGTATCAGCCGCGGGTAAAGAGACCGCCGCTTTGGAGGCGCAACTTTAGATAGCACCCTTTACTTTAATGTTTTCAGATGAGCCGTTGAATCCTTTAAATCTTTTCTTTTTTCACCCCAGCGCTTGAAAAGATCATGCTCAATGCCAATATAGTCAAATACCTTACCGATCGTTTGATTGATAATATCGTCAAGCGTTTTTGGCTGGTGATAAAAGGAAGGGACCGGCGGTAATAAATGGGCGCCCATCTCCGCAGCCATGGTCATCAGCCGTAGAT
>Ga0255055_10003796_pt1 | contig 10112 bp, 9 predicted proteins | sample JV7_2_27_MG_FD_188633 | JGI IMG/M metagenome (GOLD analysis project Ga0255055, IMG submission 188633) | Seawater microbial communities from Jervis Inlet, British Columbia, Canada - JV7_2_27 | ecosystem: Environmental > Aquatic > Marine > Inlet | place: Canada: British Columbia | collected... | reverse complement strand
TGGATCAGGAACATGCAGGGGTCATCAGGCATGGCGCCAAGGTCCTGTATGCATATAGTGAAGCAACAGTGCCTAAAATGACGGTCATTATCAGAAAGGCCTACGGCGGAGGCTATATCGCCATGGGATCAAGGCATCTAAGAGCTGATTTTGTATTTGCCTGGCCGGGTGCCGAAATTGCGGTAATGGGACCGGAGGGTGCCGCCAATATCATCTTCAGGAAAGAAATAGCAACGGCAGAAGATCCAGATAAAGTCAGAAAGCAGAAAGTGAAGGAATACAAGGATAAGTTTGCCAATCCATATGTTGCAGCAGCCAAAGGGTATATCGATTCAGTGATCGAACCCCAGGACACCAGGAAACACCTGCTGCATGCCATTGAAGTGGCAGGCAACAAGCAAGTATACCTTCCACAGAAAAAACACGGTATTCCACCATTTTAAAAACCAGCTCAGATGATACCAACCAGAAAATCTACAGCAGGTACCGGGACAGCTCCAAGGACCCGGGCAAAAGGAAAATCAAAGAGTACTGCCAAAACAACCACGATAGCATCCTCAACCAGTATGGAAGCCAATGGGGATTGTGACGATAAAAAGGCAAGATGTAAAACGCTGATCATTGATGGTGATAAGTACCGAACAAGGTATAATACAAAATTTGAGAAAAGGAAGACCTGGAAAAATCACAATCCCAAGAATATCACTTCCTCCATCCCCGGTACCATCATTAAGATTTACACCAAGGTCGGGGAGGAAGTGAAGAAGGGTGATCCCATCCTGCTCCTGGAAGCGATGAAAATGAAGAACAGGATCCTTTTCAATATCGATGGCAAGGTTAAATCCATCAAGGTAAAAGAAGGGGAAAGGGTACCCAAGGATCATCTGATGCTTGAAATGGCTTAACCTGCCATCCGCTCAGGAAAACCGTTCAATATGTAAAGGATAACGGCTTATCTCAGGGGGTAACATGGGACTTTCCCTGAAGAGTCCGAAAACAGCAGAACCGCTTCCTGTCATGGATGCATAGACGGCCCCTCCTGCATATAAAGCCTGTTTTATTCCGCCGATCTCAGGGTATTTTTCAAAGACAGGTACCTCAAAATGATTGACCAGGCGTCCGCTCCATTCCTCCGGAGCAGACTTGAGTACCTCTTTTACCGGTTGATCTTTATCTGTGGGACTGATCATTCTGTAGGCCATGGCAGTATTAATGGTGATCCCGGGCAGGACAAGGATAAGCGTATATCCGGAAAGATCAAGGGACAGGGGCTCCAGGTTTTCACCGCGTCCTGTGCCCAGGCCTGGTTCGTTGATGATAAAAAAGGGACAATCACTCCCGATCTTTGAAGCATATTCCATCAGAACAGGCACATCCAGGCCTAAGCCGAACATCTCGTTCAAAGCCCTCATGGTAAATGCAGCATCAGATGATCCTCCTCCCAGTCCAGCCCCGGTGGGGATCCTTTTGTGCAGATGCAGGTTTACATCGGGTATACCATGTTTATCCTTCAGGAGCCGGAGGGCCCGGATACATAGGTTATCATCCCTGGCTTCCAGGGGAATTCCCGTCAGGGTGAGCCTGTCTGTTTTGCCGGTATTATTTCCTGTGTCAGATACTATTTCCAGCATATCCGTTAATCCGACCGGCAGGAAGGCGGATTCCAGGTCATGAAATCCATCAGGCCTTTTTCTGAGTATCCTTAATCCAAGGTTTATCTTTGCATTGGGAAAAACGATCATGGATTGTTAACAATTTCTTTTGAATGGACAATGAGAAATGGCGACAATCACCATATATAAAGGTAAAGATTAATTTTTAACAGCTTGCGTTAATAAGATTCAGAGGGATGTTTAAAAATGGACTGCTTGCGGGACCCTCCGGAGCAGGCTCATTTCATACCTTTGACTTCCTAATTTGGGTACTTCTTATGGCATTAAAAGGGAATTCTCAGACATCGCCGAAACTGGCCAATCTGAATGTGGAATATGGAAAATTACCTCCCCAGGCGGTAGACCTGGAGGAGGCAGTACTGGGTGCGATCATGCTTGAAAAGGATGCAGTCCTATCTGTTCTTGATATCCTGAAACCGGAGAGTTTTTACAAGGATGTACATCAGAAAATCTACAAGACAATCATCGATCTTTCCATGGAGGAAAAGGCCATCGATATACTGACTGTAACCGAAGAGCTGAAAAGACGAAATTCACTGGAGGAGGTTGGGGGACCGCTATATATAACCCAGCTGACGAGCAAGGTTGCCTCGGCAGCCCACCTGGAGTTTCATGCCCGGATCATACAGCAGAAATACATACAGAGAGAGTTGATCAGGGTTTCCTCCAATATCCAGCGGAAGGCCTTTGACGAAACCATGGATGTGGATGATTTGCTGGACCAGGCAGAAAGCGATCTTTTTGAGATCGCAGAAGGCAATATCAAAAAGGAGACTGCCAAGATCAATGTCCTGGTGAAACAGGCCATTCACCAGATTGAGGAGGCCGCAAAAAGGGAAGATAACCTCAGCGGGGTACCATCTGGTTTTACCAAGCTCGACCGGTTGACCTCAGGCTGGCAAAAATCAGACCTGGTGATCATCGCAGCCAGGCCATCCATGGGAAAAACAGCATTTGCTCTGTCCATGGGCAGAAACATTGCCGTTGAACACAAACGACCAATAGCCATTTTCTCACTGGAGATGTCATCCATTCAGCTGGTGACCAGGATGATCGTTTCGGAGACTGAACTTCCTGTAGACCGCATACGCAATGGGCGGCTGGAAGAGTATGAATGGAAGCAGCTAGATTATAAGATCAAAAGCCTGGTGGAGGCACCCATCTTTATTGATGATACTCCGGCTATATCCATCTTTGAGCTTCGGGCCAAATGCCGTCGCCTGAAAGTACAGCACAATATTGAGATGATCGTCGTTGATTACCTCCAGTTGATGTCCGGTTCGGCTGATTCAAAAGGGAGCAGGGAACAGGAGGTAAGCAGCATATCCAGATCGCTGAAAGCCATTGCCAAAGAACTGGATGTACCGGTCATTGCACTTTCACAGCTGAACCGATCGGTTGAGCTCAGATCGGGGAATAAGCGGCCTCAATTATCAGACTTAAGGGAATCCGGGGCCATTGAACAGGATGCAGACCTTGTCATTTTCATACATCGTCCAGAAAAATATGATATTTACGAGGATGAGCAGGGGAATTCTCTTGTTGGCATCGCTGATATCATCCTGGCAAAGCACAGGAACGGACCCATTGGAGATGTCCAGTTGAAATTCAAGGATGATTCTGCCAAATTTGTGGAACTGGATGCATTGCAACCATTGCCTGGAGACGATTCAGACGGAGCATATACCATCGGATCAAAAATGAACAAGCATGGGGTTGAGGATAATACAAACCTTCCTTATTGATAAGGATATTACAGGATATCCTTTAATGACAGCAGGGAATCAAACTCGTAGGTTACCGGATCATTGTGAATGATCCCGTCACGGTTCAGAAAAACCTGATCAATGCCGAATTTACGGGCCCCCAGGATATCTACTTCAAGGTCATCGCCGATCATCAGGCTTTCTTTTTTACGGGCATTCACGGAACTGAGGGCCTGATGAAAGATCTCCGGACGGGGTTTGTTATGTCCCACAACCTCTGATGTGGTAAGGCTCTGGAAGTATTGCTCAAGCCGGCAATTTTTCAGCTTGATCTGCTGGGTGGTCAGGAACCCGTTGGTTATGATATGTAAGTGGTAACCGGGTTGAAGGTAATCGAGGATTTCGCGGGTATGGGGGACGAGCAGTGTTTTTTTGGGACTGATATCAAGGTACTCGTCACCGATCTTTTCGGCCAGTTCATCATCGGTGATCCCGAAATGGGCCAGGCTCATCCTGAAGCGTTTTGTTCGCAGGACATCCTTGGTCATTTCGCCTTTGCGGTAGAAACTCCATAATTGCAGGTTGACCTCATGGTATATCCGGACAAAATCTTCCGGATCATCAATGGATCTATCGAGCTGGTAGTTGAAGAACAATTCTTTAATGGTTTCACCGGAATTTCGGTCAAAGTCCCACAAGGTCCGGTCCAGGTCAAAGAAAATATGTTTATAAGGGCTCAATTTTATGTGATAGTTGCTTACTAAAGATAATGGTTTTATTTTTGAAAATATGGAAGTTTTATACGGGATAATAGGATTGATTGCAGGGGGGGGGATCGTATTCCTGGTTCTGCGAAGCTGGCTGGCAGGAAGGCAGCAGTACATGAAGGAAAAGATAATCGGATTGGAAGAGGAAACCCTTGCACTGGACCAGCAGATCAAGGATAGGGAAGCAGAGATGATCCGTTTGACAAGGGAACTGGCAGTGGCTACAACCAATCATGAAAATCTGAAGGAAAAGCTGGAAGAACAGAAGACCGAAATCAGCGAGCTCCAGGATAGGTTCAGGATTGAGTTCAAAAACCTGGCTAATGAAATTCTTGAAGAAAAATCAAAAAAGTTTACGGAACAGAACAGGTCAAATCTTGACCAGTTGCTGAAGCCACTGGGTGAAAAGATCAGGGATTTCGAGAAAAAGGTTGAAGATGTATATGATAAAGAAGCCCAGCAACGCTTCAGCCTGAAGGAAGAGGTAAAGAGACTGGCCGAATTGAATAAAAAAATTTCAGCCGATGCTGAAAATCTTACCAGGGCACTGAAAGGCGATTCAAAGTCCCAGGGGAACTGGGGAGAAATGATCCTCGAGAGCATACTGGAAAGATCCGGCCTGGCAAAAGACCGTGAGTACGTTGTTCAGCCATCCTTTCAGGGGGATGATGGACGGCGTATGCAGCCGGATGTTGTGGTTTCTTACCCGGGAAACCGTTCCGTCATCATCGATGCCAAGGTCTCACTGACAGCCTATGAAAGGCTGGTAGATGCCAGCAGTCCCGAACTCAGGGAGAAGCATCTGAAGGAACACCTTACCTCCATCAGGAACCATGTTATTGAACTGAGCAATAAAGATTATCTTGATATCTATCAGGTTCAGTCCCTCGATTTCATCATGATGTTCCTGCCGGTTGAACCAGCTTACATGGTGGCTATCAAGGAAGATCCGGAAATCTGGAATTACGCTTATGACAGGAGGATCCTGCTCATCTCACCGACCAACCTGCTGGCTGCCCTGAAAATGATTGCCAGCCTGTGGAGACAGGAACACCAGAATAAGAATGCACTTGAGATTGCCCGGCAGAGCGGGGATCTGCTGGATAAGTTTTATGCCCTGCTATCTGACCTGAACGATCTGGGCAGCAGGCTGAAACTTACACAAAAGAGTTATGATGATGCCATCAATAAACTTTCCGAGGGGAAGGGCAACCTGATCCGAAGGGCACAACGGATCGAAGAGTTGGGAGCAAAGACAAAGAAAAACCTTCCGGATAACTTTGAATCCAGGGCAGGGGATTGAGACCGGGACCGGCACATCGGTGCCGGAACCTTTATTGTATGGTGAAGTCCGGGATTCTCTACCAGCCAGCTTGCATGGTTATAAGGTTCCAGTCGGTGCAGCATATCATCCATTTACGAACTACCAGTGGTTCTTCTATCGTTTCCGCAAGAAAATCCCAGTCCTGGGAAACGGTTGAAAATGGCTGGATCATCCAGCTCTCGACAAGCATTTCAGATTCCGGTTCTACCTTCAGAACAGAGGTGAGTTCCGTCCTAGATTCATTCTTCCATTCCTTTTGTACAATCATCCAATCCTCAAACTGTATTCTCTCTTCCATATAAAACTGGTAAGTGCTGGCAGTAAGCTCTGCACTCAGCTCTATGTCGCTTTGAGTATCAGTGGAATATGCCAGTAAGGGTTGGATATCATTCACGAAAAGGGTGTGTTGTCCCAACACAGCAAGACTGCCTGCCGTAAGGATAAGCAGGACAAACATTGTTTTAGCCAGTACTTTCATGATTTATCTCCACGTTATTCAAACCCCGTATGATAAAACCATCAATTGTGCCAAAGTAATTAAGATCCAGAAAATCAATGAGATAATGTCTGTGAAGATAAAATTTCAGGGTTGAAAAGTGAACGGTTTTATGGCAATATATGTACGAAATCGTACATATATGCCGGATGCTACAGGCCTCCAACCAGGATAATACATTCCCCTTTTGGATCGGCATCTTCCAGCCTGAGCAGGATCTCCTCAAGTGTCCCCCTGGAATATTCTTCATGAATCTTGGTAAGCTCCCTGGCCAGGCAGGCCGGTCTGTCTTTACCGAATATATCGATGAGTTGATGCAGGCATTTGCGGATTCTATGTGGGGATTCATACAGGATGATGGAACGGGTTTCTTCTTTAAGCTGATTCAGTCTTTTTTGCCGTCCTTTTTTCTGAGGGAGAAATCCTTCAAACACGAACCTGTCACAGGGCAGTCCGGATGCAACCAGAGCAGGGATAAAAGCAGTCGGTCCGGGAAGGCATTCCACTTCAACCTGTTTTCTAATGCATTCCCGGATGAGCAGGTATCCCGGATCGGATATACCCGGAGTGCCAGCTTCGGAAACAAGGGCCATCACCTCCCCTCTACTTATCCTTTCACTGAGTTGTTCAACGAACTTGTGTTCATTGAATTTGTGATGTGAAAGGATTTTTTTCGTGATCTTGTGTTTCCTGAGCAGTATCCCGGTTTTCCTGGTATCTTCTGCCAGGATCAGGTCGACATCTTCCAGTATACTGAGGGCCCTGAGGGTAATATCTTCCAGGTTCCCGATAGGAGTTGGAACGACGTATAGCTTACTCATTCTTATTCACTATGAATTTTCTTCTGACCAGATCAAGTAACATCTGTACAGAATCGTCTTCCATGTCCCAGTCATAGGTTGTATTGATGTAGTTGAAAGCTTCATTGAAGTTAGTGGCACTATCAAGTATTTTAATGCTTTGCTGGTAACTATCCTTATCCCCGTTAAACAGCTCATTGATCAGTTTGAAACGGTCGTTCAGGCCCAGGGATGTTCCTATATCCCGGATAGGTTTGGACTGCAGCTTGGATGAGAGGTCCGTCCTTTTCCCGTTATCACCAAGTCTTTCATTAATGAATTTTTTCTCTCCCTTGAATTTATCTGCTATGGTAGCCGGTTCTTCGCTTACTATATTTTCGGGCTTTATAGCTGTCACCTCTTCCTGAACCCAATCCTGTTTGGCCGGTTCTTCAGCCTGGACCTTTGCCGGTTTTTCCGGTTTCACTTTTTCCGGTTTCACTTTTTTCGCTTTTATTGCTGCAAGATTTTGCCCTTTCAGGTTGGAAACATCAGTGTAAAGGTTCCTGATCTTCTCCAGGACGATATCTATTTCAATGACAGATACCGGGCCTTCTGCTTTCATCCGGCTGATCATTTCTCCAATATCTCCAACCTGGGTGATTATTTCAGTGATATTATACTTGCTTTCCATAAATGTGCATTATTTTTGTAAAAATAACGATAAAAATACGATTTTCTTACCCTATGTTCATAGAGACCCCTGCAAATAAGACAGAGAAAAGAGGATGGATCGAAGTGATTACCGGATCCATGTTCTCCGGTAAGACAGAAGAGCTGATCAGGCGTCTGAAACGGGCCACAATTGCTATGCAGGAGGTGGAGATATTCAAACCTCAGATTGATGTTCGTTATTCTGAGGATGAGGTTATTTCACATGATGAGAATGCCATCCGGTCAACGCCGGTATCTACAGCCGGGAACATACTCCTGCTGGCAAACGATGTGGATGTGGTAGGGGTCGATGAGGCACAGTTTTTTGATATGGGACTGATAGAAGTATGCAATTCCCTGGCCAATAATGGTATCAGGGTGGTTGTCGCGGGACTTGACATGGATTTCATGGGCAGGCCTTTTGGTCCGATTCCCGGTCTTATTGCCACCGCGGAATTTGTGACAAAGGTCCATGCCATATGTGTCAGGTGCGGGAACCTGGCACATCACACACACAGGAAACTGAAAGCAGATAAACTTGTGCTGCTGGGTGAGAAAGATCTCTATGAACCCTTATGTAGAAAATGTTATAATATTGCACGTAACGAATAATGGATAAATATACTACCGGGGAAATAGCTGCCATGGTTGGCGGGGAACTAAGAGGTTCACCTGAGGAGGTGATCAGTGGGATCAGTACGGACAGCCGGAACGTCCACCAGCCCGAAGCAACCCTATTTGTCGCCATACGGGGAGACCGCCATGACGGGCATTCCTTTATCTCTGAATTGTCAGAACGTGGTATACAGGCCTTTCTTGTCGAGGAACTTCCCCCTTCTGCGGCCGGGACTGCATCCTTTATCCTGGTTAAGGATTCCCTGAAAGCCTTGCAGGAACTGGCTGCAGCACACAGGAACCGGCATGGTTGCAGGGTCATCGGAATCACAGGCAGCAACGGGAAAACCATTGTCAAGGAATGGATTAACCAGGCCCTGTCGCCGGACCAGAAAATAGTCAGGAGTCCCAAAAGTTATAACTCACAAATAGGAGTGCCACTTTCCGTGTTATTACTGGAACAAAATACTGAAACAGGGATTTTCGAGGCGGGTATTTCCCGTACCGGTGAAATGGTCAGGCTGGAAGCCATTATCAGGCCCTCCATTGGGATATTTACCAATATCGGGGAAGCCCATCAGGAAGGTTTTAAGGATATTGAAGAAAAGCTCAGTCAAAAACTTATCCTGTTTAATGATGCATTTAAAATTATATACTGTAGTGAACAGGAGGTGGTTAACAATGTTATCAGAAAGCAGTTCAAGGCGGATAAATTATTTACCTGGTCTTTTGGGAGAGAAAGCGATGTCAGGGCATCGAAGCGCGAAGAGACGGGGGATGGGACTGTACTGGATATCATTTTCGGAGATATCAACTTAGAATTGCTTTTGCCATTTCAGGACAAGGCTTCCATTGAGAATGCCATGCATGTTGTCTCCCTGATGTTGTTACTTGAAATGCCTCCTGTGGTTATCCAGTCACGCATTGCTGACCTGAACCCTGTGGCCATGAGACTAGAGATGGTAAAGGCCCTGCATGATTGTACCATCATCAATGATACCTATAATTCCGACCTGAATTCCCTGACCATTGCACTTGACTACCTGAACCAGCAGCACCAGCATGTGGTCAAAACGCTGATCCTGTCGGATATCATGCAATCGGGGAAGGAGGAAGATACGCTTTACGCTGAGGTATCCGGACTGATAAAGCAGAAAGGCATATCCCGGTTCATTGGTATTGGTCCGGCCCTGATGAGGATGCGCGGGCATTTCCCTGCCAGTGCAGTGTTCTGTGTGAACACAGCTGAATTCCTGTCGGTCCTTGACGTACAGGAATTCAGGAATGAGGCCATCCTTATAAAAGGATCCAGATCGTTCCGGTTTGAAAAAATTACCAGGCGGCTACAACAGAAGAATCATCGGACCAGGCTGGAAATCGATCTGAATGCGCTAATCCATAACCTGAATATCTACCGGTCAAAAACAACCGCCCGGATCATGGTTATGGTAAAGGCATTTTCCTATGGAAGCGGCTCACAGGAGATTGCCAATGCGATGCAATTCCAGCGGGTAGATTATCTCTGTGTTGCCTATGTGGATGAAGGCATCATCCTGCGGGATGCAGGTATTCATCTCCCCATCCTGGTAATGAACCCTGAGGTTACAGGTTTTGACTTGATGATAGATCATGACCTGGAGCCGGAGATATATAATTTCCGGAGTCTGTTCTCTTTTCTTGGCGCCATGGCTAAAAGGAATCTAGTGTCCTATCCCATTCACCTGAAACTGGAGACCGGGATGAACCGGCTTGGTTTCAGGGAGAAGGAACTTGATCAGCTGTTTGAAATATTCCAGCAGCACCCGGATGTCAGGATCATGTCTGTCTTTTCGCATCTTGGGACCGCTGATGTAGCTGCAAATGATCAGTTCACCAGGGAACAAATAGATAAATTTAAACGGATGAGCTCCATGATCCAGGAACAATATCCCTATGAGATCCTGAGGCATATACTTAATACAGCTGGCATTGAAAGGTTCCCGGAGGCCAGCTTTGACATGGTCAGACTGGGTATCGGCCTGTATGGGATCAGCCAGCA
>Ga0255055_10003795_pt1 | contig 10113 bp, 7 predicted proteins | sample JV7_2_27_MG_FD_188633 | JGI IMG/M metagenome (GOLD analysis project Ga0255055, IMG submission 188633) | Seawater microbial communities from Jervis Inlet, British Columbia, Canada - JV7_2_27 | ecosystem: Environmental > Aquatic > Marine > Inlet | place: Canada: British Columbia | collected... | reverse complement strand
TGGCTTTTGCTAGGAAAAAGACCACCACGCTAATTATTAATGCCGCTATCACCCATTTGATGGCTGTTTCCACTCCCGGTGGTATTGCAAAGTCCCCACGCGTGACATCTTCGAAGGGAGAGCCGGCTGCAACATCTTCGGGTGGGAGTACTTCGTCTTGCCTGAAGATGTCGATAAACCACTGAATCACGGCCATGATAGCGGTGAATATCCAGTCCAGCGGGACCGCGATGAACTCTATTATTTTACTGAATCCCTCGCCGACGTATTTAGTGCCCTTTTCAATGATTTGGAAGAAGTCTTTGGAAAAAACGGTGGCGACTACGAATCCTACCGCTATAAGCCCGCCGACTACCCCCAGCATCATCGGCAGCCAGCGCCATATTGAGGTTAGCGCCGCCTCTTCGCGCGGCATCGATTGGTGCATCTGCGAAAGATGGCAGATGGCTATGGAGATAAGCCCGAAGAAGAAGAAAGCAATAACGAAGAGCCCGATTTCGGCGCCCGGTCCCTCGGTGCTGTCGTCAGATGTAATCTGCCATATTATTATTAATGCAATGAGGAAAACCATACCCATGATGAACGAGGTATAGATATCTCTGAAGTAAGATGTCGTACGCCCCAGGATAATGCCGCGCCACCACAAATAAATGAGTACCGGCAGGGCGATTGTCAGCGGGTGCGGATTGCTAAAGGTATTCGCCAGCGACTCTCCGAAGAAGCCGAACCAGCCGACATTCACGAATCCCGGCTCTGTGGGATATTCAATCCGGAGTACCACGAATATGGCAATCAAACCACTGCCGATAATGACGCTTCTCATAAGCCATAGGGACCAGTTCTGCCGGGTGGCTATTCTGGTGATAACCAGGGAGACTACCAGCACAATTATCAAGGAACCCAGGCTTATGGCCGGTCTTTCTCCGGAAAACATCTGCCATGTTCCTATCCACAGGAGCCAGGGGAATACCCAGAACGACTCCATGAGGATTACCGATAACGGATAGAAACCGTTATTCAACAGATTGATTTTTTTCAGTCCGTTAATCATGATAGATAGATCTGCGTTTCCTTACTCTTCCACCATGTTTATTTCTTTCAATACATCCCAGGCGACGTCATCCTGGATTTGATAAATCGGCAGCGTACCTGTGTCGGCTTTCAGAGCCTTGCCTCCTATCTTGATGAGGGCCACGCTGCGTCCAACCCTCTTTAAATCTAATAACGTTGAAATTGTCTGTTCGTTAGCCTGGGCGGTTATTACCACCAGGGTGCTTCCCCAGGGAAGATATCGCACTTCCTGCCTTATAAATTTTGAAATGTTGGTTGTTTCAACCTGATGAATCTGCGCCAGGACTTCCAGTATTCGCGTTAACTGTTCGGGGTGCCCACTGTGAGGAACCCTGACCAGGCCCTCGGAAAACCGCGTTATCTGGTTGGCATAAAAACCTACGCGGAAGCCGGCATTAAGCGCGTGCTGTGATATTGCCGCCGCCGCCATAATTCCCACTTCTTGAAGCTGCGCAACGCTTCCCCAGAAAGGAAAATCTGTTGTACGCACATCGAGGAATACGCTCAGGTCTACCGTCGTGGTCGGTTCGAATACTCGTGTCTGTATTTTCCCGAGGCGGGCGGTGCTCTTCCAGTGTATCCGTTTCAGGCTGTCGCCCGACTGGTAATCTCGAACTCCGGCCGTGAGTACCGGATCCTGGAAGAGATGTTGTTTTAACCGGATATCCCCGAAGAGCTGTTTGGACGGTATACCCAGCCTGTCCAGCGGTACTAGCCTGGGATATACGAAAAGGTAGTCTATTTTATCGATGTTCAGTTCTTTATTAAAAAATCCGAACAGGTCACCCGAGTGGATACGCGTCGGTCCGAAAAGAAAACACCCCCTCTGCTCACAGCGGATAGGAAAGCGACGCTTTACCCGGTGGTACCAGTTGATGGGGAACATATTGGTAAGGATGGCGCGTTCCTCCAACATGGGAATTGTCTTCCCTTTAAGGAGGGTGACACTTTTGGGAAGTTCATCCTCTATCTTTATCCAGGGCAGCGGGAGGAGCTTGCGGTTGGTTACTTCTATCTCGAAAACGATTTCATCCCCGAAAAATACCTGGTTGCGGCTCAGATGGCGCTGGTATTCGATGCGGTTAAGACAGTATCGGTTCCAGAGGCGTGAAATACCCGCCGTCAGTATGAACAGCAGTGAAATCAGAACTAGGGCTACCTGGTCGAGTATCAGACTGATAATCAGAACCGCTACGGCGATGACAATCCAGAGTTCGCCCCGCATTACCTATCCTTCTCCGGGTACGGCTTCTTCTTCCACCGGAACGAATACGGAGTCGATTATCTCCTTAATGGTAGGTTCTGCTTTATAACCGCGAAGACGGCTCTCCGATTTCGGTATGATGCGGTGTATCAGTACCGGAGTAACCATATACTTGATATCATCGGGTGTTACGAACGACCTGCCTCGGAGTGCGGCCAGGGCTTGTGACGCGTTATACAAAGCCAGCATCGCCCGCGGGCTGGCGCCGAGTTCTATCGAAGGGTGCTCACGGGTAGCATGAATAACCCTGATAACATAGTCCTCGACATCGGCGGCGACATGTACTTCACGGCAGGCCTTCTGCATCTGGATGAGTTCATCGGCGGAGATTGCGGGCGTCAGTTCGTCCAGTGGGTCCGAACTCTTGAAACGCGACAATATCAGGCGGTCGTCCTCGACGGAAGGGTAACCTATCTGGATTTTCAGAAGAAAGCGGTCGAGCTGGGCTTCGGGAAGTGGAAATGTACCCTCCAGCTCAATGGGATTTTGCGTGGCCATCACCAGGAAGGGACGCGGTAGCGGCTTGGTATCGCCCTCGGCGGTGACCTGGCGTTCCTGCATTGCTTCCAGCAGGGCTGACTGTGTCCGGGGAGTTGCCCGGTTAATCTCATCTGCCAGCACCACCTGCGACATTATCGGTCCCGGTCGGAATTCAAAATCCGATGTCTTCTGGTTATAAATATATGTACCGGTGATATCGGATGGCAGAAGGTCAGGGGTGCATTGAATTCGCCTGAAGCTGCATCCCAGCGACTTGGCCAGTGATTTTGCCAGCATCGTCTTACCCAGCCCCGGAACGTCTTCAAAGAGGATATGCCCCTCGCAGAGCAGAGCGATTATTGCCAGCTCCACCACCTCGCCTTTACCCACGATTACCTTCTCGACATTGTCTTTTACTTTATTCCCGGTTTCTTTTATATATTGAACGTTAGCGTCTTCCATATCTCACCACTTTCTGTCTCATTATATCAGCACACTCACGCATTTGTCACGATTCTGGGCGGTACCGAACCGCCAGGAGAAAAATGATTTGTCTTTTTGATGTACATGGTTCACACTGGGATTTGGTGGCCGAAAAAACATTGACAACATATTTCCGCAGGCGTATAATTATAGTAACCGATATATCGTTATAGAGCAGATTTTAAATTTCTGCGGAAGACAATCATGTTCAATGCATCGCATCCCAAGAACCATGATTTTATGAGACCGAGACATGGAAGGCCCTTCCAGAGAGGTGACTTTAAATATATTATTCTGCATTTTTTAAAGGATAAACCCAGCTACGGGTACGAGATTATGAGGGCACTGCAGGAACGTTTTCACAGTTTCTATGTACCCAGTCCGGGTAGTATATACCCCACCCTGCAGATGCTGGAAGAAATGGGATATGTTACCTCCAGCGAGCAAGAAGGCAAGAGGATATACACCATCACCAAGGAAGGCCGTAAGTTCCTCAATGAACAGAAGGAATTCGCGGAAAGGATGCGGGGCCAGATTAAAGACTGGTGTAATCCCGAGAATATCGACGATATAAGTAAAACGATGCATGAGTTTGATAAACTGGCCCACTTGCTGAAGGATAACGTACGTACCGCTGACGCTGAAAAACTGAGTCGTATACGGCAGGTGCTTTCACAAGCCTGTAAGGAGATTTCCAAAAAATAGAGCCGGATTTACGGTAAGCTATTCGGGTCTGTATCCGGCCTTTATTAGCCTGGTTATCCAGGGACATATGAACGTGAAATGAAAACCATAATAAGATTAATAGGCTTCGTCCAGAGATACTGGCCCATGTTATTGCTGGCTTTTCTATGTCAGCTTCTCGCCACGGCTTTCGGTATTGTCATACCCCGCGTGCTCGGTGACGGTATTGATACCGTCCTCGGTACGGGTGAACGCAATTTTATTATTATCGCCGCGGTGGTGGTTATCGCCGCCGGTCTCTTCAGGGGCGTGGCGATGTACGGCAATCGCTATTTCAGTGAAGTCGTTTCTCAGAAAGTTTCCTATAATATAAGAAATTCACTCTATGACCGGTTGCAGCGCCTCAGTTTTCAGTTCCATGACCAGAACCAGACCGGACAGCTCATGTCCCGGGCTACCGTCGATGTTGAAGCCACGCGCATGTTCTTTTCTATGGGTTTGCTCGGGATAATACAGGTGCTGCTCATGTTCCTGGGTGTAGCTTTCATGATACTGTCTATTAACTGGCAGATGGGATTGGTAATTTTGGCATTCACTATTCCGGTTGCCCTGCTGGCGATGAACTTCGGGAGGCGTATCCGGCCCATCTGGCTCAAGATACAGGAGATGCTGGGTTTTATGGGTACTACTTTGGAGGAAAGCCTGGCGGGTGTCAGCGTAGTCAAGGCATTCTCCCAGCAGAAAGAAGAAACCAGAAAATTCAGCGCTCAGGCGGAAACATTGTATAACGAACAAATGAGTGCTGTCCGCCTCATGGCTTTTAACATGCCCACCATGGTGTTTCTTGTCGGTTTACCCGTTATATTTATCCTCTGGTACGGTGGTTCTCAGGTTATCAACGATGCCATGACCGTCGGAGAGGTTACGCAATTTGTCCTCTATCTGGGTCTGCTGATGATGCCCGTACGCCAGCTGGGAATGATGGTTAACCTCTACTCCCGTACCGTTTCCGCGGGACAGCGTATCCTGGAGATACTGGATACTGAATCAGATGTAGTGGAGAGTCCGGAAGCCATTGACATCGGCAAGGCTAAAGGGCAGGTCTCTTTCCAGAACGTGAGCTTTAGCTACGATAAAATTAGCCCCGCTTTAAAGGACGTAAGCTTCGATGTACAACCGGGGCAACTCGTTGCTTTACTGGGGGGCTCCGGTAGCGGTAAAAGCACCGTCGCCAATCTTCTGGCAAGATTTTATGACGTCACCGAAGGTAAAATTACCTTGGATGGTGTTGATATCCGTGATATCACCCTCCCGTCCCTGCGCAGGAATGTCGTTACCGCACAGCAGGACGTTTTCCTGTTTTCTTCCACCATTAAAGAGAATATTGCCTACGGTGTGGTGGACGCTGACCAGGACCAGATAATCGAGGTGTCCAAGGCCGCCCAGCTTCATGACTTTGTCCAGGCTCTGCCTGAAGGCTATGATACCTGGGTAGGAGAACGCGGCGATACTCTCTCGGGCGGTGAAAAACAGCGGTTATCAATCGCCCGTACCCTGCTGGTTAATCCCGGCGTTCTTATTCTGGATGATTCCACTGCCAGCGTCGACTCGGAAACGGAGAAGCTTATTCGTCAGGCATTGGACCAGCTCATCAAGGGCAGGACTACCTTTATTATTACCCATCGCGTGGCGCTTATTAAAAACGCTGACCTTATTCTCATGTTCCAGGAAGGCGAACTTGTCGAGAAAGGTAAACACGCCGAACTGATGGCTAAAAACGGTCTATATACAGAAGCATACGAGACACAGCTTATGATTGACCAGGAATCTGAATCAAGCCAGGAGGAGAGCTAACTATGTTCCATGGAGGTGGCGGTGGCGGATTCGTGCACCGTCATGGCGGTGAGTTCGATTCTGACGAAGTACTGGGCAAGGTATACGATAACCGTGTTGTCGGTCGGTTACCTAAATACCTGGCGCCCGTCAAAGGCTGGATAGGAATCGGATTTATCGGCATTATACTCCATACGTTGTCTGTACTGGCTTTACCCTTAATGGCTGGAATCGCTTTGAACAATATGATTAGAGGTGATTTCACCGCCGTATCGATTACCGCCATAGTCTACTTGGTAGTTTTACTGGTACAATGGGCCGGACAGTATTTGGAAACTCTGTATCTCGCCTATGCCGGTCAGACTATCATTTATCGAATGCGCACCGAGATGTTCGAACATTTACACCGGCTTTCCATGAGCTTTTTTGACACCCATCAGGTCGGTAAACTCATGTCTCGTGTACAGAATGACGTACAGCAGGTACAGGAGTTGCTGACTCAGGGTATCTTCCAACTCCTCACCAGCCTGCTTACTCTGGTGGGTATCGCCATCATCATGCTCATCATTAACTGGAAGTTAGCCCTCATTACCCTTGCTGTTGCACCGGTACTGGCTATCGCTATTATCATCTGGCAGAGATACGCCCGTAAGGCCTTTACCAACGTAAGAAGGGCGATTGCCACGGTCAACTCACAACTTCAGGAGGATATGGCTGGCGTACGTGTCGTCCAGAGCCTTTCCCGTGAGAATGAAAATCTTGAGCAGTTCGACGAGGTCAACCGGGCGCATCTTGATGCCAACGTAATCGCTGTCAGGCTGGAAGGACTGATGATGCCGCTGGTGAACCTCCTCACCGGTGTTGCTTTCGGCATTGTTATCGTCGTCGGTGGTTTCCAGGTTCTGGATGGTTTCATGGAGGCTGGCTTCCTTCTGAGCTTTCTGATATACGTTCAGCGTTTCTTTGAGCCTATTATGATGCTGGCTATGCAGTACACCCAGCTACAGAGGGCTATGGCTTCGGGAGCCCGAATTTTTGAAATGCTGGATATCGAACCCGATATTAAAGACCAGCCCGACGCGGTTGAATTACCGACGATTAAAGGTGAAGTGAGTTTTAATAATATTAATTTCGGCTACGAAGCTGATAAAGATATCCTCCATGACATCAACCTTACTGTTAAACCGGGAGAAACGGTGGCAATCGTAGGGCAGACGGGTTCCGGTAAGAGCAGCCTGGTGAATCTCGCCGCCCGATTCTATGAAGTAGAAAAGGGTGCCGTTACCGTGGACGGACACGATGTACGTACCGTTACCCAGCAGTCCTTAAGGCAGCAGATAGGCATAGTGCCCCAGGACCCCGTGCTCTTTTCCGGCACTATTGGTGAGAATATTAAATTCGGTAAACCGGATGCTACTGACGAAGAATCTATCGAAGTATCTAAAACGGTAGGAGCCCATACTTTTATCAACCGACTTAAAAGAGGTTACGAGACACCCGTTGGACAGCGCGGTCATAATCTCAGCGCCGGTCAGCGACAGCTTATCTGCCTGGCCAGGGCGGTACTCGCCGATCCGCGTATCCTGATTCTCGATGAAGCCACTTCAAACGTTGATACGCATACGGAACGCGTTATGCAGCGGGCGCTGCGTAAAATATCCAAAGAGCGCACCACACTCACTATCGCCCACCGGCTTTCCACGGTAACCGGCGCCAGCCGTATTATCGTCCTCAAACAGGGTAAAATCGTTGAGGAAGGTAATCATAAGAAACTGCTGGAGCTGGACGGCATCTATGCCCACATGTTCAAGACCTTAAGCGAATCGTCCTCGGGATAGATTGGTCCCGGTTAAGATCTGAGGCGTCTTAATCCTTGGGCACTACCTCGATTTCAACTGGTACAAGGTATTTCTTGTATTTGCCCTTCACCGCTACCAGGCGGACAGCGTGCAGCTGCTGCCCGGGATTTTCTCTTGCCACCTGTTCAAACAAACCCTGAGTAGCGGTAATATATTCGCTCATCAATCGGGGATTCCCCGGAGCGACTACCCTGCCGGTTTGTTCTGCTTTTACCCCCGGTTCCGTTGGGTGATGTTGCTCCCGGGCTATCTGGGTAAGAGATAGCCCGGACTCCTGCTGGAGTTTCACGCTTTTGATAATATCGGTAATGTCGTCCTCGTATATCCCCACAACACCCTTGCGCCGTCCCTGGCCTTTCAACTTGGGTTTGGGAATAATACCCAGGTCTTTAAGACGATTGAGCATGGGATAGGTTAATCCGGTCTCGGCTAGGACCTCGTTGGTAGTTTTCATATCTTATTCGTGTACATTATAACTGATAATGTAATATGGTGCTACAGTATATATGATATTTATCCCCGGTATCTATGATACCTTCTTCTCATGACCGTACCTTACTGGCGGTTACCAATGTAACGCTTCATATTATCTTTACATTCGGTTAGGAAATATTTATGTTTTATTTACCACATTTATTGTACATTAGTACCACTTAATCACTTAGGGCGGACGATATTGAGGAAACGATTAGGCGGTCTTTTTATAGCTGTGGTGCTTATCGCAGCCCTGGCATTTCTGGCAATAGATGTAGGATTTTCCCTCTATAGAAACGACCGGTTTGACGAAGCTTCACCGGTATGCACTCTGAATGTGTTGAGTGGTGATATCAAGGTATTACCCGCTGACGCCTATATGTGGGAGCAAGCTGATGATGGTATGGTACTGGAACCGGGAAGCCGCATCAAGACGGGCGAGAATTCTTACGCTTCGCTTACCTTTGCTGAGGGCACCACGACATCAATCGAACCTGATACCGATTTAATTATCGACCAGCTGGGTAACGGTGATTCGATTCAGGCAAACAGTATACTTTTAAAACAGCGTTCCGGCAAGACCTGGAATCAGGTGGCGAAAATATCTGAGGATGATAGTTCGTTCCAGATTCAGACAACCTCGGCCAGTATCGTCGTCCACGGTACCCTTTTCTCAACCGAGATTGACGAATCCGGAACCACCCTGGTCCAGACAGCCGAAGGATTGGTTAATGTAAGCGCCGAGGGCCAGGCTGTGCTGGTATCGGAAGGTCAGCAGACAACTGTCCGCGACGGTGCCCCTCCCGCTATACCTGCGCCGACTCCGCCCGCTGCCAATGAGTTGCTATTTACCGTTGATGCCGCTGTGGCTGGACGTATCGTCAGTCCCGGTGGGTCAAGTACCGGTTTTCTTCCTGACGGTTCAACCGTTAACCAGATTTCCGGCTCGCGTGTGTTTTCACTCGATGATTCTAATAAGATGATACTGGTACCTGAGCCCGATGATGGTGAATATTCTCTTGTACTGTCCGGTGATGTTGGCACTAGCGGTACCTACTCCATAGAAGGATTTTCCGGGGGTGAAAGTACTTTCGTACAAACCGCTTCTGCAAATATTACGTCAGAGGAAGGGCTGGTTTTAGGACTGCATCTCGATGTTATTGATGGCCTGGTAAAAGGGGTCACCGCATTAACGTCTGATGATTCTCCTGAACAGGATACGACCACTTTGGTAACCGATAATGAAAATACATCCACTCAATTGAATGAGGAAAACACCGAAGGTGAAGTTCCCTGGTACCGCTCGCTGGGCTCCTACACATCGAGCTCTTGGATTGTAATCGTAGGTATCGTCACTCTTTTCGCTCTAATATTCATTCTTGTATGGAAAAGGACGTAATGAATAAGGAAGATATGATTCAAGGAGAAAGATGTTTCAATTAACCATCCATAATTTTGTACAGTTCGCCAGCCTGATAATTTATATAATTCTGATTTCGTTAGTCCTCTATTCCAAGAGAGCTCAACTGAAGAGATTATTCGTTCTTTTCCTTGTCGCAGCGGCGGGAATGAGCCTGACGAGTTTGCTCATGAATTTGCGGCTGTCTTACGAACAGCTGGTTATCTGGAAAACACTAATGCCCCTGTTTACCACTTGGTCCGTTATTGCCTTCGCTCACTTCATCGCCGCATCTTATAATCGAGATACCGGAAAGATTGCCCGGCTGGGATATGTATGGCTGACTATTACTTCCGTTCTGGTGGTCTCGGGCACTCTGACTCAGGGTCTGGCTTTCCTCAACAACCAGGTAATTACATCATTTTACGGGCAGGTAATAAATGCCCTTGCCTATATTAACGTTTTGATTATACTTATGGTAGGCGTCTTCCTCATCAGGATACTGAAAGAGACTAACAATCCTGAAGAAAGAAACAAGACCTTCTATCTTCTGACCGGCCTCGGTA
>Ga0255055_10003794_pt1 | contig 10113 bp, 10 predicted proteins | sample JV7_2_27_MG_FD_188633 | JGI IMG/M metagenome (GOLD analysis project Ga0255055, IMG submission 188633) | Seawater microbial communities from Jervis Inlet, British Columbia, Canada - JV7_2_27 | ecosystem: Environmental > Aquatic > Marine > Inlet | place: Canada: British Columbia | collected... | reverse complement strand
GAAAGTGGGCTCAAACGTCAAAGTCGAGATCACCAAACAAGCGGTCGGAGTCATCCTAACCCCTCCGCCACAAGAGAAGAAATAGAGGAAGCCCCGCGAACCTTCAGCCAAGATGAAGAAGAACCTCCGCTGGAAAGTTATCCTAATTCTTGCGGTGATCGCTTTCGCGGTTTTTCTTTTTTACCCGCCTGGACAAAAGATCCAATTCGGACTCGATCTCGAAGGCGGCATGCACCTGGTCATGCAGGTTGTCACGGATGATGCCATCGAGAACGAGACAAACCTTGAGGTCCTCCGTCTCCAAGAACTCCTTGATCGAAAAAACATCTCGTTTGAATCCATAACCCTCTCTGAGGAACGAGTTGACCGTTTTACACTGGAAGGATTCGATTTAGAGAAGGAAACAGAGTTCAGAACAGTCATCTCGGATTACTTTAAGGAATGGGATATTTCCTTCATAGGGAATTCCGTCAGGGCGACCTTGAAGGTCAACTCCGTCAGTTATCTGCGAGACCAGACCGTCCGGCAGGCCATGGAAACCCTCCGCAACAGGGTCGACGAGTTGGGCCTTTCTGAAATCCCCATCCAAAGACAAGGACTTGCGGGAGAACGGATCATCGTCGAGCTTCCCGGAGTCGAAAATCCAGAAAGAGTAAAGAATATCCTCAAAACAACCGCCCAGCTCAAGATGCATTTGGTCATAAGCGGGCCGTCTGCTGACCAGGAAAGCCTGCTCTCACCTTATGGCGGCGAGCTTCCAGATGACATGGAGATCCTCGAAGGCGATCCGGACAGAACTGAAGGAGGCTACTATCTCATCAACCGTATCGCTCCTGTAACCGGAAAAGACCTCCGCAGCGCCCGGCGGGGTGTTGACGAATGGAACAGGCCTGCCGTTCTTTTCAGCTTCAATCCGGACGGCTCCAGACGGTTTGCCGATTTCACCGGGGAACATGTCAACGAGCCACTGGGCATCGTCCTCGATAACAAGATCCAGGAAGTGGCCAATATCGGAGAAAGAATTCCTGGAGATGTGATCCTTCACGGAAATTTTACCATCGAAGATGCGGAAGACATCGCTCTCGTATTGAGAGCCGGCGCGCTTCCAGCAACCATCAAATATTTAGAAGAAAGAACCATTGGACCCTCTCTAGGGGCGGATTCCGTTCGCAAGGGATTCACTGCGATTGTCGCATCCCTTCTTCTGGTCATGGTCTTCATGGTCTTCTATTACAGGCTATCCGGTTTCAATGCCATCCTCGCTCTTGTTCTCAATATCCTTATCCTCATGGGTGCTCTCTCCTACTTCAAGGCTCATCTGACTTTGCCAGGAATAGCAGGTATCATTCTGACCATCGGAATGGCGGTGGATGCCAATGTCCTTGTTTTTGAACGGATACGGGAGGAGCTAACCGCAGGAAAAAGCGTGGTGAACTCCATCGGCTCCGGTTTTTCCAGAGCTTTCCGGACCATCCTCGATGCCAATGTCACCACCATTATCGCTGCTATTTTTCTCTTCCAGTTCGGAACGGGTCCACTGAGGGGATTTGCCATAACTCTGATCATCGGTATCGCAGCCAGTATGTTCACAGCCATTTTTGTCTCAAGGACAATTTTCGACCTCGCTTTCTCGAAACGCAAAAAACATGAAAAATTGAGTATATAGATGAGGATATTTAAGCATCCCCAATTCCTCTTCATGAAATACAAGCTCATAGCTTTATCCATTTCAGCAGTGGTCATTGCCGCTGCATTGTTCAACATCACTGCCGGTAAAGGAATAAACCAGGGGATCGATTTCGCCGGGGGGACACTTGTCCGTTTGATGTTTAGCGAGGATATCTCTATATCCGAACTGCGGGATGCTCTCAGCAATGCAGGATTAGGCGACAGCCGGATCCAGGAAGTGGCAAAATCAAAACGGGAATACATGATCCGATCCATGGGTCTAGGATTGGTAGAGGAAGGCGAAGAGGATCTGGAAGCTCATGAGATCATCGGGACTCAGGTTGTTACAGCCTTGCGCGGCCCGGATGAAGCAGCAGCGATCAAGGAGGGGAAAAAGGATCTCAACCAGGTGGATGAGACAGAATTGACCTTTATGCTTGAAGAATACTTTGCGGAGAGAGCCAACGAATTGGCCAAACATGTCATCTCCTTCAGAGTCAACAACATGATCATCCAGAACTATGACCAACTCGTTGAAGAGGGAGGCCTTGATTCTGACATTATTTCACCATTGCAAGAGAAGACTTTTCTCAGTCGTTTGGTTGTCCTCAGTAAAGAAAGCGTCGGGGCTCTTGTCGGCCGGGACCTAAGGCGGAAGGCCACTCAAGCGACCATTTGGGCCCTCATCGGCATGCTGATCTATATTGGAATCCGTTTCCGCTTTGCTTTCGGAGTCGCCGCCCTCGTCACCCTGGGCCATGACATTCTGATCACATTGGGTATCCTCTCCTTCACGCAAAGAGAGATGAACTTGCCCGTGATCGCAGCTATCCTGACCATTGTCGGATACTCTCTAAATGACACCATCGTCATCTTTGACAGGGTCCGGGATAATGTCAAAAGAATGAGAAAAGATGCCTTCGGGGCGATCCTTGACACAAGCATCAATCAGACATTGAGCCGGACAGTCATCACCTCTGGGACTACCCTTTTAACAGTGCTTGCTCTTTTCCTGTTCGGAGGGCCTGTCATCAATGATTTTGCTTTCACCATGATCATCGGCGTCATAGTCGGAACCTATTCATCTGTCTTCATTTCCTGTACTTTCATTTTCTTCTGGACAAAATATTTCAAGCCAAAAAAGAGCATGTTCAAATGACCATTTTTGCACTTGTCAAAAGGTTTCAATTCCTTTATACTTTTGCATGTACTCACCATATATTCTTTAGAATGAGGTATGAACATGGCTGAAAAAATTGAGCCGAAAACAAAGCAAGCCATTCCCAAGATCTTCAAAGATTCATTCGTCACCGGATATAAAGGCAAGGGACGAAGAGCAATTGCATTACCGATTGCAATTCTCATTCATGTTTGTATCATCCTGGCAATGGTCGTCATCCCTCTTCTAAGTACCAGCAACCTTCCTCAGGTCGAAGTCTACAGCGCATTTCTCGCGCCACCCCCTCCTCCACCCCCTCCTCCCCCACCTCCAGCTAAAAGCACCAGATCCAGAACCCGCACCCGAATCAAACCTGTCCAGGCAAAAGCAACGGTCCAACCCGGCCAGCTCGTCGCTCCTGTCGAGATCCCGGACGAGATCTCAGAAGAAGAGCTTACAGACATCGGGATCGAAGGTGGAGTCGAAGGCGGAGTCGAGGGCGGAGTTATCGGCGGTGTGCTAGGCGGGGTTGTTGGAGGAGTGCTTGGTGGTATCGTCGGAGAGGTTGAAGCTCCTATCCGCGCGGTTGGAGACATCAAACCCCCAAGACTCATCAAGAGAGTCGAGCCCCTTTATCCGGAAATCGCCCGTCAAGCAAGAGTGGAAGGTGTGGTCATCATCGAAGCTACGACCGATATATACGGCCGAGTGATCGTTACCAAGATCCTCAGGTCTATCCCTCTTCTCGACCAATCTGCCGTGGATGCGGTTAGACAATGGCAGTACCAGCCCATGGTCATCAACGGACGACCCAGAGGTGTTATCTTCACCGTTACAGTAAGATTTAAATTAAGAGGAAATTAAAATAACGAAGCCATAATGGTCCACGATCATTAAAAGGAGGTACCCAAAATGCAATTTGGTCTGATTGAAATGTGGCAAGCCATGTCAGGTCTAGCTAAGGCAGTCGCCATATCACTGATTTTTTTATCAATCATCGCTATCTATTTATTCATTGAAAGACAGATCGTCTTCTTTAAGGCAAGGTCCAAGTCAAAAGTTGTTGCCCCAAAACTTGCAGATCTTATGAAAACAGGAAAAATCCAGGAAGCTCTTTCTCTCGCTCAAAAAAAAGAAAATTCTGGAAGCCATCTGGCACGAGTGACAGCAGCAGGAATTTCAGAGTTTCTAGAAGGAAAACGAGCTGGATTAAGCATCGAAGAACAGATCGAAACAGCACATAGAGGATGCACCAGAGCTTCAACCGTCTTCACTCAGGAGTTGAAGCGCGGACTCAACATGCTGGCCACGATCGCCACGTCATCGCCTTTCATCGGATTGTTCGGGACCATTGGCGGAATCATCAATGCTTTCCGCGGAATGGCTCTGACAGGTTCAGGAGGTATTGGAGCCGTTGCTCAGGGAATCGCGGAAGCTCTTATCACCACCGCCTTCGGGATCGGAGTGGCGGTTATCGCCCTGTGGTGTCACAATTTTCTTCAGGCAAGGATCGACATGTACCAAGCGGAAATGGCCAATACCACCTCTCAGATTATCGACTTCTTTGTTAGAAAAGAAACCCAATCATCTTAATTAGATAGAGGAATATAATATGGCTGTTTCGATTGCTGGAAAAGACGGAAGTGTTTCTGCTGTACCCAATGTCGTACCTTTATGCGATGTCCTTCTCGTCCTTCTCATCATCTTCATGGTTGTGACTCCTCTTGTTAAAAAAGGGGTTGACGTTAGACTTCCCAATGCGACCAACACTATAGACATGCCTGAGAATCCTGATGTGGTTCTTTCCATAAGGCGGGATGGAACTATCTTCGTAAACCAGGATCAAGCGACCTTGGACACTCTTCAACTCATGCTTGAAGATGCCTTCATGTCTGCCGGCGACAAGAAACTCTACCTCAGAGCTGATGGGGATCTAGAATACGGATACATCATCGATCTTGTTGAAACGTTAAGATTCGCTGGGATCGAAGACATAGGGATCATAACCGAAACAAAGACAGAATCAGCAGACTAAACAAAGGGATTTACTTCCAGTCTTAAGATTGGCGAATTTCACCTTGAGGGCGAGCAGAGAAGTTTTTCAACTTCTTCCTCCCCTCGGGGTTTTATTTTAAGGGCCTTTTCCCAAACCTCTTCACTCTCCATACAAAAATAAAACGGTGTTCCCCCAGTCACCCAATTTTGAAAGTATCCAAGGATTTTTCTGTACATCTTGAGCCGTAACGGCTTGAAATATCTAAATTTTCCATCTTTTCCCTTGATTAGTTCCTGACACAATATTCTGGCGTCCGGAAACCTGCGCCTGATGACGGATTTCAGAGAGGAAGGAAACCGCAAGCTGCCAAAACTTATCCAGGCGATTCGCTTCGGATCTATGGTTGACAACAAAGACTCCGCAACTGCCAGGTATCCTTCCTCCCATCCTGGATATAGAACCAAAGGATCGAAGTGAAATCCGATTTTATATCCGCGATCTGAAACGGACCGCGCCGCCTGGATCCTGGCATCGACATCAGGAGCTTTTTTTTCTTCATTTAAAGCTATCTCATGGGAGTTCAGGGACCAGGCGATGACCACATTCTCCGGAGGATCATGTTCGAGCAGGTTTTCGATGTTAACCGACTTTGTCTTCAATTCGAAAATAGCATTGTCTCTTTTTCTGAAATATTCGATGAGCTCTCCCGAACGCTCCGTGATGTGGTCGAGAACAAGTGAATCCCCGAGCTCGCCTGTCCCGATCCTGATCGTCTTCTTGGTATGATTTAAAACTTCGTCCAACTGGCTCCACAGATCGGGTGTGTTGACATGGACCGTCACAAGAGGATTATTCAGGTATTGTTGGAGGATGCAATACGTACAATCATAGGGACAGTTGAGATCCGTATTGATGATCTGATAATTGCATCCGATATATTCCGGCGTGCACGGACAGGGTTTTATAAACGATCCCCTTAAACGGGAAAGCAGAAGGATCGTTTTCCCGGCTCCGATGGGGTCCGTTCCCATTGAGAACTCATGTATCAGAGCATCTGTGTCATCGATAACCTCGACAGGAACATCCTTCAATGAACGGATGACTTTCCTGCTTAAAGGAAAATCCTTGCTTGCTTTCTCCAGATAGATCCTCTCAGGATAAAACTTTCGTTCCATATGTCATATGCCGTTTTGGGTGTTGGTCAACACGTCCATCATTTCTGAGAACTCTCTGGTGGCAACAAGTTTCTCCAGTTTAAAAAGGAGAGTTTCTGCCTCATTTTTATTCCTGAAAGGGACCTGGATCATAAAACGGTCATCCTCAAAAAAAGGACTCGCAGACAAGGGTGTTTCTTTGGGCCAGTGCATCTTTTTCAGACATCTGTCCAATGTCTTGTTCATTTCTGTAAGAGCAGGATATCGCATCTCTCTTATGAGATCGCGCACTTTATCCGCTTTTTGCAGTCTGCTCAATCTCTTTTCAGTTAAAACCTTTTGAAACCGCTCTTGGTTGAACAGGTCATCCATCTTTAAATCCTCTCTCAGCAGGAGATCGTACAGGTCCTCGAGAATCACTTTTTGTTTGTTCTGACCCATGGCGGACAACAAAGGAAGAAGCCGCTTCCTCTCCTGGGAGGGAAAACTCAGTAGTTGCTCAGTGACTGGGAGAGAGACATTGTTTTCGTGAAGAAACCGCCTGGTTTCTATTTCCAGTTCGCTCATTTTCCGATATTTATCCAGATGGCCAGGTGTAGCCGGAAGTTGCATGAGAGGACAAATCTCCTGGATTATCCGTTTCTTGTTCTCACCAAAAATAACTAATTTTGAGATAACCTCCGCTTTTTCAAGCAGGGTCAAGCTCGGATCCATAGCTTTTTCATGCACGGCAAATTCGAACGCACGGAGATCGTCTTCCTCATCGCAAATAAAGACCGGGACAGCATCCAAGGAGAGATCCTTGGCGGCAAGGATTCTTTTCCACCCGGTAACAAGGACATTTTTCTTATTCCTTCTGACAATGACAGGAGGATGCGTCATTCCAATGCTCTTTAAGCTTCTTTTGAGCTTGTCCAGAGAAAAAAAGAAGGAAATACGAAACCTTTCATCTTTCAGGAAGATGTCTTTTAAAGAGATAACTTTAAACTGCATGTTTCTCACCTTAGGGGGACGTCCTCCAAAGGGACACCCTTAATCTATTTATTATAAGGTCATTACACAAATCAGACAAATACAAATCAGAAAAGAACAGTTTTACTAACCATATTGCCCAGAAAAAGAAATGACCCTCATGCCTGGAAATTTACTATCGGTTTATAACTCCTGGTTATAAAATAAGGCATTTTTCTTTTTTTTTATAACTGGGAGTAAAGTTTTACCTGAAATATATAAAGACATAAGACTTATTTGAAGTGAGAAGTACACATCAATCGAAAAAAACCCTATTGAGTTTTGGAGGTGCATTTGGTATTTTGGGTTTCATCCATGAAACAAGCCATCAAGGAAGAATCGATCGTTAAGCCTTCAGCGATCCGCGGGTTCAAGCAAAAAACGGTGGTGTGCGTACCTTATGATCCTCCTTCCCTGCCGATCCTGAAACATCTTAAAATAACCGCAAAAAAAGAAACAAAAATCCCGCTCGGACGCTTATTTATCCTCGAAGACAGGGCTCTTTTATATGGGGTCGTCGGCGCTCCGGCTCTTGGGATCTGTTTGGAAACACTCATCGCCTCCGGAGCCAGGCAAATTCTTTTTCTTGGATTCTGCGGGTCATTAAATCCTGATATCTCCTTATTGACAGCCATCTCAGTCTCAAAAGCCTTTTCTGATGAGGGTACATCGCGGCATTATTTCAAAGACGCAAAGATATTCCTCCCCTCCTCTTCCCTCAAAACACATCTTGAGGAAACATTGACATCGCAAGGAAAAACACTGAGACCCAGTTCGGTTGTCTCTACAGACGCACCCTACAGAGAAACACTGAAATGGGTGGCTGAACAGCAAAAAAAAGGGATCGATTGTGTGGATATGGAGGTTTCAGCCGTTTTTTCAATCGCCGAATATCACGGGATCCAGGCTGCAGCGCTCCTCCTTGTCAGTGACACTCTCGCCAGCGGTAAATGGAAAAAGGCATTTACTTACCTAACAGGAAGAAAAAAGATCGAGGAATATTTTTTTCCATTTTTTTATAAATAGATAACGCCATGCCAGCTGACAAAAAAATCATCCTCCATAAACATAATTTGAGGAAAGTCCCTTCTCTTGATCCGATCTTTCCAAGGAGAGAGACAACATGAGACCCAAGGTGTTGGTGACCCGGACAATTCTTACAGAAGCCATCGAATATTTAAAGCAGTATGCCGATGTTGAGATCGGAGCCGCAAACAGGAATCTTCAAGAAAACGAACTGCTCAAGGCTGTTGGGAATAAAGAAGGCCTATATTCTCTTCTTGTGGACAGGGTCGATCAGGAGATCATGGATGCTGCTCCAGCTCTCAAGATCATTGCTAACTGCGCTGTCGGTTTCAATAACATCGATATATCCTATGCAAAAAAAAGAGGCATTCTGGTGACAAACACCCCTGGCGTTCTCACCGACACCACAGCAGACCTCACCTGGACATTGATCCTTTCTGTCGCCCGGAGGATCCCGATGTCAGAACGATTCACACGGGAAGGACGATTCACAGGATGGGAGCTCGAGCTTTTTCTGGGGAAAGACATTCATGGAAAACAGCTCGGTATCATCGGCATGGGGCGCATAGGGAAAGCGGTAGCTTCCAGAGCCGCGGGATTCCGAATGGACATCGTTTACACCGATCCAATACAACTCTCCTCAAAAGAGGAGCGCGAACTCCGACTCCGATATGTCTCTCTGGATGAACTCCTGGCAACCTCGGACATCGTCACTCTTCATACAAACCTCACTCCGGAAACGCATCACCTGCTATCTTCGAAAGAGATCAAAAGCATGAAAAGAAATGCCATTCTAGTCAACACTTCGCGGGGACCGGTGGTGGATGAGAAAGCACTGGCCGAAGCCCTCAAGAATAAAGAAATTTGGGGAGCCGGATTGGATGTGTATGAAAATGAGCCAAAGATCGAAAAAAAACTTTTTGATCTTGAGAATGTTGTTCTCCTCCCTCACATAGGAAGCGCCTCACATGAAACCCGCCTCAAGATGGCGATGACAGCAGCCACCAATCTGGTGCAAGGCCTAAGGGGAGAAAAGCCGGATAATCTCGTGACGTAAGAAAAACCCTATTCTTCGATCAGGCTAAGAGTCCAAAACTTCATTTAAACTGCCGGTCCTGTACCCTTCCAGATCAAAAGTGATATAGTCAAATCCAAGTTGTTTAAGCCGCCGGACTATCTGTTTTCTTGTTTTTTCATCCACGATCTGTCGAAATTCCTCAGGCGGCACTTCGATCCGCGCAATCTGTCCATGATGCCTGGCCCTCACCTGTGTGAAACCCAATGATCTCAACAGGCTTTCAGCCCTATCGACCTGGACCAATGCGGTCTGAGTGATCTCCATCCCGTAAGGAATGCGGCTGGCAAGACAGGCTGCAGAGGGTTTGTTCCATGTCGACAGTCCCATTTCTTTCGATATAAGGCGGATATCCTCTTTCACAAAATCCGCCTCTTTAAGCGGAGACCGAATATTGAGTTCCTCAAGAGCTTTTAGTCCTGGGCGGTAGTCATCCTTGTCCTGCGCATGAGATCCATCAAGAACATGATCATATCCCTCCTCGCGGGCAATATCGATCATGGGGGCAAAATCATCTTTTTTGCAGATATAGCAGCGAAGGGAAGAATTCTGCACGAATTCAGCATTCTTCATGCAAGAGATACTGATGATCCGATGCGGTATTTTCCATTTCTGAACGAATTTCACCGCCCTTTTTACTTCATGTTCACCCATGACTTCTGAGCGGATGGTGATACCCAGCACTCTCTCTCCCAAAACTTCATGTGCAACTTTAAGCAGGAAAGTGCTATCCACCCCCCCAGAGAATGCAACCACCACGCTCTTCATGTTCTTAAGAATCTCCTTGAGCTTCTCATGCTTCACAAGGATCTTTCTCGGAATATTTCTGCTTGCAAAATCCTGATCCATGGGTTCCTTCATTGCTTTTCTTCTCCCGTCATTTTTCCGGCTTCTTTTAAGAGCGTATGCACGATATCTTTCTCTTTCACCTTTTTCAGGATCTTTCCCTCTCTGAACAGAACTCCCACTCCTCTTCCACAGGCGATCCCGATATCTGCCTCCTTGGCCTCACCGGGACCGTTGA
>Ga0255055_10003793_pt1 | contig 10115 bp, 7 predicted proteins | sample JV7_2_27_MG_FD_188633 | JGI IMG/M metagenome (GOLD analysis project Ga0255055, IMG submission 188633) | Seawater microbial communities from Jervis Inlet, British Columbia, Canada - JV7_2_27 | ecosystem: Environmental > Aquatic > Marine > Inlet | place: Canada: British Columbia | collected... | reverse complement strand
GCCCGTGTTCTGCCCCCGCGATCTGCCGAGCTTCGCTGAGATCCGCGAGCTCACCAAGGACATCCTCGGCGTCGAGCCCACGGCGATCTTCACGGCCATGCGGACTCTCGAGGTTGCCGATGCCCTCGCCGCTGCCGTCGAGTCCAATCTCCGCCATCAATTCGGCCTCTCCGTGGGCCGATTCTCTCTGGTGACGATCCTCCACCGCTACTCGGAATCCGAACTCACCCCCTCGGATCTGGCGCAGCGGGCCGGGGTGACCCGCGCGACGGTGACCGGGCTCCTCGACGGGCTCGAGGAGGACGGCCTGGTCGAGCGCAAGACCCACTCCACCGACAGGCGCCGCGTCGCCCTGCAGCTCACGGCGGCCGGCAAGGCCTTCATCGCCAGGCTGATTCCGGCCTACGCCCCGCGCCTGTCCGCGCTGGCGAGCGGGCTCTCGGAGAAGGAACGCAGGCAGTTCCTGCGCCTGCTGGACAAGATCGAGCTCGGCCTCGAAACCCTGCGCGCGCCCGGAAAGGACGCGGTCCCAGCGTGAGCCATCGAACTCCGAGCCGAATCCCGGCCCTCGCGGCCGCGGCGATCGTCGCACTGCTGGCATCGCTGACCGGATGCCACGAGCCACAGGCCAGCACCCAGGCACAGGCGCAGCCACCGGCGAAGGACTCGCCGCTGCGCACCGCCGTCCGCGTGCGGGTCGCCCCCGTGGTCGAGGAGTGCATCGAGCGCTCCGGCACCGTCTCCGGTGTGGTGAACGCCTTCCATCGGGCGACCATCGCCGCGGAGACCACCGGGCGCGTGGTGACGCGACACGTGGAGCCGGGAGATGTGGTCGATGCCGGACAGGTGCTGATCGAGCTCGACGCCACCCGCCTGCGTCTCGCCGTGGAGCAGGCGGAGGCGACGCTTCGCACCCGGGAGATCGATCTCGCCGAGGCCCGGCGCGAGCTCGGGCGCGGCAATCGGCTGCTGGGTGACGATGCCATCAGCCAGAGTCGCCACGACGCCCAGCGCTTCGCCGTGGATCGGGCCGAGAGCGCGGAGAGCCTGGCCCGCGTCGCCCTGCGCACCGCAAAGCGGAACCTGGCGGACGCCACGGTGCGGGCCCCCTTAGCGGGAAGCGTGGAGGAGGTGCAGGTGGACGTGGGCGATCACGTGAGCCCCGGAAGGCCGCTGGCCACGTTGGTGGATCTCTCCCGAGTGCGGATCCACGCCGGTGTCACCAGCACCGAGGCCGCCGGCCTACAGCCGGGAACGCCTGCGCCCGTGGTCCTGGCCGAGCTGGGGGGAACCGCCGTCGAGGCGGAGATCCACAGCGTCGGCCGCATCGCCGACCCGGCCAGCGGCACCTACACCGTCGAACTCTGGCTCGACAGCCCCGACGGACTCCTGCGCGAGGGCATGGTGGCCCAGGTGCGGCTTCCCGTGGAGGCGGGGCGGCGCAACCCCGTGGTACCGCGAGCCGCGCTGATCCGCAGCGAAGCCGGCATGACGGTTTTCGTGGTCGACCAGAGCAGCGGCGAGGCCCGCGCCGTGGCCCGCCCGGTGCGGATCGGCCGCAGCAACGCGGAGAAGGTCGAGGTGCTGGATGGGGTGTCGGTCGGCGAGGAGGTGGTGATCGACGGGCTCTTCGCCCTGCGCGACGGCGCGCCGGTCCTGGTGGAGAAGACTTCGTACCTCGGCGCGCCTTCGGAAAGCTAGAACGTGGATCGCCTGATCCGGTACTTCGCCGAGCGCCACCTGGTGGTCCACGTGATCGTGGCCGCGGTGGTCGTGATCGGCTACGCCACGGCCACGCGCACCCCCCGCGAGGGCATGCCCAACGTCAGCATGCCCATGATCGTCGTGAAGGCCATCCTACCCGGGGCCGCCGCCCGCGACATCGAGACCAAGGTCACCATCCCCATCGAGGACGCCATCGAAGGGGTGGACGGCGTCAAGTCCTTCTACACCGTGATCAGCGACAACATCTCCAGCACCATCGTCGAGCTCTACGACGACTACGACGAGGCCCAGATCCGGGAGGCCGAGCAGGACGTCCGCCAGGCCATCGACGCCATCAACGACTTCCCGCCGGAGATGGACGAGGACCCGGTGATCGCGCGCCTGAACCCCGGCAAGCTCCCCGTGCTCGAAATCGCCCTTTCGGGACCGATTGACCCGGTGATTCGCGCGGCAAAGCTCCTGGAGCGGCGGATTCGGCCACTCGACACGGTCGCCCAGGTCACGCTGGTGGGTCTCCAGGACCCCGAGGTCCGGGTGCTGGTCGATCCCGAACGCGCCCGCGAGCACGGCATCACCCTCCTCGAGGTGGTGCGCGCCGTAGAGCGTCGCAACGTCTCGAGCACCGGCGGAATGCTGGAGACCGACCGCGACCGCCGTCAGGTCGTGCTGTGGAGCCGCTACGAGAGGCCGGAGGAGGTCGGGAAGACGGTGCTGCGCTTCCAGCCCGGTGGAGGCGCGGTGCGCGTGCGCGACGTCGCGCGCATCGAGTCGGGCCGCGAGGACACCGGCCTCCTGGCCCACACCAACGCCGAGCCGGGCATCTCGGTGGTGATCCGCAAGCGCGAGACCGCGGACATCCTCGACTGCGTGGACGCGGTGCGGCGCGTGGTCGAGACCACACCGTTGCCTCCCGGCGTGCGCTACGCGCTGGTGGACGACAAGTCCTTCGAGACCCGAAACCGCCTCGAGTTGATGGCGAACAACGGGATGATCGGCATCGTGCTGGTCGCCATCGTCCTGTTCAGCTTCCTGACACCGGCCGCTGCCATCTGGGTGATGGTGGAGATCCCACTGGTCTTCCTCGGCGTCCTGGCGCTGATGCCCCACGTCGGCATCACGGTCAACATCGTCTCGCTCGCCGGCTTCGTGGTGGTGCTGGGGATGCTGGTCGACAACGCGGTGGTCGTCGCCGAGCGAATCACCGTCAAGCGTCAGGGGGGTCTCGACCGCCTCGAGGCTGCGGTCGGGGGCACCTCCGAGGTAACGCGTCCCGTGACCGCCGCGGCGGTGACCACGGTGCTCGCCTTTCTTCCGATGTGGGCGATCGGCGGGCTCCCCGGCAAGGTGGCCTGGAACATTCCCGCCGTGGTGGTGCTGGCGCTAATGCTCGCGCTCTTCGGCGCCTTCTTCATCCTGCCCGCCCACCTCTCCGGGGCGCGATCCGGCGGCCGGGCGGCGGAGAAGAAGGCCTTCGTGGTCTGGCTCGAGGCGCGCTACCGCCGCCTGCTCGGTGTCGTTCTCCACCACCGCGCTCTGGTGATCGGCGCCGCGCTGGCGATCTTCCTGGCCATCATGCTCGGCCTCGCGCCTCGGACGGGATTCGTCCTGTTCCCCCAGGACGACTCCGAGGCCCTGCACCTCAAGGTGACGACGCCGCTCGGCACGCCCCTGGAGCAGACCGAGGCCGTCGTGACGTCCCTGGAGCGCCAGCTTCCCGATCTGATCGGAAACGATCTGGTCGCCGTGACTGCGCGGGTGGGCCACAAGGAAACCGGCCGCTTCGCTACGGACCGCGAACGCGGCGCCGCGGAGAACGAGGCGCTGATCAGTGCGCTCTTCCGCAACGTCGGGCGCGAACGCACCAGCGCCGAGTGGATCCAGGAGCTGGAGCGGACGCTCGTGGTCCCCGACGCGGTCGAGATCGTCTACGAGGCGGACATGATCGGCCCGGTCCACGGCCTGCCCGTCACGGTTCACGTGGAGTCCAATCGGGACGGGATGCGCCGGGGCGCGGCCCTGGAGGTGGCCGAGTGGCTGCGCGGCATCGAGGGCATCACCAATGTGGAGATCGATGAGCGACCGGGCACCCCTCAGCTGGACCTGAATCTCGACTACCAGAAGCTGGCGCTGCGCGGTCTCGATGCCGAGGACGTGGGCCTCACCCTCAAAGCCGCCTTCTTCGGGCTCGTCGCTTCGGAGCATCGCGACCTCGACGACACCACCGACATCCGCGTCATGTTCGACCCCTCGGCCCGCCGCTCCCTCGACGCCCTCCTCGAGACACCGGTGCGCGCCAATGGAGGCGAGCTGGTGCGGCTTCGCGACGTGGTGAAGCCGGTGGACTCCCCGGGAGTCTCGGCGATCTACCACCGGGAGGGCCAGCGCACCGCCACGGTGTCCGCGAGCTTCGTGCCCGGGAGCGATCACACGGCGCTCTCGATGGCAGCGCGGGTCGAGAAGGAGATCGTCCCTCGCTTCGCGGGCATACCCGGGCTGCGCATCTACAACGGGGGCGAGGCCGAGGACACCCGCGAGGTCACCGCCGACCTCGGCGTCGCCTCGGTTCTCGCCGTCATCGGCATCACCGTGGTGATCACCCTGATGCTCGGCTCCTTCCTGGAGGCGTCCTTCGTGGTGGCGGTGGTTCCCTTCTCCGCGGCGGCGGTGGTGCTGACCTTCTTCCTGCACGGAAAGCCGCTCTCGCTCCTGGCCATGCTCGGCGCCATCGGCCTGGCCGGCGTCGTCGTGAACGCATCGATCGTGATGGTGGACTCGATCCACCGGCAGCTCCGCACGGTCGACGGCGACGACCCGCGCGCCCGGCGGGAGGCCATCATCGACGCGGTGGTGACGCGGCTCCGACCCATCCTGGTCACGAGCCTCACCACCCTCGGCGGCGTGATGCCGACCGCCTACGGCCTGGGCGGCTACGACGCCGTGGTGAGTCCCATGTCCCTGGCCCTGGGCTGGGGACTCGCCTTCTCGACATTGGTCACGCTGCTGCTGGTGCCCACTCTCTACACACTGGCCGGCGATCTGCGCGGACTCGCCAACGGGGACGTTGTTGAACGTTCAACTTCTCGGGTGGGCCCGAGAAGTTGAACGTTCAACAACGTCCCCGCTCTACCGGCAGCCGAGGTGCTGGATCTGATAGAGCAGGGCGCGTGCCTCGACCTTGCGGGCGACGTCGAGGAGCCAGGGCTTCCCCTGGTAGCTCCTTCGCGCGAAGCCGCCCGGACCCTCGTGGTACGCGAGGTACAGATGGTAGGCATCGTCCTTTTGCACCGCTGTTTTCCGGTGGATCAGGTCGCCGTACCAACCGATGAAGTCCGCCACATCGGCGAAGTCGTCGCGATCGGCGCCGCGGTGTCCGGTGGCGCGGATGTAATCGGCCCAGGTGCCATCCTTTACCTGGCCGTAGCCGTAGGCGGAGGAAAGTCGGCCGCCCGGGAAGACCCAGAGCACCCGCCGCCGACCCGGCCGAGCGTCGGCGCGGAAGCGGCTCTCCTGGTGTACGAACGCCAGCTGGACGGGCTCGGGCACACCCCAGCGCTCGAAGGAGCGCCTCGCGCCCTCGTGCCAATCGCTCTTCTGGGAGAAGATCTCGCACAGATCGTCGATGTCGTCCGGTGGCCTGGTAACGCATGCCTGAAGCAGCAGCGCCAGGACCACGGCGATCGCTGAAAACCTTCCCGTGCGGAGAGCCATCAGTTCTCCGCCTCAGCTCTCCAGACGCTGTTCGCCCATCATCTCGCGCACGCGGACATGGAAGTCGTAGGGGTAGACGAGGTCGAGCTGTGAGACCTCCTCGAGGCACTTGACGGCTTCCTCGTCCAGTGCGAGCTCTGCAGCGCCCAGGTTGTCCTCGAGCTGATCGAGGGTACGCGCGCCGAAGATGGGCGAGGTAATCCCCGGTTGGCGCATCACCCAGGCGAGGGCCACCTGGCTCGACGTCTTTCCCATGGCCCGGGCCACCTGGGCCACGATCTCGGCGATCTCCAGATTCTTCTCGGAGCTGAAGCGCTCCTGGTTCATGGTGTCGACGGAGGCGCGCGTGCCTTCGGGAGGTGCCTGCCCCCTCCCCATCTTGCCGGTCAGCAGCCCGCCAGCGAGGGGGCTCCACGGAATCACGCCGATCCCCTCCTCGATGCACAGCGGCAGGTGCTCGCGCTCGATGGAGCGACACACCAGGGAGTACTGGGGCTGCAGGCAGTCGAAGCGCGCCGTTCCGAGCTCCCGGGCGAGGGCGTTGGCCTTCATCAACTGCCAGGCCGAGTAGTTGGAGCACCCGGTGTAGCGGACCTTTCCCGAGCGGACGCAGTCGTCGAGGGCGCGCAGGGTCTCGTCGAGGGGAGTGGTCGGATCGTAGGCGTGCACCTGGTAGAGGTCGATGTAATCGGTCCCGAGACGCCGCAGACTGGCCTCGACCGCGTCGAGAATGTGCTTGCGCGACAGGCCGAGATCGTTGGGCCCGCCTCCCATCGGGCCGGCCACCTTCGTGGCCAGGACCAGGCTCTGCCTCTTGTCCCGGATCGCTCGACCCGTGATCTCTTCGGACACGCCGGTGCTGTAGATGTCGGCGGTATCGATGAAGTTGCCGCCCGCCTCCAGAAAGCGGTCCACGATCACCTTCGAGGTGGACTCGTCCGAGCCCCACTGCTGGTTCCCGAAGGTCATCGCACCCAGGCAGAGATTGGAGACCTTGAGCCCGGTGCGTCCGAGCTTCCGAATCCGCATGGTTTGCACTCCTCCCGCGCAACGGGAAGACCTCGACTCCCCGAGAGCCGCTCCACTGTAGCCGAGAAGGTCGCGAGACCGACCGCGAAGCGCGCGCCGGTGTTCTTCAGCGACGGTAGGGAACCTCGACCGCGATCTTCACGGGCTCACCCTCTCGGAGGCGCTCCTCGAGGGAGAGATCGTTGGCGACCGCGGTCTCCTCGAGGCTCCAGACATTCTTCGTCCGGCGAGAGAGGGAGGCCAGGCTCTCGCCCGCCCGGGCCGTGGCGACGCGCAGGCGAAGCTCGGTGATCCCGTCGCGTTCGCTGTCTGTCAGGCGACGGAAGCTCAGGGCCGCCTCGCGGAGATCCCGCGCGTACTCGCCCACGCGGTCGGACGGGTAGAGCCCCAGCAGGCGGAACATCGCGCGCGGATGCGCGATCCAGGTCAACTCCATCACCGCGGTTCCCTGCTGGGTTCGGACCTCCTCCAGCGCGCGATAGGACGAGAACCCGCCGATCCGATCGCGCTCGCCACCCCACAGCTCGAGCTCGTTCTCCCGGGCAAAGGTCTCCGCTGCCTCGGCGGGATCTCCGTTCTCACCCTGGGTCTGGAGCACGAGAGCCGCATCACCCCGGGGGGACTGTGCGGCGACGGCGGTCCGCCCGTTCTGCGTCTCCCAGCCGCGCGGGAAGTCGAGGGCAAAATCCATATCGGGATGCAGGAAGCGCTCCTCGCGGAAGAGACCCTCCGCCGGATTGGGGCCGATCAGCAGATTTTCCAGGCGCGCGTAGAAGCCCGAGCGCGTACCGGAGATCGGGGCCGCCGGCGCTACGCGCAGAGAATCCGCCCGGACGGCCGTGTTCTGGACCCGCTCGTCGGTCATGGGGTGGGAGTCGAGGAAGCTCGGGCGCCGCGGCTCACCGGACCGCAGCTCGGCGTCGCGCCCCAGAGTGCGCAGGAAGCTGGCCATGGCGGCCGGATCCCAGCCGGCCTGGGCCGCCAGCTCCTGCCCGACCTCGTCGGCCTGCCGCTCCTGGTCGCGGCCGTAGGAGGCGATCAGCCCGGCGCCCGCGACCTGAGCGATCTGGGAGGCTCCCTGGGCGGCGCCCTCTCCGCCGACCGCACCCGCGGCGATGGTACCGATGGCGGCGAGCACACCGACGCCGAGGGCGCGGGTCTCCCGCTGCGCTGAGTGGCGAGCCGCCACGTGACCGATTTCGTGTCCGATCACGTTGGCCAGCTCGGCCTCCGAGTCGGCGATGGCGAGCAGTCCGCGGGAGACGTAGATGTAGCCGCCGGGAAGCGCGAAGGCGTTGGGTTCCTCCATATCGACGACGGCGAAGCGGTAGACCACGTCGCGCCGGGGCGAGTGACGCGCCAGCCGCTGACTGATCTCGTCGACGTAGGCGGTGAGCGCCGGGGATTCGACCAGGCCCATCTGCTCGGCGACCTGGGAGGCGGCCTGCCTTCCGAGCTGCGCCTCGCGCTCCGGCGACATCAGCACCAGCTCCCGCTGACCCGTGACCGGGTTGATCGCGCATCCCGCCAGCAGCCAGAGCGCAACTACGGAAAAGAGACCAGCGCGGATTCGTCTCGGCATGGCTCCCGGCTATGATTAGCGCATGACGAGCGACCAAGCTGAGCAGCTGCGAGACGATCCCCTCATCGCGTCCCTGACCCCGGAGGAGAAGGAGACGCTCAGGACCCGCCACCTGGTCACCACCGGTGACGAGGTGGTCTGGATCGAGCCCGACGGTCGCATCCGCCGCGAAAAGACCTCGAAGCTCTACTACATCCGCACGCGACGCGGGGTCTACCGGGTCAGCCGGATCAGCAAAGAGGTGGTCGAGGTCTAGCTGGCGCACAGCCTGAAAAGTCCCGCGCGGATCGCCAGGAAGGCAGAAAAGCTCTAATTCTTTCGGGTGCTCCCGGCGCCCCGGCACGGGGCGAGGGGAATCGGCCGCGCGCGACGGGCGACACGGCGGAGTTCCCGCCGGGGAGCTCGTCCTGGCTCGAGAGGAGGATCCGATGAGCCCCATCCCCCCGCTGACCGTGCTCTCCGAAGAGGAGCAGATCTTCCAGCAGACCATCCGCGGCTTCGCCCGACAGGAGCTCGCACCCCGCGTCGCGAAGATGGACCAGCAGGGCCATTACGACCCCGAGATCCTGCCGATGCTGTTCGACCTCGGTGTGATGGCGGTCGAGACGCCCGAGGAGCTGGGCGGCGCGGGCGGGAACTTCTTCCTGAGCGTGCTGGCCGTCGAGGAGCTCTCTCGCGTGGATGCGGCGGTCGGGGTGCTGGTCGACGTGCAGAACACCCTGGTGGCCAATGCCGTGCTGCGCTTCGCGAGCAAGGAGCTGCGGGAGCGGGTGCTGCGCAAGATGGCGAACGGGACGGTGGCCGCGTACGCGCTCTCCGAGGAGGCCGCGGGAAGCGACGCCTTCGCACTGCAGACGCGCGCCGTCGAGGACGGGGATCACTTCGTGCTGAACGGGCGCAAGCTCTTCATCACCAACGCCGGCGAGGCCGGGGTCTTCCTGATCATGGCCAATGCGAACCCCGAGGCGGGCTACAGGGGGATCACCAGCTTCATCGTCGAGCGCGACTTCGAGGGCTTCGAGGTCGGCAAGAAGGAGGACAAGCTCGGCATCCGCGCCAGCTCCACCTGCGAGCTGATCCTCGACGAGGTGCGGGTCCCCAAGAAGAACGTCGTCGGCGAGGTCGGCAAGGGCTACAAGATCGCGATCGAGACGCTCAACGAGGGCCGCATCGGGATTGGCGCCCAGATGGTCGGCACGGCCCAGGGCGCCCTCGACGACGCCCTCTCATACACGGCCGAGCGCCGGCAGTTCGGCCAGCCGATCGGCGAATTCCAGGGGGTGCAGTTCCAGCTCGCCCAGATGGCGACGGAGGTCGAGGCCGCGCGACTCATGGTCTACAACGCCGCGCGGCTCAAGGATGCGGGCGAGCCGTTCCTCACCCAGGCGGCGATGGCCAAGCTGTTCAGCTCCGACGTCGCGGAACGGGTGACCTCCTCGGCGGTCGAGCTGCTCGGCGGCGTCGGCTACACGAAGGAGTACCCGGCCGAAAAGCGTTATCGCGACGCCAAGATCGGGAAGATCTACGAGGGCACGAGCAACATGCAGCTTCAGACCATCGCGAGACAGATCCAGCGGGGAGCTTGAGCCGATCCTCGCACCCATCGACGCAAACGACCCACCGTGATACAAGAACGGACCTGGACAGAAGGAAGTCGACGCCGAGAACCGGATCGAGGTGGTCCCCCCTCCCGAAGAGGAGTGACCGCTCCACGCCGCGCGCTCGCGAGATGAAGACGCTCTATCTCCTACGCCACGCGAAGTCGGACTGGGGAGATCCGAGCTTGGACGACTGCGATCGTCCCCTCGCCGCCCGGGGTGAACGGGCTGCAGCCGTGATGGCCGTCCACTTCGCCCAGCAGGGCTACCACCCGTCCCTGGTGCTGTGCTCATCGGCTCGACGGACACGGCAGACGCTGGAATCTCTACTCCCGCACCTGCCGGGCGATCCCGAGGTCCTCTTCGAGGAGGGGATCTACCTGGCGAGCCGCGGTCAGCTCCTGGTGAGGGTGCAGGAGATCGATGACGGCCAGCCCCGGGTCCTGCTGATCGGCCACAATCCGGGCATCGCC
>Ga0255055_10003792_pt1 | contig 10117 bp, 16 predicted proteins | sample JV7_2_27_MG_FD_188633 | JGI IMG/M metagenome (GOLD analysis project Ga0255055, IMG submission 188633) | Seawater microbial communities from Jervis Inlet, British Columbia, Canada - JV7_2_27 | ecosystem: Environmental > Aquatic > Marine > Inlet | place: Canada: British Columbia | collected... | reverse complement strand
TAGCTGTCACAGAAGATATGATATGACGAAAGAGAAAGAGAAACGGTTTGCTTCTATAAGAGCAGTGCCTAAAGGTGAGAAGAACGGGCAGTCTAAGCTAACAGATGAGCAGGTGAGAGAGATAAGAGCAAGAGCCACACAACTTGGAACACCAGCAGATATTCTTGCGAAAGACTACGGAGTAACAAAGCAGAGTATTTGGAATGTCCTTAGTGGGCTTACTTGGAAACATGTCTAAAAATAAATTATCGGCAACACAAGAGAAAAGGTTGAATGTGGCTTTAAGTGATTACCATTGTCCAGAATGTACCACTATTTGTGATGATACCAAACTCAAACAACACCTAGTAGATGAATTAGAAAGGGAGAGAGAGGAAGGCTTTCACGAAGGTCTTGAATCTGCAAATGAGAATTGGAGAGAGAACATATTGCCTGCTAATTTATCAAGACAAAAGAAAGAGTTGTTGAAAGAATTGAGTTTATGTAATGACTGTTATAAAAGGAATAATGACTAAACTAAAAGACAAAAGACTAAGCTGGGATGAACTTAAAAGAGAAAATCAAATGGCTTACGAGCAAGGTGTAAAGGATACAAAGGAAAAGGTGGTGGAGGAGTTGGAAGAAATGAAAGCCGAAAAGGTAAGTGTATTAAACGGAAAAATAAGAACCGATATTAGAAAAGATAGTCGGTTACACAATGACTATGGCGAGAACTTGTGCTGGAACGGTGCAATAGACCAAGCTATTAAAAAAATAAATGAAAAATAAAAGTAATATAAAGAAAAGGTTTGAGAAACTAATCCCTGAAGATGTTGACTTGTTGTTTACAGGAAAAAAGAAGTTACTTTGTTCACGACAGGCTATTGTAAATTTATTATCAAAAGAAATAGACAAAGCAGTTGACAAAGAAAGGGATAGGTGGGCAAGGTTAATAAAAGAAGGGAGATATACTTGGGAAAGGAAAGATGATTCAAAACAAAGTAAAAAGACATGATGGTTTATAGATGCGACAGATGTTCAAAAGTTTATAAAGTTAGAGGAACGATTGTTCATATTAGGCCTAAAAGCAAAAAGAATTTTGAAAGATATGATTTATGTGGTAGATGTTTAAGTGGGTTAATGAAACATCTTAACCAACCTAAACTAAATAAATGATTCTAAACAAAGTAGAAAATGACTTACTTAAAAGATAATTGGGAAGAAAATAAAAAGGCTAAGAAAAGAAATAACGAATCACTTGACGGAGAAAAGAAGTTAAGGAATGAAGAACTGTACGGGTTGGCGAGTGAAGGAGTGGGTATTAGGAAGTTGGCTAAGAAATATAAAATTTCAAAAGCTAGAGTTTATTCGATAATAATTCACTACGAAAGGATGAGAAATTATAAGCCCAACTTTGGTGTAACTCCTAACCGAGTCATAAGGAAGCTTGTTAAAGGTGAAGTGATATCACTAAAACACGCCAAGTTGTTAGGACTTGAAAAGCTAGTAAGTGTAGAGGGAATCGGACCCATGACGGCGGCACGAATAATCACAGGCCAATATGATTAAATGAGAATAGTAATTATACTTGTATTAGCAACAATAGTAATAGTTCAATACCGTACGCTAAAAAGCAGAGACGAAGAATTGCTTAACCACATGCCAAAAAGTAGAGACGAAGAATTGCTCAAAGTATCGGACAAAAGACAATTAGCAATACAAGTATGTAGTGAGATATCTAGGGTGGATGATGCAAGATTCTCGAATATGATGAGAGGCGACAACGAAACAGCCTTTGAGTTGAGGGAACACAAAGAAAAATTGATGGAAGAATTACAAGAATTGAAAGGTGAAAAGAAATGAGAGCATTAATAACAGGTTCAGAAGGGTTTGTGGGACGGCATCTCTCAAGAGAGCTGGTTTCCTCTGGCTATGATGTGGTGGAGTGTTCTTTAAATGGGTATTATAAGATGGATGTTACAAATTTTAGTCAGGTTCTTTCTATAATTCAGGACACTAAACCTGATGCAATTTTTCACTTAGCTGCATTGGCGTATGTTCCGTCTTCTTGGATAAATCCACGGTTTACTTTTGGAGTAAATACGTTGGGTAGTTTAAATGTCTTTGAGGCAATAAGGTCTCTGGGTGTTGACACCAAGATACACATTGCCGGTTCAAGTGAAGAGTATGGTTTGGTTTATGAAAGTGAGACCCCTGTTACGGAAGACCAGCCATTAAGGCCACTTTCGCCTTATGGGGTTTCTAAGGTGGCCATGGATTTGTTGGCTTATCAATATTTTAGAAGCTATGGTATGAAGATAATTAGAACACGGGCGTTCAACCATGAGGGATATGGAAGAGGTCCACAGTATATGCCATCTACTTTTGCTAAACAACTGATTGAGATAAAGCTGGGTTTAAAAAAACCTGTTATTTTACACGGAGACCTTACTTCTAAAAGAGATATTACTGATGTTAGAGATACAGCTTGTGCTTATCGTTTGGCGTTGGAAAAGTGTGAGCCCGGGGAAGTTTATAATATAGGGACTGGCAATGTTTATACGGCGGGAGAGGTGCTTGACAAACTTATCTCTTTGTCGGGGGTAAAGGTAAAAAAGAAACAAGACCCCAAAAGGATGCGTCCTTCAGACGTAAAACTGCTTCAATGTGACCCTACTAAGTTTAAAAAGAGGACTGGGTGGAAACCTAAATACTCTATTGATGATACATTGTCGGAAACTCTCCGTTATTGGGAAGAAAAGATTCGACTTGAAAAGAAATTAAGTTAGTGGTAGCCTACGTGAATGGTGGCGATAAGAAACATTCCAAGGGATAGGTTCGGCAAGTTTGTTGGGGGCAAAAATAATGACGGGAGAAAAGACCCCAGGAAAGAAAGGGTTAAGTTTGTTTGCCCAACCTGTGGTAAAGTGAAGAAATACTTACCGTCTCAACTGAGGTACGGGAAGAGGATTAGGCAGTACTGTTCCAAGAAATGTATAAAACAGCCGAAAGGAAAAGCACATCATTCCTGGAAGGGAGGAAAAACTACGATTGGGGGCTATACATACCTTAAGGAAGGTGGTTGGTATAAGGCTAAACACAGAATTGTAATCGAAAAGCATTTAGGAAGAAGGTTAAAAGGTAATGAGATTGTTCATCACAAAAATGGAATTAAGACTGACAATAGACTTAAAAATCTAGAAGTAGTTTTAAGGACAACACACCATGGAAAGGTTGTTTGTCCGTACTGCGAAAAGGGGTTTAAAATTAGGTAATACCTTTTTTAGAAATGTTAAAATGTTGGGATGAAAAAGTTAATAAATCCAAGGGGAAGAATAGTTGAAGTCCAAGATGGAGAGGTAGTAGACTTGCTCAAACAAGGCTTTCTTCATGTCCCTCCTGACCAAGAGGAACAGAATTATAGTCAGGTATATGATAAAGGCCCTGATTATGAAACTCCACATGTAAAACCAGCCAATGAAACCAAAAGGGTTTTTCCTCCAAAAGGAGACACTTTAAATGTGGAGATTCTATGATGGAAGAAAAAATATCTGTCAAGTACGCAGGTCCATTTGGGGATTTTACTGGATACGGGGAGGCAAACAGGAATGCAATCAGGGCATTGGTGGAAGCAGGAGTAGATGTTGTAACTGAAAGAGTTACTTATACTACTCAAGAATATGCTCATGGAAAGTCGTATGAAATTGCAGCCGACAGGGAAGGTTCTTCTTCAGAATACGATATAAAGATTATTCATGTTCCTTCAGATGGATACCTTAGGTTTCTTGAACCAAACAAGTATCACATTGGACATCTATTCTGGGAAACAGATAGCTTAAGTAAAACTTGGGTGTGGAATTGTAACTTAATGAATGAAATCTGGACGGGAGGAGATTGGCATAAAGAGAATTTTAGGAGGGCTGGTGTGAGAGTTCCCATTTATGTATTTCCTCAAGCAATTGATACTGCTCCAATATTGTATAAACCGTTTGAAGTTCCACAACATAAAGGATATTTGTTCTATTCTATATTCCAATGGATTGAGAGAAAGAACCCCGAAGCCTTATTGAAAGCTTATTGGAGCGAGTTTCAAGGCGTAGATGATGTTTCTCTCCTTATTAAGGCTTATGGAGTTGACCTGAGTCCCGAAGAGTTTGGGAGAATTAAGAGTGAGATAAAGAGATGGAAAGCAGAACTTGAGTTTGAGAGCTATCCTAAAACACTGCTTTTTACCGAAATGCTTACAAGGAAGGACATGATGAGGTTACACATAACGGGAGATTGCTTTGTGTCAGCACACCGGGGTGAAGGGTGGGGTATTCCACAGGTGGAGGCAATGTCTGTTGTTAATCCAATTATTTCTACTGGGCTTGGAGGCGTACACGAGATACTTTCCAAGAAAAACTCACTCCTCGTTAATTTTACTTGGAGCAACGTTAAAAATATGGATTTTGCCCCTTGGTATGGTGCTGAACAAAGGTGGGCAGATGTTGATGAGAGAGACCTTAGGAATAAAATGAAGTGGGTATATGAGAATCAGGAGAAAGCAAAAGGGATTGGGGTGGCAGCAAAACATTTTGTTAATGAAAACCTCTCTTATAGGGTAGTAGGAAAGCAGATGAGCGACCGCTTATTCGAAATAAACAAAAAGCTATGAACATCCTCTACTTAAGCGCCCATGAAATTCTTGAGTACGACGAAGTTAAACTATTAACAGAATTGGGACACAATGTGTTTAGCCTCGGAGCCTATACTGCATCAAACGAGGGCGGGGCGTTGAGAGGGGGAGTCCCTGGTCTTTACCAGAACGAATCTCTTAAAGGGGTAGCCTTACAATGTTCTAAAGAACACATTCATCCTGAGATAGTTGAATGGGCAGATGTAATTATTTCAATGCACAATGCGAGAAGTTCCATTTTTCCTATGGGTGCGGACGAGGTTTTTGCCGAGGAAGAAGAGTATCGTCCACAACAGCCTTGGATTGCCAATAATTGGTCTCTTTTCCAAGAGAAAAAGAAGAGAGTAATCTGGCGTTCAATAGGGCAATCAATTATGAGCACTGAGGCAGAACTATCTAGGTATAAGGATGTTGGGCTGGAAATAGTCAGGTATTCTCCCAAGGAGAAGAATATTCCCGGGTACTGTGGCGAAGATGCTTTAATCAGATTTTACAAAGACCCCGAGGAGTTTAAAGGGTGGATAGGAGGAAGCAACACAGTTATTAACTTCACTCAATCACTTAAGAAGCGAGGAGACCATTGTGGTTATAGTCTTTTTATGAATGGGACAAACGGGCTTAACAGGAAGGTGTATGGCCCCGGCAATGATGACTTGGGAGACCTCAATGGGGGGACACTTACTTACAAGGAACAAAAAGAAGCATACAGGAAAGCTGGTGTGTATTTTTACTATGGTACTCTTCCAGCCTCTTATACCCTAACCCTAATAGAAGCGATGATGACCGGCATGCCGATAGTTACAGCTTCTAGTGAGCTTACCCGTCACATATATAAGCAGGATACTAATGAGATAGAGGAGATTATTCAAAATGGTAAGAACGGATATGTTGGTAGAGACCATGTGGAAATCAAGAAATATATTAAGATGCTTTTGGGTGATAAAAAATTGTCAGAAAAGGTTGGAGAAGGAGCCAGAAAGACAGCAATACAGTTATTTGGCAAAGACAAGATAAGAGAAGAATGGAGGGAGTTCTTGGATGAAAATACCGCCGCCGTCAATTGACCTCAAAGATGTTAAGGTAATGATAGACCTTGTTGCTTTTTATAAACCAAAGGTAATTGTTGAAATTGGTACACATTTAGGGGGGTCTGCCAATATGTTCATGCAGGCATTTGGGCCAGAGATAATGGTTACGATTGAGAAAGGTGAGAAATCTCAGCAAGCATATGAGGTTAAGGGAGGCAGTTATTATTATCTTTGGGAAAGAGATTCCCACGACGAAGTTACCCGGACAATGGTTTTGGACATAATAGGAGATAGGAAGATAGACCTGCTGTTTCTTGACGGAGACCATAGTTACACCTCAGTTGTAAAGGATTTTGAGATGTATGGGCAGCATGTTAAGGACAATGGTTTAATTGTCTTTCATGATATTTTGTACACATACGATGCTTGTCAGGTGAGTCGTCTTTGGAGAGAGATTAAGAGAGAGTTTGATTATGTAGAAATTAATTGTGGAGAGGCCTCAACTGGGTTGGGGATTATGTTTAACCAGGGCAAATACGAGAAGAAAATATGGATTTGATAACCAAAAATATATTAAAAAAGACTGGAGCCAAGGTAGAGAAAGAGTTGGGAGAGGTGTTGGGTTTTAGACGTTTTAATGATGGTGGGGTGGAGTGTGAGATTGGTGCGTTTCTTTATGCTTTGACAATCATGCTTAAACCAGCTCGTGTGCTGGAAACAGGTACCCACATGGGTATTGCTTCCTCGTACATTGGACTAGGTTTAAAACATAACAGGAGAGGTACGTTGGAAACGATAGAGTTCGATGAGCAATTTCTTGGGGAAGCTAAACGTATGTGGATGGCACTAAAGATAAAAAGGTATATACAGTTACACCACATGAAGTTTGAGGACTTTAAGATGGAAAGCGAAGGGGGACTTTACGACCTAGTCCTCCTAGACACAGAGCCAAACCTTAGGTTTGATGAGTTTAAAAGAGTATTCCCTTTTGTGAGAAAGAGAGGGTTAATTGTTATCCACGACCTACATCCGCACATGAGTCATGGAGTGAAGAGCGATGACCACCCTGAGATGAAGAACTGGCCATTTGGGGATTTTAGGGAGAAAATGGGACGATACATAAAAGAAGACCTTATACAAGTTCACTCGTTTTCTACTCCCAGAGGATTGTTTGTTGCCCAAAAGGTAAATAAAGAAGACCCTTTGTACCGTTATAAAAAAGGAGAAATATGACAAGGGCAATTTGTATCCCGTTCCATAGGTACCATCCTCAGGTTCTCGATTTTTACAAGGTTTACTATGATGTATTAGTGCAGACTTTCAAGGATTATACCTCAGAGTTTGACAAGTTATATTTAATAGATTCTGACTGGGAGTTCAGTGTCCCTGATACAGAAAAGGCTAAAAGTGTAGGTATTGACGTAGAGGTAATCAAAAGCAAAAGACCGGGACACCATTGGATACAATTTGAAGACGCCTTACCGAGGTTAAAGGAAAAATACGTTCTATTCTTGGATAACGATGTACTAATTTATAAAAAGGGAACTATTGATGGCTGGTTTAAGGCTGGTGAGAAGAGTGACATTGTAACTGCATACGATGGCTCTGGTGGTATGAAGGAGCTTGTGCGAGGCAAATTCCCACTGTTAAACTCATTGAGTGCTACGAGAATGGGTTCGTATTACTTTGTTGCCAATGAGAGTGTCCGAAAGATAATGTCTGAAACCCAAATGGCTCCGATATATTACCAAAAGGGCACGAGAATAGAAGAACTGGATTATGAAACTAGGGATGATGATTGGTTTGATTCCTTTGGGCTTTTGACAGTAAAGTTGCTGAATGCTGGTTGTAGCTTTTCCAAGATAGAGGATGACAGAAGCAGCATTTACCTTGATAATGGGGAGATTTATGCAGACCCTGAGACCTCTATGGATTTGGGGTATTACCACATCAGAAATGGCAACTTGCCAGTATATTTTCTGAATAATTTTATATCTCAAAACAAGAAGGATTATGACCATCTCATCAAGATAACACCACAGAGAGAGCTGTTGAGAATTTTAGTTTGGTTTGATTATTTTCAGCGTCTTTTGGGAGACAAGCATAGGGAAGATATTGATAGTGGATTGAGAGACATCAATGTAAATCTCGAACTATGGGAAGAATACGTTAAGAGGTTTAAAAAATATCACGGACTCAAGAAAATATGAGGAGTGTTCTGTTGCCAATGACACCAAATTATGCCGTAGCGGGACTATGGTTCAAGTTCTATGAGAGATGGCAGGATGAGGTTGACAAGGTGGAGGTTAACTTTAATACTAAATCACACGGAAAGGGAATTAAGGACTTAGTCCTCAGCACAAAAGCGAATTATATAATGCTTGCTGAATACGATGGGATAGTCTTCAAGAAGGGGTTTGTGGATGAGATGTTTAGCTTAATTGAAGAGGGTGAATACGATATTGTTGGTTCTCCAAGAATGTCTTGCACTCCAGAAGTGGCAGAAGTAGCCAAGAAGAAATTTAACCTTGATTATGAGGGCTATGGTGACAGGGGGCCACACTTTTGGCCTTGTTTTTTCTTTACTAAGACATCCCTCTTGGAGAAGACCGATATGCATTTTGAATCCTTTGGTAAAAAGAAGGGGGAATATATTAAAATGCTAGACCATGAGGTTAAGGACGTCTTTGGTGGTGATACTTTTACTTGGACATCTCTTCAGCTTAGAAGTGTGGTAAAGCCCGAGAGGATACTTGAAATAAATCAGTATCATAGTAGTTTATATGACCTTGAAGATTATAGGAAAAATATAAACCTTTTTGATGGTAAGTGTGACAGGTTTCATATTGGGAGTATTGCAGGCAACATTGTCAAACCCAATACTGACCAGGAGAAGTGGGAACTGGAGAGAAGGATTATGTGGTTAGAGTTGGCGGGCTTAGACCAAACCTACGTTATTAAAGAAAATGGACTAAGCCGTTCAAGAGTAAACAAAACGAAGAAAGTTTATAAGGAATTGGTCCAATGGAAATAAACACAGACATTATTACTCTTTTCCCAAGGCAGGCTCGCTATAGAGTGTGGGAGGAGTTAATGATTGAACAGTTGGACAACTTTCAGGAAATTATTGTGGTGCTAACTAATGATGAACTATACGGGAGAAACCAGTCCAGAGAGCTAAGGCGGGACTTGCCTTATTTTGCTTATTTGAGTATAGAAGATGCCAAAAGTAAGACGGATGACTGGAGGGATACTGCCATGAAGCATGCTCTTTTGCATTCAAAGGCAGAAAGAGTACTCTTCCTAGAACCTGATTTCTTTATTAGAGATATGCATAAAGTCATTAATGACGATAAGAGCTACGATTTAATGAAGCCAATTGGTGTGGAGATAGACAAAAGGACACATCCCTGTTTCCTTTGTGTGTCTAGGGCAGACATAGAAAAGACTGACAAAGACTTCTCTGCCTATCCAAACAAGGGGTTGGACCACTTTGACCTGTTTACGAGTCAGTTGCCCCCTGTACAGTTGCTGGGTAGGGGGCAGTGGCACCACATGGCAGGGCTTACCCACAATATGAGACTTGAGAATCAAGGGAAAAAAGTTGTCTACAAACCAGACGAGTACAAACTGTATAAGATATTAGAGGATATAATTGGTAAACACAGATAGGTTAAATGAAGATATTAACTGACTACCATCACGATGACTTACTTTACTCGCTTCATCTCCTGTTTGAGAAGCGATTACAAATGGAGCTTTATCGTCCTATTGGCAAAGACTGGTTTGAACAAGGATACTGGAAGATAGCCGAACCGTATGGCAATCCTCCCGCGACGATTGCCCAATTTTTGGTGGTGGGCGCCCCTTCTCCGGATGACACCAAACCTCTTAATACTGACCCTCACTACGCAGACGGAGAGCCACACAAGCTGATAACTCTTGATGAGTTTATGGAGACAGAGTTTGACATAGCAATAGCCAGTTACTTACCCCATGTCCCAGTGTTTGCGGAATTATTGACCAAGCACAAGAGCCGTCCCAAGTTGGTTCATCAGATGGGCAACAATTGGTCCAAGTTGGTTGACTACTCGCAAGTAAAGAACTTGATGGTGTCTTGTGCTTCCTTTGAAGTGCCCCCGGGGACGAATGCGGTGTTCTACCATCAAGAGTTTGATACCAATACCTTTAAGTTTGAACCGTATGATTGGGCTAGGCCAAAGCAGATTACCTCTTTTGTAAATGTTCTCAAAGATTTTAAGGATGACATTAAATATATTCGGAAGCTTCAGAAAGAGTTGGGTGATTACCAGTTCAAACTCTATGGTTCTTTAAATGACGATGGTCCTCTTTATGGGCATACCAATATAGCCAAAGAAATGCAAAACTCGATTTTTGGTCTTCACTTGAAGGCTGGCGGGGATGGGTTTGG
>Ga0255055_10003791_pt1 | contig 10117 bp, 9 predicted proteins | sample JV7_2_27_MG_FD_188633 | JGI IMG/M metagenome (GOLD analysis project Ga0255055, IMG submission 188633) | Seawater microbial communities from Jervis Inlet, British Columbia, Canada - JV7_2_27 | ecosystem: Environmental > Aquatic > Marine > Inlet | place: Canada: British Columbia | collected... | reverse complement strand
TAGTTTTTGGGCTTGATCGATAAGATTTTTAGCTTCCTCTGTGGTGGGCTCTTGTATGCCCTCTCTAAAATGCTTTCCAGCACTACAATGAACACATTTACACATACAATCATAGGTTACAGCAAAAGTCATTGCAATCGGAGAAGGTTTTCCGAGTAATTGAGTTTTAATCATTCCTTTAAGAGCACGTAACTGAGCCCGACTCCCAACTGGAGGTGCAAAAGTGTTTGTAACCATCATCCCTTTATACCTTGCAAGATTGTTATAATTCCTATAGAGTTTTGACTGTAAATAGAGCATTGTGAATAACCGTAATTTATCAATAAAAGGATTTAAAATACCCGTGCCTATAATTCTGCCATCTTTAAGTTTCTTGAAGCTTATTAATTTTGTGTTACCGATTTTCAAATAAACCTGTTCTACTTCCATTTAATTCTATTACTCCATTCATTTTATTCAAATATATTTTTAACAAATTTGGTGATTAATAAAATATTTAGATTGTTTGACTTATAACAGTTCGTCATACGTCTCTAATTTTGAATTGTACTAAAGCGAAATGAATTATCGAAAAAAATTGAAATTTTATTGTATAAAGAGATTATGGATTATTTTTGATGAATTCTATAATAAGATAAGCAAGTTCAGGACCTTTATCTTCTTGAACAAAATGGCTTGCGCTCTTAATGGTAGTGTGTTTTTGATTACGAGCTCCCGGGATGTAGGTTTGCCAAAACCTATCCCCTCCTTTAGTTACTGGATCGCTATCAGAAAAAGCTGTGAGGAAGGGCTTTTTCCATTGTCTAAATTGTTCAATTGCTTCTTTATTGTTTTCGTGCTCAGGATCATCTGAACTGATTGGGACTAATGAGGGTAAAATGCGAGCTCCAGCTTTAAATGTGTCATCTGGAAAGGGGGCATCGTAACCATTTAAAACCTCTTTAGATAATTTAGTTGTAGTTCCACCTTGTATAATAAACTTGATGTCAAATGTAGGTGAATTTCTAGAAAACTCCCGCCAATTAGTAAAAGCATCAGGCAGCTGCTGTTCACCAGTTGGTAACCCCCCATTTGATAAAACAATTCTATTAAATCGATCCTGATTTTCAATAGCAAGTCTTAAACCTATTAATGAACCCCAATCTTGGCAAAATAAGGTAATGTTTCTAAGATCGAGTAATTGTAGCCATTTTGTCATCCATTCCACGTGTTTAAGGTATGTATGGTCATTTTGTTCCGTTGGTTTGTCTGAACGGCCAAATCCTACTAAATCTGGTGCCACAATTCTAAATCCTGCGTTTACCAGAATAGGAATCATATGTCTATACAAAAAACTCCACGATGGCTCACCATGCATAAGTAAAATGACTTCTGCTTGCTTGTTACCTTCGTCTAAATAATGGATATTAATTCCATCAACTTTTATAAAATGTGGATCAAAGGGAAAATCGGGAAGGTTTTCAAACCTCTCTTCGGATGTGTTTAACAATTTCATTTTTTTATTAACCCTATGAATTTTAAGACTTACTAATTTATCTTGTATATTAATGAAGGATATAAGGAATTTCAAATTTTTAAAATTAAAAAGTTTAATCCTTTCAATTCTAAAGAAAAATTTAGCTTAATTGTTCAATTTGAGTTTGTCTCTTTCCTAGAATAAAAGAACTTGAAATAATAAGAGCAATTCCAAGGATAAAAAAAATAATAGGCAATATTCTTGAAGTTATCATCATAAACACAAAGAAATAGAGAATTGAAGGAGTTAATTGTACTGGAATATTCTGAATCGTAGCAAGAAAGCTTGCTCTACCACTTCTAAAACCTTGTGACATTTTAATAACAGCTAAAATGTTTGCCATTATTAGAATCACAGAAGATACGATAAATAAAAAAAAAGTTTCGATGAAATAATACCCTCCAAACATATTGCCTAACGACCATATGAAAGGGGTTATCCAAAAATTATTCAATGATAGCATTAAGCCAGATATCAACGCTAATAAAATTGCTTTATAATGTGGAATTTTTCTCTGAATTATTTGAAACACTATAGCAATTAAAGCTAAGATACCTGTTGATATAGACAATCTGACTAAAAATGTGGGATTTAACAAATTTTCTTCACTTATTTGGATAGAAAATCCGCTAAGACCAATGAACGTTACAGCTATAATCATCAAGATTATAGCAACAATTTCCACATAATTAAGTTTTTCACCGAGAATTTTAATGGATCCAATAGCTAAAATGATTAGCCCGGATGCCATCAAACCGGGAGTTATTGCAGGTCCGATTATTATTTGTGCAAAAATAAATAAGATTGAACCAATACCATACCTAATGAATAATGCGAAAAGCCATAACGGTTCTGTAATAATAGTTTTCATTAATTTTACTTCATCTGGCAGTTTGTTAATAACATACTTCTCAAGGATTAATCCCAAATAATGCGAACATCCCCCTAATATTGCCAATAGCACTCCAATCCAATAGATACTGGGTTCCATGAGAATTTACCATTTAGATTTTTTCAAAAATACCAAAAATAAAGCTGAAATTTTCAACCCAATTTCTACGTTGTGTAAAAATCGGTAATAAAGAACTATAGAGAGCTTGTTTTTTAAATCCACTCGAACAGATCAAAGCTTCAATTTCATTAACAGATTTTATGAAAATATGAGTTTTATCTGAACCGAAAAACATATCATAAAAAATCTTACTAACTTTGCCACTAACGGTGGGAATTTCTAAACAAAACAATCCCCCTTCGTTTAATTGAGCGTGAATATTCTTTAAAGCCCTCGTGGGATCTTCTAAATGTTCTATAACTGAAATAGCAGTGATAATATCAAAATTCTGCTTGAATGGAATTGGATCTTCTAAGTTTCCTTGTCGATATTCACACTTTACTCTTTTACTTGCTACTTTTATAGCAAAATTTGAAATATCCATACCGTGAATTGTAAAATCGTCTTTCAGAATATCTAAAAAGTGCCCATATCCACATCCAATATCTAACAAGGTTTTGTGGAACGTTGCATGAGATTTTATCTTGTTTTTATATTTTTTTGAACGCCATAGATTTAATCTTACTAAGACGTCATATCCTAGAGATTTCGAGAAATGAGAATCCTCTCCTTCAAAATATTCCCTTTCAAATTTGCTATTATTACTCACATCTATTATTATATTAGTTGTAATAAAAAATTTGCGGAGCGCTGGTAAGTAGGTTTTATAGCTAGTGTTGCAATAAATCAGTTAATTTTTTTTCCAATCGAGAATTTTGAAAGATATGAACATTCTTTTTATTGAAAATTTTAAACTTTTTAAGAAATTAACGAGTGTTAAGACTATCGGTGGAATTGAAACAAATACTAATGACATAATTAAAGATCTTCGCAAAAAAGGACACAATATCTGGGTGTTAAATAAAGAGAAAAAACCCAAATGGGCAGAGAAAGGAGAAATCGACATTATTGCTGCTTCGACATTTGATCCAATCACATATTTCCAAATTAGTAAATATAAGAAAAAATACAAGCAAAAAGCTGCCGTTGTTATCCATGGTCATACAACTGTTGAAGATTTAGCAGGAAATTTCGTCCCTGATAAACCAATTTTCAACACAATCTTCAAATACTGGTTAAAACTTTTATATGGTCAAGCACACTTATTAATTACACCAAGTGAATTTTCTAAAGAGTGTTTAATAAATATTCAAACTTCAATGACTTACCCGATACATGTGGTAAGTAATGGAATTTGTATTGAAGAATTTAAGGAAATTAATGAATATAGAATCAATTTTAGAAGATTTCTCTCTCAACATTTTGACATACCTGAAGACGCAATAGTTATTATAAATGTAGGGTTGAGTTGGAAAAAGAAAGGTGTTAAAACCTTCGGAGATATCGCTGAACGACTCCCAGAATATTATTTTGTTTGGGTTGGACCAATAAATAAAAATCCTGAGATTGACGAGGTAATTAAACTTGATAATGTAATCTTTACAGGTTTTTATGATGATATTAGAGAAGCATATTATGGTGCCGATTTATTTTTAAATACCTCCTGGGTTGAAAATCAAGGGATTCCTATAATAGAAGCAGCTATTTGCAAATTACCGGTTGTTGCTAGAGATTTATCCGCATTTGATTGGGTTGCTCATGAATACTCTTGCTATAAAGCTCATGATATTGATGAATTCGTTAAAGGTATTAAAAAGATCGTTTCAAATTCAGATTTTAAACATAAAATTGTTGAAAACGCTTGTAATGATGCAACAGAGTTACATGATTTTGATAAAATTGGTGAGAAAATCGAGAACTTATATTATAAGGCAATTAAAGTAAAAAAAATATGGGATCGTAAGCGAAATAAATAAATAGAAAGAATGAGAGAAGATCATATCAATGAGCGATCAAAACCTATTATTGAAAATAAAGCAAAAATTGAAAAAGTATTGGAACATACCAATATTTAGATACGCTATTATCATTCACCTTTTCTATTTCGTTCTATCTACAATTCTAACTCTTGTTTTCTTCCGTACTCAGAATGATTTTTTGGTATATTATAGAGCGGGTGAAATTGCTCTTACCGATTATAAGGAATTATATAATCCAGATAATTATATATGGCCTTTTAGATATTTTCCTTTAGCTGCATTCTATTTTATTCCATTTTATTTATTGGGGTTTGATTTGGGATTTATTGTCTTTAATTCAGTTAATTTAATCTTGAATATTATAATTTCTATTTATCTCTATAAGGTTATTAAGCTAATACGCCGAGAAGATCATGAAGATAAGGATGATCGAATAATTATCTATATATGTATATTTTTACTGAGTCTTCCACAACTATTTAATTATTTTCTTGGTCAAATAAATTTGTATATCACATTTTTTATACTCTTTTCCCTCTACTTATTTCTGAAGAATGAACAAATAAAAATGCAGTTTTTGGCTAGTTTAATATTAGGTATTAGCGGAATTTTCAAACCTATTACGATTTTTATGTTTCCCTTTCTTATTTTAAGCCATTATAGCTATAATGAGAAGAGATTTAAGTTTGAACTCACAAGGAGTATCGTCAGGTCTATTGGCATATTACTTCCATTAGCGATTAACGGTATTGTATTTATATTATATCCTACATTATGGCAAGATTTTATCGCTATAAATATTACAGGAGAAGCAAATACATTAATCAATTTTTCATTTAGCATAACCAAATTGGGTACAAATTTCTTATTTTTCATTGGAATTCCTGCAAATTTACTAGTTCAATATCAGTTATACATATTCATTCCCATTTTACTTCTTTTTGGAGGTATAGGTTTCTCCGTATTTATTTTTCGACGAGCTCATCGAAACTCAGTGATTTATGGATACACTTTTGGCATCCTGCTGATGTTGCTTACTTATTTTGATTCTTGGAATCACCATCTATTAATTTTAACTCCATTATTAACCATTATATTATTTGATCTACCACGAAATTCAGAGATTTCTGGAAAATACATTAAACCATGTATATTTTTCTTTTGTTTCTTTGATATAGCATTTATGGCGTTATATCTCCTTACTCAAACCTTTTTCCCTTTCAATTTTGCATCGACTATTTTTCTGCTACTAGTATTCATCGGACTTAACAAGTATTGTTTGAAAAATCCAAATAAAAATGATGTATAATGATTACAGTTAAATAATGTTAAAACTACAATTACATAAATTTAGATAATTAACACAAATCCAATAGACAATGGTTCAAGAATATATCATCATTTTCATGCCAGCTTTCTTATTAGGAATCTTACATACTGCTATTCCATGTGAAGATAAAGCTATCTTCTTTTTTTGGTCTTTCGGCATCGCTAAAACCCCTGCTAAAAGCATTTATATCTTAGCACTTTATGGAGTGGGTTTAATCTGTGCAAATATGATCATTGCATCTGTAACAGTCTTGATTCCCCAAGTCCCAAGATTTGTCTTTCCGGGTTTTATTCCAGATCCTCATGTGATTAACTTTTTCGGCGCTTTTACTTCTATGCTCGCTGGAATCACTCTCTTATTCTTTTTGACAAGACGAGACTACACGCCACACTCGAGATATTCGAAGGAAATTTCAACTTTAGATTGGGGATTAAAGAAGACTCCATTTTTCTTTGGTATTCTAGCGGGGTTTGCTCCTTGCATATTTGAGTTAATTATATATTCTCAATCATTTCAGTTCGCTTTAGGATATGGGTTTATCGAGGGTTTATTAGTTGTTTTTTACTTTTCGCTTGGGACTTTCGTAGGGCTTTTTCCACTAGCGTTAGCAAAATATGGAACCTCGCAGATGGTCAAGCCAAATATTAAAAGAAGAAAAGCGATTTTCTACCTAATGATTTTTATAATCATTGTTTTCAATAGTGTGGTAATGATTTTATCGTTTTTACGAATATCAGTATTTCCTATAGAAGGTTTATAGGTAACTATAAGCAAAACAGTAAATATTATATTTTTAATCAAAAAATTAAAAACTTATTAATTATTCAAATAAAACAATATTGGTCTTATAAAATAATTTATATCTGTATTTTTATATAATATATAACTAATTATAATCTTTCACCAATGATGGAGATAAGCAAATAATGGTTGAATGCAAATTTTGTGAATCCCAAAACATTTCCTTTACTTGTGAAAAATGCAAGTCAAGTTTTTGCATTAACCATATGGCTACAACAGAAAGTTGGCTTTGTAAAAAACATGAGTTACATTATTCTAAGGCGAGTGCTACTGAGAAATTTTATAAATGTACTGTTATTGAAAATAGTAAATGTCCAGAGTGCGATTCCCTCTTAAGATTGGAAAGATTATCATCTGGTCATTATTATTTAGAATGCATTGATGATACATGCAGTTGGAACTCCTACTTAAAATCTCCTGGCTTATTTTTTCCTACTAAAGAACAGTTAGCTAGAGAAGCTACGAAATATAATCTCATTAAAGGATATAGGTTAAACTTATGTCGTAGATCTCTCAAAAAAATAGTGGGAAAAGAAATTTGTCCAAACTGTTTCATAGAATTTCTCAAGAGAGCCTCAATTACTAACTTCTCCACTATTATCGAATCATTCAATCTTACTGCTCAACAAATGGTTAAATTAATTAACCAATACATTGAAGAGGAACGAATTTACGGTATAATTGATCAGAAGAACCAAGTTTTTTACTACATATCCTACGAAATCCGTGAGAAAATTTTATCGAAAATTCAAAACGAAGGAATATTGAAAGTAGCAGATCTAGGAGAAATGCTCGATATGAGTTCAGAAGCGGCTATAAAAGTCATTTATAAGTTAATTAGCCAGTTTCAAATTAAAGGCTCGTTTTCTCAAACCAAACAATTCTATTACTCCCAAAAATATATAATAGACCGTTTAATAGAAGAGATTAATAAAAAGGGAAGGGTTTCGTTAGATAAACTTGCGAAAATATTTGATGTCCCAGGAGAATTAACAAAATCTTTTTGCGTCAATCTAATGAGAACCAACGCAATAAATGGATTTTTTGCCGATCGTGGGAATGAAATTATTACTTCTAACCAAATCTATAAAGAAATTAAAAGTTTTTCAAAAGAAGTTGGGTTATTTGAGCTTTCTAAGCTTGCTACAAAATTAAAAATAGCTGTAGAATTAGCAAGAAAAAGCCTCCATGAACTCATTAAATCTGGCAAAGTTAAAGGCCTCTTCACCCAACGCAGAGAATTTATGACGCGTAAATACCTCGAAACAAAAATAAAAGAAATCGCTCGAGCATACAGAACGATGCCACTAAGAGAACTTTCGAATAGATTAGGCGTAACCGAATCCAGTATAGAAGAAAATCTTGCTCAATTGATTGGAAGCGGAGATATCGATGGTTTTATTGATTTAGGAAAGCGAATGTTTACGGCATACTCGGTACCACGCACTTCATCAGGAACATCGCGTCCAAAACATAAAAAAGCAATTCCTGTCGATGAGGGAAATATAGAAGTTGTAAGGGACTATGATTTCGAAGGTGGACAAGTACACATGAAAATAGCTGTGCGGAATAAAAGCGATATGGCTATAAATAATGTTAAGGTCTTATTAGATGCGCCAACTAACTTCAAAATAAAACAACCATTGATAAGTGTTCCCGTAATTGAAGCCAATAATAGTAGGGGTGTAGATTTTTATCTCGAACCGAAAACCTGCGGCACATCAAACATTGGAGGAACTGTGATATTTAAAGACGCAAGTGGTGAAAAACACACTAAACACATAAGAAAGCAAGAAGTTGCTATAAAATGTCCGCTTGTTTGTACTTCAATGAGCACTATAGAGGATTGTCAAGTGGCTATACAAACCTTAGGAAACGATGCTCGGGCGTTTTTAATTGCTGACTTAGACCCTCGTTTAGCTTATAGGGCTGCGATAAGAACGCTAAAAAACTTTGATACTAGTGCTGTAACATCCCACGAGGGTTCTGACACAAAAGGAAATTATGAAGCTGAAGCATGGTTCTGTTCTGAGGCAAAAGTTACTGGTGGGAGAATTATTACACGAATCTATGTATCTGAAGCAAGTCAATCATTGGAAGTAAGAGTGTGGTGTGGAAATCCAGGACAATTGACTGGTTTCTTAGCTAAAATTATAGAAATATTGTTTGAGCAGATAAACATAATCAGAAAAATCAAATCAGAGGAAAGAGAGAAAACAATAGATGTCATGGCAATTACACAGAACTTAGCTGAAATCAGCGATTATTGTATGCTTAAATGGAAAGCACAAAATATAAGAAATAAATTGCATGACACATTTGTACGTCTAAGGAAAATTCTGGGGGATAACGAGGCTATATTAGGTAGAGTTGAATATTGGCTAACTCAATTGAATAAGTATGGCAAAGACGACAAAATCAGCGATGCCGATGCCGATAAGCTAGTAAACGATGTAGAAAAAATCAAAAATGTCATATCCCGAGCGATAAAAATGTGATTTTTTGTTCAAAAACATTTATAAATGTTATTATGAATTTATATTAATAATACATTAAAAGAGTAAAAAGAGTTTTGAAATAGTATGAGTCCCATAATTAGTATATCCATCAATGAGAGCTTAAAACAATTTATCAATAAACTTGTTTCAAAAAACCAATATGACAACAAATCCAAGCTAATCCGAGATGCTTTATTAAGACTAATGTCTGATATTGAAGTATCAAGCGTTGAGTCTATTAGAGATTTTGCTTCGATTGAGAAAAATATTATTGGAAATCTAATTATAATAATGCCCCATGATCCGATTGTTCAGAGAAAATTGAACAAAATCGAAAATAAATATATGGAGCAAATTGTTAATAAAAATCAACACTTCCAAGGAGAAAATCTCATAATGTCAATTATTTTCGATGGGAACATCTCAGATCTTCAGAATATTGTAATCGACATAAATGGAATTAAAGAAATTAAGAACTTCCGTTATTTAATAGTTAATTAAGCGTAAAATTAGCTTAAATAGATCTTATTTTGTTCTGCATAAAGATTAAATAAATTAGTTATATTGAATTTGATACTTAAAACTAGTCGGGATTAACTTTAATAGATATATCTAATTTAAAACAATATCACAAACCATATTATTATTGAAGTATAAAGGAATATGTCTTATAGAAAATTGCAGCAACGGTTAGATACTTTACCAATAGGGTTTCCGGCAACAGAATCGGGTGTAGAGCTCCGAATATTAAAAGCCCTTTTTACTCCTAAAGAAGCGGAAATAGCAGTGAAAATGAGTTTTATACCCGAATCTGTAAAAAAGATTTATAGACGCGTAAAAAAAATAGTAGCATCTAAAGACGAATTAAGGGAAATCTTAGATAAAATGTACCACAATGGGGCAATAAACTTACAGAGAACCGATGAAGGTAACGGAGAAGAAATACGATATCATTTAGCATTTTTAGCAGTGGGGATGTACGAATATCAAGTCGGTACGCTTACTAAAGATTTTTATGAGAATATTGAGGAATATTTTGATGAAGCTTACCGGGATGAAGTCATAAGTACAAAGATTAATCAATTAAGGACAATACCCATT
>Ga0255055_10003790_pt1 | contig 10121 bp, 7 predicted proteins | sample JV7_2_27_MG_FD_188633 | JGI IMG/M metagenome (GOLD analysis project Ga0255055, IMG submission 188633) | Seawater microbial communities from Jervis Inlet, British Columbia, Canada - JV7_2_27 | ecosystem: Environmental > Aquatic > Marine > Inlet | place: Canada: British Columbia | collected... | reverse complement strand
TGTAGCCTCCCAGCTTTATAGCCAGTGCTATGAGCTATCAGCTATGAGCTATTTGCCTGACACCTGACACCGGCCACCTGAAACCTGAGGCAATTCCATCTAACCCTTTAATTTTATAATTAATGCTATTACCTGTCAAATAAAATACATGCAGTCTGTCGTAAACTCCTGTAAATTCACCAATTCACACGATAAAAAATCATAAACGTCCGGTAGACAGACATGCAGCGTAATGGTACCGTAAAGCGATTCAATATAAATTGCATTTTTACCGGATTTTCGATATTATAGACATGTTTTCTAAGCTCAGAAAAAATATTTGCTCACAGCTGATGGCTCATAGTCATAGGCTGTGACTGATAGGCGCATAAGCGATCAAGCCGTTAAGCTGATAAGCCAATAAGCTGGTAAGCGCATTGGTTCAAGAGCTTAGCAGCTCAACAGCTTAAAAGCTTAATAGCTCACTGGGAGATTAAGAATGCGAGCAATAATAACCATGTTAACATTTATCGGAATTGTGGCACTTCTGACCGGCCCCGTTATCGGAGCCACTGAAGAGGACTGGGTTGATAAAGGACTTAAACTTATCAGCCAGCAACGCTATGATGACGCCATTAAAGCATTTTCAACCGCCATCGAAATCATACCCCTGGACTATCAGGCCTATAATTACAGAGGCGTCGCTCAAGCGCTAAAAGGTGAATTTGACGGAGCCATTGCCGATTATGATAAAGCGCTTAAAATTCGGCCCCGCTATGCCGAAGCATATAATAATCGTGGCTTTGCGCGCACCCAAAAAGGAAATTTACAGGGGGCGCTTAATGACTACAGCCGGGCCCAGGAAATTAATCCATTTTTCGTTGATGCTTACAATAACAAAGCCTGGATATTGGCCACTGCTGCCGATAAACGCTACCGCAACGGGGCCAAGGCTATCATGCTGGCGCAAAAAGCAGTCGAGCTTAACCCGAGCGTTGCATCTCTGGATACGCTGGCAGCTGCGTATGCAGCTGTCGGCAACTTCGAATCGGCCACCAAAACCCAAAAGAAGGCCATTCAAAAGCTGCTGCTCGCGGATCAAGCTTCAGAGGTGCCTAAATACATGACCCATTTGAAAAGCTACCGCTCTCAACAAGCTTTGCTGATCAATTACCCCGCTGCGCATAGCGCTTCCAAGACCAAAAAATTAAAGGTCTCCTTAAAAACGAAAACCTCAAAAAAAACAGCGCATCCGCCTAAAAAAGAAAAAATCGTCACCGGATCGCAAACGAAAAAAGCCGTTGCGGCAGTCAAAACAAAAATGTTGCCACCACCCTCCGCGCCCTTGCCTTATACGATTCAAGTCAGCGCATTTCGGGATTTACAGAAATCAAATCAGGCGGCCCGGAAATTATTGGCGAAAGGCGATCCAGCCTTTACCTGCCCGGTCTACCTTTCCGGTAAAGGAAAATGGCATCGAGTGTACATCGGATATTACAAAACCTATGCAGAAGCCAAGATCGCTGCCGCGGGGCTGAAAAAAAGAAATTTTCGATATGTGAACATCGCCAAAAAACCCTACGCGGTTCAGGTCGGCGTTGCAGATTCCGAAAAAGAAACCCAAAAACTTAAATCCAGACTGCAAGCCCAAGGATATTTGCCCTACAGCCTTCCGGCCGGAGCCCAGCATAGCCAGACCCGCATTATGGTCGGAGCTTACGAAAGCAAAAAAGCAGCCGCAGCCCTTACGGATCAGCTCAAAAAAGATGGCTTTAATCCCAAAATAGATCTGAGATAAAAACGGCAAATCAACAGATGAAATCTTACCAAGATTTCTCAGATTTCCCCGCTAAATATGAGACCTGGTTCCTGCTGTTTTTAGGGGTTTTGGTTTTTCTAATCTATGCCGGCACATTAACCGGCCCGTTTATTTTTGATGACAAACAAAACATTCAGCAAAACCCGTATATCCGCCTGGAGCGCTTAAGCCCCGGCGGCATTGTGAAAGCCGCTTTGGAAAGCCCCTCCAAACATCGGCCGGTGGCAAACATTAGCTTTGCCCTGAATTATTATTTTCACCGCTATAACCTCGTGGGCTATCACTTCGTCAACATCCTGATTCATATCATAAACGGAGCCCTGCTCTATCTATTTACAAAAGCAACGTTGCTGACACCGGCATTGAAAACGAATTATGACCGCTTTGCAGCCGGCTGGATACCCGTGTTTACAACGTTTATCTGGACGCTGCACCCGTTACAAACCCAATCGGTCAGTTATATTGTACAGCGAATGAATAGTCTGGCCACTTTGTTTTATCTTTTGTGTCTGTGGCTTTATGCAAGATATCGCCTGTCTGAGGGAACAAAGCGTTCGTCCTGGCTGCTGGCCGGATGCGCAGCAAGCGGCCTGCTGGCTTTCGGGTCCAAGGAGATTGCGGCCTCTCTGCCGGTTTTTATCATCCTATATGAATGGTATTTTTTTCAAGATTTGAGCCCTGCCTGGTTCAAAAAAAAGATACCTCTCATGGCCGGTGCCCTCCTGCTGCTCGTTGTCCTTGCATTGCTTTTCCTGGGCACGGACCCGCTGGACAGAATAACGGCTGGCTACGTTCAGCGCAGCCACACGGTCGCTCAGCGCGTGCTGACCGAATTTCGGGTGGTCATCTTTTATCTCAGCCTCCTCATCTGGCCGCATCCGTCCCGACTGAATCTGGATCATGAATTTATGGTTTCAAATTCTCTGATGGACCCGGCTGCAACTCTGCTTTCTCTTGCAGCGATTGCCGGCACCGTTGGTGCGTCGATTTATTTTGCAAAAAAGGCCCCGCTTATTTCGTTTTGCATCCTGTGGTTTTTCGGCAATCTCGTTATTGAATCATCGGTCATCGGCCTGGAATTTATTTTCGAGCACCGCACCTATCTGCCTTCTATGATGCTGATTTTGATGCTTGTCAGCCTGGCCTTTAAATATCTTAAACCGCGTCAGCTCTGTATTCCTGTTTTATGTATCCTGGTGGGGGTTGGAACTCTCTGGACGTATCAACGCAACAAGGTTTGGGGAGATGCGATTACTCTCTGGCAGGATTGCGTGGACAAGTCTCCTAACAAAGCCCGTCCGTATAACAATCTGGGCGTTGCGCTCGCTAATGCCGGCCAATCGGATGCAGCCATCGATAATTACCATGCGGCCCTCAAAATAAACCCCGAGTATGGGAACGCGCACTATAACCTGGGGTCTACTTTAGCCAGAAAGGGCAATCTAAAAAGTGGAATTGCGCACATGACCAAAGCCCTGGAACTGGAGCCAAACAACTATGAAGCCAACAACAACCTGGGTATTGCCTGGCTCATTCAAGGAGAGTTTCAAAAAGCCGTCACCCGCTTTCGAAAAGCACTGGAAATCAATGCAAACTATGCGAGTGCCCATAACAATCTGGGAATTGCGATGAGACGGCAGCATAACTTGTCGGAGGCAATTTTTCATTTTCAAGAAGCCCTTCGACTCGACCCCACATACGCCGAAGCCCACAACAACCTCGCAATTGCCTACCGCGACCAGGGCAAATTTGAAGCTGCCAGGCAGCACTTCACCAAAGCCCTGCGCATCAACCCTGGCTATGAGGCTGCCCGCAAAAATTACGAAGAAAATCAGAGGAATTTAAAATAAAAATGGAGTCCTAGGTTTCCAAAATGGACTCTAATGCAACAAACTGATGAGTTGCTTGTTTGATGACGATGTCAAAACAGCTTGGTGATAGCCCAAGGCCTTCCCAGGCTTGCTTATCAAGAGGCGGAACAAAACGTTCCCCGCTGGTTCCAATTCCGAGACCATTAACGATAATGTCGGCCAGATGAACCAATGTTGCCGGAACCGGTTGCTGAGCTTCAGAGGGATTGTGATGATAATAAACATTGTTTTCCAACAAAATCGGCAATTTCCATTGCTGTATCAAATGCTTGGCTACTTGGGAATGATTACAATCGAAATTCTCTTTTTCTATTTCGTATAATAAATTATTTGTCGTCCGCGAAAGGTTTAAAATATTGCGGGAATCCTCCGGAAAATAGCAGTACATAATTAAACGACCTAAATCATGTAATAGCCCCGATACAAATAATTGTTCCGTTTGAGAGATACCCTTATGAGCCGCCAACACCCTTGAGATGACGCCACATGCAAAACTGTGCTTTAGAAATGAAAACATATCCAATAATTCTTTGGGGATTTTTTCAAAAGTTGAAAGAATACTAATCCCAAGGGCTAAACCGGCAATCTCTCTCGTACCAATTAAGATTACTGCCAAGGATATTTTGTCTATTTTATAAGGGAAACCACAAATTGGTGAATTGACAATTTTCAGCAGAATCGCGGTCAGGCTTGGACTTTTCTGCACGACCTGAGCGATGTCTTCAGCTGATGAACACGGATTGGCAATAACCTCATTTAATTCAAATATTATCGAAGGCTCTTCAGGCAAAGTAATATTTGCTTTGCTAAATTTTTTTACATATTTTTTTTTATCAATATTTTCAACTGGCTCGACTCTATCCAATCGGATATTTGAATTTGTTTCGAATATTTTACGCTCATTTCTAAATAAAACAGACAACCGAAAGATCTCATTTATTGCCGGGTGCTCCAAATCGGTATGCCTAAACACTTGCAGGGTGCTTTCTTTTATTTTTTCAAACTGCTCTGAGTCCAAATCGGATTTGGTTTCTTCTTTGCCTCCATTGTTTCCACGAATATTTACCTCGGTAACACCCCAAATCTTTAAAATCCTGAAATGGCCCGGCTGGATTGTTTTCCCTTTTTCTAAAAGTAGTCTGCCACTGACATCTCTTACCTCATCCGCTAAAACCATGCCTGATTGCAGATTATTAATGTGAATCATACTCATAGAATGTAACTCTTGCTCCTTTCGACGTATGCTAAAACCCGATACTCATCAGTCATTGTATCCATACTCCTCTCTCTGGCTTAAGGCATACTGGTGTGCTCCTATTTTAATTTGTCATTTGGAGATTAGAGCGTTTGTCAGAATAACGTTCCGCTAGCGGTGGTTTTTTGAATCTTTTTTGGGTTATTAATAACCTCTAATATAGCTGGGTGCAAACGCTCTAATAATATAGCGGTTGTCAGGTTATTATAATTTCAGGCCGTTATACATTACATTTTCGCCTGTTAGAAAATCTTCCAAACGGAACATATTTATGACAACCGCTATAACTCATAGCACTCAAACTGCGAAGGCCGAATTTTGCAGTTGTTTGATAGCTTCTAGAATTTTTTCGCGCCTAAATGGTTTTTCAAGTGTTATGGCACCAAAAATTTTCGCAATATCAAAATCAACCTCCGAGCCGAACCAACCTCTGCCTGAAACTGCTATAAACTTTGTTTTAGAATGCGTCTTCTGGATGTCGAACATGGTCTCGATGCCATTTTTTTTTGGCATGATAACGTCAGTTATGATTAGCTCAGCAGGCTGCTCCGATTGGCGCTTAATTCCATCCTCCCCATCAGACGCCTCCATTACCTCAAAACCCTCTTTCTCCAATATCTTCCGCAACACCCTCCGGAATTGATCGTCATCATCAATGATGAGGATTCGTTCGATAACTTGATTGGTTGAGCCATGGATTTTAGCCAATTGATCTATCTTTTCAAAAGCTTGACTCGCTGCTTGATAGAGAGTTTCAAGACTGAAAGGTTTGACAAAATAATCATCAAATCCGGCTTCCGGTATTTCACGCTGCCCAAAGAGTCTGGCATATCCGGTTAAAGCATAAATGATAGCATTCGGGCTTTGCTTTCGAATCTGTTCACATAGATCAAACCCGCTCATTGTTTCTAAACCCAGATCTAAAAACATAACCGATATATATTCATGTCCTAAAATCTCTAAAGCTTCCTCCCCGCTTGAAGCCGCGCGAACTGAATAACCGACTCTGCTAAAAGCCCTTTTAAGCATAACCCGAATAGCGGCTTCATCGTCAACAATTAAAATTTTATTTTCGTTCATCTTACTGTCTCCGAGAATTTACAGCCTGCAATGATTCATGTTTCATTCCGTGCATGCTGCAATGGTTAGCAAGCCAGCGTGACCCGATGCCACATGCTACAGAATGTTGCCAAAGGCTTCGCATGATATCATTTAAAAATGGATCCGCAGAGCGAAAGTGATTTTTATGAGTTACAAGTGCTACGATATTGGAGACTTCATTTATTCCTATTCGCACAACTGCATTGCGGATGGTCGCAATTTGTTGAAAGCCTTTGTAAAAAGATGAATTAGAGACTTTTAAGACTTCGCTTGTAAGAGCCTGGTCACTTACAATTAATTTTTCGATTAGACCCACATTAGGACTTTCTTTGGCGATCTCGTTTTGGATTCGCAGAGCTATGTTCTCTTGTAAAATCATTTTTCGAGATCCTCTTTTTTTGAGACCGTCAAGAGATAAGAAATCGCGGCATTGTAATTAATCATCAGGCCCCATATTAATTGCCGTGATTTGCCGCCCCAAAAGCTACAAAATTTTTTAACTGAAAATGACTTAATTGCAGAAAATAGGATAGTCTGTCAAATCAAGCATAAATCGGCTTAAGTTAGTTGATATATTTTGTAATATCCATTATTTTCTTTGTAATGTCAGCAGCCTTATCAATTTGATCTTCAATCGGTTCTATATATTTAACTAGTAGCTTATCTTCTACAATATCGCCAAACAGAAGATCTGAATAACCGCTAATGCCCTGCATGCGTTGATTCAAATCATGGCATAGAGTTCTGACCATTTCATTTACATTTTGCAGCTTTTCTTTTTGGAGAATATCATTGCTGTTTTTCTCGATTTCTGCAGATGTTTTTTTTGTATCCTTGCTCCTAATAATTTCTTTTTCTAGCGCCTTGACCTTTTTTTCGAACTCTTCATAGGTTAATTCCCAACTCATTAGTTATCCTTCATCCAAGTTGTCAAATATGATGGCATGATTATCAGATCAAAGAGGCAAATTTGTTTGTCTAAAAATGACTGCTAAATACGATTACTTTAGATGGTTCCAGAATTTACCAATTGAGGTTTTCCTTTTTGATAATGGTAAGATTTCACTAATTTTCTTACAAATAGAAGGTTTTCAAATTCGGTTCCCTTAAAGCGAATGCCAGTCTTAAACTTTCCAGAATCAGCCTTTCTGCAATAGGCAAGCTTTCCCTTCATTTCGGTATGGTTGTTTTGCATGTCGATAAACATCAATTTGACATATACAGATTTAATATTGCAGACTGTCTCAATACAGACTCCGTCTTGACTTACATTTCGCACAAATCCCATATTCGGATCTAAAAGATTGTTTTTTGAATCTAGACATGAATATGAGATGCAATTATGAATTTGAACTCTTGCATATTTTCTTCTATCTAGTTTTGCCATATTATTAATATGCAATGATTACTTCTGCATCCATGATCTTACTCTAATCTTTTTGTCAGGCAGATTCACTTTTTTAGCGAAAAAATCCTCCTCATCGTTTCCACTCCCACCGCCGTCATCGCCGTCACCGGTAATCGTAATGAACAAGACGTCCTTATGCAGTACCGGATGAGAGCCCTTACCGCGACCCACTTTGATGCCGATGGGAACCACCTTGTTGCCGTCGACCAGGATTTTGTCACCGTCATCGAACTTGCCGTCAGCGTTGATGTCAAATACCGGAGACACTGCTGCCAGGCCCGATTGGTAATCCAGCGCAAACACCCAGGTATCGCCACTGCCGGCACAGACGTCTTCATCCGGTATAAAGGTGGTGAAAAAGACAACGCCGCCCACTGCAAGCGGCTGAGTAATCACCCGTTCACTTCCGGAAGGTGCCCCTTCGCTCCATCCCCAGCCCGCCTGTTTGGCAAAAAGCTGCATTTTCCAGGACTCATTAAAATCATTTAGGCCATCTATATATCTGAGCGTTACATCATTGCCGTCGATATTGACCGTGCTAAATTTTGCCTGCAGGGTTACCAGGTCGCTCAGATGATAGGTCGCAGCCGCTGTGGTGCCGTCCTTTAATCCAAAGAAATACTGCTGGTTATTATCTGTTTTATCGGTCTGAGTTTCGTACACCCCCGAACCAAAGTAAACCCAGATATCGCCTTGCGGGTAATCATAGGCATAATCGGCCTTGGCCCGGATGGGGTTCACATTCGGTGACGCGTTGTCATAGGTAAACAATGTTGTCACCGTCGGCGTCATATGCATGCCGATGTTATCTATCCGGTACATGTTGCCGTATAGGTTGCCGGCATAGATGCGGTCGGCAATATAATCGCCTTCCAGATCCGCGACCAACGGTGAGGCCAGGGCATCGTTGGGCAGGCTGCCGCCGTTTCCGGATGGCGCGCCGTTTAGGTCCGCAGCCCCCTCCCAATTACCGTCGATCTGTTCGCCGGCCTGAAAGGTGCCGACCACACTCGCCAGTTCCAAAGTCGCTGAATCCGCGCCGGTCTTGGTAATGGCAACAATTTTGGCCATCGCTCCGGAAGATCCCCCGGTAATGGTTTCACCGACGTTAAACGGGTCTTCGTCGTCGTCATAATTTTTGATATCAGCGCTAATCGTCCCGCTGCCGCCGACCTTGATGCGATTGATGGTATTGCCGCTGGCATCCTTCCAATAATCCGCGGCATCTTGGGCCAATATGCCATAAAGGTAAGCTTCCTTGTTGGCCTGCTGGGCCGGATCCGGCAGGTAGCCGGAACCAAAGAAAGTCCCCCAGGCTTTAGCGGTACTGTCTTTTACGGCCGTTCGACTGATGCCGGGATCCGCCCAGGTTTGACCCAGCTCGCTGTCGGTAAATTCCCATAAATATATCGTCGGATCACCGGCATCATCTAAATTTTTGCCGGAAGTGACATCCAGGGCAAAAAAGGCCTCGCCGCCTTCGCGTTCCCCAACCACCATAATGGTGCGCCATTCTTTGGTGGTGTTGCCGTCAAAATCCGCATAGATGTCACCCACAACCGGCGAACCGTCTACGTAATACTGATGGCAGTATTCGGCTGCACAGCGGTCATACAGCGGATCGGATTGGGCCAGATTCAATTTAGCATGCATGCTTTTGGGAACGAAGGCCCACTGTTCCACGCCGTCAACGAGACGGATGGCATGCAAGGACCCGTCATTGGCACCGATATACACCATGGTGTCACGGGCGGTGGTGTTTGCAAAACTGCTGTAGTTATCAAAAGGATACCAGAAGGGCGGGGATCCCACCACCACCGGGGTGGAGTTTACAATGTCACCGATGGGTTTGGTGGCATTACAGGCAAAATTGTCCGTTGCCAGGGTTGCATCGGTGTAGGCAATGACATTTTTGGCATTGACATCATTGGGATCGATGGTCCATATGCTGCGGCCGGCCGGCAGTTCTTCGCTGGCGGCCCACACCCTATTAACCCACAACCCGTTGCTATCTTTTGTAATCGCCTCCACGTCACCCACCCAGCGGGCGGCATCGAATTTAGCCAAAACCACGGTATCTCCCAGATCCACCGATGTGGTCGGCGCCGGGGCCGAACCATGAAACACGACTCCTTTGATACTCTCGGTAATGGTGGTCATGGCGTCAATCAGTTCCTGTTTGCTGTAAGCGAAAAAGGGCTGACCCACGCCGGCCAGTTCCTCATGCAGCGCAAATATATCATCGACTTCAGAAGCGTTGCCCTTGTCGTTGGCGACCTTGGCCATCTCATAGATCTGTTCGGCCTGATCCGGCGGCAATCCGAAGCCCACCGCAATCGGAGATACCTCCTCATCGGCCAGGGCAGCGGTATTGGTATTTACACCGGCGACGGTGGAATTGAGGTTGCCGATACCGTCGGTGATGTTGATCAAAAACTTTGGCTGACACTCGGCACCAACGTAGGTATCGCCAGGGGTTGCCTGGTCTTCATCTTCGGGTTTGGCGCCCGTAAAATATTTACGGGCCGCTTCAATCGAAGGCCCAAACGGTGTATTGCCCGTGGCCGTCAGGGCATTGACTGCACCTTCGATTGCCGTCTGGTGGGCAGCGGTATGCGGCTTGCAGCCTTCATGCACGATGGTATAATCCGGCACACTGTCATAGGGTGCGCGATCGCCCACCCAGCT
>Ga0255055_10003789_pt1 | contig 10122 bp, 8 predicted proteins | sample JV7_2_27_MG_FD_188633 | JGI IMG/M metagenome (GOLD analysis project Ga0255055, IMG submission 188633) | Seawater microbial communities from Jervis Inlet, British Columbia, Canada - JV7_2_27 | ecosystem: Environmental > Aquatic > Marine > Inlet | place: Canada: British Columbia | collected... | reverse complement strand
TAGCCCTTTAAGAATGACCACTCCCATAGCCTGCCCCATGGCGCCTTTGTCCGCTTCGACCTCTTCATAAAGGGCTACATCCAGTTTTGCTGCCCGTATCATCCGATCTGTGAATGATGCCATGATTGCCTCCTTTTGCTATACGGATTAAAATCTCAAAGCTTGCATCCTAAGTCTTTTTGCATCTTAACGCGGCGATGTCAAAGCGAAGGACCCTATTTTTATATATTAGAAAATTTTTAAAAGGACCATATCGTTGGGATGAAGAGGGAGCCCAGCACCAGTACGAGCAAATTCAGCGGCATTCCCAGCTTTAAGTAATCGCTGAAACGATACCCCCCGGGACCATACACCAGCAAATTCGTTTGATAGCCGATCGGTGTTGCAAAACAGGCGCTGGCACCAAAGCAAACCGCAATGATAAAGGGCTTGGGGTTGACACCCAGTCCCAGCGCTGCAGATATCGCAATCGGCAGCAACAAGATAGCGGTGGCGTTGTTGCTGAGTATGTGTGTACTGATGCTGGTTAACAATAAGATACCGCTTAAGACATAAACCGGATCCAGCCCGCTGAATAGATTTAGAAATGCTTTGGCATAAAATTCTGAAGCACCGGTTTTTTGCAGCGCGGCACTTAACGCGATCGTTGCAATAATAATTAAAAGGACCCGGCCTTCCATGGCGCGGTAGGCATCGCGTAGCTGAAGACATCCGGTTAAAATCATAAGAAACGCTGCTGCCAGGGCGCACACCATAATATCAGCCATCCCCGTGCTGGCGGCTACCACCAGACCCCCAAATATGACAAACGCACGGCGTGCCAGTCTTTTGTGGACAATTTCATGATGGACGTCTTCCACGATGATATAATCCGTCACCCCGCGCAGTCGCTCCAGCGATGATTCCGGACAGCGAATCAAAAGGATGTCACCGATTTTTAATCGAATATCCTTTATTTTTTGTTCGGTATAATGAAGCTCCTGGCGTTTAATTGCGATGATATGAATATCCGGATCACGCTGCAGGCGATTTTCCATCAGCCGGGCACCTATCAGCGATGACTGGGGCGGAATGATCAGCTCCACAATTAAGGATTCTTTTTGCCCGACCGCGAAATTCATGCCTTGTTCCGCCAGAGATAACTCCACAGTATTTTCATGAAGAATTTCAACCAAATCATTGGCCGATCCTTTGACCAGTAAAAGGTCATCCGGTGCAATTTGAACCGAATCTCTGTCCGGGTAGAAAATATGTGAATATCGGATCAACTCGAGTACTTCAATGTTCGGATATTTTTGGGCAAAATATGAATTCGGATCTTCACCGATGATACGGCTTCCGCGCGGAATCTGAAGTTCGGCCAGATAACGCCGATGCGCATCATTCTGTAACTCACACACCGGGTTATGCATACTGGGCATGAGTCTGGGGGCGGCCAAAACAAGAAAAGCAATTCCCAGCAGGGCAATGGGCACCCCTAAACGCGAAAGTTCAAACATCTCCAAAGCGCCAAAACCATACATGGCACTTAAGTCGCTGATAATAATATTGGTGGAGGTTCCGATCAGCGTGCAGGTGCCGGCTAAAATGGAAGCATAGGAAATCGGGATTAAAAATTTTGACGGACTGAAATCCAATTCACAGCTAAGACTCAAAATAATGGGGATAAAAAGAACGACCACCGGGGTATTATTGATGAAAGCCGAAGCCAGTCCGACAATGGTAAGGATCAAAACAATTGCCAGTTGCGGCCGACCCCGGGAATATTGCAGTACTTTTTGAGAGATAAATCCGACCGCGCCGGTGCGGATCATGCCTTTGCTGATGAGGAACATGGAGCCTACGGTTATGACTGCCGGACTTGCAAAGCCCGCAACGGCTTCTTTTGGCGCTAAAATTCCGGTAAGAATCAGTGCAACCATGATACCGATTGAGGTCAGATCCACCGGTAGCCTCTCGGTTATCAACAAAAGCATTGCAATCAATAAAATAGCAGTCACCAGCCAGATGGCCATATCGCTACCTCACCGAAGTTTTTTTCGCTTACGCCTGAATACACTGTACGCTTTATCTCAATTAAGCATTAATCTTTATTCAAAATCGCCAATGTCAAGTTCCAGTCGGGCAAACGAATCTGTTTTGCAATATTTTTTTATTCGAAAGTTTTTTATTGAAGAAAAGGGTTGCTTATTTCATTAAATATGTTGTATATACATCTATACACTTAGTCAACTAATCAACTTTATTTTAGACCGCATTGAATGACCAAAAGCAACATTTTTACAACTTCGAAACCGATGAATTTCTTATTTTATGCTGCAACACGGTTTTGTAGCGACGATAAGGGCATGAAAATTTAAATATAAGGTATTCCCGTGAAAATCGTTGATGACAACAATCCAATCCCTAAATACCTTCAAATCAGCGCCTGGTTGAAAGAGCTTATTGAAAACGGCAGGTACCAGAAAGGTGAAAAACTGCCTTCTGAAATCCAGCTTGCTAAAATATGTGAGGTCAACCGCGCGACCCTAAGACAGGCGACCAATGAATTAGCTGGTATGGGGCTGCTGAGAAAAGAGAAGGGGACCGGGACATTTGTGTCCGCGCCGGCACCCGCCGAATTAAGGCAAAAACTGGAGCATATTTCAAGCACAGCAGAATTGATGCAAGATAGCGGGATCGCGCAGAGCACTCAGATTCTTGGAAAACGGGTTGAGCAGGCCAAAGATGAGATCGCCAGAGTTTTGTTTTTGGGCTCGAATAATAGAATTCTTCTTATACAGCGGGTAAGAATTGGCGATGGTACCCCCTATATCTATGAGGAAAGCTATCTGCCCTATGATCTATTTAAGGGTGTTTTAGAAATGGACCTAACCGGATCTATGTACAAACTAATTTCTGAGCAATATGATATCGTGCTGGCGCGCTGCCAGCAGACCATCAGTGCGGTGAATCTGAATGCAAAGATTGCTAAAATATTGCAGCTTTCTGAAAATGCAGCGGGGATTTTCATGGAAAGCCTTACGTTTGATGAAAACAGTATTCCGGTTGAAGTTCTCTATTCGTATCACAGGGGGGATACCTACAAACTCGAGATCGAGCTTGGCAGATATCACGCCAAAGCCGGTGAAGTAAATTTTACAACTTAATTATTTAAATTTTCAAACACAATAGGAGGGGACATGGCTATCGTCAATGCAAAAGAGATGCTGTTGGAGGCAACGGCTGAAAAGTATGCCGTCGGTGCTTTTAACATCACCAATCTCATCCAGATGGAAGCCGTCGTGGAGGCGGCAGTCGATGCGAAAGCACCTTTGATTATTCAGGTCTCGGTGGCGCCGTCAAAGTTTTTACGTCCGCAGGTGGTCGGGGCAATTTACAAAACCCTGGCAGAATCTGCTCCCATCCCGATCTGCCTGCACCTGGACCACTGCAATGAGGTGGAATTTTGCAAGGTATGCGCCGATGCCGGGTACACGAATATCATGATCGATGCGTCCAAACAGGAATTCAGTGAAAATATCCGCCAAACCAGGGAAGTGGTAGCGTATTGCCACGGGCTTGGAAACATCTCGGTGGAAGGAGAACTGGGCACTGTTTCCGGAGTAGAAGATCAGGTTCGGGTTGCCGCGGATGAGGCTGAATTGTGCGATCCGGAACAGGCGATGGCGTTTGTCGAGCAGACCGGCATCGATATTTTTGCACCCGCTATTGGGACCGCCCACGGCGTTTACAAGACGAAGAATCCAAAACTTGATTTTGATCGTCTTGAAAAAATTGCTTCCCTGATCAATGGCCGGGAAATAAGGATTCCGCTCGTCATTCACGGCGGAACGGGGCTTAAGCCGGATGTTGCCAAAAAATTAGTATCCCTGGGCGGCTCCAAGTTTAATGTGTCAACCGATTTAAAACACACGCTGATCGACACCACCTACGACTATATTTCAGCCAACCGGGATCAATACAATCCGGGGAAAATCGATGCGGCTGTTAAGGGAGCCATCAAAGACAAAATCAAGTACTGGATTGAGTTGCTAGGCAGTGCCGGCAAAGCTTAGAAGCTGTTCCTAAAATGCATCTAACGCCCAAGGGCTGCGTTGTATGGCGTTTCAAAATACTCACGTACCACTTGTACGCTCCGTTTTTGAAACGCCTTACGCCTTGCCCTTGAGCGTGATCTGCTATTTTAGGCCACAGCTTCATACAGAAATTTTTGAAAATATGAGAAATAATCCGATTATGGATTGAAGGAGGATTCGCCATGCCAGAGCTAAAAGCAATATTTTGGGACCAGGATGGGGTGATTATCGATACCGAAAAAGATGGTCACCGCGTGGCCTTCAACAAGATGTTTAAAGCGTTTGGTCACGATTTTGAATGGGATGTCGCCACCTATGGTGAGCTGCTTGAGATTTCGGGTGGTAAGGAAAGGATGCGCCATTATTTTACCCAAAAGGGAATTATCCTCGAGGGCATACCCGAGCAAGACGCTGAACACCTTTTGACGCTTCATAAAAAGAAAACCGCCATATTTGTGGAAATGATTGAAAGCGGCATACTGCCGCTGAGGGCAGGGGTCAAAAGACTCATGCAGGAAGCCATGCAAGCCGGTTTGCGCCTGGGGGTTTGTACCACCGCCAATGAGCGATCGGCCAATGCCATTGCCAGAGGCATGCTCGGGGATATCAACCTTGAATTTGTTCTGGCCGGCGATGTGGTCAGCAAGAAAAAGCCGGATCCGGAAATCTATTTGCTGGCATTGGAAGAATCGGGTCTATCCCCCGATGAGTGCATCGTGGTCGAGGATTCACGCAACGGGATTCTGGCAGCCAAGGCAGCGGGTCTGAGGGCCGTGGCGACCACCAACATCTATACCGAAAATGAAGATTTGAGCGATGCCTCCATCGTTGTGACTTCATTAGGTGATCCGGACGGTGAAAAAGGCGTGTTGAAACAATCCGGCCAGCCCTTTGAATTTGACGGCGTTTTACATGCGGATCAATTGATCCGTTATTTTGGAAGCTAAAAAATTGCGGCATGGTTTTTATGATTGAAGCCGGTGCAGGTGACAAATTCAGCGTTTCTGAGGATCATTTTTCAAAAAGGGGCAAAGCATGATTATAGGGGTTCTAAAGGAAATCAAGGCTGAAGAAAATCGCGTGTCTCTGTCTCCAGGGGGTGTTGAGGTCATGCGCCAAAATGGACATGCGGTTCTGGTTGAAAAAAATGCCGGCAGAGCCAGCGGATTCGGGAATGCGCTTTATAAAGCGGCCGGAGCTGAGATTGTAGGATCTTGCAAGCATATTTTTCAGAAAGCCGAAATGATCATGCGGGTTAAAGAACCGCAGCCTTTCGAATTTGAGCGCATCAAAAAAGACCAGATTTATTTTGCTTATCTTCATCTGGCGGCATCGGAAGATGTGACCCGGGCAATAATCGACGCCGGATCGATCAATATTGCTTATGAAACCATTCAAAAGGCGGATGGATCCCTGCCGCTGCTCACCCCGATGAGCGAAGTGGCCGGCCCCATGGCGATTCAGGAGGGAGCCAAATATCTTGAGATGGCTCAGGGTGGACACGGGGTACTGTTAGGCGGTGTCCCCGGTGTGGATCCGGGCACCGTGATGATTATCGGCGGCGGCGCGGTGGGCATTAATGCGGCCAAGATAGCCTGCGGACTTGGCGCCAAGGTTTACATCCTTGACATCGATCTGGATCGTCTACGCTATTTGAGCGATGTGATGCCGAGCCATTGTGTCACGTTGATGTCCAGTCCGGCTGCCATTCGCGATGTACTGCCCAAGGCCGATGTTGTGGTGGGCGCTGTGCTGGTTCCGGGCAGTAAAACTCCCACCGTGGTTACCCGTGAAATGCTCAAAATTATGAAGAAAGGATCGGTTCTGATAGATGTTTCCATTGATCAGGGCGGCTGTTTTGAGACCGCCAAAGAGACGACGCATGCCGATCCAACCTATTCGGTCGACGGTATCGTTCATTATGCCGTCAGCAATATGCCCGGGGCCCTGCCGAGAACATCCACCCTGGCCCTGAACAATGCAACTCTGCCTTACGCCGTTGAAATTGCCAATAAAGGCTGGCGCAAGGCCATGAAGGATAATCCTGAAATCAAACTCGGAGCCAACGTGGTGCAGGGTCACGTGACCTATGAAGGGGTTGCGGAGGCCTTCGGGTTTAAGCTGATTAACATCGATAGCCTGCTGTAGACAAATTCTTCTGCTGTGAGCGTTTGCGGCTTGCAAGCTTTTGCCAGGCGACGACTTTTTGATCCTGGATTGATGAAAAGGAGGCATTTATGATTGTAGGCGTTTTAAAGGAAATCAAAACTGAAGAGAATCGCGTGTGTATGACGCCTGCCGGTGTGGAGGTTATGAAACAAAACGGTCATGCGGTTTTGGTCGAAAAAAATGCCGGTACGGGCAGCGGATTTAATAACACGGCATTTAAGACAGCCGGCGCTGAAATCATCGATACTGCCAAAGAAATTTTTAAACGCGCTGATATGGTCATGCATGTCAAAGAACCCCTGGCTGCCGAATATGATCTTATCCGCAAGGACCAGATCATTTTTACCTATCTGCACCTGGCGGCCGCGGAAGAACTGACGCATGTGCTGATCAAAGGCGGATCGATTGGCATTGCTTATGAGACCATCCAAAAAGAAGATGGTTCCCTGCCGTTGCTTACGCCAATGAGTGAAGTGGCCGGTCGCATGGCGATTCAGCAGGGCGCCAAGTATTTGGAAATGGCCCAGGGCGGCCATGGCGTTTTACTGGGTGGCGTACCCGGGGTCGATCCCGGCACCGTCGTCATTATCGGCGGGGGAATCGTGGGAACCAATGCCGCTAAAATGGCCTGCGGCCTGGGTGCCAAAGTGTATGTTCTTGACATGAACCTGGAGCGATTGCGTTACCTGAGTGATGTGATGCCCAGCAACTGCTTTTTGCTGATGTCAAAACCGTCAACGGTCCGCAGGTTGATCAAGGAGGCCGACGTCGTCGTCGGTGCCGTGTTGATTCCGGGGGCCAAGGCACCCCGGCTGGTGACCCGCGAAATGCTGAAAACGATGAAGAAAGGCGCGGTGCTGGTGGATGTGGCGATTGATCAGGGCGGATGCTTTGAAACATCAAAGGCGACCACCCATGGCGAGCCGATCTACACTGTTGAAGGTGTGGTGCATTATTGCGTGGCAAACATGCCGGGCGCTGTACCCAAAACATCCACGCTGGCGTTGACCAATGCCACGCTGCCTTACGCGGTTGAGATTGCCAATAAGGGTTGGAAAAAAGCCATGCAAAATAATCCTGAAATTAAGTTGGGAGCCAATGTCGTTAAAGGCAAAGTGACCTATCGGGGAGTTGCGGAAGCCTTCGGACTTAAGTATACACCCGTTGAAGGGTTATTAAAGAAATAAGTTCGAGGACTTAAAACTTATCCTCTACGTTTTTGGTTTCAGGTGTCAGGTGATAGGAATTAATAACACCATAGCAGTCAATTAGGGCTTACAAGGTGGCCCATACGAAATGCAGATATTTTGGATTTAAATTTTGAGAAAATTTAAAAGGAGAATAAAATGAAAAAAGATCTCAAAGATTGGATCGTACCCTGGCTGTATACTTCCAGGGAGTACAATGTGGGTATTCTGGATAAAGCTATGGAGAATCCCGATAATGCCCGTTTGATGCTCAATGAAAATCCCGTCCCGCCATCGGAAAAAGTGATCAAGGCGGTGGCGGACTCCCTTCGACACGGCAACTGGTATCCGGACAGTTTTTTAAGGTTGCGAACCAAGATCGGGGAGATGTACGGCCTGGGTCCTGACAATGTCACTCTTTGCAACGGATCTTCGGATACAATCGATGCCATGATGCGGGTATTTCTGCAACCGGGAGATGAGTTTCTTCTTTCCACCCCGACCTTTGAGCTGTTTCCGCCCCGGGCTGAGCTTTGCAATGCCAAGGTGGTACAGGTTCCGGTCAGAGAAGATAACCTGAACTATGATGTGGATGGGATGCTCAATGCCATCAATGATCGCACAAAACTGATCCTGATCATCAACCCCAACAATCCCACCGGTGTTTTTATCGATGATGCGGACCTGATTCGGTTTTGCGAAACGGGAGTACCCCTTTGTGTTGATGAAGCTTATCTGGATTACAATCCGGACCGGCCGTCGAAAGCCGATCTGATCAAAAAATATCCCCAGGTGTTTTTGTCGGTGACCTTTTCCAAGGCTTATGGATTTGCCGGTGTTCGTTTCGGGTTTGTGCTGGGCACCGAAGAGATGATAGCGGCTTTCAATCGGGTGTTTCTGCCCTGGAACGTGAGCCGGATGGCTGGGGCTGCCGCTGAAGCCATCATCGACAATCCGGATGAGGTTAAGGCGAAGGTAGAACATAATAACAAATGGATGGCGGTTTTTACGGAAGAGCTCAAGAATCTAGGGCTTAAACCCTATCCGGCCAACGGCAATTATATGCTGATCGACGGCACCATGACCGGCAAAACGACCGAGGAGATCCTCCAGGCCGGCCTTGACAATAACATCTTTCTGAAAAAGATTGGTGAAATTCACGGCAAAACTGGATACTTCAGGGTAACGCCTGGTACCGATGAAGAAAATGAGCGCTTTATAAAATTTATCCGGGATTACTTTGGCTAACAAAATTTTAAATCATTCCACGATGATTTCAGCGGCAAACAACCCATAACGATAAAGCAGAAGGGAAAATCATGACCATTAAGTATCAATATGCGAATTTGCTGCATGCCGGCAGTTTCGGACTGAACGTTTTCAGCCCGGATGACCTGGAGCGAATCCACATGGCCACACTTGATGTGCTCTGGAATGTGGGGATGCAGGTAAAAAGCCAAAAGGCAAGAGAAATTTTCGGTGACAGCGGCTGTGTGATCGATAAAAAAACCGATGTTGTTAAAATTCCGCCGCACCTGGTGGAAGATGCCATTCAATCGACACCGGCGACCTACCGCGCGCACGCTATCGATCCTGAAAACGATTATGTGGCCGGGGGCACAAAAACCGGCTTTGTCAACTTCGGTGAAGCCCCGGCTCTATTGGATCCTGTTACCCGCAAGGTCCGCGCGGCGACCAAAAAGGATGTTGATGATACCGTCCGGTTTGTCGATACGCTTGAAAATGTCGTCGGCTGGGAAAGGCCGCTGACCGCGCAGGATCTGGATGAGAATATGGCCAGTATTTATAATGCGTATTCCTTTTATACCCATTCCTCAAAACACGGTTTCCTGGGTATTTACAATGTTGAACAGTTCGAAGCCGCAGTCAAAATGGGCGCTGTTCTGGCCGGTGGAGAAGATAAACTCAGACACAGCCCCCTGTTCACCTGTTCTGCGGACCCCGTGAGCCCGTTGGTACTCACCGCGGAGCCAACCGATGTTTTAATCGAAGCTTGCAAATTCGGGGCGCCTATTAAAATCAATCCGTTAGGAATGGCCGGCGGCACGACCTGCGTCAATCTGGCAAGTACGCTGATAACCCACAATGCCGAAGTGCTGAGTTCGATTACGTTGGGTCAGCTGGTCAACAAAGGGGCGCCGATGGTATACGGCAGCTCAACCAGTATGATGGATATGAAAACGACCCTGTCCGCCATGGGTGCCCCGGAGATGGCGATGATCAGCGCTGCGGCTGCCAAACTGGCCCAGTTTTACCAGATGCCTTCCTGGGTTGGCGGCGGGTAGGTGGATAGCAAGAGCCTCGATGCCCAGTCGGGCCACGAGTTCACCCTGACCGCCATCATACCCGCGTTGGCAGGTGCCAACATGATTTACGGCGTCGGGATGCTCGACAGCGCACTGACCTGGGATTACGCCTCGGCCTTATTGCAAAACGAATTCATCGAAATGGTGCTGAGAGTCGTCAATGGTATTCAGGTTTCAGATGAAACCTTTGCCATGGATGTGATTAGAGATGTCGGCCCGGCCGGTGAGTTCATCACCCACCAGCACACCTACGACAATTTTAAAAAACTGTCCAATCCAAAATTGATGGACCGCGACAACCGCGAAAATTGGGAAGCGGCCGGTTCTCTGGATATCGCTGAATTGGCCTATGAAAAATCT
>Ga0255055_10003787_pt1 | contig 10122 bp, 7 predicted proteins | sample JV7_2_27_MG_FD_188633 | JGI IMG/M metagenome (GOLD analysis project Ga0255055, IMG submission 188633) | Seawater microbial communities from Jervis Inlet, British Columbia, Canada - JV7_2_27 | ecosystem: Environmental > Aquatic > Marine > Inlet | place: Canada: British Columbia | collected... | reverse complement strand
ACGCCTGGGGATACCTGTCCGCGTGGATGGCGAATCTCGGGGTGGCATGGCTGGTCGTGTGGGTGCTGCCGGCGTTCGGGGTCATTCCACCGCTGCCCGACTACGTGCAGTTCTGGGTGCTGATGGGGCTGGGAGCGCTGGTGTTCGTGCCGGCGACCTTGCTCACACCGGCCGAGCGGATGGACCACCTCGTGCGGTACTACGTGATGACCCGGCCGCTCGGCTGGTGGGGACCGGTGCACCGCGAGGCCGTGCGCCGCGGGGTCATTTCCGAGCGTCGGACAGCCGCGAACAACGGGCGGCGCCCGATCATCCAGCGCCGCTGGACGGCGGAGGCCGCGGAGGAGTGGACGCGTGAGGACTGGATCGCGATCGTGCTCTCGCCCGTCGTGTTCGCCCTGTTCATGATAGGTGTTACCAAGCTCATTCTGGGCCAGCCCGCAGGTCTGATGCTGACGCTTCTGGGTATCGCCCTCGCGGTGCTCATCTATTGGGTCATCGATCCCAAGCTCAGGGCAGTGTCACACGAGTACGAGGCGAAGCAGGCGGGTTACCTGGACGAGCTGGAACAAAAGCTCAAATGGGAAGCAACACCTGGAGGCGGGGGAGTTTAGCAATGGAAAAGGGACTCGTCACCCTGATCGGCATGAGCATCGCCTACCTCGCGTCACTGCTCGGGATGGGCTTCGCCTACTGGGCGTGGCGCCGGCGTCGCAAGCATGACGGAGAGGGGGAGGGCACGTCGTGACGCTGCTCGAGGTTCTCCAGGCACCCACGGACTCCCTGGCCCTGCCGGTGGAATCGCCGATCGGCGGACCGATCTGGACCTTGGTGGTGCCGGCGCTGCTCTTCTCCGTTGCCTTCCTGGCCACGTACCTGCTGTACCGGCGGTTCGCCCGAAATCTCGACGAGTAGAGCGAGTGCGGGAACTGCCGGTTTGAGCTAACCGGGGACGATGGCGTCGAGGAACTGCTCCTGGGCGCTGCGCGCTCCGGCCGGCGCCGTCCGCTGCAGGTACTGCCCATCCACCTGCAGCTGCCATGCCTTCGGGTCCTCGAGTTCGACCTCGAGTATCCGGTCGAGCCGCTGGCAGGCCACGGGATCGCGCACAGCCGCGACTACCTCGACCCGACGCCGCAGGTTGCGTGGGCGCCAGTCTGCCGATCCGATGTAATACTCGGTCTCGCCCCCGTTTTCGAAGGCGAAGAGCCGCGCGTGCTCCAGGAAACGGCCGACCGCGCACACTACGTGGATGCCCTCCGAGAGACCGGGCATTTGCGGCCGCACAGCGCAAATGCTCCGCACGATGAGATCTATCCGGACGCCCGCTCGAGATGCGCCGTAGAGCGCCTGGATGATCTCGCCGTCATGGAGCCCGTTGACCTTGGCGCGAATGCGTGCCGCGCGTCCGGCACGGGCGTGCTCTGCTTCCCGATCGATCAGCTCGATGAAACGGGAGAGCATGGACGTAGGAGATACGATGAGGTTCTTGAACTCGCCGGCCGGCGGCCGCGAGGAGCCGGTGAGCTCGTTGAACAGGACATTGAGATCGGAGCAGATGATCGGGTCGGCCGTGAGGAGCCCCAGGTCCGTGTAGACTCGAGCGGTATCGGGATTATAGTTGCCCGTTCCCACGTGGGCGTAGCGCCGCAGCACGTCGCCCTCCCGGCGCACCACGAGCACGACCTTGGCATGCGTCTTGTGCTTCACCAGGCCGGTGACCACGTGAATGCCGCCGCGCTCGAGCTGCTTCGCCCAGTAGATGTTCAGTGCTTCGTCGAACCGCGCCTTGACCTCGACGAAGACCGTCACGTCCTTGCCTGCAGCGGTAGCGTGTAGCAACGCGTCGGCGATCTGCGAGGGCCCGCCCGGTCGATACAGTGTGAGCTTGATGGAGGCCACGTCCGGATCGTTCGCGGCCTCCACGATGAAGCGCTGCGTCGTCTCCTCGAACGAGTCGTACGGATGATGCACGAGTACGTCGCGCTCGTCGAGCACGTCGAACATCGACCGGTCGGGTTCGATCGGCTTGGCCTGCTCGAACGGCTGGTAGTCCAGCTCGGGCAGCGGGAGCTCCACGAACTCGGCCATTGCTCCCAGGTCGATCAGCCCGTCTGTATCGAAGATGTCCGATGGGTCGATGGGAACACCCTTGCCGCTCTCCTCGCGCCTCAGCTCCCGCAGCAACAGGTCGCGGATCGCGTACGGCATGGAGCGTTCCACTTCGATCCGCACCACCGCTCCCTCGGGCCGCTTCAGGACGTCGTCCTCTATCACTTCGAGGAAGTTGTCCGCAGTGGCCTCGCCGAACTCCACCTGGGCACTCCGAGTCAGCCGGAAGGGGTGGATCTCCAGCACCTGGCGCGCGGGATAGAGCGCGCCGATGTGCTCCGCGATCAGGTTTTCCAGCGGCACGAAGTCGTTGCTGTCGGGGAGTTGCACGAAGCGGTTCAGCGCGCTCGCCACATCGAGCACGACGAAGTGATCACGCGATGTCCGAGGGTCACGCACCACGACCGCCAGCGACAGCATCAACTCGTCGATGTAGGGGAACGGGTGCCCTGGCGTCTGCGTGATCGCCTTGGGAGTCAGAATCGGGAACACGCGCTCATCGAAGTAGCGCTGCAGGTAGGCCAACTCTTCCTTGCCGAGACTGTCCCAGGTGCGGATACGGATGCCGTGTTGCGGCAGCGTGCGCTCCTTCAGCTCGTTGAAGCAGCGGTATTGGCGTCGATTGATGGCGCGCAGCCGGACGGCGATGGAGTGCAGCAGCTCTCTCGGTGTGCGGCCGTCTATCGTGCGCTTGGTGATTCCCTCCGCGACGGCCTGCTTGAGCCCGCCGACCTTCACGCTCACGAACTCATCGATGTTCGAGCTGAAGATCGACAGGAACCGTGCCCGCGCGAGCGGCGGCGTATCCATGTCCTCGGCCATCGCGAGCACACGCGAGTGGAACTCCAGCAGGGAGAGCTCCGGGTTGATGACCGGTTTGAGATCCTCGACGGGCGTTACCTCGACGGCCTCCGGCTCACCGGACCGCAGTCCCGTGATGTCGAAGATCTTGGAACCGGCGCGGCGGCTGGGGAGCGAGGGCGGCTCTGCAGACCCCTTCTTCTCGGCGGGCAGCTCGGCAGCGTAGATGTTGCCCACGTCCAAGCGCCACAGAACCAGCACCACGATGTTGAAGACCGCCGTGACGATGAACGCAACGGTCAGCGCCTGGACTCCGGCGGCCAGGCCCACTCCGATCGCCATGAAAATGTATACGGCGTCTTTCGTGTCCTGCAGCGTGTTGCGGAAGCGCACCGCGGCGACGATGCCAGCGAGGCTGAACGCGAGCTCGAGCGAGTTCTGGACGATGATCACGATACCGGTGACCGCGACCGGCAGGATGATGATCGTGTGCACCAGCGACTGGTCGTAGCGCACTTCCCGCTTGGTTGCCATGTAGACCTGCGCCACTGGGATCACCAGTGCGAGTGCTCCCAGCACCGCGATAAAGGTGCGCAGGCCGACGTTGCTGCCTGCCAGGAAGCCCCCTTCAGCACCAGTCGGAGGCACGCCCCGCGCAAGGTCCTCTATGCCGACGAGCGAGCGGAGGCGCTCCATGGAGAACGCGCTCTGCAGCACGGGGAACAGGCGGACGAGCGCGAGCGCTGCCGCCGCGAGCAGCAAGTAGTAGAGCAGCAATCTCGCGAGCGGCGAGCCGAAGATGCGTCTGATCATGCCATGTGTTCGGGCAGCACGATGTGCGGCGGCCCGGGCATTGGAAATGGTGCGAGGTGAGTTATCTGCATGTGCGCCACTAAGCTATGGACGCAAGAAAGGCCCCGCCAGAGGCGGGGCCTTGTGAAGTTGCGTGATCGAGACAGGAGTTACGGCCGCCTGGGCGAGGAGCGCGGGGCCGAACGAGGCGTCGAGCGCGGTGCCGACCTGGGCGTCGAGCGCGGCGCTGCCCTGGGCGTCGAGCGCGGCGCTGCCCTGGGCGTCGAGCGCGGTGCTGCCCTGGGCGTCGAGCGCGGTGCTGCCCTCGTGGGGGTGCGCGACGGCACCCGCACACTCGGTCGCGGAGATGCAGAAACCCCGCCTTGGCTCGGTGTGGTCCTGCGCTCGAGAGTGGGCCTCCCAGTCGTCGTGCGCAACGCGTTGGGTGATGCGCGCCCGGTCGTCGAGCGGCCCTGCCCGGAAATCTGGCGCGTCTTGCCTGGCGCCGCGCGCCCGGTCGGCGCGACCGTCGTGGTCGTGCGCCGGCCCGCCGTGCTCGTTACAGTTCGCCCGGTCGGGGCACCGCTCGCGGTCGTCCGCCTCTCCTGAGTGACCGTGCGTCCGGAGGGGCGCTGGCCACCCGTCTTCGTCCCACCCACGGTCTCCGTCGTGCGCCGTGTCTGGGTCGGTGTACCTACCCGGTTCCTGCCCTCCGCCGGTGGAGGCCGATTGGGCGTGGCACGACGTTCCACCGAGCGGTCCGGCATATCGACCGTGCGGCGCCCATCCGTGATGCCCCACCCATCGGGCCGCACTCTCCGCCCGGTAGTGGTCGGACTTGCCGGCGTCGAGCGACGCCCGGTGGTCTGCACGTTCGTGGGCGACGCGCGGCGGCCACTCGTGCTGATGGTGTTCGGCGCGGTCCGGCGGCTGCCGGTGCCGGCGGCCGGTGACGCCCGACGGGCCAGCTGCCCGCTGCCGGGCGATGTGCGGCGCAGCGATGTGCCGCCCGGGCCCGCCGTGTAGCGCGATCCCGCCATGCCGCGGTCCCGCCCCCAAACGGTCAGGCCGCCACGCCCGAATCCTGCGCGGTCATACGGCTTGTGCGCGTAGCGCGAGAGCCCCCAACGTTGGTAACCGAGCTGGTTGTAGCCGTAGTACCGGCTCCCACCGTACCCGTAGCCGTATCCGTAGTTGTAGCCGTAGCCATAACCGTAGCCGTAGTAGGGGTAGTGTGCATAGTGGTACGGGTACCCGTAGCCGTAGCCGTAGTGGGGCCATCCGTAGTAGGGGTAACCCCAACCGTAGTACGGGTATCCCCAGCCTCCACCCCAGCCGATCGAGAATCCGCCCCAACCCCACCCGAAGCCCAAGCCCCAACCCCAGCCGCCGCCCCATCCGTAGCCAAAGTAAGGAGCCACGTACACACCGCCGCCCCCTCCACTCGCTACCTGCTCACCTACGAAGTACTGCGCCATGTCGTAGTCGAACCGCGTGTCGGGCGTCATGTGCTGGACCAGTGCGGTCAGTTCGGTCTCGGCATCGAGGCCTTCGGTGATGTGCCACGTCTCCAACAGCCGGTAGTCCCAGTGGTCGTCCCGCACGAACTCGCCGAACTGGAACGGGTCGCGCGAGAACGCCGCGTACACCGTGCCCAGCCCGCCGTTCACGAACACGCGGAAGGCCTCGCGGTCGCCGCGGCCCCGGATCTCGAAGTCACGCTGACCGCGCACGAAGTTGTCGTTGTAGGGATCCAGCGGGAACAGCACGCGGAGGCGGCCGTCCGGTTCGGCGTGGATTATTACGAGGTAACCGTCAGATTCGGTGTGGGCGTACACCCGCAGCCGGTCGCCCTGTTTGAGGTCGCCCTTCTTGCTCAGCCAGACCTTGACGGGCGGCTCTTGCTGCGCGGCCACGGCTGCCGCGGCGGGCGCCAGGCTCAGGGACGTCAACAGTAGCGCAGTGAGCATCGATCCTCCCGGGCCGAAGGGCTCGCGGCGAGGGCCGCGGAGCCCCGGTTACGACACCTTGGGGGCATACCCCCCAAGGGTACACACACGTTCCGTAACCCATCTAAGCAAGACCCGGGCCAGACGTTAAGCCATTGCAATAGAACCACTTAACGTCCGCCACCAGACCCGGAATCGTCCACTAATCGGGACAACCTGTCGAATCCTTGGGCGTTGGCGGTGGGTGCGCAAGGGTCGGGGGACCGCCCGCCCGCGAGCCCGGCCTCGACAGGAGGGCCCTCGGGTCGCAGTATTTGGCCAGCCGCACCCACCCCAAGCGAGGCGCTGATGACGACGATCACGGTGACCCCCGCGGTCGATGAGGAACTCTACGTACTGCTGCTGGACAAGGAGCGGGAGCTGCGCCGGCTGGACCGCGGCACCCTGCATCGCAAGGGCCCCCGCAGGGCCGGGCAGGAGAAGTGGGTGCACAAGTCCTTCAAGGGGTGGATCAAGCTGCAGCGCGGACTGGGAGGGGTCGTCGTCGCCCTGGTGCACGGAGCTTCAGAGCGGGACGAGTGGCAGCTCGTGACCTCGTTCGTGGGCTTTCTCCACCGCCACTTCAAGCTGGGGATCAGCAGCGTGACGCTGACGTTCGGTCCCTCGGAGTACTGAGCGGGCCGCTCACGGCCTGCACTCCCAGAACCGATTACGAGGCTCGGTCAGCCGCCGTGCGGTCGAGCTCAGAGCGGCGGGTGGCCGCGAGAGGACGGGGCTCCGCGGAGGCCGGCACCCGTGGCTGAAACCGGCGCCGGGGGGAGCCCGTAGGGGGTGCATAACGGTTCTACATGGATCCGGGGATACAACTATGTCTACTACTCGCAGAATCTTGATCGCCGTCGGAGCCCCCCTCGTCGTCTTGTTGGGGCTGGGCGGCTTCTGGGGCTGGCACAACGCCACCGAACTGAAGGCCCAGATCGAGGCTTGGGCAGACAGCCTGGAGCACAGCTCCAACCCAGTCGAAATGCGACTGTCTTTCCTCCCCGTGTACGTAGAGGGGGAGAAGATCGGCAAGCTGGAGGCCGTGACCGTGCAGCGTGAGACGCCGGGCGCGGTGGACAGCCTGCTAATCGAGATATCGCTCTCCGACGAGGTCAACATGGATGACCTGGCGGGCTGCTATCTGCATTTCGATCCCGACGCCATGGACCACGACGGTCCATTGGGCTACAAGGAAGCGCTTCAGTGCGTGGACGACCCTGGCGATCTGGTCCGGTTCGGCAGCGTGGTCTTTGCCGGGACCGGCCAGGAGGTGGGTCTCTACCTCGAGTCGCATGATCTCCCCTGTGAGCACATGAGCCACGCGGAGGCCGATGGCTGCCGCGAGGTCAGCGTGGAGATCCGCCGGCTGCGTGACGAGATCCGCGAAGAGGTGAGCGGCATCCGAATGGAGATGAACCGCGACAAGCACAAGACTACACGCGTGATCGTCCACTAGCTGGAGGGGGCGGGCTCAGGTCCGCCCCTTTTCTTCCGGCGCTGTATGGAAGTCGATCACATGGCGAAGTCTATGAGACGCCAGTTGGGACTGGCCTTGGGGTTGGCCGCGGTTACCGCGTGCGTGCATTCCGGACCGGCCCCGCTCGAGCCGGTCGGTGCGTTCAGCTTCGAGACGGTGGTCCAGGGTCAGGCGGTCGGCGGCCGGATAGTGATCACGGAGGCCGAGGGTCGGTACAAGGGACTGATCGAGCCCAATTGGGGTCCGCCGCCCGCGCCCATCATCGACGTGACGGTGGCGGACCCGGAGATCACCATTGTCGCCAGTTGGGGTGGTGATGACCTGGTCCTCTACATGACGTTCACCGGCGACACGTTCACCGGGGAATGGGTGATGGGATTCGACGGGGGGGACCTCACGGGAGAGCGCCTGCCGTAGCGGCCACCCCCGACCTCTCGGGCGGGGCTTCCGCGGCCTGAACAGCGGCGCGCTCTGGCACCCACCTCCGCGAACTGCACCGCGCCACTGCGCTCGCTGCGCCACCTTGTCTCTCCACAACGAAAAGGCGGCGGGCCGTTTCCAGCCCGCCGCCTCGCTACTCCCGCTCCTTGGCGCTCCCCTAGTCCTCCGGATCCAGGATCTTCGCGATCCGTTCCCGCACGTCGCGCAGGTGGATTCTGGTCGCGGCGTCCAGCCGGCGGTTCAGCGCCTGCTGTACCTGCCGGTCTATCGTGACCAACTCGGCGCGCGTGTAGGCCCGGATGTCTGACTGGGGCACGTCCACCGTGGTCGAGTAGTTCCGCAAGAACCCGGTCACCGGCGGCACCTCCGCCGTCATGAGCCACTCCATGCGCTCCAGGTAGCCACGCTGCAGGTTGCGCCGGTACACGTTGATGGCTCCCCCGGTCTGAAGCTCCGTCCAGACGCCGCTCCGCAGGTCATCCATCATCTCGCCCAGCGAGTAGGCTTCGCGGCCGTTTCGAGCCTCGTTCTCGATCAGGCGCTGCATCCGGCCCGGGTTCAGCACGCGGTTCAGGGTCCGGACCTGGAGGCTGCGCATTCGCTCCACCGTGCCGACGTTCTCGATGCGCTGCAGGATGTCTTCGTCGATGATCCACGTCGGCGGCGCGAACGCCTGCTCGTTCAGGAACTGCATCGCGCGGCGCTGATCAGCCTTGGGAACGAACTCGTAAACCGGTCCGCCCTGCGCGTAGGTCATGCGGGTCTGAACCGCGCCCCCGATGTAGGTGGCCACGTGTCCCATGTAGCGGTTCCACTGGGCCAGGACCTGGTTGTACAGCTCGTTCAGGTCCGAGTAGTCCTCCAGCTCCTGGTAGGTCCACGTGATCAGGTTGGGGAGGATGCGCTTCAGGTTCGCGATCCCGTACTCGCTGGCCCGCATCGCGTCGTCACCGATGGCCTCGGTCTGGGACGTCGGGTCGATTCCGCTCGGGTCGCCGAAGTGGTACATGGGGTCGTCGTACCGGTCCCGGACCCAGCGATCGAGCGTACGCCGCTCTGCCTCGGGGCTGTCGGCTCCGATGATGGGACGGTACCCCCACCTGATGGAGTAGTTGTCGTACACTCCGATGCCCGGCATGAAGCACACGCCCTCGTCTTCCGGCTGCGCCACGTAGTTGAATCGGGCATAGTCCATGATCGAAGGCGCGGTCCCCATCGAACACGAGAAGCTGGCCGAGCGCAGCGAGTCCACCGGGTATGATGAGCTGGCTTTCATGTTGTGCGGCAGCCCGAGCGTGTGGCCCACCTCGTGAGCCGCCACGAAGCGGATCAACTGGCCCATCAGCTCGTCGTCGAACTTCACCTTGCGCGCTTCGGGGTTCGCGGCGGCCGTCTGCACGAAGAACCAGTTACGTAGCAGGTTGGCGATGTTGTGGAACCAGCCGATGTCGCTCTCCAGAATCTCACCAGAGCGCGGGTCATGCACGTGTGGTCCGTACGCATTCTGGATCGGCGACGGGAACCAGCGAATCACCGAGTAGCGCACATCCTCGGGGCTGAACTCGGGGTCCTCCTCCGGCGACGGCGGGTCCCTCGCGATGATCGCGTTACTGAAGCCGGCCTCGGCGAACGCACCGGCCCAATCCTCCACCCCCTGTTTCAGGTAGGGCCGCCACTTCTCGGGCGTCGCCGGATCGATGTAGTACACGATCGGCTTGATCGGATCGACCAGCTCACCGCGCTCGAACGCCGCCGTGTCCGAGGGCTCCAGGCGCCAGCGCGTGATGTAGCGTCGCGTGACCGTCTCGTGGTCACTGAGCCCGAAGTCCATCTGCTGAATCCGGAAGAACCCGACCCGCTCATCCCACATGCGGGCCTGCATCGGCCGCTCCGGCAGCAGGATCATGGAGTGGTTCATCTCCAGCGATATGGAACCGGTGGCGGCGTTCGACGGCGGCTGCTGCGCCGGATACGTCATCACCACCCGCACTTCTATGTTGCGCGGGTAGCTCCTCACCCAGTCGATGAAGGTCCGGTCCTTGTCCAGCGTGCGGACCTTGTAGCGATCGCGGACGAAGCGCGACAGGCCGAGGATCGGCACGTCCGTCGTGAACAGTGGAGTCACGTCGATCACGGCTGCCGCCGTGTCGGGCGCGGCGGCGCTGTCGCTCGCGGTCGTATCGATCTTGAACGCGGCGATGTCGAAAGCCTTGACTATGGGCTCGAAGTTGGCGTTGCGCACGGCTTCGTAGATGGGCAGCGAATCGTCGGCGACGTTCGTGTACGAGACGACCCGTAGCAGGATGCGATTCTCGTGCCGCTGCCAGCGGACGGTCTCCGTGTTGTTCTTCTCGCCACCGTAACCGATGTTGGCGGTCGTGCGCGCCCGGCGCGACACCAACAGCATCTCGCGCTCGAGCGTCTCGAGCGGGATCTCGTAGTACAGCTTGTCGTCGATCCGGTGGACGATGAACAACCCGGAGTCGGTCACCGCCTTGTCGGTGATGA
>Ga0255055_10003786_pt1 | contig 10124 bp, 12 predicted proteins | sample JV7_2_27_MG_FD_188633 | JGI IMG/M metagenome (GOLD analysis project Ga0255055, IMG submission 188633) | Seawater microbial communities from Jervis Inlet, British Columbia, Canada - JV7_2_27 | ecosystem: Environmental > Aquatic > Marine > Inlet | place: Canada: British Columbia | collected... | reverse complement strand
TGGAAGTGCCAGAGAGGCAGCAGCTATATTATCATTTAAAGCTACTATTGCAGCATCAACCTCAGTTTGCAATAATCCATAAGTATGTTTAAGATATTCGAGTTCTGAATCTTTTATTCCTCCTCTTATAGCCCACGGACTCAATAAAACTTGTTTTGCGGAATCTTTTAAACCATCTAATCCTCTGAATAATTTTTCTGCTATCTTAACACTAGGGTTTCCAGGGTTGGGGGGAGCAGCTACTGGAGACGCAAATCTTTCTTTTTCTATCTCAGGATTATCCGCTTGAGCCTCACTAAAAACAACATCTTTATTAATATCCCTATGTTCCTCTAAAATATGAGGTAAAGTTATATGGAAACTTAAATTTAGTTTCCTAGAGTCTGCCCCCAGATAGCTATACAAATTGCTAGATCTTGAAATAAGAGAATATCTTTGGAATCTTGCTTTTTTTGATTCTTTAATTGAAGGATTTTCAAAAAAGGGTAAGGTTACTACAAAGTAAGGTTTCCCATCTGAAGTATTAGGAAAGTAAAACTTTAGATTAGCTCTTTCAGGTAGTTTTCGATCAATAATATATTGACTAGTCATAATTAATTACCCCTGAGCATGGGCACCTTCTGGTTCCTTACCCGCTGTCTCTCTAGTAGAGTCATTAATCTGTTCTAAGATATCCACCATGTCTTCAAAGAGATCTTGCTGATCTCTTGGAGATACTCCTAAAATTCTATCCATATTTTCAGATAACAATAAAGTGCTTTGAGCTAAGAATCCAGAACCTGTATCTATCTCTGGGGTTTTTCTGTTAATTTCTTTAGTTTCATGTAATTCTTCTTTTTGTAAATTAAAAGCTGCTCTATCTTGTTCAAGTAGGGAGATAAAAGAAGAATTAAGTTCCTTTATTTTCTCTTCCTCTGATTTTGCATCTTGTCTTTTCTTTCTCGCCTCAAGGAGTGACATCGCGATCTTCGCCGACTCGACCAGAGCCATTCCCGCCGCTTGTAACGAGGGGCCAAGGAGCCATTTTAATTTTTCACTAATCTTTAGTATAACCGTTCCAAGAAATTCTTGAAAAGTAAAAAAACCTTTCTTAAGGGAGTATAATGGGCTAGATATAAAACTTTTAATCTCCTTTCCTATATTTACAAGCCACTCCTTAAGACCACCAAACTTCTCAAATAACAGATTAAATTCCATTTTAACCAGCGCCCACCATACTTTTATCGCAACAACTAGGAATATAAATATAGCTATTACAGGAGCTAGTACTATAGCTAATTTTACTAAAAGATAACCAGCAATTACAGCAAGAACTGGTTTCATAAAGTCAAATATAGCTTTTATTTTCTTAATTATTCCGCTAAAACCTCCTACAGCAACAAAGATTTCTTTAAATTTATGTACAACTTTTTCGGATATCTGTACTAAGAATTGAGAAGCCATTGTTAACAGTGGAAGAGCCCCATGAAGTAAGTCCATTACAGCTAGTTTAAGAGGATTCCAAATTTCATCCATCAATACTTTAAGTTGATTAGCATAATTCTCATCAGCCGTAATTCTCTCTCTAACTCCTTCAGTTAAAGCTGCTGCAAGAGGAACAAAAGCATCAGTTCCTGCTCCTAGAGAATCTGTAACAGCCCCTATTGAAAGAAGACTAGCATTTGCTCCTCCTGCTATATTTTCAAAATTTCCACCAGCAGTCACTACAGCATTTCTAAGAATTTCTAAGGTAGCAGCAGTATCTCCTGCTGCCATCTCTAATTGATCTCTAACATCTCCAATTCCTAGAGCAGCCATAGTTTCCATACCGTCTACACCAGTTTGCATGATAATCTTCATAACTTGTTGTAGAGATCCAGCAAGTTGAGGTCCTAATTGACCTTGAAGTTGTGCAATGGCTTCAGTAAAACTTTGCCCCATTCCAGTCATATTTAAAGCTGCAAATTGTTTTTCAAAGGACATAAAAGCATCTACTAAAACATCTGTAGTTATAGTATACTCATTTGCAGTTTTAATTAGATTCTCACTTAATCCAACCATAGCATTATTCTGAACTCCAGCAATAGAGTGTAATGCAGCAAATGCTTTAGCAGTTTTTTTATAATTAGTTCCCGTCAACATTTGTTGGTTAATAAGTTTAGTAACCCCCTTAGTATTACCTTGTAAACCAGCCTCAAGAACTTCAAAGCCAGCAACCAATTTTTGATTAATACTACCTCTAAGTCCATCTAAGGATGAACCAAGTTTTTCTCTCATTTCAACTAAATTCATTCCCAGAGCTAAAGATGCCTTCTGAGTTTTATTAGCAAGATCTAATCCTTCTCGTATTTCATCACTAACACGATCTACTGCACGACTTAAATCTCCCATTGTCGTAACTAGACGGGGGAATCCAGGAAGCTTTGGTACTACCATATTTTATTCCTTACTACTTTTTGATGTCTTGTTAACTCTTCTCAAAGGACCCCATACTCGGGACATAATATATGTCCTATAGTTGTCCTTTGGAAGTTCTCTATTTTTATATAGATTTTCCAAGGAATCTGGGGTATAAACTCCATCCTTAGGGACTTTAAAGCCTGTCATTAACAAATTTCCTGTTCCTGCAATCTTGGTAATAGGCTCAATAAGCATAAATATCCTGAATTTTATACTACCTTTTCCTATACCTAGTTTATAGCGAAAGAGTAAAATATCCCCTGGGTTGCCCGCAGAATCACTTTTTGGCACAATTGCTACATTTCTGTTAGGATCGGCTCCAACAGAATCCAAAAAATCTTGAATTGACGGTGAAAATTGTGACATTGCTTATATTATATATAAAGAGTATTTAAAAAAAGTATGTATTCAAATAACCTAGACATTGATATTATTGATTTTCTTGATTTAATAAATGAAACACTTAGTAATTCCTTTATAGAAAAATGGAGACATAAGTACTCTGAGAAATTTATAAAGCACTTTCAGTTAAAATTATTGGATTCAATGAATAAACAAAAACCTATTAAAATAGAGATGCTTTTTAACTATCTTACTAAAAAGTGTAAATACTCACCTGAACAAGTATATAACTTTTTTAGTACTATAGAGATAGAAATATATAGGCCCTTTATTTACGGGACTCTTTCAAAGCCTTCTTTTTAGCCTTTAATTCTTCTATCTTTTTGTTTACCTCTTGCATAGTGCAAAATTCAGGACAGGCACTCTTATAGGCACACCAGTTACAAAACTCGTTCCTACTAGCTTTCATCTCATTTTTCTTCTTCTTACGAATCTTCCAGACTTCATCAACTATCTTCCGTAAGTGAGCATTAATTTGGGGAACTGAGTATTGGACATGGACGAAGTTATTAGTTAACGGGTAATAATGGGCTGCTACTATATTTGAAAAAGGGACACTATATAATTTGCTGATAGCATATACATATCCTTTTAACTGAGTATCCTGATATAGTTCTACTTTACTCTTTTCTCGTTTAGAAGTCTTATAGTCTATAACGAGATACCCACCATCTGTACCCTTCACTACTCTGTCGATAACTCCATTCAGAGTAATATCATCTTTTACAGGGACTTCAAAGACAAGCTCAGTAGCAACCGTCTCTTCTAATTTTGGGTTAAATTTAAGAAAATTATTAATACATTTTAAATCTTTCCCTTCGTACTTCTTTGATACCTTGTATGAACCCTTCACATCTTCAGCAATCACTTGAAGCTCTTCAGATGTTTTTGCATTCACCCCTTCCTCAAGAACCTTGTGAATATAAGACCCAAAGTGAAGGGCTGTCGTATTTGCTTCTTCAGGCTCAAGAAGCCTATCAACATAACGATAGCAATATTTTAACTGACATTGTTTAAATGTTTGGTATTTTGATTCAGAAATTGTTTTTATGTACATTATAGCACCTCAATTTATTAGAGACTATCTTACCCAAAAGTTCATAAGTTCTGGTAAACTATCGGCTAATGACCGTGAGTTTATTATGGAATCTCTCTTCAGTGAGCAGGACTGGAAGAGACATATGAGCGTTAATATAGATAGTGGTCTGTGGCAATGCTTCAAGACAGGACGCTCCGGTAATTTCATTTCGTTATATGCTCATATAGAAAATCTCCCCTACTTCCAGGCCCAAAGGAATCTTATCATACGCAACTTTGAATTCCTTGGTGAAGAGGTTCCCGAATTAGATAGACCAGAGCAACAGCTTGAATTGGATACCAGTCAGTTACAGCCAATCACTTTATCCTCCGCTTATAGTGAAGACAAGAATATTCTTGCAGCTTGGTCTTTTCTCTTTGGAAGGAAGTTATTCAATGAAAAATATGAAGAGGAAGCCCCATTCTATCTGTGCATGGAAGGAAAATTTCATAATAGAATTATTATCCCTTTCACTAAAGACGGAATAGTTTATTACTTTCAAGGAAGAACTCTTTTAGATGCTAGACCCAAGTATCTAAATCCTTCTGTGGATATAGCCCCTAAACCTTCTGATATCTTATATCCCTATGATGAGGACGCAGAACTTCTTGTTATTTGTGAGGGAGTTTTTGATGCACGGTCTCTTCAGCTACAAGGAATAAATGCTACCTGTACTATGGGGAGCTATATTAGCCTACGACAAGCTGAGATTTTATCTACTTTTAGGGGAAAAAGAATATTAGGTTTTGATAATGATAGTGCTGGTAGAAGGGGGATTGAGAAGTTTGACAATCTAAGAAAAGAAATGAGGATGGAAAACTTTGATATTTGCTCCCCACCCTCACAATTCAAGGATTGGAATGAAGCTCATATAGCTAACAAGAACCTATTAGAATGGATTAATGAAAATCGAATTACCTATGATTTTGAATATAAGATCAAATATCAACTATATTCGGATTAAATCTTCGACATTGACCAATTGCTGGCAAAATTACATCTGAATAAAAGAAGGGATTGAAAGTGGAACTTGTATCTAAGGTGGGATCATATGCTCCTGGTTGCTTTGCTACTTGTACGTTAAATGTTCTAGAACAATTATCCGCAGTATCTGTACTCGGCCCTGTAAGAGTTGCTACTTTTCTAATAATACCCGCACTAGCTGTATAAAATATTCCTGAAAGCCCAAAACCACCAGCAGAACCAGAAGCTTGAGTAGAAGCATCACTCATATAATCTATATCTTGAAGTTGTTGATATCCACTAGCATAGGATGCCTGTTCAAGTGTTTCAACTACATGTTCAGTAACATATACATCTAAATAGCTATAGGAAACTGTTGGACAAGCTGAAGGTGCCCCTACCCCTCCTATATTAGGTACAGTATTGTAAACCCAGCGTCTCTGCCACATACCTTCTAAGGTTTGAGTATGGGTATGCCATGTAGTAAATGTTGTTGAACTAGTGTCCCCTGAAGCAGTTAAATTTTGATTGCCTTTATTTACCTTATTTGTCGCATTGGACGTTTTATAGGTTGCCATATTATTTTACCTCTACTTTATATAGAGTTATCTTTTACCTTTTTTTAGAAATTTAATTCTGTTTTTAGCTTATAACAAAATAGAATGGCTTAGTTACAAATATTTGGTTTAAAAATCCATATTTAGCTGTTATAATATAAGTACCCGCAGGACCCCCTACACCGTCAGCACTTAATTTTTCCTGAATAGTAGTCATATCAAAGGGGTAGATAATTGTATTATCTGATGTTGTACTAGCTTTTGGAGCTGCATCTGCAAAAGCTACTATTTTGGTTCTAGATGGGAGACTTGTACTATCTTCATTAATCTTTTGAATTTCAACTTGTACACCACTAATTGACCAATTTTTGAGAATATTCTTTACAGACTCATCTAAAGTTCTATTAGTAACAGTTATATCAGTCGTTATCTTTAAATCTACCATAGAACTTAAAGTTAGATGCTTGTTAACTAGTCTATTACTTGCAGTTACAAGGAGAGGTTCAGTAATGGAAAGGAAAGTATCTTCATATAATTGAAACTGATTTATAAGAATTTGATAATTAGAACCTTGAGAAAGTTTAACAGTCCATACATCAATATAATGTTGAACAGAGGATGCTCCATTTTCTACCTCAAAACCATTTTCACTTAGAGTATATGCCCCAGAAAGATTAGTCTCCACTCCATCTAATACAGCCACATAATCTCCTACTCCAATTCTATGAATACCACTTGCTTGAGATCCTGGGACATAGGTTGGAAACCAAGTAGCATCAGTAATATGGGTAATAGTAGGATTATCCACTCTATGATTATCTGTTCCAACCCCACCAGAAATTTCAAAATTCATTAAAACTGTAGCTTGATCAATATCACTCTTTATTAATCCATTAATGGGATTTACAATACTACTTGGAGAAGCGTTAGAAAGTTTTGAGAAAATGGTACAAGCACTTATATCATAAGGATCGACAAGTACTCCATCATTTATAAATAAAGTTCTAATAGCAACTCTAGACTGTACACTTGGTCTATTATGCCTATCTGTTAGATTGATTCCGTCTAATTCCATCTTCTTCTCTCTCTAAATCATCTTTTAATAATTTAAGGAATATAGTCCTCTCAGTACGAGTCATCTCTTTTATGTCCGCATAAGTAAAATTAGCCCGCTTTACAAGTATATAGGCTTCTAGAAGAAGAGAATCTACATCTATTACTTCTTCTAGCTCACATCGAAAAAATTTGCATCAATTGGTAAATCTACAGTCGATACCCCTCCACATTTACTGCATGAGAATTTAACCATTGTATCAACACCATAATCTGTTTTCATAGCATTTAGGATGATTCTCATATCTTTAATTGGTAATTTATCAAGTACAGCGGAAATAATAGATTTATCAGTATGCCCATCAATTTCAGCAATAAATCTCCAAATTTGATCTAGAGCAGTTTCAATGTCTAAAAGTACTTTTTCATCTTTAACTCTAGGTAACCTTATTTTTGCCATCTTCTTAATGGTGGGTAATTCAATTTCTATAGGATCTGTAAAATTATCAGGAACTGGGTTAACATTTAATTCTGATAATTTAATTGTTGTTGGATTTTCTTCCTTACATAATTGACAAATAAGCAGGGTGTTATAATCGTCCCCATAAGATATTTCTCTCAACTTCATAATAAGATATAATTTATCTAGAGGAAGTAACTCAGGTATTTTAATATTAGTGACACATCTTTGTAAAAGAATATTAACAGGATCTTGATCTTTTTTTGCACTAACTAGGTGCTTCTCATCCTCAAATGTCATGGGTCTTAGAGTTACAGGAAGTCCATTATCTTCTAATGTATAAACTTTATTTTCAGAAGGTAAATCCACTTCAACTGCCGTGTTGGTAGGCAAATCCTTTAATAAATCATCAACAATTTTCTTTTTAGCCTCAGTTATGGCAAAATTTTGTTTTAACATGTAAAATAACCTCCAAGTTATATCAGTGCTTTATACTATAATAGTGTGATGATCATTTGTATAAATACGTTAAATTCTAGAATTGAAACTGATAATCAAGAACTTTTTGATGCTCTTTATAATTTATTCTCATTTAAAATACCTGGATCAGAATTTACTGCTGCATATAAAAGACATTCCTGGGACGGGAAGCAGCATTTCATATCTAAAGAAGGTTTTTTTAAAACCGGACTCTTACCTAGATTACTAAAAATTTTAAAGAAGATTAAATGTACTCCAAAATTAAAATATATGGTTTCCTTTACGAATATTCTTCCTCAAGATTGGGAAATTGAAAACTTTCAATATTATGATTTTCAAAAGGAATTAATTGAAAAAGCCTTATCTCATAAAAGAGGAATAGTTAAGTCCCCTACAGGCTCGGGTAAAACTCTGATTATGGCTGGTTTAATTAAAGCTCTAGCTGGTCGTAAAATGGTTGTTCTTTTTAATGCAAAACAACTTTTAACTCAAACTTATGATTTCCTTACTAAAACCTGTGAAATTGAAGATGTAGGAATTTGCTATGGTGAGGGTTATATTTATGGAGATATTATGCTTTGTACCATCCAAAGTATTGATAAAATTTTAGAAACTCATCTTAATGAAACTGAGGTCTTAATGGTTGATGAATGCCATGAGTTTGCTAATGGGAAAACCACTCTTGCTGCTCTAAGGTCCTTCCCTAAGGCCCAGCACCGCATAGGATTTACTGCGACCCCTCCTTCGGATCCTGTCCCCAAGTACAATCTAGAGGGCTCTCTGGGGCCTGTGTGGGAAGTTGTGAGTACGTCCGCATTAGTAGACAAAGGAACGCTTACAAAACCTATAATTCAGTTAATTAACAGGTCTTATAGTGCTAGTAGTTTAGACGAAGATATGTCTTACTTGGACATTTATGAGAATTACATAGTAAACAATGATTTACGAAATAAAATAATAAGGGAGATAGTTTATGACATTAAAGCAAAAAACAAGCGAGCCCGTATACTTATTCTTACCAGATCACTTGATCATGGAAGAGCCTTGGAAGAGCTACTTGGAAATGAGTGCCAATTTCTTGAAGGTGCAAACTCCATCAGGGAACGGTATTCAAGTATTTCTAGATTCCGAAGACATCGTGGATCTAGCGTCCTCATTGGCACTAAAATCCTGCAAACGGGTATTAACATTGAGGAAATCACCCATTTCATAAATGCTAGAGGAATGAAATCTGAAATAGCTACTCTGCAAGCATTAGGACGAGCTTTAAGAAAGCATGATACTAAAAATGTAGTATATGTATATGATTTCCTAGACAAAGAAAAATATCTTAGACAGCATTCTAATGCTAGAAAAAAATATTATGAAAAAGAAGGGCATACAGTAAACATATTGTGATTAAAATCATTGATAACTTTCTACAAGACACCGATATTCTAGATAATCTATATCAATTTTTTCATTATTCCGGAACTTGGCAATTTGATTTCATGCCAGCAAAGTATATACTTAAAAAAAAGCATTCCTCCGAAACTGATACAAAAATAAGCCATATTATTAAAAAAATATGTGATATAGAGCCAAAATTTGTAGGACTAGGCTATGAACCCTGGGTAAACGTACTTGATTACCATGTAGATCACTTAAATCATCATGTAGATTGTAATGAGGAAGTTGGAAAGATAGAACCAGCAAAGATGACTGCTACTCTTTACCTGGGTTCTGAGGTAGAAGGAGGAGAGTTAGCAATAGATACAGTTGAGTATAACAAATCTTCTATTTTTTATGATGATATATATGATTTAAAAAAAAATATGGATAATAATTGGATAAAAATACCTTTTAAGTATAATAGATTAATATTATTTGATAGTAATTATCCTCATGCTGTGTTACCTATCGAAAATATAAAAAATAATGAAAGTAGAATAAGTTTAACTATAAGCTCCTGGGATAAGAAAATTAAGGTACAAAGATGAGAACAAAAGAAGATATAAAAAAGAAAGCGTCTGAATTATCTGAACAAGATGTAAAGTTATTTCAAACCTTAACTGAGGAAATTAAGATGATACTTCAAACAAAAAAGATAAATGAAGAGACCCTAACAAAATTAGGGAATATGACAACAACAATTAATAGTTTACGAGAAAACTATATGTGGAGATTGCTGAGAGCAGCAAAACAAAATCATATGCTAGACTAGCATATAGTTACTTACCTTTTCAGCAATGAGCAGTTCTGGGCCACATCCATTTTTTTACCATTTTATCTAACTCCTAATCTAGGGATTTCAATATCTGGATTTTCCATCTTTAATTTAAGACCCCAATTTTCCATATCTTTTTTGGTCCATTGGTCCTCCAGAGTTTGTTCTAACATGTCGAGTTTATAATTAATATTATTTAGTTGAGTACTTATCCAGACTACTCCAGCGCACAACGTAATAACCATGCCTAAAGGCATTAATGTTTCTTTTCCAAGTGCAATCTTCTTGTTGTCATTTGTTGTCATTAAGCTATCCTCACAATGCTAACAGTAGAACCTTCTTTAATAATAGCTGTTCCTGAATTTGCAGCAATTTGTATCTCTACATCCTCTCCACTAATAAAAGGTCCAACATATTCTAATGCAATCTGATGTGGATCTGTTACGGAATGAATTGTAATCTCAAGTTCATGTGCTACCACTTTAT
>Ga0255055_10003785_pt1 | contig 10127 bp, 9 predicted proteins | sample JV7_2_27_MG_FD_188633 | JGI IMG/M metagenome (GOLD analysis project Ga0255055, IMG submission 188633) | Seawater microbial communities from Jervis Inlet, British Columbia, Canada - JV7_2_27 | ecosystem: Environmental > Aquatic > Marine > Inlet | place: Canada: British Columbia | collected... | reverse complement strand
AAGCCCTTAGCCCAGTTGGACCCGGGTTTGAGGTACTTGTACTGGCCAGGATTCAGAAACTGTACACAAGCTTTCGCTCTTGCAGTTTCCTATGTTTTTATTAAACAGTCGAGACCCCTTTGTCACTGCGACCTGCCCTCACAATCAAAGATTGAAAAAGCAGGCACCCCTTATACCAAAGGTACGGGGCTAATTTGCCGAGTTCCCTCGCATTAGTGTATACCCGACACGCCTTAGGTTTCTCGCCCAGGGACACCTGTGTCGGTTCTGGGTACGGTCACAGAGGATCCTTACTAGTGCGTTTTTCACTGGCTCCAGAGCTCAGCTAAACCTCCCTAAAACGGGAGGCTATTCCCGATTTCGCCTGGTTCTCGCCATTACGGCACTCCCCAGGTTTATACGGTTAAACAAGGCGACAGCCTTGCATAACTTACCCAGAAGCGTTAGCACTAATCTTGCGTTACCGCGTGTACCTCTATGGTTCCGGAATTTTAACCGGATTCCCTTTTTCGACATGATCGGTTGAGTCATGTCTTAGGACCGACTTACCCCCGGCTGACGACCGTTGCCGGGGAACCCTTGCCCTTTCGGCGGAGAAGATTCTCACTTCTCTTTGCTGTTACTACCACCGGGATTTGCAATCCTAACCGGTCCACTGGACCTCACGGCCCAGCTTCTGCCCAGCCAGGACGCCTTCCTACCATCGCAGCGCTAAGCTGCGTTCTGAGGTATCGGTAGCTGGCTTAGCCCCGTCCATTTTCGGGGCCGTTAGCCTCGGCGGGTGAGCTGTTACGCTTTCATTAAAGGATGGCTGCTTCTGAGCCTACCTCCCCGCTGTCTGAGGCTAACGACGCCCTTTTGTTTGACATTTAGCCAGCATTTGGGGACCTTAACCTCAGTCTGGGTTGTCCCCCTCTCGGTACAGGAGCTTACCCCCTGTAACCCGTTTCATGAGGTCTACGGCGCGGGTGGATTCGTAGTTTGAGAGAAAAGGAGGGTCTTTCGACCCCTTACTTTCCAATCAGTGCCCTACCCCACCAGCAACCTCGCTCAAGACTGGGCTCAGGCCCACTTCGGAAGGAACTAGCTATCACCAGACTAGATTGGTCTTTAGCCCCTATCCCCAGGTCTGGGGAACGAATTGCACGTCAGCACCCTTGCGGACCTCCACTGGGCTTTCGCCCAGCTTCATCCTGCCCAGGGATAGATCGTCTGGTTTCTAGTATGCACAGCTGTGACTCCAGGCCCTTTCAGACCTTGCGCCTGGTTACCTCGCGGTAATTGCGCGCATATTGGTTTCCCTATGCTTACGGGTTTTCAGGCCCTTAGGCTCGCCACAGCTGCAAACTCCCCGGTCCGTGTTTCGAGACGGAATATGCAACCCTGATCCTCCTCTCTCGTACTGCCACTTCACAGTGGTTTCCTTCGAAAGGACTCTACTCTTTCAGGCTGCACACGTCTGTAACCGTCTGGTTTCAGGCACTTTTCACCCCCATTGCGGGGTACTTTTCAGTTTTCCGTCACCGTACTAGTGCGCTATCGGTCTTGAGATGTATTTAGTCTTGGAAGTTGGTGACTTCCGAATTTCCGTACCCAAACCAGGGTACGGTACTCTGGGACTCTAGCTCAACTCTTTCTAGCGTACATTTAAGGGGCTATCACCCTCTATGGCGGGTCATTTCAGACCACTTCAACTTAACTAACGAAGAGGAAGCCAGGCCCTAAACACTACATCTCCCAAAAATTTCTTAATGGGATTCGGTTTGGACTATTCCCATTTCGCTCGCTGCTACTAAGGGAATCCCATTTTGGTTTCTTTTCCTCCCCCTACTAAGATGCTTCCGTTCGGGGGGTCCCTACTCCATAAAGGAGCACCATGACTCCGAAGAGTCAGGGTAGGAGGTCCCATTCGGGTATCCCCGGATCTAAGGCTGCGTGCGCCTACCCGGGGCAGTATCGCGGCTTGCCGCGCCCTTCATCAGCTCTCAAGCCGAGCCATCCTCCAGACGGCGTAGTTATGTCAGGTCGTGTGGTAGTATCTATTGGCGTTTGGTGAACACATGATACTATATACTATATGTTGGTGTGTCGTTAAATTGGCCTATGCATGGTTTCATTTGAGCTAAAATGCTCATTCCACCCTCCACTCTACATCAACAACGGTGTAGAGTTGCAGCTAATTGGTAGCATATTCTATATTGCTGAATTGTCTTAGAAGCCCTTCTCAATAATATAAGGGTTGTGTCGAGAAGTATAAGGGTTTTGAAGGACATATTTTTATTCAGTGAAAGTTTTTATTTGTTGATTTACTGGATAAGTGTACGCCTCGATAGCTCAGCCTGGTAGAGCGGCTGCCTTGTAAGCAGCAGGCCGCGGGATCAAGGCCCGCTCGAGGCTCTTTATTGTTACTCTGTTTCTATAAACGCATATTTACGCGCTTTTGTACTAATAAACTCGTTTTGGAAAAGTTTACGAAGAGATTTAAAAGTTTTTTTAGCGGGTTCACCTATTTTATCAGCAATTTCCTGTAAAGTTAACTCTTTAGCTTCTGATTTGAGCATACTTAAAATCAGTTTATCAGTTTTATTCAACTTAACCATTCTTTAGATATTCCCCTTATGAATTTAGTGTTATGGTTTGTAGAGGTTTTTCTATTTTGCGGTCAAAAAACATTAAAATAAGCATCTAAAGATAAAAGTTCAAAAGAGCGAACTATTAGTTTTTTATCAAACATAAAAAATATGGGTCCCAATTGACATAGTTTTTAAACCTCCACTAGTACAATCTATTTGTTAATAGAGGAATGATTGTTTGAAGGGAACCCCACTTGTTTCTATAGTTTCAGCTGGACTATCAAAATTTGGAAAGCATGAAGGCATGTATGCAAGAGAAATTTTCGCTTATGCTGCAAAAGAAGCTTTTGAACGTTGTCCTAAATTAGATCCAAAAAAGGATATTAAAGCAATGTTTATCGGACATATGGGTGAGTCGTATGAGCATCAAGGTCATACTGGGGCAGCAGTAGCAGATTGGGCTGGATTGCTAAATGTTTCTGCAACTCGGACCGAAGCAGCATGTGCTTCCTCAGGGGTAGCGCTCCGATCGGGTATTTTTGCAGTTCTTTCAGGTTTGGCCGATGTTGTAATGGTAGGTGGTGTGGAGAAAATGACACACCGAAACACTGGAGAAGTAACAGAATATCTTGCAATGGCATCAGATTACCCATTTGAACAATGGAATGGAATAACTTTCCCAGGATTATATGCATTAATGGCAAGGGCACATATGCATAAATATGGTACCACAGAAAGACAAATGGCGAAAGTAGCGGTTAAGAATCATTATCATGGTAGTTTGAATCCTAAAGCACATATGCAAAAAGAAATAACAATTGAAAAGGTTTTATCATCAATTCCGATTTCTTCACCTCTAAAACTTTATGATTGTTCGTTAATAAGCGATGGTGCGAGTTGTATTATACTTGCTAAGCCTGAAATAGCCAAAACATTAACCGATATCCCCGTGCATATAATTGGAAGTGGACAAGCTAGTGACACTATTGGGTTATATGAAAGAAATAGTCTCACATCACTATTGTCCACAAAAATAGCTTCAAAAACTGCATATGATATGGCAGGAGTTAGTTCAAAAGATATAGATTTAGCGGAAGTTCATGATTGTTTTACTTTTGCAGAGTTAATGGCTTATGAAGACTTAAATTTCTGTGAAATTGGAAAGGGAGGAAAAATGGTTGAAAATGATGAAACAAAATTGGGTGGAATATTACCAGTAAACACTAGTGGTGGGTTAAAATCTAAAGGGCATCCTGTAGGAGCTACTGGTACAGCACAAGCCTATGAAATGTATTTACAGTTGACTGATCAAGCCGAAAAACGTCAAGTTAATCATGCCAAAATAGGATTAACCCATAATGTAGGGGGTTCAGGTTCAACTGCAACAATACATGTGTACAGGAGGGATTAAAATTAGTTCAGAACAATTTACAATAGAACAGTTTTACAAATTTTTATCAGAGGGTCAATTAATGGCCGGAAAATGTGAACAATGTGGAAAGACACATTTACCTCCAAGGCCTTTGTGTGATAAGTGTTTATCTCAAGAATTTAAATGGATTAAAATATCCCAAAAAGGAAAATTATTAACCTTTACAACTATTTTTGTTGCACCCCAACAATTTCAAGGAATGACTCCCTACTCAGTTGGCATAGTTGAACTTGAAAAAGAATTAAAAATCCCAGGAATGATTTCAAACCTTTCAGAAGATCAACTTAAAATTGGGATGACTTTAGAGATTGACTTTAGTTCATGTGAAAATACACAATCTTGGCCTCAATGGCCCAGATATTGTTTTAAAAAATCTGAATAACAATAGTTTGTTATCTTTACAGAAAGATAATAATGAAAAAACTTTGAGAGAAAAATCTCCTAATTTGGATTATTAAAAATTGGTAAAAACTAAAGCAAAATTCAAACAAAGAAGAAAAAGTTTATTCAACAGAGTATTAGTAGTAGGATAGAAATGTCACTTTCAATACTAGTCGATTATACACCATTAATACTAATATTAGGAGGAATCGCAGCTACAGCTTGGCTTTTAGCAATTCTAATAAGAGCTACTCCGATTTTTGGAAATGCCATGAGTAAAATTCTAAAAGTTGTTTCAATTTTCGGTTTTTTTGTGGGAATTCTGTTATTATTAACTGGAGCGGCTGTCTGGTCAACTGAAGTTTGGGATGTTGGAACTAAATATTTATTGATTATAACGGGTCTAGCACTATTTTTAAAGCCATTAAGACAAATTCCCTGGGCTGCACTAGTAGGTTTTATTATTGGTGGAGTTTGTTTTATGTTTATCTATTTATATTTCCCTTTGCCAGAAACGATTTTGAATATTTCATCAGTCTGGATTTATCTGGCAATATTTTTTGTTCCTGCTTTAGTCACATATCTTTTTTTTAAATTCATAGAAGATTTCATCAAGCTTATTGGACTTATATTAGCATCGAAACCCGTCGCAACAATTCTTGGAATTATCTGTATTAGTCATGGAATTCTGTTGTTATTTAATCAAAGCCTTTTTTCACTCATATAGATATAATTTTTATAAAGAGGTAGATAGGGCAAGAATATTAGAATTCAAATCCTTGGTAGATTAACAAGATCAAAATGGTCTTTTGAAAAAAAAATGAAAAGAAAACATTTTAAAAAAATTTACAGTTTTTTATTTATTGTTTCGATCAAAGGCAATAAGTCAATAATTGAATTAATTATGTATTTTGCACCATGATGGGTTAGTTGTTTAGCGGTCGAAGTACCGGTAGTCAATCCAATTCCTGTAGCATTTAATTCTTTGGCAGTTTCCATGTCTGCAATACCATCACCAATAACCATAGTTTCTTCAGGAGTTACCCCTAATACTTTTAGTGCAGTTTCAAGATGTTCAGGATTTGGTTTTACATAAGTAACTTGATTTCGGGGAACAGTAACAGAAAAGAAATTAACTAATTTAAATCTTTTAAGAATATAATTTACTGATTTATCTCCACTGAGAGTAAATAAACCAATTTTTAACCTCATACGAGCTAAATTTTTTAAGGTCTCAGTTACACCAGGTAACAGATCGGTTTCTCTAGCTGCTTCTAACTCGTATTTATCAGCTATTGCTAAGACATCATTACGAATTTCAGATATAGAGTTGGAGGATTTAGGTGAATTTTTAAAGTAAATCTCTGTTTTGTTTAACATGTCAAAAACTGTATCTTTTACAGTTATCAGTGAGGAAGGAAGACCTAAATGTAAAAGATAATTTCTAACCTCGCCTCTAATTGATTTGTAGTCCAAATTAAAGTCTATTAATGTTCCATCGAGATCAAATATTGTAGCCTTGATTGTCATCGATTTTCCTCTTGTTTCTATAATTAAAACTTGTAGACAATTTCTCTAAAAGAAATATACTTTGCGGTAAGAAGAAGAAATAAGCGCTAAATTTGTCTCTACGGGAGTAATATGACAATCATACAAATCTGTAATATGTAAAGTACCAATAATTTTATGAAAACTTACACAAATTTTTAAATATGTAATTTCGTGAAATTTATTTTGGTTTAAAGAGTGAAGAAAAAGGGACCATTATTTATTCTACCTTGGCGATGTACTTTTGCTTGCGATAGTAATTGTTTACATTGTGCATCTGCATCCAAATCGGAAGCAGAAAATGAGTTAGATACTAAAGATTCTATCAAACTGATTGATCAGATACAGCACTTCGGAGCTAATTGGGTTGGTTTTAGCGGTGGCGAACCATTCTTACGTACTGATCTATTTGAATTAATAACACATATTAGAAAAGTTGGTCTTAAAGCGAGTATTATTACAGACGGCCATCTTCTTAATAGTAAAGCTTATGAAAAAATAATAAGAAATGAGGTTCGTGTGTCCATCAGTATTGATGGCGAAAAAGCTACTAATGATAAAATTCGTGGGAAAGGCGCTTATAAAAAAGCCTTATCTGCAATTGAAAAATTATCTAATGTAGGACTATTGAATTGTCTTGTTTACACTTTTTCCAATATAGACAATTCCAAAAATAATTTAACTGTTAAAGATTTTACTCATGTTCTTGATTTAGCAAAAGCATATGGAGCCAGATGGGTCATTTATCATGGATTTATTCCTTATAGCAACAAAAAAGACAGACTAAAAGCGGATCCTAGTCCTCAACAATATGAATGGGCTTGGAATAAGCTTTACGATTTAAACTCTATTTATAAAGGTAAACCAGAAATCAATGTTTATTGTCCGTTCTACGCACGAATAGCAAAACAAAGAGGAATGCCAAACTTTGATAAATGGTTTAATAACTTCTTTCTTGGAAGATGTTTCTTTGGTAGGTTTATGAGCATTGCAGAAAATGGAGATGCTATCCCTTGCAGTTTTAATGATAATCATAGATTTGGAAATATTAAAGATAAAAACATAGACACAATTTGGAGTGAGTTACAAAATTCTGAATTTTTTTCCAAAGTGAGAAATAAGAAAAATTTTAGGGGTAAATGTGGTGTATGTGAATATCAAAACATATGTGGTGGATGTCGTACTGCTGCAGAGTTTTATACAGGTGATATTTTAGGTTCAGATCCCAGGTGTGCATATATTCCTAAAGTTTTACTGGAAAGTAATAGAAAATAGTATTATTATTAAAAAAAGTAGGCAAGATTCTATAAAAAAAATTGGGATCAACTGGATCGGGATTAAGCATTGTTGCTTTTTATAGATTTGATTACTCTACTACGTATCGATATGCGATGTGTTGGCCTGCAGTTTGGCTTTTCCGGATAACTCTTAAAATATCACCTGGAATAGCGCCTATAGCCTTTACTACAGGATCAACTGATTTTATATGTGGAATTTGGTATGGTTGAAGTTTATATTCAGATAGGATCTGCTTTTTCTCTTCATCAGTTAATATTTCATGTTTTGGAACTAATGTGTGATTAAAGATTTCAAAAACAGGAAAAGACGTAGGCAATAATTCTATTGGCTTAGTTTTTGCACCATTTTTTATTGCTTCTTCATTTCGTAGTCTTGCGCCTTTCTTTACAGCATGAGTGTATCGGCCTTCAGTTATTGTTATTACTCGTTCTATACCCTTTTCTTTCATTAGTTTGTATAACCCGTTCATTAACACTATACCAACAGTAGTACCACCAAGGAAACACCAAACCAATGTTTTATGTTTGTATTTTGGGATTTTTACAAAATAACTGATAGCGTTTTCATGATCTTCTTTTTCAACTAGTTTATATTTCCTAAGTTTAATTAGGACTTTAGCTTTCCGTTCTTCAATAGTTAAACCTTCAGTATTCAAGCCATAAACCCTCAAATAAGGAATACGCGATCTCTAATAAATCTAAACCCTTAAACGTTTCCCTTTATTTTTAGTGATCTTAAGCTTTTTTGTTGATTTTTTAATTTCGCATAATCTATTCTAAAGATGAAAAAGTTCTAAACTCTTTGACATTTTAGAAGTCGGTTTGTTTCATGATAAATTAGCTGAGAGGAAGAAAAAAAGTAAGAATCTATATTTCTATAATAAAAGGTTTTTTTGGGATACAAAGAGTATTTAAATAATTGAGATTTTCTTTCATAAAGTTTAATTTATAATAAGTGATAAATACGTCAGATGTCAGTTGAAACGAAGAGAAGCAGTTAATTTACTTTATAAAATTTATAATGCGTGTCAAGATATTACAATAAACTCAATTCAAATTGATACAATGAAAAATGAAAGTAAATATCCTGATCAAGAATTTGTTTTAAGAATAAAAGATACAATATCACCTTCTTCTTACGCGATTTTAAAAGTAATTGCCAAAAATCACAATTCAGGAGTATCTGAAAAAGGTGGAATAATAATGATATCGAGCATTACTCATCAAAATAAATAGACAAAAAATTGACTGCTAATTTTGTCCAAACCAATCGAGATACAAATCAATAATTGAGTAGTGTAAATTCTTTCAGTAAATTAAAATAGATTTAGTTGAATTTTTTTTATTAGAACTAAAAAAAAAGAGTTATAATCTTAAAGATATTTTTTTAATGAATTTCTCAAGAGTTTTGGCAATTTTTTTGATTTCTTCTGCCGAATAAGGTTCTATTTTTTCATAAGCTTTGTCAAGTGTGTCTTCTGAATTATATTGTTGAAGAACTAAGTTGTTTCCGCCGGCTAGAAGCTCTCCTATTTGAGGTACATCTTCGGCGGTTATTAATTTCGGAACAATAGTTGTCCTAAATTCATAAGGTATTTTTCCCATTTTCAGCATATTTATTGAATAAAGTAAGCCAATTGTGGTTTTAGCTCCTAACGCAAAATATTTTTCAGTTGTTGTTTTGATATCCAGAGCCACGTAATCAACAAAAGGCAGACATGCTTGGAGTACTTCAGGATAAAAACCATTTGTATCTAACTTGACTTGAAACCCTTTCTTCTTAAGTTTCATTATAAAATTAGGAAGATCGTCATGCATAGTTGGTTCTCCACCAGTTATAACCACAGCATCTATGTACTTTTTTCGACTTTCAAGGATTTTTAGCGCTTCAATTTCTTGAAGAAATGGCGGTTTGGGATCAAGAACTATACGCCAGTTATGACAAAAGGGACAACGTAAATTGCATCCTGGCGTATAGAGAACAGAGGATATTTTGTTTGGGTAGTCTATTAGACTAGTTTTCAGCAACCCACTAAACTTCACTCAACTTTCCCCTATTAGGAGTTCGTGTTTGCTTAACTGAAATGTTAGGGTTATCAAAAGTTTTGCGAATTGAAAATTCCGCTTGTTTTCCATCATTCCATTGGTCAACAGGTCGCAAATATCCAACTACTCGCGAGTATACTTCGCATTGTGAGCCGCAAACTGGACATTGTTTGTGTTCTCCGTTTGTATACCCGTGATTTGAGCAAACGCTAAAGGTTGGCGTTAAAGTAAAGTAGGGTAAACGCGATTTTGCAGATATTTTTTTAATCAGTTCAGCGGCAGATTTCCACGAGTGGAGTCTTTCTCCCATAAATACGTGAAATACAGTTCCACCAGTGTATAGAGTCTGTAAACTTTCTTGATGTTCTAATGCTTCAAACAAATCACCTTTATAATCTACGGGTAATTGAGAAGAGTTAGTATAGAAAGGTTCAGCATTTTGTTCAATAATCTGTTTTTGGTTGGCCATAATAATATCGGGATATCTTTTTTTATCCAATCGAGCAAGTCTATATGAAGTTCCCTCTGCAGGTGTTGCTTCTAAATTGTAGATACTTCCTGTCTCTTCTTGGAAAGTCAGTAATCTATCACGCATGAAATTTAACATTTTAACTGCAAATGCTTTACCTTCTGAGGATACTATGTCTACACCTAAAAGATTCAATAGAGTCTCGTTTATTCCTAATAGACCGATTGTGGAAAAGTGGTTTTTCCAGAATTGACCACATGCGTCTTTAATATTACGTAAATATCTGCGTGAATATGGATATAATCCGCTTTCTGTGAACCGTTCAAGAGTTTTACGTTTAATTTCGAGACTGTTTTTTGCTATTCCATTAGATTTTCTAC
>Ga0255055_10003784_pt1 | contig 10130 bp, 6 predicted proteins | sample JV7_2_27_MG_FD_188633 | JGI IMG/M metagenome (GOLD analysis project Ga0255055, IMG submission 188633) | Seawater microbial communities from Jervis Inlet, British Columbia, Canada - JV7_2_27 | ecosystem: Environmental > Aquatic > Marine > Inlet | place: Canada: British Columbia | collected... | reverse complement strand
GGGCAACGGCTGCACTGATCGCGGTTGTACTTGTACGTTCGTATTCTCGGAATTCTGGTGAAATCTGGCTTGAACAGAAAATATATTTTTTTGGGAATACTTTTTGGGCCAATTTTGCTAATTTTTTTTCGTGCTTAGGATTAAGGAAGGAGAAGAGGAGAGCAATAGCTAATACTTCAATATTATTTTTCGTCAACGCTCTGATTTGATTTTCAGCATCGTCTATATCTAAGCTTTGAAGTATCTTTTTTTCAGAAGTAATCCTTTCCTTAACCTCCCTAACACAGTCACGTGATACCAGGGGAGATTTCCGATCTACAGTAAAATCGTACAAATCTGGTCGATGCTGCCGGCCGATTTCTAACAGATCTCGAAATCCCTGGGTCACGAGAAGTCCAACCTTGGCCGTCTTTCCTTCCAGCAAGGCATTTGTGACTATCGTGGTACCGTGTATCAAATCATTTCTGGCCGCAAGGGATCTATGTGCGCGTTCCAAAACTTTGTTCAGTCCTTCAATAAATGGAATCTCAGGATTGTCAGGATTTGAAGAGACTTTAGCCGACCTAAATACCCTTTTATGCTCGTCATAGAATACTACGTCGGTGAATGTTCCACCCGTATCAATTGCAATACTCATGAATTAAGTGTCACTATTTTCGGTCTTCATTTTGTCTCTTAAAACCTTTGTTGCCTTATAGTTGATTTTTTTTGTACGAGTTAGAACAACGCCGTAATCTTTTTGGGAATGACCGCGGCTCACTTTTCCCTGCATAAAGTCTTCCAAAACACGTTCCGGCTCTCTTTTAAAGGGTTGGCCGAATCCCCCTGCACCTGCAGTTTGGACACTTATCACATCTCCCTTCCGCAAGAGAAATCCTGATATTTTGGAGCGAATGCGTCTTGGACGCTTATGGTCGGAATAAAGAATGAATCGGCCGCGTTTCCCAGCAGAGCCCCCCTGTATTCCCCAAGGGGAAAAGCGATGTCTGTCAGAATGAGCGGTAAATAACAGCGGAACAAGCATCTGAATATCTTTGCGAATAGCCAAGCCACCCCGAAATCGGCCTGGCCCTCCTGAATCTGGAACAAGTTCATAACGGAGAACACGGAGAGGATATTCCATTTCCAATGCTTCCACTGGCAAATTCGATGTATTGGTGATATGAACTTGCACCCCATCCATACCATCTTTTGTCGAGCGAGCACCCATACCACCCCCCAAGGCTTCAACGTAGATAAAATCTGAGCCTGAAAGTTTTTCGGTTCCTGCAAATATTATGGCAGTAGTTGCGCCGTTTGATGCAGCCACGACCTTATCTGGGATAATCTGAGCGAAGGCTCCCATGATCGTATCCACAACTCTTTGACAGGTGTCAGTTCTGCCCCCGACGGCAGCAGGAGCCTTTGCGTTGACCAGGCTTTTATTTGGAGCGCGGATCTTTATCGGACGTTGAAATCCAGCATTTATGGGCACATCTGGAGATACTATCGCTTTTACGGCATAATTAACTGTAGCGAGTAATGCCTGACGAACAAGATTGATGCCTCCTGCAGCCTGGTGTGAGGTTCCGGAAAAGTCAAATGTGATACTGGGCAGAGGGCTGTGAGAAACAGTAATATTGACTTTGATTAACAGCGGTTCATCAGTCACCCCATCATCATCCATCCAGTCTGAAAATGTGTAGCTTCCTTCCGGCACATCTCTCAGAGAATCGTGAAGCCAACGTTTGCTGTATTCATAAGTCTCCTTTATAACAGATGATAAAGCTTTCCGTCCATAATCTATATATAACTCCTTAAGCCGAGCTTCGCCGAGGTTTAAGGACGCAATTTGGGCACGTAGATCGCCCTCTCTTTCTTTTCTGCCTCTTATATTTGAAAAAATAATTTCATAAGATTCTTTATCAAAGATATTTTCATGCATAATTTTGAGAGGAGGAATCCGGATTCCCTCTTGATAAATTTCGGTCGAATCACCTGCCGTCCCCACCCCCGGTGTCCGGCCTCCCACGTCCGTCCAATGGGCAATGTTGGCAACAAAGTTAACAATCTTATTTCGGAAGAATACAGGCTTCACTAGAGTAATATCCGGCAAATGAGAGCCACCCCCAAGATATGGATCGTTAGCAATGACAATATCCCCTGGTTTAAAGTCCCAGTCATCCAGTTTTGAGCAAATTTCACTTATCAATCCCTGCATTGAGCCGAGATGAATGGGGATGTTTTCGGCAAGGACAACTAAGTTCCCATTATGGTCGAATAAAGCACATGAACAGTCTTTTCTTTCTTTGATGTTGGTGGAGTAGGCAGACCGCACAAGAGCTACGCTCATTTCTTCTGTGATAGATTGAAATGCGTTGAGAATTACTTCAGATGTTACAGCGTCGATTTGAGAAGCCATACAAGGTCCTTGTTATCAGTTTATTATCACAGGCAGAATAGAGGGTCAAATCATGTGGGGCTGAACCTGTAGGTTTGGTAAACATGATTTAAGGTGAGAAAGGAATGGGAAAAAATTCCTGATTACTATCTTACTGATATTAAAAGAAATATATGGTGGGCGAAGCAGGATTTGAACCTGCGGCTTCTGTAGTGTGTAAAAGGCACAAAAAGCAGAAAAAGAGGAATAAATGAGGGATTTCCCCTGTAATCTGTCGAGAATCAGGCGGCTGGGATTTCGAAGCTTTTTGATATTTTTATCGATTTTTCGATATCTTTAACAAATTTTGGTCACAGTTTGGCCACAGGTGCTTGATCAAAGATTTATAATACGCACTGGAAAAATCAAATAAAATGAGCCAGCTTGTACTGACCTGCCCCCCATGAACGCTTCCAGTTGTTATGAAAGGGCTGCCGCAACATAGAACCTGCCCCCTGTTTAGGTCCATTTTCTAAGAGCCTTACTCTAAAGTTCCTCGGTCACAAGCGTGATGTCATCACTGTTGCCGGTCATTTCCCATCGAATCAATGGCATCGGAATGATACCAGTGGAGAGGAATTCATCTATAAAGTCTTTGAGTACAAATTCCTGATCCAACTCCTGGGCACATTCTCTGAAAATCTTCACGAAATAGGCTTTGCCCGTGACGACATTACTATGAAAACCACCCGGATTGCCTATGTTGGATTTCATTTCAAACCAGACCACCTGCTCGTCTTCTCTTGTCCAGCCGCGTGGCATAATCTCTGCACAGAGACGTCTCGCTTCAGCCAGGTTGATCTCATTGGCATGCATTTTCATGTCCGGTATTGCCAGGCTCATGTGAGAAGCATTCATCAGGTATTCCATGATTCTGCCTCTCCGCGGCCTTTCGTCGAGTACACCCACCTGCATTAACAACTCTTCGAGCGCTACGGCCCAGCCTTCCGAGCGCAACGAGCCCATGTTGTAACGCCGGCCCGCGCTGCGTATCGGGCTTTTGGTCTGGCGCTGTTGTCGCTGATAGTCAAGCATATGCCCAATGTATTCATGGGTCTCACCGGGCAATATTTCGCGCTGGCGGTATTTAGTGTCGACATTGGTGTTTTCAGGCAGGAATCTTTTACTGGGAGCGTCATATCCCGCCTCGTCGGCGTCGTCCTCATGGCGGCCGTAATAGTCTCGCGGGTTCACCCAATCGGGAACGGTCATGATTTCTTCGTCGCGGAGGAAATCGACGACGTAATGGAGCGCCTGGCGCAGGCTGTCATCCCATTCCTTCTGGGACATGGCTACTTCAAGCGGAGGCAGTTTGAGATTTCGATGCTCTTCGAGTTTTAGAAAAGTGATGACGCGATCGTATTCCCTCTGGATGATCGCATTGCTTTCTTCCCAGCCCCAGGGCATCAACTGCACATTTCTCATCCACCAACTGTAATTATCCTTACCTACCCCGGCCGGAGCTGTCATCGTGTGTTTGTTCTGCTCCAACCATTCGAAATAGTCACGAGATGCTTCCCCGGCGCGTTTTGCATCGGCAGCCAGATCAGGATGATGTTCCTGTAAGCGCTGGGCAATACGGTCAAAAACTGAGGCGTCTCTCTGGTTGAACCGAAGGGCAAGATCGGCAAAATCGCCGGCGGCCATTGTCAGATTGCTTTTTGCCTGATTATAAAGTTCTGGAACATCCTGCAGTATTGCCTGGAACATTGCCTGGTCTTTATCGGAGATTGGCAGCTCCGTGTCGAAAAGAGGAGACACGTAACGCCTGAGGTTTATGGAGGGGCCTGTATCTCCCTGCGACATCGAGTAGAAGCAGGGATTGTGCGCCCAGGGTTTCAGCACGCGGTGATGGAAGTGGACGGCATTCATTTCCGCGCGAACCAGATGATAATCGACCTTTTGCCAGACAGGCCAATCGTCAATGTTCAGCGCAGCCAGCCGTTCTTGGAATTCCTTCAGGCCGCGGTGCTTTTCTTCCATGGCTGCTGCACTGTAATCGGGTATGCCTTCACTGATCGGCGGTTCCTGATACTCACGGAATTCGTTGAACAGTGCGACCAAATCGTCGTAGTTACTGCTTGCTGCGGATGCTGCAGAAGTATGAAAGACTGTAAAACAGGCGAGAACGATGTACACGATAGTCAAACGCTTGCACTTAAACATGATGGACCTCCTTTATAAACAAGTTATGTGCCCTCTCTGGACCTATAACCTGAGCAATAAGCCCATTATCTTTTGACTTATTTATGATTGTAAGCCTAGAGAAATACAGAATGTAAGTCAAGGAACTCATGTGGGGAAAGATATTTTCTTAACACCGATAGTTGTCAAAATATTCCTTCCATTGTCAACATATGATTACATCCTTACTAAGATAGCCTGACTTTTGGCTTAAGCTTACCAGGCTTATCTGGTTTTTGAGGCTCCTTTTTACATCTTGGCCAATTCCGTGAAATTCTCTATTTCTTGCGATTTCCTTGTTGACACTATATCTTTTTCCCAAGTAGAATTGTTGAGACTGTAGCTCAATGTGTGATAATTTGGAAATATTGAGCGGAGTTTGTTTTGAATAAAAAACCAAATTCCTATCTTGTAAAAAGTCCTTTAAAAGCGATTGGACTATCAATTTGAGTCAGGAGGCCTAAGCTATGGAAACCTTTTTACGCGTCCTTTCAGAAGATGAAAAAACGCAAGTCCATGAACGCTCCTTAAAAATCCTTGCTGAAACTGGCGTCAAAGTCAATACGGCCAAAGGACGCCAATATCTCAAAGATGCTGGGGCCGAGGTTGATGAGAATTCAAAAATTGTAAAATTCCCGCGTGCAATGGTTGAAGAGTCTCTGCGCCTGGCACCCAAAGATTTCACCCTGGGCGCTCGCAGACCTGGCTGGGACTTATCCATGAATGCTGGTGAATGCACTCTGATGATTGACGGGGAGGGCACTTCGGTTATTGACCGCAAAACGGGTGAACACCGGCCATCGACTTATAATGATTGGTGGGAAGCAACTCGTTTGACTGATGCCCTGGATGAATTCGGGGTGTATTGGGATATGGTTGAACGTAGTAATGCTGGAGAGTCAATCTCAAGTGCAGTCAAAAATTGGCGGCATATTTTCAGCAACTTCTCCAAACATGTGCAAGATGCCTCTTCAAATGCTGAATTCAGCCGGTGGTTGCTGGAAATTATTCAAGCTGTCTTTGGTGATAAAGAAACTGTTCGCCGAACACACCCTTTCTCTTTTTTAGTATGTCCTAAATCCCCTTTAGAAATCGAAGAACAGCGTACTGACGCTTACCTAGAGCTCTCGGGATGGGATATCCCGATCGCCGTGATGCCGATGCCTTTGATGGGAGGTACTGGCCCTGGGAATATGATATCAATGACGATTCTCGGCAATTGTGAAGTTTTGGCGATGCTGTGTTTAATCCAGGCTGCCGATCCAGGAACGCCGTTCATCTATGCACCAGCCTTGGCTGTGATGAACCCGCGAACTGGAGCGTATAATGCCGGGGCTATCGAGAATGGATTGCTCAGTTCAGCGGGGATAGAAATGGCGCGTTTTTATGGTTTACCTGTGGAGGGAAGTGGTGGGGGAACCGACACTTATGCTCCTGGTATTCAGGCAACTTATGAGCGTGCCATGAGTTCTTTGATACCCATGTTATCCTGGCCTGACTTGTTTATTGGCTCGGGATTGTTGGGTGGCTCGATGATTCTGAGCCTCGAGCAATTAGTGATTGATGCCGAAGTCTTCCGGATGAGTAAACAGGCCCACCGGGGCATCCTGACATATGATGAAATGTGGTTGGATGATGTGATTCAGCGGGTTGGCCCGGGTGGACATTTCCTGGGTGAAAAATCCACAGCCGCCAATATGCGCTCCGGGGAGTGGCTGATCCCCCGTCTTGGCGTTCATGAAGCCCAAGAATCGTGGGAGATGGCAGGCAAGAAAAATATCTTAGAAGAAGCCCGCGAAAAAGTGGAACATCTGCTTTCGACACATGAACCACTGCCTCTCTCAGATGTGGTAGAAAAGGAACTTGATAAAATTCAAAAACGAGCAAATCAAAGCTCAGAGCAAAGGGATTCTTAATTGAGCACTAGTGACACACAGCACCACCCGAGGCGCGTGCTGAGCAGCGGATTCGCATTGGCTGTCATCATAGGTGGCACCATTGGGCTGGGTATCTTACGAACGCCCGGGGAAGTTGCCGCGGTTGTTCCCGATCCGTTGATGTTTGTATCCCTCTGGGTGTTGGGCGGCCTGTTTGCACTTTTAAGCGCGATTGTTGTGGCCGAACTGATAGGAATGACGCCACGTTCCGGAGGAACCTACGCCCTGGTACGACGTGCCTACGGGCCGTTCCCCGGTTTCGTCATGGGCTGGGTCGACTGGTTGAGCTTTGTCGCTGACATAGCCTTAAAGGCAGTCGTGGTCACTGAATTTGCCGCATTGTTAGTTCCAGCAACGCGTCAATGGCAAACACCACTGGCAATCATAGTGTCCTCGGTGTTCGCCGCGCTGCAATTACGGAGCGTTGCCCTGAGCGCAAAAATCCAGGAGATCGCTGCTGCCGTCATAGTACTGATCATTGTCGGTTTCACACTGGCGCTGGTATTCGCCGAGTCGGCGGTGAGCAGTGGTACGGCTTTGGTTCCCCATGCGGCTAACGGACTCGGTGCCTGGAGCCTCGTCGTCGCATCCATTATTTATACTTACGATGGCTGGAGTTATCCCGCCTATTTCAGTGGTGAAATCAAAGGCGGCGGTGGAGCTGTGGCGCGCGCCTGTATCAAAGGTGTGGTAATAGTAATTCTGCTCTATGTATTCCTGGTTGCGGCGTTGGCCTGGAAGGTGCCCCTGGCCAGCCTGGCCGGCAAGGAATTGGCATTGGCCGGCGCCCTGGAGATGGTCGTCTCCCCGCTTGCATCAAAGGCCGTACTAGCTGTAGCAATAGTGATGTTGCTGGCCCACCAGAACCTGTTGTACATGAGCACGCCCCGAATTCTCCAGGCACTGGCGGTCGATGGCCTGGCCGTCAGGCGCGCAGGGGAAATCTCAAAAGGTGGCAATCCGATCTTTGCGGTGCTACTGAGTTGGGGCTTTTCGGTCGGCCTGATCTTGATCGGCGGATTCTATTTCCTGCTGCACCTTTCCATATTTTTTTTCCTGTTCATATATGTAGTGGTGGTCGCGGGAGTCATCATCCTGCGTTCGCGCCAGCCGGACGCTGACCGCCCGTACCGGGCCTGGGGTCACCCCTGGAGCACATATACATGTCTTTTCGGTTGGTTAGTTCTCGGCCTGTTCCAGGCATTTGCCCAAATCGATACCGCCGCTTACGCCGCGATTATGGTGGCGATATCCTGGCCGGTGTACCGGTACCTTATGCGCTCCCGATCGAACTGACACGGGACGACTTAGTAGTTATAGGAGGTAGTTATTTGAGAACCGAGTTGAAAGAAGCATTGCATGGGTCCAAGAATATGCCTCTGTGGCTGGACCGACCCGATCGACCCCAAACTGCGCCGTGTCTTTCCGCTAGAGTAGAGACTGGGCTAGCCATCGTGGGTGCGGGGTTTACCGGCCTATGGGCGGCGCTTCTTGCCAAGGAAGCGCATCCGGACCTCGATGTGGTTTTGATAGAAGCGGGTTCGGTGGGAGATGGAGCCTCGGGTAGAAACGGCGGATGTGTCAGTACGACTCTGACTCACTATCAGAGTAACTGTGATTTGGGTCTTCCGGAGGGTGAACCGGAGATGGCGACACTCGGTCGGCAAAACGCCGAAGGCTTTCTGGATGACCTGAAACGTTGCCGTATGCAGGTGGACTATGAGCCCACAGGCTATTTGCATGTAGCGGTCCAGGCAGATCAAATACGAGCGCTTCAGGCCTTGTATGAGCTCGATCAAAAGAGCGGGACGGCTTCAGTATTGCTGGAGCGGGAAGCGGTGCAAAAGGAGGTGGCTTCTCCTGCCTTTCTGGCGGGGCATTGGGATAAGCAGACACGCTTGGGTATATTGCATCCCGGCAAGCTCGTTGATGGTCTTCGAGAGGCAGCTTGCAAACGCGGTGTCAGCCTTTATGAAAACAGCCCGCTAACTCAATTGGCAGCCGCGGACTCTGGATCAGATATCTTGCTGACTTCGGCGCATGGACAGATCCGTGCCAGGAAAGTGTTCCTTGCTACTCATGCCTATCCCAGTCTTATACCCCAAACGCGACGCTCTCTGATGGCACCCATCTGGGAGTACGCACTGGCCACGGAACCCCTGAGTGAAGCGCAGATGGCTTCTATTGCCTGGTCGGGACGACAATGTATATCAGGCGAGGAGAACTTTTTTCATTACTACCGCTTGACCTCTGACAATCGAATCATGATTGGAGGTGGTGTTCCTGACTTTTTCTTGAGTAATTCAGGGCGATTCATCGACCAGGATGATCCTGCAAGTTTTGAAGGCATTGCGTTTTATTTTTTCACAATCTTTCCTCAACTGAAGGGTTTGCGATTCTCTCATCGTTGGAGTGGAGCTATCGGCGCTTCCAGAGACCATTCCCTGCATTTCGGACAGGCCATGAATGATCGGGTGGTTTGGGTTCAAGGTTATAGCGGACAGGGGGTCACGCCTTGTCGATTCGGTGCCCGTGGAGGTCTGGCGCTTTTGGGTCTCGGAGAAACGGAACTCGCGCGCCTAGCATTCGTTCAGAGAAGGCCAGTGCACTGGCCTCCACATCTTCTACGATGGCTTGGAGCGAACATCACTTTTTCCGCTCTGGAAAAAGCGGACCGAAATCAAGGCAAGAAAGGGCTTTGGCTCAAGATGCTAGACCGGACAGGTTTCGGCATCAAGATTTAGACTTCCCTTTGGTGAAGATAGCAGTATTCCGATTGCTATACCGGATATGGATTTTAATAATTTAATTTTGTTTTCGTTATACATTTTTTTATCTGTTAAAATTATTTCTTAGTGCTTTTTTTGTTCTTAAATCCTTTAAGCTTTGCTTTCCGTGTATCCATTACTTTACTTAAAATTTTTCCTGTTTCTCTGGCATCTTTTATCAGGTTACGTTCCTCATGCGGCAAATCCGGGTTTTCGGGATATTGATTTGTAAGTGAGGGGATGATTTCCGGTTTTATTTTTGTACCCAGGGGAAACATATCCACAAAGCCGCCAACAGGGCAGTGGTTGCCATGTCCGCATGAAAAGCAGGCATATTCTCCCTGAACTGATATTTCTTTAACAGTATGCATTCTGGCATCTTCAAAATATGTTTCAATATCATCGACAACAGGTTCACCATTGCCCGTGCCTGCCACAGCAGCAATAACCCCCATCTTTCCTTCCAGGGGAAATAGAGAATTGTGACGGCCTGAAAAACAGACTCGTTCCCAGAAAGCTTGGCCCTTTGCATTCATATGATCCCAGTAGTTTGGCGCGCCAAATACAATTGCTTCAGCCTGATAGCATTTTTCCATCACTTCCTGGAAATCATCATCAAGAATGCACCGGTTATTTTTCACACACCCATTACATGCTTCGCAGGGCCTGATCAGTTTTCCTGAAAGACTGACAAATTCATATTCCCTGCCTGATCCCTCAAGAATGGCCCTGACTAATGATTCAGTAACTTTATTTTTTCTTCCTGCACTTATGCCAATTACTTCAGCCATTAGCATTTCCCTTTATTTTATAATATTAAAG
>Ga0255055_10003783_pt1 | contig 10130 bp, 5 predicted proteins | sample JV7_2_27_MG_FD_188633 | JGI IMG/M metagenome (GOLD analysis project Ga0255055, IMG submission 188633) | Seawater microbial communities from Jervis Inlet, British Columbia, Canada - JV7_2_27 | ecosystem: Environmental > Aquatic > Marine > Inlet | place: Canada: British Columbia | collected... | reverse complement strand
AATCGCGGCAGTAGCCGTATCCACCGAAGCACTGGATGGCCCATTCCGTGACCCGGAAGCCCATGTCCGAAGGCCAGGCCTTGCAGATGGGGGTGAGGAGCTCGACCAGGCCGTGGTACTTGGCCCGCTCGGCGTCGTCCTCCGAACACTCGGCGAGATCTGCGTAGAGGGCGGTGGCGTAGAGGAGGGCTCTCATCCCCTCGGTGAAGGCCTTCATCATCAGCAACATCCTCCGGACGTCGGGATGCTCGACGATGGCCACCCGAGGAGCGTCGGGGTTCCTCATCTCGGTGATGGGCACCCCCTGGATCCGCTCCTTGGTGTACTCGAGGGCGTTGAGGTATGCGGTACCCGCCGTACCCAGAGCCTGCTGCCCCACCATCATCCTGGCCTCGTTCATCATCTGGAACATGTAGGTGATGCCCCGGCACTCCTCTCCGATCAGGTAGCCGATGCAGGTGCCGTCGTCCCCGAAGTTGAGCGTGCAGGTGGGGGAGGCGTGAATCCCCATCTTGTGCTCGATCCCCGCGACATGGATGTCGTTGAACTCCCCGAGGGAGCCATCCGCGTTGACGCGGTACTTGGGAATCAGGAAGAGGCTGATCCCCTTGATTCCCGCCGGTGCTCCCTCGGTCCGGGCGAGCACCAGGTGAATGATGTTCTCGGTGTAGTTGTGATCTCCGCTGGTGATGAAGCTCTTGGTCCCCACGATCCTGTAGTGGTCCCCGTCCTTCGTCGCCTTGCACAGCGTGTCGCCCACCGCGCTTCCGGCCTGGGGCTCGGTCAGACACATGGTGCCCGCCCACTGCCCCGAGTACATCTTCTCCAGGTAGAGGTTCTTCATCTCGTCGGTGCCGTATTCATTCACGAGACCCGCCGCACCGGTGGTGAGTCCGCCGGTAGAGCAGAGAGGGAAGCAGGCGCCCTGGAAGAACTCGCTCACGGTGGCTCCGATCGTCAGCGGAAGCCCCTGGCCGCCCCATTGGGGATCGGCGACGCCGGCGATCCAGCCCGCTTCGGCGTAGAGCTTGTAGGCATCGACGAATTCCTGGGGAACCTCCACCTTGCCGTCTTCGAACTTCACCCCCTGCTCGTCGCCGAGGGGCCCCAGAGGAGCGGCGATCTCCTGTGCCTGCTTGAGGCCTTCCTCGATGATCATCTCGAACATCTCTCGGTTGAACTCCTGGAATTTGGGATACTTCAGGAGCTTCTCGACATCGAGATGCTCGAAGAGCAAAAATTGGATGTCTCGGAGATCTACCAGATAGTCGGACATGACCGTCCTCCTTTGGAAAGAATCCTTTCGGAAAAGAAGCCTGACGGCGACTTTGCAGGCGTCGCAGCGCGGGTGACTCCGGGTCACGATCGCAGTCACGATCAGACACGATCGATTAGACAGGATCAGACAGAATGGGAAAGCGACTCCGAGTCACGTCACTCCCGGCCTGCCACCGTCCGAGCATTATACTGATTCTGCTCGTCCGGTCATTCTGGGCATTCCGGTCGTTCTTGCACTCTCAGTCGTGTGTCATTCACTCGGATTAGGGAGAGCGCCTGCTTCGGCAGACATTCGTTCTATATTATTTGAGGTGATCTAGTAGATTACTTGTTGTGGTCTAGTGGAGGGAAGTCTCCGATGGCGTCGAACGAGAAGAAGGCCATCAACCGCAAGGAGCGCTCCAAGCTCGAGAAGGTGCCCCTCCGCTACCGCTCCACCGACGAGCGCAGCCGCGACTTCGAGGAGACCCGCGTCGGCTACACGGCCGAGGAGGCGATGGCCGAGGCGGCCCGCTGCATCCACTGTCCCGAGCCGGTGGCGTGCGTGGTGGCCTGCCCCCTCGGTAACGACATCGAGGCGGCGCTCTGGTGCGTCGAGAAGGGGGACTTCCTCGGGGCGGCGGAAATCTACCGCGCCACCAATCCGATCCCGGAGATCTGCGGTCGCGTCTGCCCCGACGAGAGCTCGTGCGCCACCAAGTGCGTCCTGGCCAAGCGGGGCAAGGGCATCAACACCCAGGCCATCGAGGCCTTCGTCTCCGACTACCAGCGCAAGGAGGTCGGCGTCGCGCTACCCGAGAAGGCCCCCCCGACCGGCAAGAAGGTCGGCATCGTGGGCGCCGGGCCGGCGGGGCTCTTCGTCGCCGAGTACCTGGCCGTGGCGGGGCACCGGGTGGTCGTCTACGACGCCTGGCCCGCCCCCGGCGGGCTGCTCGTCTACGGCATCCCCAACTTCAAGCTGGGCAAGGGGATCGTGCGGTGGAAGACGGACTGGCTGCGCGAGCTGGGCGTCGAGTTCGTTACGAACACCAGGATCGGCAAGACGCTGACACTCGACGACCTGATCGAGAAGGAGGGCTGCGACGCGATCTTTCTGGGGACCGGCGCCGGGGTGGAGGGGACCATGGGGATCCCCGGTGAGGACCTGGGCCGCGTGCACGGCTCCATGCAGTACCTGGTGCAGCCGGGCAACGTGCCCGAAGAGCTGCTTCCCGAGGGCAAGCGCGAGCCGATCCAGGTCGGCAGGCGCGTGGCCGTGATCGGCGGCGGCGATACCGCCACCGACTGCCTGCGGACGGCCATCCGCCAGGGCGCCGAAAAGGTCGTCTGCTACTACCGCCGCACCGAGGTGGAGATGCCCGGCAACGCCACCGAGCGCCGCCACGCCGAGGAGGAGGGCGCCGAGATCCACTACCTGACCGCGCCGGTCGAGATGCTCGACCGGGACGGCGACGGCAACGTGGACGCCATGCGCATGATCCGCATGGAGCTGGGCGAGCCCGACTCCTCCGGCCGGCGCCGCCCGGTCCCCATCGAGGGGTCGGAGTACCAGGTCGAGGTGGACGACGTGATCCTGGCCGTCGGCTTCTGGCCCGATCCGCTGATGGGCGAGACCACGCCCGACCTCGAGACCCGCAAGTGGGGTCTCGTCGTGGTGGACGAGGAGACCGGCCAGACCAGCCGCCCGGAGATCTTCGCCGGCGGCGACAACGTGACCGGCCCGGCCCTGGTCAACACCGCTCTGGGGGCCGGAAAACGCGCCGCCCAGGCCATCGACAAGTACCTGACTGGGAAGTAGGTGTTCCTCATCCGCGAGGGAGCGGAGAAGCTGACTGGCAATTAAGGTGGTTCCGTCTGTTTCAACGACTTACCACCGCGAAACGCACTTGGGCGAGGGGGACTTGGAGTCATCTGGAGCCGCCTTGTCCCGTCTCAGATTTGTGGTAACAAACACCCGTCCTCGAAGCGATCGACGCCTCCTCAGGAGAGTAGATTCGGGAGCCCTCGTTCCTACAGGTGCGCCCGTCGTATCGGCCTTCTCCCAGCGACGTCGCGTCGAGACAACTAGGAGATTCCATGTTCGAAATCACCGCCCGGGAGGATTTCTCCGACGTCACCTACCTGTTGGAGATTGAGCATCCGATGCTGGCCAAGGCGGCGAGGCCCGGTCAGTTCGTCGTCGTCATCTCCCACGAACGCGGCGAACGGATCCCTCTCACCATTGCCGACTTCGACAGAGAGAAGGGTACCGTCACACTGGTGATTCAAGCGGTCGGCAAGACCACCCTGGAGATGCAGCAGAGCTGCGAGAAGGGCACCCGTCTCTTCAGCGTGGTGGGTCCCATGGGTCTTCCCACCGAGATCGGCGAGTACGGGAAGGTGGTCTGCGTGGGCGGCGGGCTGGGCGTGGCCCCCGTCTTTCCTCAGCTTCGCGCGTTCAAGGAGTCCGGGGCCTACGTGATCGGCGTGGTGGGGTTTCGAAACAAGGAACTGATCTTCTGGGAAGACAAGTTCAAGGAGTACTGCGACGAGTTCATCGTCTGCACCGACGACGGCTCCTACGGCATCCACGGACTGGTGACGGCGGGCCTCGAGAAGGCCATCGAAGAGCACTCCGACATCGACGAGGTCCTCGCCATCGGTCCTCCCATCATGATGAAGGCCTGCGCGGAGACCACGCGACCCCACGGGGTCAAGACCATGGTGAGCTTGAACCCGATCATGGTCGATGGAACCGGAATGTGCGGTGGATGTCGGGTCAACGTGGGCGGCAAGATGAAGTTCGGCTGTGTCGACGGTCCTGACTTCGACGCCCACAAGGTCGATTTCGACGAGCTGCTCCTTCGCCTCTCGCGCTTCGTTCCCAAGGAGAAGAAGGCTCTGGAGAAGTGGCAGAAGGAGTGCCGCATCCAGCAGCAGGCCGATCGACTGGTCGAGCAGCAGACGACCCACTGAGTATTACCTCCAACGCTCATATCGAAAAGAAGCGGGCATTCCATGGCGCAACAACCCAAGACGATCCGAACCATTCCCCAGGACCGAACCGCGATGGCCGAGCAGGACCCCGAGGTTCGCGTCGGCAACTTCTCCGAGGTCGCGCTCGGCTACACCGAGGAGCAGGCGGCCCTGGAGGCCGAGAGATGCCTGATGTGCACGGATCCCGAGTGCATCACCGGTTGCCCGGTGGAGATCGACATCCCGGGCTTCATCCAGAAGATCTGCGACAAGGACATTCGCGGCGCCTACGACATCATGATGAAGGACAATCTCCTGCCGGCGATCTGCGGAAGGGTCTGCCCCCAGGAGGTCCAGTGCGAGATCGTCTGCACCGTGGCCGATACCCTGGAGCCCGTCGCGGTCGGAAGACTGGAGAGATGGCTCGGCGACGTCGCCGTGAAGGAAGGCTGGACGAGCGTCCCCTACATCGAGCCCAACGGGTTCAAGGTCGGCATGGTCGGCTCCGGTCCCGCCAGCATCACCTGCGCCGCGGACATGGCCAAGGCGGGCTGCGAGGTCATCGTCTACGAGGCCTTCCACTGCCCCGGAGGCGTTCTCCGCTACGGCATCCCCGAGTTCCGTCTGCCCAACGACGTGATCGATGCCGAGATCCAGAACCTGACCCGCCTGGGCGTGAAGATCGAGTGCAATACCCTGGTGGGGCGCCTCTTTACCATCGAGCAGATGCTGGACGAGCTGGGATTCGACGCCGTCTTCATCGGCACCGGGGCGGGCTATCCGAGCTTCATGCGCATTCCAGGTGAGGCTCTGAACGGCGTGATGTCCGCCAACGAGCTTCTGACACGCGTCAACCTGATGGGGGCGGGCCACTTCCCGGAGTACGACACGCCGCTCAACCTGGGCAAGAAGGTCGCCGTGATCGGCTCCGGCAACACCGCCATGGACGCCATGAGGGTCTCGCTGCGTCTGGGCGCGGAGAAGGTCTACTGCGTCTATCGCCGCTCCCGCATCGAGAGTCCGGCCAGGGCGGAAGAGGTCGAGCACGCCGAGCAAGAGGGCGTCGAGTTCCACTGGCTGACGGCCCCCGTGGAGATCCTGGGTGACGAGGAGGGAAACGTCCACGCCATGCGCAACATCCGCATGGAGCTGGGCGAGCCCGATGATTCCGGCCGCAGGCGCCCCGTGCCGATCGAGGGCAGCGAGTACGAGTTCGAGGCCGACATGGTCGTCTATGCGATCGGCACCAACGCGAATCCCATCATCGGTCAGACCTCGAAGATCAAGCTCAACAAGTGGGGCTACATCGACGCGGACGACAATCTGGCCACCTCGATCGCGGGCGTGTACGCCGGCGGAGACATCGTCACCGGCGGTGCGACGGTGATCCTGGCGATGGGCGCCGGGCGCCAGGCCGCTCGAAGCATGAAGGCCTATCTCGGGATCACGGACAGCGATACCGTCTACCGCCCTGAGACCAAGAAGATGGACGGCAAGCTGTTTGGCATCGACGCGGGGCAGAAGAACTTCTCTCGCGTCCACCTCGCACAAGTTTAGTAGGACAGCAAGAACGAGAGAGCGGGATATGACGGAAGCCACATCTACTGCTGAGAAGAAGAAATCCAAGAAGGCTCCCAAGGCGAAGGCCAAGGGCCGGAAGGCGCAGGAGCTCAAGGGCCACATCGTCGAGGTGGTCAGCGACTCGGGCGAGGGCGCGCAGAAGTGCGGCCAGTCGTTCGCGACCATCGGCGCCAAGATGGGGAACGGGATCTGGACCGTCGAGATCATCCCCGCCGAGATCCAGCCTCCCGCGAGGAGCATCGAGGGCGCCAGCGGCATCCGCATCCGCATGGGCTCGTACTACGTGACCAACGGAGGCGACGAAGCCGACCTTGTCGTCGCCTTCAACGAGCAGGTGTTGCTCGGGCGGGTTCGATACAAGGAGCTCAAGAAGGGCTGCACCATCCTCCTGGAGGACAAGTGGAGGACCGACGAGAATCCTGAGATCGCCAAGGCGTACCAGGAGACGTATGACCAGCTCATCAATGACGGGTTCAAGGTCTACGAAATCCCCATGGAAGTGGAGTGCCTCAAGTACGTCGCCGACCCCACCCGCGGCAAGAACATGTTCGTACTGGGCATTCTCGTCAACATCTACAGTCAGGACCTGCAGATCGCCCGGGACCAGATCGCCTTCATCTTTGCCAAGAAGAGCGCCAAGATCATCAGCAGCAACATCCAGCTTCTGGAGGCCGGCTACGACTGGGCGGAGGAGAACCTCGATTTCAGGTTCAAGGTGCCTTCGGCCGGCATCAAGGAGCCTCAGATCGTCGTCAACGGCAACACCGCGGTCGGGCTCGGCGTGATGGCCTCCGGCATGGAGATCTGCGCCATGTACCCGATCACCCCGGCGACCTCCGCGTCGCATTACCTGAGCGACGTCTTCGAGTCCGTCGGTGGTACGGTGCACCAGGCGGAGGACGAGATCGCGGCCTGCTGCTTCGCCATCGGTGCGTCCTATGCGGGGAAGTGCGCGGTGACCATCACCTCCGGTCCCGGGTACTCGCTCAAGCAGGAGGGCATCGGCCTCGCCGTGATGGCGGAGGTTCCGCTCGTCGTCGTCAACGTGCAACGCGGCGGGCCCGCGACCGGGCAGCCCACCAAGATGGAGCAGGGCGATCTGCTCGCCGCGATCTTCGGCAGCCACGGCGACGCCCCCAAGGTCGTCATGGCGCCTTCCGACATGCAGGACTGCTTCTACTCGGTGATCGCCGCCCGGAAGATCGCCGAGACCTATCACACCGTGGTCGTGGTGCTGACCGACGCCAACATCGCCACCGCCCAGCAGCCCTTTATTCGGCCGAAATTCCAGAGAGAATGGCTCGCTCCCCCCGTCGACCAGAGTCCAGTGCCGGAGGGCGTCAAGCCCTACGACTGGGATCCGAAGACTGGCCTTGCGACCCGCTTCATCCCAGGGCGGCCGGGCGGCATGCATACGTTGACCGGTCTGGCCCACGATCGGCTGAGCCGCGTGGCGTACGATCCCAAGATCAATCAGGAGGCGATCCAGCATCGCAGCTTGAAGCTGGCTGCCTTCCAGCAGACCCTCAAGACTCCCAAGGTCTACGGAGACCCCGAGGGCGACCTGCTGGTAATCGGTTGGGGCAGCACCAAGGGGACCATCGAAGAGGCGGTAGAGCGCCTCCGGGACGAGGGCAAGAAGGTTTCTTCCCTCCACCTGAGGTTTCTCCAGCCCATGGCGTCCGGCCTCAAGGAGATCATGGAGAGGTTCAAGAAGGTGATGACCGTCGAGCTCAGCTGGTGCGACAGCTACGAGGACGAAGTGATCGACGCCGACAATCGACGCTACTCCAACCTCGCCTGGCTGCTGCGGGGAAGGCATCTGATCGACGTGGATTGCTGGTGCGAGGTCAAGGGCCAGCCGATCAAGCCGGGTTCCATCGAGAGGGTGCTGCGAGAGAAGCTCTAGGATCACCGTTACTGATGAGGTGTAGACAATGCTAGGTTCGAGTCTCCTTCCCAAGTCCGACGACGAGCTGCTGACGCTCGACGATTACCAGAGCAGCGTCCCGCGCTGGTGCACCGGATGCGGAGACCTCGGCATCCTGACTGCACTGCAGAGGCTCTGCCGCGACGAAGATCTTCCCCGGGAGAAGACCGTCTTCGTCTCCGGTATCGGATGCTCGAGCCGCTTTCCCCACTACATGAACACCTACGGGTTTCACAGCCTTCACGGCAGAGCCATCCCCGTGGCCGAGGGGATCAAGATGCGAAGACCGGATCTGAACGTCTTCGTCAACACCGGCGACGGGGATTGCTGCAGCATCGGCACCGCCCACTGGATCCACGCGATCCGGTACAACATGGACATGACGGTGATGATGCACGACAACCGCATCTACGGCCTGACCAAGATGCAGGCCTCTCCCACCACTCCCAGAGGTCTGAAGAGCAACACCAGCCCGCGGGGCGCGTACCTCGACCCTCTGAATCCGCTGAGCACCACCTTGGGAGTCGCGAACGTGTCCTTCGTCGCCCAGGCGGTGGATTGGATCCCGGATCTCTTCCACGACATCATCTCCCAGGCCTTCCATCACAAGGGTCTCTCCTTCATCGCCATCTTGCAGCGGTGCCCCAACTACCTCCCCACCCTCTTTGATCCCTGGCTGGAGGACACCGAGAAGACCCAGATTCTGACACACAAGGACGGCCTTCAGCTCGATCCGGGTCTCTCGAAGATCTACAAGAACCAGCTCGAGCACGATCCCTCCGACATCAACAGGGCGAGGGAGCTCGCTGCCAGCACCGACATCGTGCCGGTGGGGATCCTCTACCGGAACGACGAGGTGCCCTGTTACGAGGACGTTCGGCGCCCCGATCGCATCTACACACCCGAGCTGATCGAGCGCGCCTTCAACGAGGAGCTGGACAATTTCACGGTGGAGACTGCCGGTTGATTGGATTTCCAGACCTGTGGATCTCCAGCTTTTTTGATCTCAAGGATTGAGCCACTTCGGAAGCAGCCATGGAAAAGACACTATACGAGCTTCGAACCTTCCATTTGACCGGCGAGAGGATCGACAAGGACTTCGCAGGCCTCGGCCAGCTCGATCTGGTTCCCGCTCTCTTGAGCCGATACCGGGATCTGACCGAGCTCCGCTACGACTATCCGCTGGTTCTGGTCGAGGGCGGCACCGATCACTTCGTCCAGTCGCTCTCGGCGGTCACCAACGGCATTCTCCAGGGAATCGCGCCGGAGGGGACCGAGGGGGAGCGGGCCAGGAAGAATCTCCTGAGCCTGGAGCTGGAGATCCGGTCGCTCTCTTCAAAGAACCGCGGAGGCAGCCTGTCGAAGCTCTGGGAGACCGCCGCCGGCAAGATCCTCTCCGACCCGGATCTGTCCGGAGAGGACAAGGAGATTCTGGAGGCGAACCTGACCCGGGCGAGACGCGCCCTCCAGGTCGACGGCGAGGTCATCGAGTGCGACGGAGAAGCTGCCGCCAGCCTGTTCGTCCACGCCTGGAATGCCATCGAGAACAAGCGGGCGGGAAGCGTCCTGCAGACGGTCGAACGACTGGTGATCGGACTCTCCGGCATCCTCCAGGCGGACCATCTGAAGTCGAAAGACGGGCTGAGCGCCGACTCGCTCCGGACAGCGGTGGGGACCTCGTTCGAGGACTCATTCGACTTCGCGGCGATGTCGAGCTCCCTGGCCGCGTCTTCCAGGGAGTCGCAGCTGCCGAAGAAGCGCAGTGAGCGGATCCGTTTCGCGCTCTCGGTCCTGGAGTCGCAGCGATTCTTCGCTTCGCGTGTGGACGGCCGGGCAAAGGAAGCCGAAGGGCCTTATCCGTTCGTCGTCGACAGCTGCACCGACGTGCTGAAGACCTACCGGGACCGGATCCCGGAGATGGTCGATTTCGTCAAGTCGGTTCGCATCGCCGAGCTGGAGCTGGCCAACGAATACGACGAGAAGAAGCACGATCCCTTCTTCGAGCAGTTCGACGAGGAGTCTCTGACCGCGGAGGACGTCTCGTTCTTCCCGTCCTATCTGGTCTGTCTCGAAAACAACAAGTACGACGACGCGAACAAGGCGGCCCTGATCGAGATCCTCTCCTCGGATCTGCCGATCAAGGTCCTCTTCGAGCCGGAGGACGTGTTCGGGCGCTCCTCGGTCAAGAGCGACCGCAACTCCCTTGGCGGGTGGGATCTCCAGCCGGCCAATCTGGCCATGAGCCTGGGTGGCGCCTTTGTGCTGCAGGCGAGCAGCTCCAGCCTCTATCTGGTGAGCGAGGCCATCTCGGAGGGGCTCAATTACAGCGGGCCGGCGCTCTTCAACGTCTTCTCGGGTTCGACCGCCGATTTCCCGAACCTCGCGC
>Ga0255055_10003782_pt1 | contig 10131 bp, 8 predicted proteins | sample JV7_2_27_MG_FD_188633 | JGI IMG/M metagenome (GOLD analysis project Ga0255055, IMG submission 188633) | Seawater microbial communities from Jervis Inlet, British Columbia, Canada - JV7_2_27 | ecosystem: Environmental > Aquatic > Marine > Inlet | place: Canada: British Columbia | collected... | reverse complement strand
CTCGACCGGCGCGAAGCGTTCCGTGTCCACGGCGTTGGGGATGCGGACTATTCTCTCCCGAGCCACGCCGGCGTCCGAGAACTCGGCCGCGATGGGCGCGGAGATCGCCACGAACGCATCCGCCGTCCGGAGCCGTCGGTTCCTTAACTCGACGAGCGAACGCACGGGACGGCGAGACGGCGTTAGACCGAGGCCTGCCAGACCCGCCCGGAAGTACTCGCCGCTCATCTCTCCGTTGCTGTCCGCTTTCAGAACGCAGGGGCGAGCCAGTCGGCGGGCCGCTCGGACCGCCGGTATGCCGAGGATCCGGAAGCCCGAAACGCAGACGATATCCCAGTCCGCCCGCAGGCGGAGCAGGGCCGGGCCGGCGGTGGCGATCAATCCCCACTTGCGCGCCCGTCCGGGACCGGCCGGAGGCAGGCGGTGAATCTCGACCTCGTCGACGCTGTCGCGTCTCGGGCTGGCGGGCCTAGACCGCCGCGTCAGGATCGAAACCTGCCAGCCCCGCTCCTTCAGGCGACCCGCCAGAAGCCTGGTCTGCGACTCGCCGCCTCCAATCTCGGGATGAAAGGTCTCGGTCAGAAAGCAGATCCGAGGCCGGCCGGCATACAGGCCTCCTCGATCGGGCACGTTCACGCAGCCCCGCTCGTTCGCCGGTATCTGCCGGGCAGCCGCTTCAGCCAGAACCGCAACAACTGCGCGAGTGTAGGATCCCGGCAGAGCCGTCCTGGCTTGCCCGGCCCCACTTCCTGCCCCTGACCATCAACGAATTCCGGCCGGTCCGCGGCCGTCCGCAGCACGACCTTGATGAAGAGGTCGACTCCAGCGCTCTGCACGTCGCGCCAGACGCGGGAATAGCTCTTCCGGCCGATCGGGACCGTGGCGCGAGCAATCGCCCGACCGGTGTCGATACCGGCTTCGATGCTCTGGATCGTGATCCCGGCCACCGACTCCCCGTTGTACATCTCCCAGAACGTCGTCTTCTTCCCGCGGTAGTCTGGAAGCCTCCCGTGATGTATTCCGAGCGTCCCGAAGCTCGGGATCTCGAAGAGCTCGGGCTTGAGGATCGGTCCGCCATAGATTAGGCCGAGATCCGGATCGAGGCGCCTCACCTTCTCGATCATCTCCGCCGCATGGAGATCCGGGACGACCTGGATGAAGGAAAGCGCCTCCCTTCTCCGCCGATGCCTTCCGGGCCTAAAGACCATCCGTCCGGCACCGACTCCGGCCTCCGTGAGCGCGATGACGAGTCCGAGCGGACCGCGACGACGCCATAGATCACGAAGACGGGCCAACGGACCGGCCCCGGATCCCTGACAGTAGACGGCGAGGAGCTCGATGGACGGATGCTCCCACAGACGGCAGACGAAATCGTCCGCTCTCGCCGCCAGGAACGGGTCGGCCAACAGCACGACGCGGATCGGCTCCGCGGCCACCGACGCCATCAGCTACTCCAGATCCTGCACGACCGGCGGCTCGCTCGTCACGTCGAGCCCTCGGTGCGGATCGAGCCCACGATCGCCGCGCCCCGGTCTTTCGCCCGCTTGAGAGGCTGCTCGATGGCCTGCACCCACCGGACCCACCCGGCTCCACGTTCGAAGATCCGGGACCCGGAGAGCGAGGGAGAATGAAGCACGAAGGCCTCCGGGGAAGCCGACACCTCGTCCACGAAACGCCGGGTGAGATTGGGCCGGCGCTGCCATTCGAAGAAGACCGTGGTCTGGGTCTCGTAGCACTCGAGGGCACGACGCTTGAGGGCCGAGAATTTCGACGTGTCCACGATCGCGAGCTGATCGGGACGAACGTACCGGCGTACATCACCGCGGGGAAGAATGCGCGATCGATAGTAGATGAAGTACTCTACAATTTGAATTTGGAGCGACTCATCAGAGCCGGCGAACGCCGCGTTCACCGCCGCGCGGTTCGTGGCCACATGGTCGCGGTGGCGATCGTACCGGAACGGCACGAGCAAGTACCGAGGGCGGAGTTCCTCGAGCAGGGCGAGGACACGGTCCCGGAGTTCGTTCTCCCGCCGGGTGACCTCGAGGTCCGGGAGATCGAGGAACCGGAGGTTCTCGTCCGGGATACCTAGCGTACGCATCGCGCGGCAGGCCTCACCCGCCCGCACCCCGGACAGATCGGCCGAAGCCCGGCCGATCCAGGGAGCTTCGGGGATTGGCGATCTAGCCCCGTCCGTTACGTATACGATGTGGATCGACTGTGCGCCGGCGACAGCCGCCAGAGTGGCGCCACAACCCAGCACTTCGTCGTCCATGTGCGGCGCGAGAACGGTCACCGGGCCATCCAGGAGCTCGTGTGGTGACGTGCGCCGGGCCGCGCCGATCATGGCCGAAGAGCTTCGCATTCGAGTAAGATAGAGCCCTTCGTGAACGGGTGCTCGTGCGCGCTCACCGTAGCGTCGGCACACTGGCCACATGGCGCAGTGCTGCGCGACGGCAGTCAGGAGCCCGTGAGAAGCAAGGTGCTTGCCGCTTCTGGTAAAGAGATTCAACCGAGCGAGTCGACCCGAGAAGTCCTCGTCCTGCTTCCGGCTCACGACGAAGAGTCGTCGATAGGCGGGGTCCTCGACGAGTTGCGTCATGTGGCCCCGACGTTCGACCGGCTCGTGATCAACGACGGATCGACCGACGCCACGTCGGCCGTCGTAGAGCGCTTGGGTGAACGGGAGCTTCGACTCCCATTCAATCTGGGATACGGCGGGGCGTTGCAGGTCGGCCTGCGATACGCCCTTGCTTCCGGGTATGAGATCGTCGTTTTCCTGGATGCGGACGGTCAGCATCGGCCGGAGGACGTGCCCCGACTGGTCGCCGCCTTGCGAGCGGGACGTGCCGATGTCGTGATCGGTTCGCGGTACGTCGGTGGATCCCCGTACGAGGGGGCTCTCGGTCGTCGGATCGGCCAGCACCTTTTCTCGCTCTTCTCCCGCATTTTGACCGACAGGCGGATCTACGACACGACATCGGGTCTCAAGGCGATGAATCGGCGCGCGTATGCGTGCCTCATTCCGGGAACCTTTCTCGACTTCCACGTGGAGGCTCTGGTGAAGTGGTCGCTGCTTGGCTTCTCGGTAGAGGAGCTTCCGGTCGTCGTGAGACCGAGGGAACACGGATCATCCATGCACGGATGGAGCAACGCCCTGGGATATCCGCTCAAGACGCTGCTCTTGACGCTGGTTGCCGCAACCGACGTCTGGATCGGGAAAGAGCGCCGATGAGCCTTCAGGGAATCCTGGTCGTCGATGTTCTCGGCCTTCTGTTCGTCGTCTGGATCGTAAACCTCGTGCGAACAGGCAGGCTTCACGCGGGCTACGCGGTCCTTTGGCTGGTTGCGTCGGGATCGGTGATTCTCCTCGTTTCAATCCCGCCGCTGCTCGGTCTGGTGACCCGTGCGGTCGGCGCGCTGTTTCCGGCCTCGGCCCTCAGTCTTTTCGCGTTCGTCTTCGTGTTCGCGGTGCTTATTCTCTTCAGCGTCCGGCTCAGTAGGCTCTCTGAGCGGCAGGCGCGGCTCGCGGAGACGATCGGTCTCCTGGAGATGGAAAGAAGGGAAGCCTCTCATGTCGACGAGTCACGCGACGCAAGACCATCCCACGCAGCGAGTCCCCCGGAGGACGACGGAGAGCCCGCCTCGGAGGATATGGGTTCTTGAGTCGGGGGCGGGGTGCGCCAGGCGTACGTGGTGGCGAATCGACCGGGAGCGGCCGCGTGAAAACGGCGCCGGAGGATCGGCTCCGGCTGTTCTGGAGGATATCCGCCATCTTGCTCGCGGTCGGGCACACCTGGGCAGCCATACGGGCGGGCTCGATGAACGAGGATGGAATCTCCTATCTTGATATGGGAGACGCGTTCTTGCGGGGTGATTGGGCGATGGCGGTCAACGCGGTGTGGAGCCCATTGTACGCCATCGTCCTCGGGACTGCTCTCCAAATCGTGCGGCCCAGTGTGGAATGGGAATTCGCCGTCGTGCACTTGATCAACTTCCTCATCTTCGTGCTCGCACTCATCTGCTTCGAGTTCTACTGGAATCGCTTGGCCGCTCTCTCCGGCGGAGACGATCGAGCTGCACCCCGAGATCTCGATACGGCCGAGCACGAAGCACCAGACAACCTGGGGCTTCCCTGGTGGGCCTGGCTCTCGGTCGGCTACGCGCTCTTCATCTGGTCGACCCTCAGCCTCATCCGGCTCTGGGCTGTGACCCCAGACATGCTTGTGGCGGCGATCGTGTTCCTGGCTGCCGGCCTGCTTCTACGCCTGGAAGCCGGCGAGCACGGTGGCGGGCGCCGCGCGCTGCTCGGCGTTGGCCTTGGTGCGGCACTCGCCCTCGGCTATCTCGCTAAAGCGGTGATGCTGCCGGTCGCCGTTCTCTTTCTGGCATACACCGGCCTGCTGGCATGGCGCTCGCCGAGAATGCGAGCTGCGGCCGGGATCGCAGCCGCGACGCTGATCCTGATAGCCGGCCCGTGGGTGACGGTGATATCCCTGGCCGAAGGTCGTCCCACGATAGGAGAGGCCGGACGTCTCACCTACCTCCGGCATGTCAACGGCGTCGCCTATCCGTTCTGGAAGCCGGGGACCGAGGGCACTGGCGAGCCGGAGCACCCGCCTCGGCTGCTGATGCGTGATCCGGACGTCTACGAATTCGCCTCTCCGGTCTCGGGCACGTACGCCCCATCTTACGATCCGGCCTACTGGTACAGGGGCGTGAGGCCACGCGTCCGTCCGCGGGAACAGTCGCAGGCCCTCCTTTCCAACGGTTTGTTCTACGTCGGATTGTTCGGTCGCGAGCTGGGTGGCGTCGCAGCCGTTGTGGTCATTCTTCTATTGCTGCGGGGGCCAAAACCGCGTGGACCGAGCCGCATCCTCGTTCCTGGCGGGCTCACGGTCATCGGCCTCGCGACGCTGGTAATGTACGGGCTCGTGTACGTCGAGGGACGCTACATCGCGCCGTTTGTAGTGCTGATGATCGGAGGGCTTCTGTTCGCCGTCCGGCTGCCCGGCGGACGGGGTTACAGCAGAGCACTGTCTGCCGGCGGCAGCGTGCTGATCATCTTCCTTGCTCTAATGATCGGTACCTTCAACGCGCAGGGTCTGCTCCAGCTTGTGGGAGGCGCCGGGGCGCCGAGCTCCACCAGCTTGGGTATCGAACGAGCTCAGGAGGAGGGATCGACTTCCGGCAGGCCCAATCAGGTCGAAGCGGCTCGCGGGCTCGCGTACCTGGACATCCGTCCGGGTGACGAGATTGCCTTCGTGGGCTATGCGTTCGGCGCATATTTTGCCCGCCTCGCCCGCGTTCGGATCACGCGGCAGGTTCCCGACAAGGACGCGGCGGCGTTCTGGAACGCCGGCATGAGGTCGTTCGACATGACGGCACGCGCCCTGCTGGAGGGTGGACCCAAGGCGATTATCACTGACCGGCAGCCAACCGGCCCGTCCGCTGGCCGGTGGAGCCGACTCGGGCACAGCCGGTACTGGGTTTTTCTTCCGTAGTTAAGGCCTCTGCGCCAGGTGCCAGCATGAATCGAGCACGTTCCATCGAGGATATCCGCGATTACTGGAATACCCACACACTGGGCCTCCAGTATCGCACGGACCCGGACAGCGAGATTGGGAGCCGCGAGTTCTTCGATAACATCCGACCGTGGATGACCCCTTTCAAGTTTCCGTGGATCATGGATCGGATCGAGCGTGAGGCGGCCCGGCTGAAGGGCAAGCACCTCCTCGAGGTCGGATGCGGGCTGGGCTTCGACAGCGTCGAGTTCATGCGGCGAGGTGTGAAGGTCACGGCCACCGATCTCACCCCGAACGCCGTGCGGCTCGCACGCCAGCACTTCGAACTCGAGGAACTCGCAGCCGAGGAGGTCCGTGTGGAGAGCGCGCTCGAGCTCTCGTTTCTGGATGGGACATTCGACGCCTACTGGGCCAATGGCGTTCTTCATGCCACCGGAGATACGCCCCGCGCGATTAGCGAAGCACGCCGGGTTCTGAAACCGGGGGGGAGGGTGATCATCTCGCACTTTTACCGAAAGCCTTCTTGGATGGATTGGCTGTCTCGCATCGGCAGGGAGAACATCGAGTTCAAGGACGAGGACCCGCCCGTCAACGAGTTCTTCACGGAATCAGAGATCTTCGGGATGTTTCGGGGCTTCCACATTGAATCCACGGCTCGGGAGCACTACCGCGCTCTGCCGATCGCTCGACGTGGAGTGAAGGCATCTCTGTACACGCTTACGTTCAGGCCGGTGTACAACGCGCTCCCGGCGCCGCTCGCCAAGGGCCTGGCCTACAAGTTCTCCGTCACGGCCATCAAGGAGTGAGCGACTGGCAGATGTCCGGCCCACGGGTCAGCGACGAGCGGAGGCCAGCGCTCCGTTCTACGCCGGACTCTGGTGGAGGCTCGGGCCGACGATAGACCGGTACTGAGGCCGTCTTGCACGGTGCTTGCAGAGCCGAGAGGGTTCCAGCGCCGAACCATCGAATAGGGATATCGAGGAGAATGCGGATCTAATGAGCGAGCAGAAGAGAGCCCTCGTATGCGGAGCCGGCGGATTCATCGGCCACCATCTCGCCGCCTATCTGAAGGAGAAGGGGTACTGGGTGCGAGGGGTGGACCTGAAGGAACAGGAGTTTCAACCCACCCCGGCGGATGAGTTTCTACTTCTCGACCTCCGTGATCCCGAGAACTGCCGGCGGGCCGTGGGCGGAGAGGGGGTCGACGAGGTCTACCAGCTGGCAGCAGACATGGGGGGCATGGGCTTCATCCATTCGGCCGAATGCGAGATCATGACCAACAGCGCGCTGATCAACATCCACCTGATCAACGCGGCAGCCGATGCCCACGTGCCTCGTTACTTCTTCTCGTCATCGGCCTGCGTGTACCGCGACCAGGACATCGGTGATTCGTACCTGGCCGAAGCGGACGCCTACCCGGCCATGCCCGACAACGAGTACGGATGGGAGAAGCTATACGCAGAGCGGATGGCGCTGGCCTTTGCCAGAAACCGAGAGATCGACGTACGTATAGCCCGGTTCCAGAACTGCTTCGGCCCTTACGGCACCTGGCGGGACGGGCGTGAGAAGGCCCCGGCGGCCATATGCCGCAAGGTCGCCATGGTCGAGGATGGCGGGGAGATCGAGGTGTGGGGCGATGGGAGCGCACTTCGATGCTACATCTACGTGGACGATCTTTGCGACGGCATCTACCACCTCACCCTCTCGGACCTCACGGAACCGACGAACATCGGCACGGAGGAGCTCGTGTCGGTCAACGAGCTCGTTGAGACGGTTGCCAAGGTCGCGGGCAAGGAGATACGCATGCGACATATCGAGGGCCCGGTCGGCGTGCTGGCCCGTTATCACGCCGTCGATCGCATCGCCTCGACCGGTTGGCGTCCTCACCATTCGTTCGCGGACGGAATCCGACAGACCTACCCCTGGATCGAACAACAGGTGAAGGCGCTCGGACCGGCGCCAGCTCGTTAGACACCGGCCGTAGGAGAAGAGGGCTTCCGGAGGGCGGAAAGCCAGAGCAGGCCGAGCAGCAACAAACCCAGGTAGGAAGCGCCGTCCCTCAACCACGGCGCGTGGCGGTGCACGTTGTAGACCCGCACGACATCGGGACCGGTGAATCGACCTCTCGCGGAGATGACGCCCGACGTCTCGGGCGTGTCTCCCTCGAGCCGAAGGGTATCGCCGGCGTACGTTACAAGAAGATTCCCCGCGCTGGTCACCAGGTAGACGCTCCGGTCGAACTCCACGTAGCGTCCCTCCCGGTCCTCTCCGGCCTGGAGAGTGGAGACGAAATGATTGTCGCTACCGGATGGTCCGCCGGCCATCGCGAGCGGGAGCAGTAGGTACAGCGCCATGAGGCCTGCGCTCCCCGCGTATCGCGCGTATCGGAGCTGCATGGGCAGGGGGCGAATCGCTTCCGGGGGCTGACGGCGCCACAGCCAAACGAAGTAGCCCAATCCGAACGCCGTCAGCACCCACACGACCGGGCTGTTGGGCCAGACCCAACCGGCGTTCCACAACTCCCACTTCAGCGGGGCCAGCAGGTGCACTCCGTTGCCCCACTTCGTTTGGAGACCGTCCAACAGCAGATGGAAGAATGAGTTGACCGACAAGATCCCAAACACCAGGAGCGGCCTGCTCGTCAGCAGCGCGAGCGCGGCACACAGCAGGAGCGTCACCGCCAGAGAGGCCTGAGCGATCGCGTAGACTTGGAGTGCATAAAGGTCCACGGACGGAACAAGGACCACAGCGGCTCTGCGAAAGATCCAGGGGATGTCGGGGAGGATACAGCCTAGAAAGATCCATTTGACGTCCGCGTGGGCAACGAGCCGGCGGGACGCCACGCCCTGGAGGCCAAAATGCACGAGCGTGTTCGGCACGTCCCCTCCTCTACATGGTCAGCGAGCGAGGCTCTCCAGGATGTCGAGCGTCTCCCGTGCACAGCGGTCCCAGCTGAAGCGCTTCGACCTGGCGAGACCGCGGGCCACGAGGCGCTCTCTGAGCCCAGGCTCGGAGAGCACTCGGCCGATTCCTCTGCAAATCGCCTCTGCGTCCGCAGGATCCACGAGCAGCGCGGCGTCGCCCGCGATCTCTCGCAAACCGTTCGCATCGGAAGTCACGATGGGAGTGCCGCAGGCCATTGCCTCGGTGACGGGAATCGGAAAGGCCTCCAGATTCGAGGGGTAGAGGAACAGGTCCGCGAGAGTGTAGACGGCCGGCAGATCCTCCTGGTCGATCCAGCCCGGAAACGTCACATCGCCGCCATAACCGTCGAAGGGCAGGCCGTACGACTCCCGGAACGCCTCGCAGTCCCGACCTCCGACGACGAGTTTGTGGGGCGTTTTGCCGTGATAGCGTCGATAAGCCTCGAAGATCGTTCCCATGTTCTTGCGCCCGTCCCCCCCGGGCTTGCTTAGCGTGAGGATGAAACGCTCGGGCAGGTCGTACCGCTCCTTGACCTGGCGGACTCGAGCCGCGTCCTTCACTCGCCTGAAGTGACGCGCGGGTCCGAAATACACGGTGTGCACTTTGTCGGGCGGCAGGCTCAGAGCCCGATGGAGGTTTTGCGTCGTGAGCTTCGAGACCGACACCAAGACCGTCGCACGGCGACAATAGATGGGGAGTAGTAAACGCATGAAGGCGACGTTCAGAGCCGGATAGAAGCGAGCCTGCTCCGGGATCAACCAGTCCGCTCCATGCAAGACCATGCCGGTCTTCGCGGGCGCGAGCAGTGGGACGGTGAACTTGGGGTGGAACACGATGTCCACCTTCTCTCGCCAGCAGGCGTAGGGAATCGCCGCCTGGTCCCAGAGGAAGACGTTGGGAGCTCGCACGACCCGCTCGGTCACGTTGTCTCGATCGGAGAACCTCCCAAGGTTGGATGGACTCCGGTAGAAGAGGCAGTAGTGGTTCCGCCGGTCACGGGCCAGAAGCTCTTGCGTCAGATAGCGGGTGTAGACGCCTATCCCGCCTCGCTCATCCAGCGAACGCAGCATCAAGCCGATTCGTATCGGAGGGGCTCGTCGCTGCTGGTTACCGGCCGTCACCGATCTCCTAATCCTCGACTTCCTTGACCGCAATCACCGAGAACTTGCACGCGAAGCGCACGACACATGCCACCTCGACTGACAAACTGCTTGCCTTACGTCGGGTTGCAAGGCCGCCGATGATCTGGTGTTGAAGGTTCGCTACATAACGTTGGAGAAACTCTGACTCCATCCGGCACAGGTTCCGGCGCCGGACCTCCCCTCGCTCTCTTCCCCTGCAGGTGAAGCCCCGACATCGACCATGTAAGCACTTGTCATTATTGATCATATGGTTCAGACATCGCCCGGCGCAGCCCTCTCGCCGCCAGGCTCCTCGGACGTCGTCCGGTGTTGCACCTCGTCACCAGCCCCACCCCTCCAAGCGATTTCCTCGGCGAGCGGCTGATCTGATAACTTATTAGGTTACTGTTACTTGACTGTAAACCATGTCGCTTCCGCGCCGACTCTGCCGGGGAATACAACTTGCTCTCTCACACGGGTTGGTCTTGAGCGCTTGCCCGCTTTATCGCCCAAGCGCCAAGGCCTGTCGTCCGTCTGGGCGACATCCACAGACCATGCAG
>Ga0255055_10003781_pt1 | contig 10131 bp, 17 predicted proteins | sample JV7_2_27_MG_FD_188633 | JGI IMG/M metagenome (GOLD analysis project Ga0255055, IMG submission 188633) | Seawater microbial communities from Jervis Inlet, British Columbia, Canada - JV7_2_27 | ecosystem: Environmental > Aquatic > Marine > Inlet | place: Canada: British Columbia | collected... | reverse complement strand
ATGGGTGTTGTCGCTGATTCCCGTACTGAATAGAGGAGGGTATTGTTTTTTCATATGCGAAGTTGGCACGTTAGACTATACGATCATATGCCATTTACACAGAGAATATACGACTTTTTACGAGAATATAACACAAGAATTACCGCTTCTATCTGTGGGAACCGACAAAACACCGACAAAAAAGGACTAATGAAAAGTGAAAAAAGTTTATACAAATCCGACACGTTTTCAAAAAAGGGGGGTTATTTAACTAGTAGAGAAGCACAAACTCTTTAAGAGTTATTGTCATGGGGATTATATGCTAAATGAAAGATATACACCTTTACGTTGACGATGAAAGGTTCGCCAGGAATAACCTTGAAATGGCAATATTCAACAGCAAGTTGAAAGGACAACATGTTCAAAAGATTTATGCAGCATATTGGGAAGTCACGCATTCAAAGGATATCGAAGCTCCAGAAACTGGCAATAGAGACATTGGCAGCGGAACTCCAGTGTTCATACAGAGAAGCGATCGATCTGGCATTACTCCCGCACGTAATTCATGTGGCCGAAAAGTCAATACCCATCAGCGAGAAGGATTATAACAGATACAAGGATTTTATTTTAATGGTGCGACAATATGAAAACATTATCGAGAAAGATTAAGCGATCTGATTAAGACACACGGTTCTCCCCATCACAGACCAAAGAATGACGAGGTTTTGGGTGGAGATGGATGTTTAAGGGTTTTTGTCTTTTTTCTTTTTTGCCGCGAAAAGAAGAAAGAGAAAGGAAAAAAAGGTGGAAGAGACAAGGACAGAGTACGGGGAAAAAAAATACTTTTGGTTGAAACTTAGAAACAACTTCTTTGATACCCAGGATATGAAGGTGGTATTGAAGGCAGTCAACGGGGAAAAATATGCAGTCTTTTGGTTGAAACTACTATGCACGGCAATAACAGAGAAAGAAGTGGGAATACTTAGATACAAAGAAAATATACCATACAATGAAAAACTACTTTCCGATGTTACAGACACAGACATAGATGTTGTGAGAAGTGCAATGACACTTTTCATAAGTTTAGGAATGGTTACAGTATCTAAAAATGGCGACCTTTGGATAGATGCGGCAGTGGAAATGGTTGGAAGTGAACAGGGAAGTGCACAAAGAGTTAGAAGGCACCGGGCAAAGAAAAAAGAACTAGAGAATGAAGAAAAACCACAAATAGAGGATAACCGTTACAATGTACCAAAATGTAACTTAGAGTTAGAGAAAGAGTTAGAGTTAGAAAAGAATAATGCGCCTTCGGCGCAGAAACCTTCGGTTTCTTATAATGCCTTCGTACATGGACTTCCCGAAAAACAAAGAGAAGACTTTTTAAATGCGACAAAAGAAAAACAAAACCAAGTTTACAATGCCTTTCTTGAAGGAGAAAAAAGTTTTTAAGGGGATGAGAGACTTTCACTTATGGGAATGAAGTTAACCTACAACAAACCACCGGTTTCCGATAGTGACAAACAAAAAATACATGAGATGTGCGAAATGGTAAGACTTCGATGTGATATTAAGACACAAGAATTGCGAGAAGAAAGAATAAGAAGACACAAGGAACTATCTGATAGGTTTAATAAACTTGAAGGTTCACACAAACAACTTAAAGGACATAATTGGCATGGTCGAAATAAATAAAGAAGAACAAGATAAAATAATACAGGATATTGGAAATGTACTAAGTGAATACTTTGGTATCTATTCTTTTATCATAAACATCCTTACCGATGATGGGCCCGTGATCATGGGCACTGCAATGCAGAATGCGATATTCCTAAATGACTGCGCGGAGAGGTTAACGCATGTAGTCAACGTAATGATGAAAGAAAAGATAGAGGATGACAATGGACAATAAGATTGAAGATACTGAAGTGGCAGGTGCACCCACTAAGATACAACAACGAAGGGCGAAGCAATACGAGAAGAACCCCACGGCATACCAGGGTATCGGTAAGGCATTCGGCACAATGGAAGAGGGATTACACGGTGCGATAAAATACCTGTATGATGGGGGGTTGGGTGTCGCCGATATAATAGAGTCTGTGGTAAATATCTCAGCCCAAACTGGAAACCCTGTACCCAAAGAAAACTTGAACAAGTTAAAAACAATGGTTGAGAAAACAATAGGGGCGTTCAAATTGGACAAGACATATGACAAGCCCAGGTTCGACCCTTATGCGAAGAAGGCTGCGCGAAAAGAAAAGAAGAAAAACAAAAACATGGAAAATATAAGTGAGTGATATTAAGGACGAGGGTGGGGATCCTGCGGCAGCGCCCCCGATAGAAGCAGTAACCCCTGAGACCCAAGGATTCGATTCTCTCTCTGATGATGATAAGAATATAGCCTTCGAGAACTTCAATAATGACAAGGCGTGGAAAACGAAGAATAGGTTGCGTTCTGAGGAATTGAACAGGGCTTCAAAAGTACAGGATTCGCTTAAAGCCCAAAACCTGAAACAGCATGACGACAGGATGAAAGCCCTTGAAAAGAGAGAAAGGGATTTTAACATGAGAGTGAAGGCGGATCGGGAGAAAACAGAACAAGAGAAGGCTAGAGAATACGCTGACAGTCAGGTTGCTATTGCTGAACTCATGCAGGAATACCCCGATTTTACATTCGATAAAATATTGAAACACTACCAGGGTTATGATCAAGCGAATTGGAAGGATCACCTACGGTACGGATACCTGGCGGAACGTGGCTCACGTATGGAGGAGATCACAGCCGATGCTAGGGCAGGTGTTGTGAGAGATGCCAAAAAGAAGAGCGGACTACCGCCGACTGGTAAAATTAGCCCAATACCTAAATCAAAGGCACAGAGTATGAAGGAGGCTGAGGCGGAGAGCCTTAGAATAGTGAGATCATGGCGAAAATGAAATACGAGTTTTTTGAGTTGCCCGAATATTACGACTTAGTGAAGGCGGCGAAAGAAGAAAAAATAACAATAGGCGTTAAAGATAAATGGGAACTATTTAAGGCACTTGTGGACCACGGATACAAGGAAGGAATATTCAAGGATGCGTGTGTATTCAAGCGTGAATACCTGCCGCGCGAAATAGAAGAAAGAAAAGAAAAAAAATATAGAATCCCAGGAAATACATACTACCCTAAGAGTATAGAACGCGAAGTTCTCAATATGATAGGTGATGATCCTGAGGCATTTGAAAGTTTTATATTTGGAAATCCAGATTTACCAACAGTTTACACATGGAACCGCAAGACAACATGTGCCTGCGGCGAGCAATTCGAACTCGTCCGAAAATATAAGGAAAATGATATTTGGAAAACTGAGGACGTTGATACTAGGGAATGTCCAAATTGTAACAAAAAGTGGATACTTTTAAAAGACTAGTTCAATCTACAACTAGTAAATCACTAAAAGCCCATCGAATGTAACTAAATAATTAAAGGATAAAAACGATGGCTATTGAATTAGACCAACTCAATTCGTGTTCGGTGCCATTTTATGGCGATGTTTTTACCACGCAAGTTTACGAGAGGAATATTTTGCTCGAAAAGATGCGCGAAAAAGGACACGTGGTTTATGGTACAGAATTTAGACTCCCGATAAGATGGCGCGAACTTTCTCAAGCGAAATCGGTAGATCCCGATGATGCTCGCGCGACAGTGCATGTGGAGACGAGAAGCGCTGCGCAGGTACAGAGAAAGTATGCTGTCTGTGACACGGTCGTGACCTGGGAGGAACGAGTTACAAATAAAAGTGATGCACAGATGGCGGCACTTGCAAGGGACAAAATGAAGGAAGGTGCGCAGGATTTAGAGGAATTGATTTCCGACCAATTATACCAAACCCTGGCGCAAACTGGGGGCACCGATATAACTGGATTTTACTCAATAATAAGAGACCCGAGTACAGCGTCAACATACGCTGGTATCAGTTCCGCAGATATTTCAACGTGGGTGGCAGGTACATATTATACGAGTGCGGTGGTACTCGCATTGTATGGTAGTTATTCACTTGAAGCTGGAATGCGTGCCTGTTGGTTTGAGACCCAACCAGACTTAATAGTAACTTCGAAAACATTAGTTGGCGTTTATGCTTCGAAGTTGCAGCCAGGGGAAAGGCGTAAACCCGAGGGTGGAAAGGCTGGAGCTACTGACCTATATTTCCAGGGAAGTCCTGTTGTAAATGATGCGCATTGTGGAGATACAAATATATTATTCCTGAACACAAATCACCTGTGGCTCGGGCATGATGCAGATTTTAACTTCACGATGGCGCCGTGGGAATCTGACCCTGACAGGCTCAATGCTTTTAGGGCGCTCGCAAGCTTTTCAGGTAACCTGATGTGCGATTGTAGACAAACTCAAGGTTCATATACAAACGTGACGTAATGAAAGCCCGAGAGGGCTAGTTGATCCCATCAACACCCCTGGGGGTAGCCATTCCTCCAGGGGATATATAAACCAATGATAATATGTAAATCACATAAAATGATGAATAAATATTTCAAAGACGTTTTATGGCGGATCACGCGGAAAGTAAAAGAAAAAGAAATAGAAAACTTAAAAGGTATGATAACAGGTAAAGAGGTATGTGATTATAGATATTTTTATAAGTGTGTGGTGATGGCTTTAATGGATAGTGAGATGCCTTTCTCATATGCCCAGGAATTAGCATACAAGTACAGGGACTTGAATAAACTGCTGCTCGAAGTATATGAGATCATAGAGTCAAAGCCTATACTGAGAGCAGCTGCGGAGCATGAAGAAGAGTGGCAATTCATAGAAGAAAACCTTGATAGCATGAGGATACCCAAGACAAAGAAGAAGGGACGACCCAGGAAGTATACGGTGGATTTAGCCCATGATAGGGCTATGGCCCGATTGAAGAAAAGAAAAGAGGCGAAAATTTTATGAGCAAGAAGATAGAGAAGATGCAAAGAGATATAGATGACTTATTGGTAAGACTTATGAAACAAGAGTCGGAGAACTTTGCGCCGAAAAAAGAAGTAAAAGAAAAAAGGGATTGAAGCTCTCCCGGGGTGTGCGGATGATACTCCGAGAATATCTGAACAGGGAGGGAATAACTTAGAAGCCCGCGCAAGTTGACTGGTCACTCCCGTCGAGGCTCCTCGGCTTCCGTCGAAGCTCATCGGGGTTCTGGCGAAGCCCATCGGCTTCCGTCGAAGCACATGGGCCCCCCTTTCGGGGCGCGGTGAGTTGCAAATGTCACGTCCGGTCAAATCCTTGCGCGGACATACTAAGCATAGTACTAATATATCACGCTCTCACGGCGTTTTCAGGGCAGTAGAACACTTAACATGTGAAATAAACAAAATAAAATACTTGCTTGATGAGATACAACCAGTGATAAAAGCAATATGGGGTTGCCCATTGTTCGAGCCATATAGAACGGTGAAGAGATGAGACGGTATAAATGCCCAACATGCGGTTATATGATAAGTGATGAGAACCTGGGGGAGAAGATACTAAACCATAAAGAGTGTCCGAAATGTGGTACACCATTTTACTTATTCAAACCTGAGAGCTCAAAGATAATGTCCGAGATAAGCCCAAAGAAAGCCTGAGACCTCCAGGATCGGTGGCGGGTCCCAGGAGATATAGGGTTGATATGAGCCAAAATCGCGGCGAAAAAAAAGAAATGACAAAAGTAACTGTGTCATAGTCAACAATACGTCACGACATAAACATCTCGTTTTAATATTTGGGCGTATATGCCCCACGCAGACGTTTGTGGGGCGTCGAGCCCAGGGGCTGCTTAGGGAGCAAAGCGACCGTTAGTTTTTGGGGTTAAGATTGAACCCGAACCAGAGAGAGCGAAAGAGGGTTTGTGCGAATGGCGAGACGTACCCGAAGGTGAGCCGTGAGTAACAAACTTAAAGTGTCATAGAGAGCACCCCTTTCAAAACTTTAAATAGAGTACATTTAATTTGAAGGTGTTGCCAGGGGAGAGATTGAGAGGGGGCGGCAGGAAACTTTGAGGAACCCGTTTGAGCGAAACTTGGACATGCGAACCTACCGGGATACCACAGAGGCGGAGCCGATGTGGTACGTGTGCGAAGCACACAGCCGGCCGGGGCAAGGCCGGAATAGCTGTATCGGGGATACCCCGTGCCCTGGGGGGGGTGATAGGCCATATCCCTTGTTCCTAACACATACCGACCAGAACGGCGAAAAGAGCCCAGCTAGCTGAGAGGCGGTGCAAGCCCATGAGCGATATGGGAGCAGGTAAAGGCGAAAAAAAGAGAATGACAAGAGTATGGTCAAGAAACCAGTACGAAGTTTGTTCTCTTTGCGGAGATATGAAAGATAGGAAAGACATGGTATCAGCGACACGATGTCGAGCCTGCTCAAAAAACGCCGTGATAGCGCATTATATGCGTGTTTTAACTCGAAGCTATTGATTTTTTCTTCTTTTTCTCGTTTCCCTCAAATCATCAATATCAAAAAGCTCTTTACATTCCAAACATTCACGATAGGTGGACATGGAGGGTGAACGCATAGAAGAGTATCTTGTAGATGATTTTGGAGCGCCACATTTAGGACAGTAGGGTTCAGTGTCACGTTTTATTTTTCTTGTTTCTAATACTATTTTCCCTGCCCTATTGCTTCTTCTAAGTCCCTTTTTCGTCCTTTTGTCCAAATTATTCATCACAACATCTCCTTCCCTTGCCTCTTTGCTCAGGCGGATGATACTCCGTGAAAATCTGAACAGGGAGGGAATAACCTAGAAGCCCGCGCAAGTTGACTGGTCACTCCCGTCGAGGCTCATCGGCTTCAATCGGAACCCGTCAGCTCCCGTTGAAGCTCATTGGCCCCCCTTTCGGGGTGCAGTGAGTTGCAGAGGGTAACGTCCGGTCAAATCCTTGCGCGGACATACTAAGCATAGTACTAGTATAACACACTCTCACGGCGTTTTCTGACGAGGTCGATAAAAAAAATCACAATACCTATCCTGGGCCGTCGGTTGCAATACTACGTGCTAATTTAAGCACATGCATTTTTACCCACCATACAAAGCCGTGGTGGGCTAGCCCAGGGGTTGTACTGAGTACCTCAAAGGGCCAACTCTCTAGCTGAGACAGAGTTGAACCTCTGGTTCTAAGAGAGTCGCTACAAAGCATCAAGATACAAGTCTGTATTCGGGGCATGGGCTGATAACCTGTGCCTCACTTTTTTTATGTGTGTTTATCTATGCGTAAATGGGGGGGTATAATTTTAACCCCTAGTCGATTTAAATTGAATCTAGGGGCCTTCTCGCTTGTCTCATAGCCTTTTAGTCAGCAATGATAGGTTGTAAATTCTATTTTCTGAATTGCTTTCCCTCGCCCGTATTAAAATCAAAACTGAATCCTGATGCAACTGTGAACCCTTTTGTTACTCCCGTTTGTGTATCAATAATGACACCTAAATTACTGGAAAACATTTCTACCTGATACCGACCTACTGCGCCATTTCCAGCACCCAAGAAAAACAGTATCGCGATCCCGATAAGTGCACCGACGAGTATCCCTTTTACAAAGTCTGACTTCATTGTTTCTCTCCTTATCTGTGTTTTCTTTGGTTATCATACCGCCATTTCGTGGAAATCTAAAGATCAAAACAATATTCAGCTAGTATATACATATGAGGCATAAAACAGCCCCTAACCTATAAAAGTGGGGTGAAGCGGTTAGGGGCTCTATGATGAAAAACTGGATGTATTGGCACAGGGTGTGCCATGTGACCTATGGTATTAAACATACCGCATATCTTTCATTTCTCAGGGGCCTTCTCGTGCACCCTGGGGGGTATAAGGGGGCCTCTCCGAGCCTAAAAAATAATTTACGAATTTAGTTGACTATTTTGTTTAACATGTTATCTTTTATTATAGGAATGATAACAAACCAAAGGAGCTTGACGACAGTGAGATCAAAATTTATTGGGTTCAGACTTGATGAGGATTTGTATGAACAGCTGGTGGAATACTGCGAGAAAGAACACAGCAACACCTCTCAAACGGTTAGGAAGATTGTTGATAATTACCTTAGAATGCAGCGAGATGTACAAAACGGAATTCCAACCACAGCTAAAATTGAAGAGGTGGCGGAAAATGTTGATGCTATGTACCACCGCTTGCAAATCGAACTTAATGAACTGAGAAGAAAGGTGGCAGCCCAGGAGAAAGCATTAAGGGAAAAGGATACGCGGAGGCCAAAAAAAAAGGAATAAACCTGAGAAAAAATCTATATAAGGAGAATGAAAAATGGGTGAAACTAAACAAGGGCATGCAGCCTATAAAAAAGGGAAGATTACTATTATTGTGCTTGCTGATTTTGGACGTACTAGTGAATATGAAGAAGAAGAATTGAAGACTGTTGATAAGTTTCTAAAAGGGAAGGATTTTGAAAAAGAACCTGGTCAAAATTGGCCTACCAATATCTAAGATGATGCGCCTTCGCAAACAAAGAAAGGGGAAAGAAAAAGAGGAAAAATACAAGATCATGAAGAAAAATGAAGATGCGATGGGAAAGGGGGAGTAATTGAAAAGAATGAACCGTGAACAGACGGCAAAGTTTCTCAATTGCTGTTTGAGTAACGTTGACATGTACCGTAAAAAGGGGCTCCCTTGGAATGACATTCTCATGTGCACCACAGATGAAGCATGTATAAGATGGATTGAAAATGGAATGCAATCTGGGGAAGACACAGAGTGGGCAAGGCCAACCGGCACATATCATGGCTATGATGACGGTACGTTTAAATGGAGTGATGATGATGGGAATGTAACCATGGAAGGAAGGTGGGAGGTGGATCCCCAAGCCCTATCTGAGTGGGAGGAAAAAGGAGTGGAATAAATGTCACGCAATATGACAGGTATCAAAATGTACAAAACGAAGGACGGCAAGACAGTTTATCAAGTGAGGTACAGCTATCAAGGAAAGGACGTTCGTGTACCTGGGACCTTCAAGACAGTAACCGAAGCGCAGGATGCAAGGGCCAAAGCTATTCAGGAAGCAAAGAAGGGAATCCCTGCCAACAAGAACAACATCACCGTGAAGCAGCTGATAGAATTAAACTGCAGACTTCACTTGAAAAATCTTGCACGTAATACACGCTATACACGCAATATATTCTTCGACAAACACCTTATTCCTTTTATGGGGAATAGGAAAATCTCTACACTTAAGAAGTTTGATTGGTTGGAAATTATCGACCACCTTGAGGGCAAAGGACTCAAACCAAACTCTGTGAGAGATATTATGCAGGTGGTGCAAGCTCTTTTCCGTTGGGGTGATGACAACGGTAAGTGCAGCAATCCTTTTGAAAAGTGCAAGCTGCCACCAAAAGAGAAGGTAAACCATACACGCCTTGACGCTGAGACTGTTAACCACCTTTGGTCAATAGCACACCCGATAGAGAGGGTAATACTTTCGATGGGTGCAATGAATGGCTTTCGAAAGGGAGAAATGCTTGGGCTTTGGTGGGAGGACATTGATTTCACAAACAACAGTATACATATACAACGCTCTTGGGATGGCTACGAATATTCCATCAAGACCGAGGCTTCACTGGCTACATTGGGAATGCCACCAAAAGTAGCTGAAGCGTTAAAGGAATGGAGAAAGATCAACACCCATTTTAAATACGTGTATCCAGGGCAGGGTGGACTCAAACCTATGTCACCGCCTATGCCAAATTACTACTTGAAGGAACTGCTCAAGCGCGGGGGTATCGAGCATGTCACCGTGCATGAGCTCCGGCACAGTTGTGCCCGCACACTCTTGATAGATGGTGAAGACATGCAGCATGTCCAGAAATACATGAGACATGCCAATATCGGTGTGACGGTTGACCTGTATGGAGACTTGGACGGTGGAGTCACAGTCAAGACTGCCGGACGGATGGCTAAGATTTACGAGAACTTAACCGACAAGAAGACCGACAAAAAGAAAAATACAGGGAGTTAACTTATTATATACAAGGAAAAAGATAAACTATTTTCTATGCGAAGTTGTCAAGATAAAGTAGTTTATATGTGTGTATGATGTCAACATCAAAGAACAAAGCGGCTGCCTACCGGTATGAGGAAAACAGGGGCCGTTTTATAAAACCCTGCCCCGGGACTCCAC
>Ga0255055_10003780_pt1 | contig 10131 bp, 7 predicted proteins | sample JV7_2_27_MG_FD_188633 | JGI IMG/M metagenome (GOLD analysis project Ga0255055, IMG submission 188633) | Seawater microbial communities from Jervis Inlet, British Columbia, Canada - JV7_2_27 | ecosystem: Environmental > Aquatic > Marine > Inlet | place: Canada: British Columbia | collected... | reverse complement strand
CCCGATCTCGCCAACGTGGTCGAGTCGGCAGTTGCGCCAACGGGAGACCGCGACCGCCATCTACGTCTACGACGATGGCGTGCGGATCATGGATCCGATCATCGTCGAATACAACATCATCCGCAGCTCGAGATGGGAGCAGATCTTGCGCATCGTCGACCGAGAGCGGGCAGCGGTGCTCTCACGGGCAGCGGCCGAGCGCCGACCCTAGGTTGGCCTAAGATGCCGCCGGACTAGACACCACCCTGGGAGTTGCGCTTCCCCCGCACCCGGCCGAGGACCGCCTGGAGTCGGGCCGACAGTGCGCGGGCGCGGAATGGCTTCGAGAGGAAATCATCGGCGCCCAGTTCAAATACGCGCACCTCGCTGTCCTCGTCTCCCAGCGCGGTCAACACCACTACTGGGATGTCCTGAGTGGCGGGGCGCGACCGCAGGTGTGTCAGAACGCCATATCCATCCAGGCCCGGAAGGTTGAGATCGAGCACGATGATATCCGGCGCATGCCTGTCCACTTGGTCCAAGGCCTCCACCCCGTCCGCGGCCTCCGTGACCTCATAGCCATCTCGCTCCAACAGGTCCTTCATCACACGTCGCAGCTGGTCCTCATCGTCCACCAGCAGGACCTTGACTCCCACTCGACGAGGTGCGGCCACCGGCTCCACCGGATCGAGCAATTCGAAGTCGGTCGAGAGCGTTGCTGGTGGGGGCGCTTCGCTGGGGCTTGTCCTCGCCGGTTCGACGATGACTCTAGACGCTTCTCCCGACTGAGGCCGAGGTCCCGAAGCACGCTTCTGCACCTCGGCCTCAGCACCGACCAGCTCGTCCTCCTGAGGGACATCGACCACGCGCAACAATTCGTCGATCGTCGACTCCCCCCCAAACACATGTGCCAGTCCGCTCTCCCAAAGGGAACGCATGCCCGCTTTTCGACCGGCTTCGGCAATCTTGTCCGCGTTCTCGCTAGCCCCGACCGCGCGCTCGATTTCGGCCGTAACCGGCAGGATCTCCACGATGGAGAACCGCCCTCGGTAACCAGTCATGGCACACTCCGGACAGCCGACCGATCGGTAGAGCGGCGTGTCCGGTTTCACCCAGCGGTGGAGCTTGCGAGGGATCGCTTCGACCCACACTTCCTTGCAGGTAGGACAGAGGCGGCGCATGAGACGCTGTGCAACCACGCCGCGCAACGCACTCGCGATCTTGTATGGCTCCATGCCGATGTCCACCAGGCGCGTGATCGCGTTCGGCGCATCGTTGGTGTGCAGTGTCGACAAGACCAAGTGACCGGTCAGGGACGCCTGCACGGCGATCTGCGCGGTCTCCCGGTCCCGGATCTCACCGACCAGCACGACGTCGGGATCTTGCCGGAGAATCGAGCGAAGTGCCGAACTAAAGGTGAGTCCGGCCTTTTCATGTACTTGGACCTGGACGATACCTTGCAGCCGGTACTCCACCGGATCCTCGACCGTCACGATGTTCACGCCTTCGCTCTGCACGTGGCGGATGGCCGAGTAGAGCGTCGTCGTCTTCCCGGAGCCGGTAGGACCGGTCACGAGAATGATGCCGTCGCGGTTCTCGAGGAGGTCGGTGATCGAAGTGCACTCCTGAGTGGTGAGCCCCAGCGACGGCAGCGCTAGCACTGTCGCTGACGTGTCGAGCACACGAATGACGACCTTTTCACCAAGCGATGCCGGAAGCGTCGAGACCCGCAGATCCACCGGAACTCCGTTGACCGCCACTCTGGCACGTCCATCCTGGGGGCGCAGCCGGTCGGCAATATCCATCCCAGAGATGATCTTGATCCGGGAAATGAGCGGCAGGCCTGCCGCTCGCGGGATCTTCATGACCTGGCGGAGAACCCCATCGATCCGGTACCGGACCGCAACTCCACCTTCCTCAGGCTCAATGTGGATGTCGCTGGATCGCGCGGTAATGCCTTCCGACAGGATCAGGTCCACCAGTCGGACGACCGGTCTTTGTGAGGCCTCCTCGGCAGAAACGGAGAGATCTTCGGCCTCCGGCTGATCATCGAGCTGCGCGACCTCAGTGTCTGCGTCCATGCCCTCGAGAAACCGGTCGAGCACGTTATCCGGCTTGTACAGTTCGTCGATCTTCTCGCGAATCATCCGTGGGCTGGCGAGTAGAATCCGCACTTCTCGACCCGTGGCAAACGCAAGGGTCTTCTCGCAATCGATGTCAAACGGGTTTGCCGTGGCGATCTCGAGAGTGGAGTCGGTGACTGCAACCGGGAGGATCACATAGCGGCGGGCGACCTGTTCAGGCACCATCTCGCGCGCCAGGTGGTCGCTGTGCGAGAGGTCGGCCAGTTTGAGTCGGAAACGCGTGCTCAAGGTGGTGAGGAGAGCCTCGTCGGATGCAAGGTCCGTCTCCACCACAGCCTCCCAGAGAGACTCGTGGTCGTCCTCCGACTGCCGAAGCTCCTCCACCTGGTCGACCCCAATGAGTTCTTCGACCGTCGGCTTCAGCCATTCATCAATGAACTGCTTGACGGCTCACCTCCGCCCAATCCGGGCTCTCAGACATGATGCGATAGTGATTGAAGATACAACGGACCTGGTGAACTGGGCCAGCGAAGCAGTGGTCCTCAGAGGATGTTCCACAGATCCTTTGTGACATCGATCACCAAGGATACCTCTCCGGTCTTGAGACTCACACCCAGGTCTGCCCGTAGGAACCGGTGAAACCACTCTAATCCCAAGCCAACGACGGGTCGTACGCCATCCGAAGGCTGCCAGTCGACCCCTTCCACAGCACCACCGGCCCACCCCAGTCCCATGAACGGAGCGAGGACCACACGCTTCCCCGTGGTGACAAATGGACCCAGGGGGATCTCGAAGAAGGGAATGGGCACCTGCCACTCGACTGCTCCGAAGAGTGCGTAGCGGCCACCCCAGGCCCTGAACGGCTCACCGACGAGGGTCCCCCGACCGCCGAACATGAACGACCGGTGAAGCGGGAGCTGCGTTGAGCCCCATCCTCCCCACACCCGCGTCACCAGCTGCGTCGCACCCACCGAAACGTGCGCCCGTCCTGACCCGCGTAGTCGGACATACTCGACGTCTTCACCAACCCCTCCCTCGACCGCAACCGACCCGGTAATCCCCCCGCGAACCGCCAGCTCCGCGCTCCGCTTCTCCAGCGTCAGTCTCGCGACTCCGAGGGTCCCGCTCCCCAGGGCCGCGTTGCTGCGGAAGGTACCTGTCGCGGGTGTGGCCTGGACGTCGACGCTGGTGGTCCGCTCGATACCAGCGGCCAGCCCGACACTGCCCCGCACGCCGAACGCTCGCTGGACTCCCAATTCCAGCTTGTCGGACAGCACGTAGTCGCCGTAGTCGTTGCCCAGCTCTTGGGCAAGCACCGTGTTGAGCAACGGGGAGATCGGAGGATCATCCGCGACATCCACCACACGCCGGCGAGCCAGGAATTGAAGTGTCCATCCCCCTCTCTGGTGCGATGCCTCAAACAGCCCTTTCAGTCGTTGATCGCTCACCCCGTAGGAAGCCCAAACGTGCACTTCGGTCGGGCCCCCGTCCGGACGGAGGACCAATCCGAGCCCCGGAGCCAGCCCTTCCACCCGGTTGAAATGCAGCAAGTCGGAGATGGATCCAACGCCGAGCCGCGCAGTGGCGAGACCGGACAGCGCTTGAGCCCCTGCGGCCTCAGCGATCTGCAGGCGCGCCTCTTCCAAATCGACCCGCACGGCCGGACCGGCCATTTCCTGAATCGCCGCGTGAATCGGCTCATCCCACACGAATGAGTCCCGGACTGCCTGAGGGGCGACGACGATTTCTCGGCCGCGGAACAGTCCGTCCGACAATCCTACATTGAACTCGTAGTCCTGGATTTCCCATCTGCCCCGGATGATGCCTCGTGCCGGCATGTCGAGCAGCTTGGTTCGTCGGCGGATCTCCACCTCCTGCCGGTACGGGAGCCAATGCCGCTCGTCCCACAGACCGTTCTCGAGGACGATGGTGATGTCCTCCAGCGTGTCGTCGAGATAGGCGCTGCGGGTGAAGCTGAAGCGGAAGATCACCACCTCGGCGGTCTCAATATCGAAGTAGAGACTGCCGACGACACGTGGCGCAGAAAAATCCTTCGGACGCACCCGCACTTCGAAGAGTCGGACCGTGCGCTCCGGAAGCCAGACCGTCAGCGACGAGTCCACCAGAGCGAAATCGTATTGCGTTGGGCCGCTGGGGGAGAGGGGGTGGGTAACGTTCTGGATCTCATCCCCCTCACCAATGGAGATCCGGTCTCCGAAGTTGTCCTGGACGATGCCCAGGTGATCCTGATGGTACTGGATGTCGGTGGGCAGATCCCGGCGGTCGCGCCATCCAACAATCCGTTGCTTGCTCAGGTTTGGAGCCTTCCAGTACACTTCCAGCACCAACTCATCCGACTTGATGAGTCGCGGTGGTTCCTGCAACCCTTCCGCCAGCTGCGCGAGGAAGAAGACGAATCCGTGCGCCCGTACGTGAAAGTCCTGGAGTGTGCTGTCAGCTTGCCGCTCGGCCCGCCGGTCAATCCCCCTGGCGATCAACGCACCGACTTCGTCGCTGTTCCAGTCCTGAGCATGGATGGACCCAACAGCGATTCCGGACAGTGCGGCAAGCAATGCGGTCGTTCGCAGAGACATCGTTGGTCAATATCACGAAGGCTGAGACGGGCGGCAAGCGGCGTTCTCCTCATCGTCCTGGCGAGCTGCGGAGATCTGGAATTGGCCGATGATACCAGCCTGGCCACCGCTGACCTCCTGATCTTGCAGCGTGCCGCGGCGAGCCCGTCCCCGACAACCGAATCGGCCTATGTGAAGAACTCCAGCGAGACCTACCTGCGAGTGATCCACAACGACCAGTTCCGCACCGTGTACCTCGAAGTTCGTTTTCCGCGCGGTTCCCTCGAGAGCCTCGACGGGCAGGCACTCGCACTCGATGACTCGGCCCGCGTCACCCTCGCACCGGAGCCGGACACCTATGGCGTCACGGTGTCACCATCCGGTCTCGAGTTCGCCGCAGGGGCGCACCCCTACGCCACGTTCAGATTCGCGACGTACGCGGATCTGAGTGCCGCCGATGCTTCGACCAGGTATCCCACCCGATCGGCATATGCGAGTGCTCTGGCGCTCTGGTATGAATCCTCGGGCGGGCGGTGGGAACGGGTGGACGGATCTGGCTTTACGGGAAACGACGCCGTCACCGGGCGCATGCGGCAGCCCGGTCGATACATGGTGGCTGCGCCTCGATAACAGAGGCACCCCTCAAGACTGATTTCGCTTCATTAGCCAAGCAGTTTGGCGCCGCGTATATTGAGCCAAGCAAGGACCAGATACTGTGGCTGCATACAAACTGCTGAGCACGGTAGGAGAACAGACGGTCGAGCTGACTGAAGGTCGGATCGCCGTCGTTGGTCGTGCCGTGACCAGCGACCTTCCCATTTACGACCCCACGGTCTCCCGCCGACATGCGGAGTTGTCCCTGGCGCCCGACGGCGTGCGAGTCCAGGACTTGGGCTCCAGTAACGGGACGTTCGTGAACGGCACGAGAATCTCCGAGCAGGTCGCAGCCGACGGTGACGTCGTCACGTTCGGGAAGGTGCCCTTCAACGTACTGGCGGTGACCCCACCCAAACCCGCTGAGCGGGCGGCTCATGACTCCGGAGGTTTTGGCTTTCAGCAACCTCCGCCGCCCGAAGCGACGATCGTCAAGCAAATCTCCGTTGAGGAACCCAGCGAGCTGGAGCAGGTGGCGGCTGCACGGAAGAGTGGCGCCTCACAGGTCAAACCCGACGGAGTGTCGGTCGACGAAAGGCAGGCGCAGAAGCTGTCTCTACTGCTGGACATCTCCAAGGAGCTATCGAAACAGCAGGATGTCGATCGCCTCCTGGAAAAGGTCGTGGACATCACGTTCCAGGTCATGAACGTGGACCGTGTTTCCATTCTCATGGTGGAAGGGAAGTCCGAGGAACTCGTCCCCAGGATTTCCAAGAACCGCCTGGACGATGGCAGCGGTGCCCGCGTGCCTCGCAGCATTGCACGCCGAGCGGTCGACGAACGGTTGGCCATTCTCACCGACAACGCGGCAGCCGACGAGCGGTTCAAAGGCAAGTCCATCGTCATGCAGAGTGTTCGCAGCGCGATGTGTACGCCTCTCATGGGCAGTGGTGGCACCGTGCTTGGCGTACTCTACGTCGATAACATGACGGCACTGAACTCATTCGACGATGAGGACCTCGAGTTTCTGATCGCGTTCTCTGGTATCGCTGCCGTGGCCATCGAGAACGGCCAGCTGACCGATCGTATCCGTCGCGAGGCAGTAGTGCTGAACAACTTCCAGCGCTACTTCGCACCAGATTTAGCCGAGGAAATCGCCAGCCAAGCCGAAGCCGTGCAGTTGGGCGGTACCAAGCGGCCGGTGGTCGTGTTCTTCAGTGACATCCGCGGTTTCACACCGATGTCCGAGACCATGCACCCGGACCAAATTGCCACGCTCTTGACGGAGTACTTCACTGAAATGGTGGAGATCGTCTTCGAGCACGGCGGCACGCTCGACAAGTTCATGGGCGACGCCATCATGGCGCTCTGGGGCGCGCCGATCGCCCACGAGGACGATGCGGACCGTGCCATGCGAGCGGCCATCGAACAACAGGTGACGCTGACGAAGCTGAATGAGAAGTGGGCTTCTGAAGACCGGCAGCAGCTTCAGATCGGCATCGGCATCAACTTCGGAGAGGTCTTCGCGGGGAACATCGGCAGCGACCGACGGATGGAATACACGGTCATAGGAGACGCCGTGAATACCGCGTCACGGCTCTGCTCCAAAGCGAAGCCAGGCGAGATCCTGATTTCCGAACCGTTCTACCAGACCCTGAAGGACCCACCCGAAGTCGAAGCGTTGGAGCCGCTCCAACTCAAGGGGAAGTCACAGGCTGTGGCGGTCTATCGCGTGAAGCAGTAGGGGTGGCCCGCCATCTCGAGTAGCTCGACGACCAGCCTGAGCGGCAGGCCCATCACACCAAAGAAATCTCCCTCCACTCGCTCGACCAGCACGGCGCCGTACCCCTGCACACCGTAGCTCCCGGCTTTGTCGAGGGGCTCACCCGTGGCAACGTACGCCTCGATTGCTTCAGGGGTGAGATCCCGAAACCATACACGCGTCGTGTCGCAGCGCTCGTAGACGGCTCCATCGGTGTCGGTGAGTGCCACGGCGGTGACGACTCGATGGGCACGGCCGGAGAGCCGGCCCAACATCCGCTCGGCATCTCGGACATCGGAGGGCTTACCGAGGATGTCCTCGTCCACGACAACGAGCGTATCCGCTGCCAGCACCGGGACGTCGGACCGTGTCGCGGCAACCGCCTGCGCTTTGTCACAGGCGAGCCGCAGCGCCATGGTCTCGGGAAGCTCTCCTGGTTCCTGGATCTCAGGCACATCAGCAGGGATCACCTCATGATCGATCCCCAGCATTTCGAGCAGGAGGTGACGACGGGGCGATGAGGAAGCGAGAACGATCATCGTTCGAGTAGCAGCGTGACGGGTCCATCGTTCACCAGCGTCACGTCCATCAGTGCGCCAAAGACGCCCGTCTGCGCGAAGATGCCTCGTGCGCGGAGCGCCTGGGTGAATCGTTCGTAGAGCGGTTCGGCCTCTTCGGGGGGAGCCGCTTCCACGAACGACGGTCGGCGTCCCTTCCGTGCATCGGCATAGAGCGTGAACTGCGATACCACGAGGGCCGCACCATCCACCTCGCGTATGTCGCGATTCATGCGTCCCTCATCATCGGGGAACACCCTCAGTCCAACGACCTTCTCGGCCATCCACTCAATCTGTTCCTCCCCGTCCCCAGCCGTGAAGCCAACGAGGAGGAGAAATCCATGCTCGATGGTCCCAACCACGGCACCATCGACGGTGACCGATGCACTCGAGACCCGCTGGAGAACAACCCTCATCGCCTCTCATCGCCCTGCATCGCCATCACTCTACCGTCACCGACTTCGCCAGATTTCGCGGTCGATCGACGTCGCAGCCTCGTCGTACGGCGGCATAGTAGGCGAACAACTGAAGCGGCAGGACGCTCAAGATCGGCGTCAGCGGGTCGAGTGTCTTCGGAATCGGGATCAGGTGATCGGCGAGATCGGCGAGGCGGTCATCCCCCTCAGTGACGATGGCCAGTACGTGCCCTTGTCGCGCTTTCACTTCCTCCACGTTCGAAACGATCTTCTGGTAGACGGCGTCCTGGGGAGCGATGCAGATGACCGGCATCATCTCGTCGATGAGAGCAATGGGCCCATGTTTCATCTCCGCAGCCGGGTAGCCCTCGGCATGGATGTAGGAGATCTCCTTGAGCTTCAGTGCCCCCTCGAGCGCGACTGGGAAGTTGTACCCCCTCCCCAGGTACAGCGCGTTCTGCGCCCTCATGAATGTCTCTGCAATACGCTGCACGTCCTCTGCCCGTTCGAGCACCTGCGCGACCTGTTCTGGAAGTCGCAGGAGGGCCTCGATCAGCGCTTGTCCCTGGCGTAGGGAAAGCGTTCGCAGGCGGCCCAGGCGAAGGGTCAACAGGGCCAGCGCCGCGACCTGGCAGGTGAACGCCTTAGTGCTGGCAACGCCGACTTCGGGACCGGCGTGGAGATAGATACCGCCCTCGACTTCCCGTGCTATCGTGCTACCCACGACGTTCACAATTCCGAGCGTCCGGGCGCGGCGCTCCTTGGCCTCGCGAAGCGCGGCAAGCGTGTCTGCTGTCTCGCCGCTCTGAGAGATGCCCACGACGAGTGTGCGCTCGTTCAGCACGGGATCGCGGTAGCGAAACTCCGAGGCGTACTCAACCTCCACGGGGATCCGCGTCAGTTCTTCCAGCATGTACTCGCCGATCAAGGCCGCGTGCCAGGAGGTTCCGCAAGCTGTGAGCACGATGCGCTCGATCTTGAGCAATTGGTGTCCGGGGAGGTTCAGACCATCCAGCCTCGCAGTCCCACCGTCCTCCAACACACGGCCTCGCAGCGTGTTGCGAATGGCATCCGGCTGCTCCATGATCTCCTTGAGCATGAAGTGCGTATAGCCGGACCGTTCGATAGTCGCGATGTCCCAGTCGACGGTGTCGACGGCCTTTTCGAGGTGCACTGCACTCAGATCCATGATGTCGTATCCGTCTGCACGGACGACAGCCATCTCTCCATCATCCAGATACACGACTTCACGAGTGTGCTCGAGCAGGGCCGCAACATCCGAGGCCACGAAGTGCTCGTTGTCACCCAATCCAACCAGCAGAGGTGAGCCTTTGCGCGCCGCCACGATCGTGTTGGGCTCAGTCACCGCAACAGCTGCGATGCCGTACGCACCTTCGACCTCTCTGAGAGCAGCCGTCACCGCCTTCTGGAGGGACCCGTCCAGGAACTCCTCGATGAGGTGGGCCAACACCTCGCTGTCAGTCTCCGAGCGGAAGGTGTGCCCCTGGCTCTCGAGGAACTCCCGCAGGGTGCTCGCATTCTCGACGATGCCGTTGTGAACGACGGCAATGGATCCCTTGCAGTCGATGTGCGGGTGAGCGTTGCCGTCAGTTGGAGCCCCATGGGTTGCCCAGCGCGTGTGCGCCACACCGAGAGATCCCTGCGGCGGCCGATCAGCGATGTGAGTTTCGAGGGTGGTGATGCGGCCGGAGGTTTTCTCGACGGTCAATTGGCCGTCATGGATTGTCGCGACTCCCGCCGAGTCGTAGCCACGGTATTCGAGCCGCGCCAGCCCATCCAACAAGAGCGGGGCAGCATCACGATGACCAACGTATCCGACAATCCCGCACATGGTCGCTACTCCTGGAAGCGAGCCTCTCCTGCGGCGATCATGTCGTCCGCCGCTTCCGCTGTCGGTGCCTCGGCTATGAACCGCACGATGGGCTCCGTTCCGGATGGGCGGACGTGAAGCCAGCGGTCCTTCCACGACAGGCGCAGACCATCCTGCCGGTCCACCGCTGCATCCGCGAAGTCCCGTTCGAGATTGGTGTACACGGCCTCGAGTTCACCACCTCGGGGAGCCTTTGCCTTCACGATCACATACCGCGGGGCGCTGTTGACCAACGCGCTGACTGTGGAACTGGAGCGAGCCAGCAGATCCAGGGT
>Ga0255055_10003779_pt1 | contig 10131 bp, 9 predicted proteins | sample JV7_2_27_MG_FD_188633 | JGI IMG/M metagenome (GOLD analysis project Ga0255055, IMG submission 188633) | Seawater microbial communities from Jervis Inlet, British Columbia, Canada - JV7_2_27 | ecosystem: Environmental > Aquatic > Marine > Inlet | place: Canada: British Columbia | collected... | reverse complement strand
GACGGCTGCTGATAACGGGTTTTACGTGTCACAGGCTGACAGTGGCTTAGTGCTCGACGCCGCCGAGTTCTGGTCCCTCTACGTCAACACCCCGTTCAAGCTATAGGAGAATTTATGCTCTGTGAAATCTACGTCTTCGCCAAGCACGACACCGACATTGACGCGGAGTTCCCGCATGAGTTCAGCGATTGGGCTGATGGTGATCCCGCGACCTATACCAGGGGCAGAGGCGATCTCAGCCAAGACGTGTTTGCCGGTATCAACCAAACACGCACAGTGACCACTGAGGGCCTCCAGGGACCGCCGCACGGTGTCTTGACAGTGCTACCGCCGAAATACCCACCTTGCAGGCTGGAGGGTCGCAGAGCTGACCACGGCATCATTTCAGACGTGGAGAACCACGCCGACATCCTGGTCTACGTCATCGACACCGTGGACTCGGCTGATTACGATTCGCTCCCGGCGGCGATGAAGGGCATGAAGGCCACTGACCCCATCGGTGAAACGCTCTGGGATAAGCTCCTCGCCGCCCTGGTCGCAGTCACCACGGGCGCCGAGAATAAAGCGCACGTCACTACCGCCATGACGGACTGGCGCGAAGACAACCCGGAAGGCACAGCGGAAGATTTCGCCCTGATACTGAAGCGGTTCACGTCGTAAGGAGAGACCATGGCTGAAGGACTTTACGAGGTAGGGAGATAGGTAATGGCGGACGAAAAGTCCGAACATGAGGTCGCCCAGAAGACCGAATTAAGCCTCAATGATTTTTGGCAGGATGAGGTTCTTCGTGCTCGCAAGCGGAGCAAGAACTGGCGCGACCGGGCCTCGGAAACTGTCAAAACCTACCGTGGTATCACCGACGATGAGTTTGAGTTTTTCAATATTCTGTGGTCGAACACCGAGACCTTGAAGGGTGCCGTCTATTCCCACACTCCTCGTCCTGAGGTCACCCGCCGGTTTCTCGAGGATGATCCCGAGGGCAACTCCATGGCGATGGTCATGGAGCGGTGCTTGTCCTACTGCCAGGGCATCAAGAATTACGAGTTTGACCGGGCCATGAAGCTTGCTCGGGACGACTACCTGCTCGCGGGCCGGGGGACCGTCCGGGTGCGTTACGACGCCGAATTCGAGGATGAGGTCACCGAGGGCTATCGGGAGCTGGATGAAGGTGGAGTCGAGTTCGTCGACGATGTTGAGGAGAAGAAGGTCTGGGAAGAGGCCTTCACCGAGCATGTGACGTGGCGGGACTTCGAGCACTCTTTCGGGAAGAAGTGGTGCCCGGATGTCTGGTGGACCGGTTTCGCTCGGGATATGACTCGCGACGAGCTGATTGAGAAGTTCGGGCCCGAGGCCGGTAAGAAGATTCCCCTCAACGGCGAGATGCTCCACGATGACTGGGAGGTCTGGCATGCCGGGGAGACCGGCGGGGACTTCGACGCCGGGCTCTACGACTGGTATGACCGCGAGGACTTCGCTCGGGTGTGGGAGATTTGGGACAAGCGGTCCAAGACTGTGGTCTGGATCTCCGAGGCCAACAACGAGCTGATCATGGAGGAGGACGATCCTTACGGACTCGAGGGGTTCTTCCCGTGCCCCGAGCCGATGGTCTCGGTGAAGACCACAGATACTCTCGAGCCCGTTCCTGAGTACACCCTCTACCAGTACCAGGCCGAGGAGCTGAATGTCATCACCCGGCGTCTCACGCGCCTCACCGAGGCTCTCAAGGCCGTTGGGGTGTGCGATGCGGAGATCCACTCGCTGACCAGGCTCTTCGACGGCGAGGACAACGAGATCATGCCGGATGAGGAGTTCGGGAAGCTTGCATCCGCTGGCGGGACCGAGAAGGCCATCGAGTGGTTGCCGATCGCGGTCATCTCTGATGTGATTGGGAAGCTTTCGCAGCGTCGATCTGAGGTGAAGGAAGAGATCTACGAGCTGACTGGGATCTCCGATATCATCCGTGGGCAGTCGGATCCACGGGAGACGGCCACGGCGGTGAGGACCAAGGGCCGTTTCGGTACCCTCAGGATCCAGAATCGCCAGAAGGACATGCAGGTTTTCGCTCGGGACGCCGTGCGGCTCATGGGTGGCCTGATCGCCGAGCTGTTCGACACCGACACGCTCATCATGATGTCCGGTGTCGAGAACCGCGAGGACATCGTCGCTGGCATGAATGCCATGGTTGAGAAGTTCCGTGACGAGGATCTTCGCGATTACACCATTGACATTGAGACCGATTCGACGATCGCGATCAACGAGCAGCAGCAGAAACAGGATGTGACCGAGTTCTTCGGGGCTCTGGCGCCTTTGATGCAGCAGCTCATCCCAGCGGTCCAGCAGGGCATCCTGCCGATGCAGGCGGCTAAAGCCATGCTCATGTATGCCGCGAACCGTTTCAACGCAGGAAGGGACCTCACAGCGGCCCTGGAGTCCATCGGGAGCCAGCCGCCGAAGCAGGAAGAGGACCCGGCGAAGCAGGCGGCTCAGATGAAGCAGCAGGTCGAGATGGGCAAGCTCAAGCTCCAGCAGGCTGAACTCGAGATGAAGAAGCAGAAGATGGAGATGGACGCTCAGGTTGACATCGCGAAGATTCAGATCGAGATGCAGAAGCTCGGGATGGACTTCGAGAGCACCAAGCTCAAAGAGCAGGTCAAGGTTATAGTGGCTCGTATGGATATTGACGCGGCCAAGGCGAACCTGGCGGGGAGCAATTGATGATCGGGAAGTTCGATCACGAGCTGAAGAAGGTCGTCTGGTACGACAAGCTCCCGGTTGAGGAGAAGAAGGGCGAGGGTCCTGCTGTTTTCGGTGACATCGATGAGCATGTTGGTGTTGGATTCCCAGGCATGCCTATGATTACATCAAGATCGCAGCGGCGGGAGCTGCTGCGTCAAAATCCCCATCTGGTGGAAGCTGGCGGGGATTGCCGACCCAAGGAGGACAAGAATGGCTGAGAAGAAGGAAACGAAAGACAAGCTGATCGAGGAGAGTCCGACACTTCGGGATACCATCGAAGAGACCTTCGATGAATTGCTTGGGAAGGGAGAAAACAATGAGGAAAGCGGATCAGGTGAATTCGAGGACGGCGGGGATGTTCTCGGGGAGTCTGGGGACCTCGAAGACGAAGATGAGCGTTCCGGTGAGCCAACCGGCTCCGAAGCAGAACTGGGAGTCGAAGAAGAAGAAGGCGCAGTCGACGAAGACGATGGCGCCGTAGAGGCTGACGATGGGCTGCAAGAAGAAGAAGGCGAAGACGAGGAAGAAGGCGAAGAAGGGCGGGAGGAAAGCGAGGAAATAGACCCGGCGGTCACTTCTCTCGATCCTCTCGAGTACTGGCCTGATGATGTCAAGGCCGCTTTCGTTGATATGCCTTCAAAAGCCCAGGAATTCTTCATGCGTTCCTACAAGGGGATGCAGGCCGACTACACTCAGAAGGTCCAATCTGTTGCTGACATTCACAAGGCCATCGACCCGGTGCGTGAGGAGTTGGCGAAGACTGGAGTCTCCGAAGGGGAGATGATCAGGCGCTTCGTTGCTGTTCATAAGCGTCTCGAAGATGACCCCGCCGCGGCAGTCAAATGGATTGCCGAATTGTACGGTGTCGATGCCTCTGGCGTTGTCACCGATAAACCGGCTGCATCGCCAGCCGATGACAGGGTGTCTGCTCTCGAGGAGCGCATCTCGGTTCAAGACCAGCGGGCAGCTATTGAGCATGCACATGCGGTCAATTCCGAGGTGGTTAAGCTCCGTGAAGAGGGTAAGATGCCGTTGTACGAAGAGGCCGAGCCGTTGATGATCCAGGTCGTGCAGAGCGCACAGGCCTCGGGTCAGACGGTACCTTCGGTCATGGAGATCTACGAGCATGTTGTCTGGTCGAATCCAACGCTTCGCGAGAAACATCTCGCCAAGAGCGACCTGGAGAAGAAAAGGCAGAAGGTCGTAGAAAAGAAGAAAAATGTAGCAAAGTCCAAACGTGCCGCTGGCAAACGCAGGTCCACAAAGTCACCAACCGCTGGAGAAGTGCGGACACCGGTAACCTTGCGGGACGAGCTTTCTCAACGACTCGATGAGGCGATGCGGGCAAAATAGAAAGGACTGAACCATGGCCTATTCCGCTGCTTTCGCAGTAGGCGAAGTAGTCGCGACGACCATTCAGTCGCGCACCCGTGAACTCGCCGACAACGTCTCGACATCGAATGCGTTGCTGGCCAAACTCTCGGCGAAGGGCAACATCAAGCCGGCCCCTGGTGGCGACCAGATCTGGCAGGAGCTGCAGTACGCCGAGAACGACACGTTCCTCTGGTATGAGGGCGCCGATGACATCTACGCCGGAACCCCGGCGAGTGCTGTCATCGACACCGCGATCTACGACTGGAAGCAGGGCGCTGTGACCGTCCACGCGACCGGTAAAGAGGTCAACATCCAGAACACCGGCAAGGAGCGCATGATCGACCTTCTCGAGGGTCGCATCAGCAACGCCTTCAAGACCATGGCCAACCAGATCTCGGTCGCCCTCTACGAGGCGGGACCGACCTACGACGCCAAGGCTCTCGAGGGTCTCCAGCTCCAGGTGGCGGACGCTCCGGCGACCGGTGTCGTTGGCACGATCGATCGTGCGACGAACGTCTGGTGGAGGAATCAGGTCGAGAATCCCTCGACCACGATCGCTGCCACGAACATCAAGGCGTACATGCAGTCCTTGTGGCTGAAGTGCCTCCGTGGTTCGGATATCACCGACCTCATCGTCGGCGACATCCTGTTCTACCAGATGTTCTGGGAGAGCCTCACCGACATCCAGCGCATCACCAGCACGGACAAGGCCGTTTCGGGCTTCCAGAGCCTGATGTTCAACTCGGCCCCGGTGGTGTACGACGGTGACTCCGGCATCGCCGCGAGCCACATGTACTTCCTGAACACCGACTACCTGTTCTATCGCCCGCACAGGGATGTGAACATGGTGGCGGATTCCAAGCGGGTGACCTATGAGAAGGACACCTTCATCGTTCCCATCCTCTGGGCCGGGAACCTGACCATGTCGAACGCCGCCAGACAGGGAGTTCTGATTCAGGGCTCCTAGTTTATGAACAACGGGGAGGGAGTCCTTCGGGGCTCCCCTCTCCAGCATTCAGGAGGACATAATGCCGATAGCCGGAGGAGCGGAAAACGCAACGAAGGACGGGCTCATTATCCGTTTCTTCATGCATCCTGTGAAGGACAGAAAGAAGAGCATCGAGGCTGGATACCCGGTGTTCAATGATGTCGAGCACATCGAGGCCAAGGTACTCGGCTCGAATTCTACGGTGGCCGTTTACGAGGTCCAGGAGAAGCATCGGCAGAAGTGGCCAAAGCATTACGAGGCCTTCAAAAAGGGCATCGAGTACATCGAGGAGGGGTTTCGTATCGATGAGTGGTCGGCCATGCAGCCTGCGCTCGTGGCGACCCTCAAGGCGTCTGGGATTCACACTGTCGAGCAGTTCGTCAAGATCAGTGAGAACCAGGCCAAGTATCTCGGGTGCCTCTCGCTTCGCGATCAAGCGGCCAAGATGCTTGCTGCGAAGGATGTCCAGGGAACCCAGGTGGCCGAGCTTCTGGAGGCCAACAGGAAGCTTATGGAGCGTCTTGACGCCCTGGAGGCAAAGCCGAAGAAGGCGAAAAAGCGGACCCTCACCGCGGCTCAGAAGAAGAAGATGGCTGATGGCCGGGCGGCTGCGGCTGCGAAAAAGAAGGCAGCCGCCGAGGAGTAGTCGATGGAGACCAGAACATTTCTCGAGATTTGTAACGACGTGGCGCTCCAGCTCCGTTTTGATCCGCTCCAGTCGGTCGCCGGGAACGCTGATAAAAACGCCGCGTTTGTCTCTCTTGCAGTTCGTCAGGGGCTCAAGCGAGACGTGTTCTGGGCTCACCCATGGGCGATTCTTCGGAGAGAAGGAGGGGTGGCGTATCAGACCAATCTCGCCCATTATTTGCTCCCATCTGACTTCGATCACATCCTCAACGACACGGCCTGGGATGCTATTCGGAAGCTCCCCGCCATCGGCCCGCTGGATCCGTTTGAGTGGGAGATCTTAAAGCGGTCGGGAGATGGCCCCAAGGTCGATGCTGTTGCTTTCACCATTGCCGGGCCGCCTGCTGTGTCTTTCGGAACTGTCGGCCCAACTAGTTACCGTAGTTATATTCACATTGATCCTGTCCCGACTGCGAAAAGCTCGGGGCCTGGTATGACTTATGCTTATATTTCAGAAGAGATTGTCGTGTCGTCCGCGGGGGTTCGGAAGAATGACTTCACTGCTGACTCTGACGTCCCTGTGCTCGATGCCTCGCTCGTCGAGCATGCCGGGTATGTCAGGGGCCTGCGGATGCTGGGGCTCGGGTTCGCTGACGAGATGCGTGAGCTTCAGGCTGCGATCAAGGTCGTGGCTCGCAGGGACGGCGGGCGAGCGCGGATGAGTGCAAGTGGTGGCCGGGGAAAATTTCTTCTTTCAAATACACCAGGGTATGGACGGGCCCGGAGAAGGTAGGGATCGGTACTGATGCGTAACGAAACATTCCAGGAGTCCGTGCAGAACGCGGGGAGTCGGATTAAGGTGTCGAAGGACATCTCAACTGACCCGCCCATTGGCGGCTGGAATACTCGGGACGATGTCGACAGTATCCCGTCGGAAGATGCCACCTTGCTCGACAACTGGACGTGCGGGCTCGGTGCTGTGCATGTCCGCAAAGGGTTTGTGGAGCACTCTTACAGCTACAAGGCCACCGATCATACTGCGGAAGCTGTCAAGACGTTGATGAAGTACGACGCTGGCGGCACAACCCACTTATTCGCTGCTGACGCTGGCGCAGTCTGGGATGCCACAGCTCCCGGACCCGGCGAGTTCACCACACCGGCGGCGCTTACTGGGATGACTTCCGATGTGTGGTCTTGGACGAACTTCAGGGGTGGCGCCGCTCCCGTCGGTGGGTACCTTGTTGCCGTCAATGGGACTGAATTCAAGACGTTCGATGGAACGGACTGGGACGATCTTTCATTGACCGGCCCTGCGACTGTCAAGCCGTTCGGGTGCTTCGCATTTAAGAATCGGATGTACTACTGGGAGGTGGACTCGCAGAGCATATGGTACACCGAGCTGTACGCTGTTGGTGGCGCCATTACTGAGTTCCAGATCGGGGATATCGGGCAGTTCGGTGGGTCCATCACTTCGATCGAGTCAGTGACTCATGATGGTGGTCACGGGACCGATGACTACCTGCTGGTCATCATGTCAGGCGGTGAGACCATTGCCTACCAGGGCAGCTATCCGGCTGATGAGGCCGACTGGGCTCTCGTTGGAATCTACAATCCTGGGTTGCCGATGGGTCCGCGGAGCTTCGCCAAGTTCGGTGGCGATCTCTATATGATGACCGACCTCGACATCCTCCCGATGTCGAAGCTCCTCTCTGGGGTTGAAGCCACCGCTGATCTCACTAAGATCTCCGGGGCCATGCAGGCGGCTGCGCCACGGCGCGGCGCGTTTGGATTTGATGTGCAGCTTTTCCCACCGAATAAGTTGATGATCTTCAACGTGCCTACCGGGAATAACTTTGATCAGTTCGTTATGAACACCGTGACGGGGGCTTGGAGCCGGTGGAAGGACATCAAGGCCTACTGCTGGATCGAGTATCAGGGCGACCTGTACTTTGGGACTGACAACGGAGTCGTCTACAAGGCCGAGAATGGGAATTACGACTCGGAGTTGATTCTTGATACCACGGGGATTGAAGACGGTCCCGGCGAGCAGTACACGTATGAATATACAACGAGTTCACAGCTTGTGAGTTCGCAGAACGGGCATGGCCTCCTGAACGTCCGGGATTATCCTACCTCGCTTCCTGATTTTGATGCTTCTATCAGAGTAAACACAATAGATTACAATGGTATAGACAGGACCAACGAGATTGAGGCGATTGAGGTTGGTGACACCGTATCAGTCATTGGGTCCATTAACGGGACCGGTGTCGGCACTGTCCATTGGGTCTCCATGTACCTCTACCCGGAAACTGACCAACATTATGCCGCTATTTACGTGTTGACAACCGCCGGGGATTTTCTCTCTTTTGAAAATGGCGAGTCTGTAATTCTTGATCTTTCAGCCGCCACTCCTCCGCAGCCTGGGGCGGTTAGGAATTTCAGCGTTAACTCAATTAAGTCGGACGTTCAGACCTCGTGGCTCAGGTTCGGTGTCGAGGAGAACAAGCAGTTCGACGCTGTGAAAATCTTCTTCACGGCAGATGCTGTCGTCAACAAGGCTATCGGTCTTGCGGTGGACTATGCCGAGATCCCGCAGTTTGGCTATCCAAAGGACTCGGTTGGGGTCGGAACTCCATGGAGCGGCGAGTGGGTGCCGCCGCCGACTCCTCCTACTGGGATGCCGGATGAAATACCGGACCCGACGACGTGGTGGACTGATGAGAGTAGGCCTGGGGGTAGGAATCCGCCCGTGCCGGTCAATGATGCTACGCTCCTGGGTGGCGTCGATGCCGTGACGCCGTGGTCGATCGAGGCCACCACGAGTGAGCGGTGGGACATTATCGCCGGGTATGGCCGGGCGATTTCATTGCTCATGAAGCTCTCTACCAAGATCCAGGTGGCGTGGAATCTGACTCTCTGGCACACTAAGATAGGGACGGGGATGTAATGTTGTGGTACCCAAAAACCATGATCGAGGTCCAGATCGCTCGCGACTGGGTCATCGATCGGCTCGACGGCAACGACTTGTTCGTCGATGGGTACCCCGTGGTGATCGTCAAGGCGCTCCCGGACGGCGATGCCATTATTCGGGCGGCGATGATTTTTACCAACTACACCGGCAAGAACGTGTTCATGGCCGGTGCTTCTGATACGAATGGGTGGATGGCTCCGCGGGAGGTCGCCGAGGTCTTGGCGACCCCATTCCTGCCACCTATGAGTGTGTTGCGGGTGACTGCACTCGTCTCTAAGGCGAACAAGCGATCAGCGAGGTTGATGGAGGGTTTCGGATTCAAACTTGAGGGTATCCTCAGGGATTATGACTCCGAAGGCTCAAGGACGCTTGTTTACGGACTTACGAAGTCTGATTTCCTCGGAGGCAGATATGGCAGGAAAGCCGCAAACCTATTCGCAGGACCCTACCAACATGATGATGGCGGGAGTGAGCCCGTTTGCGTCGGCTTACGGCCAAGCGAAGAGCACGGGCTGGCCGTACCGGGGTAACCCCGAAACCGAGCCTGGAATCCCTGGCCCGTTTGATCCGCCGCCGGAGGTGAGGCTCAGGGATGATCAAACTCCTGGGCGGGCTGTGCCGGATCTGCCGGGTCCGAGACAGGGCGGCCCGAGGGTGATCCCGGATCCATACGTGCCACCGACTCCGATCCCCGACCTCGGGTACATCCCGCCGTGGCTCCAGCAGTATTACGGCTCAGGTGCAGGAGGTGGCGGCGGTCCTGGACCGATCCAGTTCGGGGATCCAACTCCACCTCCCGTGGGCACTTACTAGGAGGAGATGATGGGCGGAAAAGGCGGAGGCGCACCAGGCCAGGATCCGTATGAGATGCTGGATGCAATGACCCGGCTGAACCGGGTTGACCAGTTCACGCCTACGGGTAATGTGCAGTTCACGGGTCCAGATCGAAATATCGCGACGGTGACCAACACGCCGGAACAGCAGGCTCTTCTCGAGGGCCAGCAGGCACTCACAGGCACGGCTCTCGAGCAGATGCTTGGGCAGTTCGGAGCCCCAGGTGCTGGAGTCGGCGAGGGTATGTTCGGCCCAGCCGCCGGCGAGATGAGCGCACTCGCATCCGTGATTGGAGGGCTGCCTACGGGCGGCTTAGACCTTGCCAGTCTCCCGGATATGCCGGGTATCGGCGACTTCGGTCTCGAGCGGAGCAGGGTCGAGCAGGCGAGCTACGACCGTATGATGAAGCTCATCAATCCCACGTTTGAGCGGCGGGAGGAGCGTGAGGGTCAGTCGCTGGCGAACCGGGGTATTCCCGAGCGGGCAGAGTTGGCTGATGTTATCGCCGGGCGGCGTGGCAGAGACTTCGGCGAGGCCACCACTGGTGCTGCCATCCAATCGGTTCTCGAAGGCGGCAGGGAGCAGTCCAGGCTCTTCCAGG
>Ga0255055_10003778_pt1 | contig 10132 bp, 13 predicted proteins | sample JV7_2_27_MG_FD_188633 | JGI IMG/M metagenome (GOLD analysis project Ga0255055, IMG submission 188633) | Seawater microbial communities from Jervis Inlet, British Columbia, Canada - JV7_2_27 | ecosystem: Environmental > Aquatic > Marine > Inlet | place: Canada: British Columbia | collected... | reverse complement strand
ATATATGAACTTATTTGGAGTTGGTAATGTTTTTGTTGGTAAAAATTTCGCATTTGGGGTTGAACAGGGGGTATTAACTCCATTAGGTCTTGTGGTTTCTTGGGGCATTGTAATCGTTTGTTTAGTCACGATTTTATATCGGAGCAAAAAACTTGACTAATTTTTTGAAAGAATTTTGTCCGCGTTGCAAGACCTATCATCGTGTGGATCAGAAGTTGTTGTGTTTATTTAATCGTGCTGTGACTAGGATTTTTGGTGAAAGATTTTGAGGTCTATTGTTTTGGTGATAATGTGAAAAAAACTGTTTGTGTTGTTGGTCTAGGAACTATAGGATTGCCTACGGCATTGGAGTGTCTAAAAAATGGGTTAGTCACGTATGGTTATGACTTAGATACGCAAAGAGTTAAGTTGGCTTGTTCTAAAGGAATACCCGCCTTCTATGCTTGGGGGTCTATACCAGAAGTTGATGTGTATGAGGTTTGTGTTTCTTCTAATGCCGTCTTTGATGCTTGTAGTTTGATTGCTAAACGTGATTGCAAGAATGTTTTGGTTGCGATTGAAAGTACAGTTGTTCCTTTTAGTTGCCGAAAAATATTCAAAGAAATGTTTGGCTATAACGTGAACCTAGTTCATTGTCCTCATCGCTTTTGGGGACTTGATTCTAATAATCATGGGGTTAAGCAGTTACGTGTATTGGGTGGAGTTAACACAAGGAGTTTAGCGGACGGAACCAACTTCTTCGGGAACCTTTTAGATATTCCAATCCATCCTGTCAGTTGTATTGAAGTGGCTGAACTATGTAAAATAGCCGAGAACGTTTCTAGGTATTTGCGGATTGCATACGCGGAAAATCTGAGTCTTATATGTGAAGAGGTTGGTTTAAGTTTCATTGAGCTTCAGTATGCAATTAACACAAAATGGAACACAACGGTATATGATGCTAGAGACGGAATAGCTGGTAGTTGTTTGCCATTTGCAATTAAATCGCTTAGTTCTTTTACTCAATATAATAAATTTCTAAAAGGCGCAATCGAGTTAGATAAACAATACCAACGGAGCCTTAAAGAATGAGTGCCTTTAGCGTAGTTATTCCAGTACATAATGAAGAGAAGCTTTTGCCTTTAGCTTTACCTAGTGTCCTACGGTTGGAGCCAACAGAGGTGATTGTGTTACTTGATCGATGCTCTGATAATTCGGAAAAGCTTGTGAAAGAAATCTCTACACGCTTTGGAATAGAAGACAAGATTGTTATTGTTAACATTGACCGAGAAGATACTGGCTTCAAGTTTCGTTCAGCATTCTTAAGAGTGTTCGGCTGTGGATTAGCATCATGCAATATTGTTTTGGTTGCTGATGCCGATTTGGTTATAGACCCAAAAATTAAAGATTATATTAATCAAGTTGACTCGTTAGGATTCATCTCTTTTGAATACAAAGATTTTCCAGTTAATCCTAGACATCAAATCAAACGCATTCTAGGAAAGTTTTTGCCTTTTAATTGGCTTGGAGGAGTCAAACTGTTCCGAAGAGACATGATGTTTCTGTTTGAGGATATGGCTGAACTAAAAACTTTAGCTTCACAAGACACACACTTAGCAGATGCCTTTAGGAAACATGGGTACGGAAAATATGTTATGTCAAACACAATTCATCTTAGACCAAAAGAAGATAAAGATCGTCATGTTCTACGGGGAAGACTATACGCAAGATATGGGCGTGGTTTGGCTCTTACTATTTTGAGTGGAGTTTGCATGTTAAGGTTTGGGGTCATAAAAGGATACATCAAAGAGAAGTTTGGGGAACCGTGAAAAGAATGGAACCAAAAATGAAAGTCGATGCGATGGTTTGCACATATAACAGTGGACCAATACTTGAACAGGTGTTAAAGTCAATTCGTAAAAACATTCCAGTTAAAACATTATGGGTTATCGACAAATACAGCACAGATGGAACCGTAGAAATCGCTGAGAAATATGGCGCAACAATTGTTCAAAGCAATGTGGGCATTTTGGAGGCTAGAGCTTTAGGTTTTCGCTTGGTTGAAACAGAATTGTTTGTGAATGTTGACAGTGATGTAGTGTTACCTGATGATTGGTTTTCTAAAATGATGAAGTATTGGGAACCAGATTTGGGTTGTTTGTGGGGAATCACGATTGAGCAACGAACTTTACATAAAGACTACATTGAATCAATGTACAAGTTTCGTGACCCCACAAGTTATAACCTCACACATTTACCGAACATGATTGCCCGTAAAGACATTCTTGAAGACATACATATTCCTGAAGCATTGAAAGGTAAATCTTTTGGAAATGATGATGCTGTGATTCTTCATTGGATGAAAGATGTAAAGAAAGCGCGAGTGAAAAATTCTCCTGTTAGATGTAAACATTATAGTTACGGAGGGAATCTAGGCATTAAGACCTTCTGGTGTGGTGCAGGATGTAGATTAACAGGTTTGACTAAGACTCGTTCTGTGTTGGTGCGTTCCTTGTTTGCGTTTCCTCAAGGGGTGTTTGCTGCTCTAGTTAGTAGAAACGCTAACGTAATTCCATACTGGATCAGATTTCGTTTTGAATACATGGTTGGGTTCTTGAAGTGGAGTAAATATATTAATTTGAAAAGGAACAAGAGGGGTCACACTTGGTAAGTGATCGTGTATTAATTTCTGGATCAAACGGTTTCATAGGAAGTGCATTAACTCCATATCTCGCGAAGAAGGGATTTGATGTTTATGCTTTAGAAAGATACGTTAGCAACCGATACAATATTCCTTCTAACCCAAAAATTAAAACAGTGTTTGCGGATTTAACAGACTTTATTTCAGTTGATGGTTTGATACGTCAGATTAAACCAGAGTTTGTTGTTCATCTTGCAGCTTTAAGTGCTGTTGCGGTTTCTTATGATCGTTGGCAAGAAGTTTTAGAAATCAACTTTAATGCAACCGCGAATTTAGCTGAATGTTTAAGACGGCATGATCCTAATCTGAAACAGTTTGTTTACGCTGCTTCATCGGAGTGCTATGGGAATCAAGAAGTTTTTCCGATTAAAGAAACGGCAGAATATAAACCTAATAGTCCGTATGCCGTGAGCAAGGTTGCAGCAGTTACATACTTAAAATATATGCGTCTCGCATACAAGTTTCCAGTTACTAACGTTTTTCCATTCAACTCTTACGGTAGAAAAACAACCCATTTTGTAGTTGAAAGAATCATCAGCCAAATGTTAGCTGGTAAAACAGTTTATCTTGGTGATCCAAACCCAAGTAGAGACTTACTATATATTGATGACCATATTAAAGGGTATGCTTCTGTTTTAGGAAATACTGAAGCTTTAGGTGAGTCCTTCAATCTTTGTACAGGTATATGTACGTCTATCCGTGAAGTAGTGGATATGATTCGAGACATTGCAGGGTTTGATGGTGAAGTAGTTTGGAACACAATACCTAAACGACCTTTAGATATTATGAAGTTGGTTGGAGATAATTCTAAAGCACAACGTCTTCTAGGTTGGACCCCGAAAGTTGATTTGATTTCTGGTTTAGAGAAGACAGTTAACTTGTTGAAGGTAAAATGATGTGAATGGACTAACACTTAATGTTGGCTGTGGGATACAAGCTATCGGGGATGTCAACTGTGATTTATGTGGTGATGAATTTCATCAAAGAGTTCTCGTTATTGACCCTCATATCATTAGAAACTTTGTAATCTGTGATGCGCAACATCTTCCTTTTAAAACAGGTGCGTTCAAAACTGTTTACTCATCTCATACTATTGAACATGTTCACAACCCATTCTTAATGCTAAAAGAAATGGTGAGATGTTCAAGTAAATATGTAACGGTGATTTGTCCCCATCGTTGGCATTCTCTTTTTTATTTGCATCGAGGGCATCATCTTAGTTTTCTTAATAAAAAATGGTTTTATTCTGCCGCCATCAAACTTAAATGTTTTCTCCGAATAACATATTCGGAAATGTCAGTTTTTTTATCACTACCCCGCGAGCTAACGGCTTATTTAGTTAAACAAGATTGGGTGTGATAAGATGAAGGTTGCTCTTGTTGTTCCAACAAAAAAGCTTCGTCCTAAAGAAGCTACATGTGTTCCTTTTGGTATAGCTTATATTGCAAGCTACTTGAAAAAAGAAATTCCTTCATGTGAAGTTACTATAATAGATGCTACACTAGGTCATAATGTTACACGAAGACTTTTTAATTTTCAACCCGACATCGTTGGAGTTACCGCGTCAACTTCACAGATATTGGATGCATATAATCTCGGTGATATGTTGTTGAGAAATAGACCTGACATTTTAACTATTATTGGAGGCGTTCATGTTTCTGCTTTACCATATGAAGCTATACGACATTTTGATTGTGTTGTTGTGGGAGACGGAGAACTTGTGTTTGTCAAAATCGTTAAAGCTCTTATTAATGGAAAACGATGTAGAGGAATTATACACGGAAAACCAGTAGAAGACTTAAACACTCTTCCAATAATTGATTATGATTCTCTTGATGTTAAAGAATACATAAAACGTGGTGTTGATTTACCTCTGCTTCCTAACCCTTGCATGGATATGATTACCAGTAGAGGATGCCCTTATCATTGTGTATTCTGTCGAAACTCAAACCAAACTACAAAAGTCCGTTACGTTAGCGCAGAAAAGATTACACAAGAAATTTTGCTTCTACATAACAAGTTTGGTATAACCACTTTCTATTTTGGAGATGACGAGTTCCTAGTTAATGTCCAGAGACTAAAAGAACTTAACGTTCTATTTCATAAACATAACATCACACGCTGGATCAAATGGGGCTGTCAAGCAAGAAGCCAAACATGCACTCTTGAAACTCTAGGGTTAGCTAAAGACACTGGATGCAAATTGATAAGCATAGGTTTAGAAAGTGGATGCGAGCGAATCTTGAACTACTTAAAGTGTGGAACAACAACTTTAGCCGATAACGAACTTGCACTTGAAAACTGCGCTAAAGTTGGCATAATCGCAGGAGGCAACTTTATCTATGGGGTTTTTGACCAAACCCTTGAAGAGATGCGTGAAAGCTTCAATTGGATAAAGAAACAGAAACACCTTTCTTTTGCTTCTTCTGGTGTTCTTATTCCGTACCCAGCAACAGAAACTTGGCGTAGAAGCCAAGAACTAAAACTGTTACCCGACAAAGTAGACTATTCGCGTTTAATTCTTACTTACTTCGTGAAAGACACTTACCTTTTGAATCAGGTTGTACCCATAAACGTTTTTGCAAAGTTTATGATTAACACCGCAAGGATGTCTCGACTCTATGCTAAAAGAAATCATCTTAAAACTTTGTGGAATTTTACGGCTGCTATGTGTAAACGACCTGTGTTCTATTGGGCTTGGCTATTTCATCCATTACAAATGATAAACATAACTTTCAGGAGAAAAAAAATTGAACTTGAATGTTGGAGTTTGCACAAGTAAAAACGTGGCAATCCCCTACAAATTCGGGTGCTTAAACATTGACGTTTTAAGATCACCCTCGGTACATGTTGTTTGCGACATTAACAATTTACCCTTCACAAACGAATCCTTCATAGACGTATTTTGCTTTCACGTTCTAGAGCATATAGAAACTCCAGCAAAAGGATTATCTGAATTAATGCGAGTTGCTAAACGCATGGTTGAACTCGAAGTGCCTCACAGATGGGGTATGCACGCCAAAACAGGTCCAGCCCACTTGTTTCCTAGTTTATCACGAAAAGACAATGGCAAATATCAAGGAGTAAGATATGGTCATGTTTCTTCTTTTCGTGGAATGTGGTTTCATAGATGCCTTCGCAACTACAAGCGTTGTGTTAAGGTGTTGTGGGAGTTTCCTTTCGATTTACTAATTCATGTTTGGGTGTATAAAAATGAAACAGAGAGACAAAAATATGACTGAAAGAAAACTTTTCACCTTTTGGCAATTTAACGGAAACAACAAATCATTCTGCAATCAAAAATGTCCCTACTGTTACGGAAAAGATGGAAAAACGTATAAGCATTACTGGAACGGGAAAATAGGTGAATGGAAAAAAGCGTTTGAGCGTTTGAATCGTGATATATACTTTGTTTTCTCTTACGGCGAAGCCATGGGTTCACACGGCTTCTATGAATGCGTAGACATGATTGGGAAGCATCCAACATGGACGTTGAATATTATAACCAACCTTTCTTATTCTCCTGAACGTTTGATTGCTTCGCGGTTAGGTAAAGAAAAGAGGGTGTTCATTACTGCATGTTGGCATCCGTTTGGTGTTGAGGATCGTGTGCAGGGGTGGGAGAACTTCAAGAACAATCTTCTTATGCTTAAAAAAGCAGAGATACCCGTTCACGTTATGATGGTTTGGTATAAACCTCAAATCAAATTGTTTCCACAATATTTTGAGTGGTTAGACAAAAACGATTTCAGAGTTGGGGTGAGGCGTTTTGTTAATAATAAAAGACCATTGCTTCAAAAAATGTTTCGCAGGTATCTTCCGAGATTGTTTGCTGGTAAAATAACTCTAGAAAATTACTCTGAAACTGAGAGGGGTTACATCTATGCATACAATTGTCCAAAGGTCACGAAATATGGATTGGACTTGGTATCAACATATGGAATGCCTTGTTCTGCTGGTAAAGACATGATCCTAGTTGAACATGATGGAACCGTGAACTTGTGTGCGTGTTGTTATGGTTCTAAACATAGGCTTGGTAACATATTTAGTGAAAGCTACAAACTCAACAATCATCTAATTAAATGTCCGACACATAGTTGTGGAGGAGACTTTGGGATGCTTCATCTTGTTGATAAAGAATTTGGGGAATTACCTAAACGATTGTGGGATGACACGTTTGTTTCACAGATCGAAGGATTGCGCCAAACATCTCCTATTGCATATCCACGAAGAGAAGAGATGTTGAAATGGTTGGAGAAGATAAAAAAAGAAAAGTAGCAATTTTAGGATGGTACGGTCACAAGAACTTCGGTGACGAAATCATGCTAAAAGGTTTACACAATCTCTTTCATGATTGGAAAATAGTTCCAATGTCTAATACCAACACGGCAACCGTTTCTGCTATAAACTTTAAAGAAGTAAATAAATGTGATTTGTTTGTTCTTGGGAGTGGAGAACTGATAAACTCGAATCGATTGTTTATTCATACTCCCTCTTTTTGTGGCGTGAAGATTCCACGTTTAGCGCATAGACTTATGAACCGAACAAACATGTTTAATAACATTTCTTGGGTCCATAAGATTAAGATTCCTAAAGTTGTTTTGGGCTGCGGAGTTAACGTAGAAGCTGTTTCTGACCTTAAAAAAGAGGTTGTGTCTGAGCTTGAGCAATTTGATTATATTGGACTTAGAGATCAAGCGTCAGTTGAATTATTAAAGTCAAAGGTCACTTTAAAAAACAAGGTTCATCTATTTTATGATTTAGCATTCGCTTTAAGATGCAATCCAACCTGTATAATCCAAGAATGTAAAAAAATGGCTGTTGTTATTCCAACTGACAGATTTACCTTTAGTGATAGAGGTGTGAGACAGAATCAAATAGCGTTAAAATCTATAGGGTGGCTTAAACAAAAGCTGGTGGGGTTTGATAAAACGGTGTTTCTTCCTTTTGGGCAAGAAGATAATGATGATTATACAACCTGTCAATATCTGTCTAAGGCTACAAAAAATAGTGAAGTAGTATCTCCTGAAAACATATGCTTTCAAACTGTTATAGATTATTTAGCGTCTTGTGAGATGGTTTTTTCGTATCGGTTGCATGGTTTAATTCTTTCTTTTATTCTTGGTAAAAGATACGAGTTTTATCGGTATCATTGGAAATTAAGTAGAGTTCATGAAACCATAAAAAAATTGGCTCCTGATGAAATAATGGAGCATCAACAGCAAGAATTTAAATCAATGCTTCGCACCGTTAATCTTGAAGGGTGATGGTTGTTGTTTAAAACCTTATTTAAGTTTGATAAACTTAGAACAACCGTGTTTAATTATGATGAACTTAGAGCAACCATATTTGCATATTTTATTGTTACCATTAAATGTATTGCTTTTTTATCGCGCGAACTTAAAGATGGAGATGTTGCTTTCTATTTAGAAAATATTGGAACTATCCCAAATCATAATCCTTTAACTTTTGGGATATTAAATACTGTACACTTTTTTGTTCAAGATAAACTGCTTGTTTTTGCTATGGTAGAACTGGTTGCTTATGTTTCATTGTATTTGTGTGTGTTAATTTGTTTGAATGTTGTTTTTAGTAAGGAAAAATATTATTATCTGCCTTTTTTTATTTTAATATATTTGTCTGAAGCGATATATTATGGGTCTCCATTAAAAGAGGTTTTAGGGTTAGTGTGGTTTTTTATATTTTTTAGTTACTTCCATCAACATAAAGAAACTATAAAACAAAAACTTCCATTCATTTGCATGTTCTTGTTTTTGGCTTTTATAACCCATGTAGTTGCTTTCATGTTCTGTTTAGTTTTGCTTATATCCTATTTCCTGTTAAAGAACAAAAAAGTTGCAATAGGAATAATATGTTTTACAACTGTTTTTGTGGTGTTTTTTTCTGTATTTAAAGAGTTTTTTAGCCAAACTGTTTTTCAAAGTTTCTATAAACTAGAAATCATTGCTCGCATAAACATGAACACGATTACTGCCAGCATTTCTAGACTAGGTGGAAAGAATATTTATTTGGTATTTGTATTGGTGTATATAATATTTGTTGTTGGCGTAATTTTTTATCGTAAAAAAATTAATTATGTTGACGTGTTTGTTTTAATTATAAGTACATACTTTATTTTTGGGTCTTATGCTGGTGACTTCTTTTTTAGATTTATGTCTTTGTTGCCTTTTGTTTTGGTTTTTGGTTTATCGTCTATTATACAAAAAATATATGATAATAGACCGAAAAAGGATGAAGGAAAACTGGACGTTGAGGCGTAACCATGAATAATGATTTCCTCTTTTTTGGTAGCCTAATGGCAGTACTATTCGCAGCGTTTCTTATATCCTCTGATTGTGACATAATCTTGTGGTTGGCTTCTATCTTTTTGTTGATTGTCTTTGTTCCCTTACTCGTTTATAGTGCTTACGTGGGTTATCGCAAACCTTAAATATATAATATACATGATAAACTATATATCGTATTGAGGTTTTAGCTTTGGGACAAATAACCATTGTTATTCCTGATGATCTAGAAAACAAAGTAAGAGACGATTGTAGAATAAAAGGGGATATGAGTCGCTTAGTAACCAAAGCGTTACAAAATTACTACAAACCAATGGAGGTGATTGATTGAACAAGAAAACAAGAAAGATGCTTTACGCAACCATAGCCTTAGTAGCCGTTCTTTCCATCATAACCGCAGCGTTTGCTTATGTAACAAACAGTATTGCGGAAATCGAGGCTACTGGTCACGTTAAATCAGGAGCAATTCTTCTATATGAACCAATATTGGACTTTGGAAATGTTTCATCTCCATCTGTCACATTGAAAGAGGTTCTAATCACTAACACTGGAGAAACAAACACAACAACACTAGGGATTAGTGTTGCACCTTTAATCGGTGGAATAACACTTAGTTGGGACTATGACGGATCACCAATAAATACAGGACAAGCAATTACTATTATTTTTACTCTGACAATTCTCCCTGACACACCAATGCAAGATTTTATTCTAGAAATAAGTATCTTTGAGGTATAACAATGAACCCACGGAAAATCACAAAACCATCAACCCCGTCCTTTTTTTGTTTTGCTATATGTTTTGACAAGAGTTGAGTAAAAGATGAATGATGACTTGGCTGTAAGCTTGTTTTTTGCGGCAATTGCTATCACCATCATAGTCTACATTTTTTATATGCTTCAGGTACAAAAAACAGATGGAGAATATAATATACTAGCGTTAATCATGTTTTGGCGTTCACCTACAAACAATCATGATTATTCACAACACTCTAACAATAACCGACATAGTAGAAACCCCTCGAAAATAGAGCGTCTAGAACAAGAATTGCTTAACACCGATGATGACGAGAAACGAAGAAAACTGTTAAATGAGATACGAGAGTTGGAGGCTCGGAAATGACTGAGCCTTTGTTGGCTACTTGGAT
>Ga0255055_10003777_pt1 | contig 10132 bp, 14 predicted proteins | sample JV7_2_27_MG_FD_188633 | JGI IMG/M metagenome (GOLD analysis project Ga0255055, IMG submission 188633) | Seawater microbial communities from Jervis Inlet, British Columbia, Canada - JV7_2_27 | ecosystem: Environmental > Aquatic > Marine > Inlet | place: Canada: British Columbia | collected... | reverse complement strand
CAATTCTGCGGGATGCCAGAAGTTTAAAAGTGACGTGGATATGATGACGGCATACGGCAAAAGAAAACAGGAGTTGAGCTGATGGAAGTAATTAGAGTTAATATACAAGAGGAGGATTTTTTGAATTTATGCCAAGGCGATACGTTTATTTATGAACATTGCGTTTATATAAAAACATTTGTAAATAATGAATCTTTAGCGATACGGCTAAGCGGTGAAGATTCAGGCATGCCTAATAACGAGATAACCGCAAGCATAAAAGTCTTAAAGAAAACCTATAAACTAGCGGGACGATGATGAAAGAATTCAAGATACGCTGTAGTGCAATTGGTGAGATCATGGGCGGGAAACATGTAATAGAAGCCACTGAGACGCAATTAAAGAATATCGCGACAATGGAAGCTCGCGAAAAGCCAATGACGGCCAAGCAGAAAGAGAAATATGATAATGATGTATTTATGCGCGACAATCCAAGGGATAACCTCGAATTGCCCGCAGGGGCTAAAACTTATTGTCAGCTTTGGCATAAAGAGCAAATATTTAAGCGCCGGAAAGAAATTAACGGAAACGCATTAGAAAAGGGAAACTTCTGTGAGGATGGAAGTATAAGTTTTTTAAATGATCAATTAATCGAAAAATATAAAAAGAATGAGGAGTACAGAGAAAATGATTTCATGACGGGAACGGCTGATATTGTCGGCTGTGAAGATGATATTGATAGTGATATTATTATTGATATGAAAAACTGTTATTTATTTCACACCATGCCGATTCACGACTTTGGCATTGTTAATAAAGATTACTATTATCAGCTTCAGGGTTACATGCACTTATACGGCAAGACTAAAGCCGAGCTAAGATACGTCCTTATGGATATGCCGCACCATATGATTGTAAGAGAAGCCAAGAGCAAAGCATTCCGCGAGAATCGAGATTATGATGAGGTTTTTACAAAAGTCTATAACCAATTAACATACGGAAATATTGAGCCGGAGAATAAATATAAGATATTCCCCACCGGATACGATCCATCGGTAATAATTCAAATTGAAAAAAGAGTTAAGCTTTGCAGAACTTATATAAATGAACTAATAAAGGAGTTATAAAGATGAATGAACTATCTGGAATTATCAAATCAGTAGGGGAAACCCTCCAAGCAACCGCAACTTTCAAAAAGCGTGAATTGGTGCTTGAGATCGTTGACGGTGAATATGCCAACGTTGCGGTATTTGAGGCAACTCAAGACCGTTGTGATGACCTCGACGCTTTCCAAATCGGTCAACTGGTTAATGTTGGCTTTTACTTTAGCGGGAACTCTAAGCCTTGGAATGATCCCAAGACGGGAAAAGATCGGTACTTTAACAGCTTGAAGATAGCAAATATTAAAATGGTTGGTGATGCCCAAGCGGCCCCCGCTGCTCCGGCCTTTGAACCGCCGGAAATGCCTGCGCTTAGTGAAAGTGGCGCTATTGAAGACAGTGACGTGCCATTTTAATTTAAAAAAGGAGGCCGCTATCATTTAGGGGGGGAATGATAGCGGCCGATTGTGCCTTGGGCACTTGGAGAAATGACGCGTGGGTCATCTTATGAAAATACTATAAACAACAAATGGAGAAAAACAAGTGAAAACAGCCGCCAGAATCGACAGAAATCAACCGGAGATCGTGAAGGAGTTTAGGAAGCTTGGCTTTTCGGTGCTGCTAATTCATCAGTTAAAGAATTGCTGCGACATCCTCGTGGCTCGCGACAAGTTCACGGCAGCTATTGAGATCAAAGACGGGGACAAAGCGCCATCTGCTCGACGGCTAACCACCGGAGAACAAGAGTTTAAAGATAATTGGAAAGGTCGGTATTACCTTTGCGAGTCAATAGAAGACGTTCACGAAATAGACCGGAAGGAATCGGCCATCGTAAAAGCGTCGGGATTAATAATTAAAGGTCATTTGAAAGACTTGTAGAAATCCACCGCCCAAGCCCAAAAAGGAGGGACGGCAGTAATAGAAATACCCTCTTGGTTAATCTGTCCGGTATACTCAACTTGAGTTACCGGACTTTTTATTGTCATTGTGCAGCTACTTAATACTAGAAGCCATAGCAACGCAAAAGCCTTCTTTCCTCTTGTTGTCATAGTCGATTATTTCCTTGATTAGTTTTACAGGTTCCCGCTTTGAGACTACTCTAAAGTTTGCCGGAATCATCCCGTATCGCCCCTTAATATCCGCTGTAATCTCTTTTGTCGAGTGTGTAGAGTAGATTAGAATAAGCCCTTGGAATTTAAATAGCCGCCTCATTACTTGCTTTTCTTCTGTGATTTTATAATGGCTGAAATTGTAATCCAGTATTAGAACTTCTGGCCTGTTTATTGCTGCTACTGAAAATAAATAATACGGATGATCTGCGGTGTCAATATCAGATTCAGGGAACTTTTTTAAAAGGATTCTCCGCACTGTCTCCATCTGGCTTTTTTGATCTTCTAAGATCATTAATTTCATTGGTGCTTATCCATCTTATTCTCAAGCCTTTCCCAGACTAGGCGAAATTTGTCTTTGTTATTGGCTTCCTCTTTTTCCATCATTTTCTCTAATTTATAAATGTGTTTCTCCATTGTATCCGGTATTTTCTCGATAGCTTCAAGTACTTGAGTCATTCTTATATTATTTATATCGTGGTGCTTTACGAGGTCACGTATTGACTCGGCTTGATAAGTTACAGTGCTTTCCTGAGAATCCATTTTTGACTTTATCGGCTTTATCTTTTCTTCAAGTTCGCCGTCGATCAACTCCACTAATTCAGCTTTATAGGCTATGCTTTTAATTTTCAGAACCCAAGCCGATATGGCAGGGACAACAATTAGAAGAACCGCTATAACGTCACCGGATGTAATTGTCATTTATCATCTCTGAAGTTAAAAGACTTAGCCCCGCCGGAGCGCACCGCCTCAAAATATTTAATCAACCTAACTCTTGCCATGTGACGACGTGACCAATTAATGCCGTATAAATACCAACGATTAGGCGTGTTCTCAATGATGAATAAAGCCGTCCCCAACATAGCAACATCAGCGTCAAAGCGGTCTTTCTTACTCCCGCCAATCTCATACTTTGCATCATGTTGATAAAATGCCAGATTGCAGCAAATCCCGTAGAGTGTTTCTGGGATTATGTAAGAAAGAACCTTTGAGTTTTCCGGCCCCGCATACCCTAGCTCGTCAATATATTCACCGATGGCCTTTGAGTATTTCGGATAATCCGGCAGGCTCTTAAACCATGCGATCAATTCTTTTCTTGTCATTACAAAGCCTTCAATATATCTTTATAGGTTTTATAAATGGCCTTAACCTTTTCCAGACCTAAACCGAGGATTATAGTTAAGTCTTCTTTTGACGTATCCTTAACGGTGTCATCTTCAAGAATCCAACCTTCAATCTCACCCGCTGCCATGCCGTAAATACTTAGCCGGAAATTTGCCTCGTCACTTGGTCGAGTCTGGTATACACTCCCATTAAGTTCGACTGTGCAAGCCATTAAAGCGTCGTTCCTGTCTTCCTTTGCCTTGGCTTTAATCTGGCTCTTGGAGACTAAAGAATCATATTCCGCTATTTCTTCGGCAGTTTTTAAACAAGCCTTTCCGTCATCTCCATATTTGAAGAAATGAGCACTTGTGCACTTATTATAATTGGCGTTAGTCATATTTATAACGCTGTCAAAATTTGTCGCCCCGTCCCTAGTTGGGTTTAAGCCGTTCATTTTTCTATCTTTCATTATACTAACCTCATTATATTAACTGTTGCAATTTACGCTTAATCCCGTTCCGGTGAATGGCGTTGTTCCTTGGTTCGTGGTAGTGATAGAACTTACACTATTATCCACTAACTCGCTACCTGTTGCGCCATTCCAATTAGATAACGTCGGGGAATAAACTAAATTAGTTTTTAACCCACTGCCGAGAAGATCAAAGCATTTTGGATTCCCATCATTATAAAGCTCTGTAACTTCAGTCTGAGATAATGCTCTATCCCAGATTTTAGGGAATGCAACGGAACCATCAAAATATAAAGGTGATCCCGTGTCACCTCTTCGCCCAACTCTAACATTGGCTGTACTGTTATTTATCCCCGCAGTGTAAGCAGGAGCGTCGTCAAGTACCCCGTTAGTGTACAATCTCGCATTCGATCCATCATAAGTAAGGACTAAATTATACCAAGTTGAAACGACAGGAACACCGCCCTCCGGTGCTACATCGAAAGCCGATCCATTAGTGGAGATAGCCCCGCGAAATTCAGTAGCGCCACCAGTATAGTAAATCATCCAAGATTGTTCATTTGAAGTGCTGTTACTCTTGGAAAAGAAAACTTGAGATGATCCAGAAACAGCGTCCATTTTAACCCAAATTGAGGCCGTAAAATCTCCGGTTATCTGTAATGCTGCCGGATTACCTGCCGCGAAATATTGAGTACTCCCATCGAGTAAAGCGGTATTTAATGAAAATAGACTTGGTGGAGGTGTCGATAATAGTCGAGATAATACTAGTTTCCCTGTTACATCAGATGAGACAACGGGCGAAACTGTCATACTAGTTATTTCAGTAGCTGTATTATTGTACCATTGAGCATATGTAATTATACTATTTTCCTGAAACGCCATGGAAGTTATTTGTGGCCGTTTCTCTCCTGACTTAGGGTATATATAAGAAGTGACGATATTTTGTTGGCTACTCCTTGGGATTCCTATTATGAGATTCGCTCTTGATGGGTCTGTCGCAGCCGTGACCGTTGACGATTGACCATATAAATATTGATCTGTGTAATTGCTGCCCGTATCTCCATTGTATGTTAGAACCAACGCAGCTCCGGCACTAGGCGAAGTTCCCAAAAACTCCAACTTATATAAATTGACTGAATCGCCGAGTAAGTTACTAAATGTCACTGCGGTCATGGGGTTCGTTATATCAACCGTTTCTATAACTTCAAAAGGCAAAGTATCGCCCGTTGTCGATGGCTCTATTTTTCGGTAAAGCTTGGCTGTCCCTGTTGCTGAAGCTAACGGGCGAAGCTCTAAGCTTGTCACCTCTGTAGCTGTGTTTGAGTACCAGACACGCCTCTCAATCTGCCTTGATAGGGTTACATTGTCTTCACCGACATTAGATATTAAACGCTTTACGCCTGTCTCTGCATTTATGAAAATATCGCCAAATCCGTACCCCGCAACACCTGTTAGGGTGGTGTTTCCTGCTGATAAAGCGCCTGCATTATTTAATAAATACTGTTGTTTGTAGTTTGCGCCCCCATCATTATTTATTTGTAATTCAACATCTTGGTCTAAGGTATGAGAAATCTTATATTTAATATCAGTATTACCTAATAATCCAGAAAAGCTTTTTTCTGTGGTCGATGCACTCCATTCTAAAGTTTGCATCAATTCCCAGTTACTCTGCTCGGAAGCTTTAGGCGTTCTATAGAGCATTATGTGAACATTCCCGACGGTAGTGACATCAGCTTTAAAAGTTATACTGGTCAACTCGTTGGCGGTGTTTTTCCAGTAACTAGACTGTTTAGTTATCCGAGCGCCTGCACTTGAGAATAAGCTATCTACGTACCTCTCATCGCCCATGCTGCCCTTTATGGAAAACTTGAGAAGTCCAGTAAAACTACTGAGTCCACTAAAAGCTTCATCAAATAAAATACTTGTGGCGGAATTATTAATCGGCGCGGTCTTGCCTGTTCCCGCTCCCCTCAATCCCCGATTCCGATAATTGGCCGTGGTATCTGAATTAAACGTCATTTGCCAATCGTTTAAACCTGCCCCTGATGATAAGGTTTGAATAATACACTCATAGTCGTAAGTATCACCCTCAAGGCTTGAAATAGTTAGCGGGGATGTATTAAAATCCCTTGACGTGTAAATCTCATCATGTACTTTTTCAGCTTTAATCATTTTAAGTCCTCGCGACTACTCTTACATGTGTGGCCGTATCGGCTGCCATTGTGATCGTTCCGTTTGGCCCTATAAACTTGTCGATACCACCGCCAATGGTCATAGTTCCGGTATTACTCACAAGAACCTTAACGATATAAGCCGACTCGTTAGCAATGGTCAAAAGGCTTCCGGCAGTAGTCCACAAACTTAAATCATAAGTGATCGTGAAATCTGCACTAGTTGCGGAACCTGCCACGACTGTGGTATTTTCATCGCCTGCTATTATAGAATAAGCTGTGGTTTTGTCTCCTGAATCTGTCGAGGTTGGGAAATTACCACCACCACCACCAAAATCAGACGCTAAAACCTTCTTTAAATTTCCAGAATCGGAAGTGTCAGAAATTAATACATGGTCGGCATCATCGACAGTAACTAAAGTTTTTCCGGTAATCGCAACACTGGCAAGAGTTAAAGCCGTCGCGCCTGTCGCGTCTCCCGTATGAGTAGCGTTTGTCACCTTGGCGTTATTGGTCGATATGTCACCTAAATCAACATCAGCGTCTGGCATTGTAATTGTGCGTTCTGTACTCGTGGTAATCCCTGAAGCGTCAAAGCCTATTAACTTAGTCGCGTCGGCTGCGTTCTTTATTAGTGGGTCTGCATCGGTGAAAGGTGATCCGGCTAGAGATGCCCAAACCGTTCCGTTAAATATAATTTGAACAACTTGATTTTTGTCATATACAAAATTCCCCTCAAGAGGTGTGAGGAATACCCAAGCGGTTCCGGTTCCGATGGCTAAATCGTTATCCTGTCCGGCCCATAATCCAGTCGCCGATGCCCCGACAATGTAAGCCGTGTTTAAAGTTGGCGTTGGCGGCGTGGTTAAATTTGAGCTCTCAACGCTTCCAAGGTCGTTTTTAACTGGAACTATAGTTTGCGCTGACGGATTCGCTTCGCCTGTTAAAGCGTAATCAGTGTCGAATATATTAACCTCGGCGACAACTTCTATTTTCTTTCCTGAGCCATCCGCAATGATCGCAAAAAACACGGCATTGCCCGGCGTTCTTAATGGGAAAGCGGCTATCTCTTCCGGTATGGCATCGGCAGGAACCGTGAAAGTAACTCGATCGGTTGTGCCGCTTCCGCTGTCAGATAGTACACCAGAAACCAAAACAACGGGCGTGAATTCTACGTTTTTATAAGCTGAAACGCTAAGTGTTGAAGTTGTGCCCGCAATATCAAAAGCGGTTGTGCCGTCAGATTTTACAAAAGTGTATTGTAAATCAAAAGACTGATCGGCGTGGATTCTAACGCCTAAGACTTTCGGGGCGTTGTAGGTGGTCGATGTCCCGCCAATGGTCATTGTTGCCGGATATAGTGGATTGTCCATTTTTAAACCTTTCTTTTATTATAGTTGTTATTACAAAAAAATCTATGGAGTGTAATAGTTAAAATTTGTGTCGTCGTCTTTGTTAGGCTTTGTTAAAATAGCATGTTTATTCACACCTAAAGCCACCCCGTCAACTAGTGTGAATATTTGGTTATTCTCTTCTCTTCTGTTATCATCTCCGGCAACTGTTGGCCTAGTCGGTACGGTGAAGTTTGTGAGGTCGGGGTCTTGAATACTGAAGTAATAATAACCGTCTGCGTCTGCGGTGAACTGCTTTAGCTCTGTTTCATCCGCATTAATGCCAGTTCCAAAATCACTGTAAAAGACATCTGCGGGGTCTTCACCTGAAGCAAGTTTAGTCATATAGAAGTAATGGTATACTAGTTGAGAAAACTTTTCAGGAGACAATGCACGAAAACCGTCTTTAATCTTAAACCTAACTCGGCCCTCTTGGCGTATATCTACAGTCTGCTCAACTAATCCGGTGCCTGAAGTAACGCGAGACTGCATATAGTCATAAGTGGAAACTTCAGCCGTTAAAAGGTTGCTAGGGTCGCCAAGAGTCGTCCAAGTCACACCGTCGTAATATTCATTAAATTTACTCACTGCGTAATCGTATATTTCTTGGTTTGTGCTGTACACTCCGGCGGTGCTGTCGGCTAAGTCTCCTGTTGTATAAATATCAACCGGAGTGCTTGCTATTAAAGGCTCGGTTAGTAGTGCCGTTGGGTTTGCTGCTAATGTCTCCGCGACATCATAACCATAAGTTACTTGAATCCTATACATTTGAATATATTGAATTTCTTCAAAAACATTAGTAATAAATTCATAATTACCTAAAGGAAAGGCGTAATATTGAGGATAATTTAAGACTTGATACCACTGCACCACCCAAGCCATTTTCAAGACTGCCGTATCTGCCCCGTCATCTGTATCGATCATGTGGAGTAAATTGCCGGAAGCATAGCCGAGTACATTAGTTAATAACTGAGTTAAGTTTAAATAGTCTGGTCTTACTGAATTTGTAACGGCTGTACCATCGGCAGCAAAAGACGTGTGATCAACTGGGCCATAATTAGCGACAAAGCCTTCATCTCCGAAAAACGGTAGAATTGCTTTTTCTATTTTTTCCGCATTGTTTGGACTTGAAGCACTCGCGTTTATTAGGTTCTTTAATTCGCTAAAGTCTGGAAAAGAATTGTCAGAATCAAAACCGCCTGAATGACTAGATTCAAAATAAGCTTGTCTCTCATCTGCTGCACCCTTCAGAGCTGACCAAAGAAAATCCACTAATACGGTTTTAGTATCATCTTCCCAGTTTAAAAGCGTCCATCCTGAAGGGTCTAACCATTTAGTGGCAGCCATCTAATCAACTCCCGTAAAATACAGAAGGCTGGATATAGTAAATATCCTCGATAATATCCGCAAAAATCTTTGTATCAACTGGCAGAGTTCCCGCCTCCGGTTGTAATGCCTTGACCGTTACGCCTGCTTCTATGACTGTGGCATCTGTCGGCGTTATAACATCGGCTGTATAGTTATTTGCATCTGTTACGGTCTTAATGACTAAATAGGGCCTTTGCGCCCCACCACTGCCACCGCTTCTAATCCGTCGCCTTGTTTTAGATTGTACTGAAGATTGGTTCCCCTCGACGGTATTAACTACATTAACAACCCTAACCGCCATACTATCTGATAATAATTTAGCCATTTTTTAGTCCACCGGATAAGAGGTTGGTAATCCGAACCCGTCAAAGTCAACAACATCATGAACGACAAACTCTTGATAAAAAGGAACCGTTGTAACTAGGCCGTTCGCGTCTAACAAGCTTGGCGTTGCGATTGGAACATCTTTTGCTCTATTGGTCGGAAATTCTGGGTCTGCTACTTTTATCTCGACTATTCCATTTGGTGCGGTCACATCAACGGAATTAAACCCTTGGCTCGCAGCCTCTAAAGTAAAGCCGATAAAATCACCCGCTTTATTTTTGAAGTATTTAAGCTTGAATGTAAAAGTGTTTCTAAAACTTAAATTCCCCTCAGTATCCCAGTAAGGTGTGGTCGAATAATCATCAAACATCGCGCAATATTTCGGAGCACTTAAACCCGCTAGTTTTATTTCTTGCGAATTTATTGAACCTACATCCTGAAGGCGTTCTATGTTAGATGAATACTCTTGTATTGTTATCGAAATAGTTGGGGCGCTTATAGTTTCCACTGGTAACGGGTCGTAAGGGTCGCCCGCAGTATTTGCGATAGGGTCGTCGGTTACTTTGTCCCGATCAACTACCCGCGTGTAAGTCCACTTACCAAGCTTCACTTCTGGCCTATAAGTCCCCGTGTTTGGGTCTTCATTATCAGCGCTTTCAAAGTTTGCCCGTGTTGAATATTCTAAGTCAAATATCCAAGAAACGCCCGTATCATCCTGATGGACATTCGCGCGAATTCCCCCGCTTAAGAATAGGAGTTTCCCGCTGCGGTGCTGCTGACCTTTCTTGAATCCTGAAAAAGAGATCGCATCTAAAGGATTAGAAACAACCGTATTAAATACGATAATCGCCGACTCGCTAATACTTGAGCCTGATCCGCTACTTTCACCGCCTAAGCCATCTTTCAAGAAAATAGTATTTAAAACTTGCGCCATTATATAGCCTCTAACTTTTCAAAATTGCGGTTTAAATCAATCAATTGTTTAATATTGTCTTTCTCAAATCGTTCTCTATTCTTACTGGTATTCTTCAAGCTTGCTTCCTCTTGAGAACCGGACAAAGCCAGACCTGAAAACTTTTCACTGACTGAAGCCTCTAAGGCCGCCGCGACTACCTTT
>Ga0255055_10003776_pt1 | contig 10134 bp, 8 predicted proteins | sample JV7_2_27_MG_FD_188633 | JGI IMG/M metagenome (GOLD analysis project Ga0255055, IMG submission 188633) | Seawater microbial communities from Jervis Inlet, British Columbia, Canada - JV7_2_27 | ecosystem: Environmental > Aquatic > Marine > Inlet | place: Canada: British Columbia | collected... | reverse complement strand
GAGATTCGCTTCGAGCAATTACCTGCAGACCATCCTCTGTTCATCATGTTTTCATCAGGGACGACCGGCAAGCCGAAGTGCATGGTTCAAGGAGCAGCCGGAATTCTGGTTAATCAGTTAAAGGAACTGGTAATCCACACCGATTTGAAGCGAGATGATGTTCATTTCTTTATCACAACTTGCAGCTGGATGATGTGGAACTGGATGCTAGCTTCTTTAGCTACAGGCAACACCATTGTTCTGTATGATGGCAATCCTGCCTATCCCGGGCCGGGGGCTATGTGGCAACTGATCCAGGATGAAAAAGTGACTATGTTTGGCTGCAGTGCCAGTTACATCAACTATCTGAGGAGCGAGAATTCTAAACCGGGTAAGGACTACGATTTGTCATCACTAAAGGAGATATGGCAGACCGGTTCGCCTCTCTCAGCGGAAGGGTTTGAGTGGGTGTATCAGCAAGTCAAGAAGGACTTGCATTTCAATTCCAGTTCTGGTGGCACAGACATCAATGGCTGCTTTTTCACAGGAAGTCCGATTCAGCCTGTATATGCAGGTGAGTTGCAGGGGCCGGGTTTGGGCATGAAGGTGAAAGCGTATGATGAAAAAGGTCGTCCGATATTTGACCGGGAGGGCGAACTTGTCTGCGAAGCGGCTGCCCCGCCTATGCCGCTTTATTTCTGGAACGATCCCGATGGTAAGAGATACCGGGATGCTTACTTCGGTGTTTACCATGGTGTGTGGCGTCATGGGGACTACATCGTGTTTCACGGCGATACGGGAGGGGCTACTTTCTACGGTCGCTCGGATGCGGTACTGAAACCGTCCGGTGTTCGCATAGGTACTGCCGAAATATATAACGTGATGGAAGGGCTGCCGGAGGTCGCAGATAGTTTGGCAATAGGCCAGAACTGGGCAGGGGACCAGCGTGTCCTCCTTTTTGTCAAATTGGCTGAAGGATATCAGCTGACGGAAGATCTACAAAGCGCGATCAGGAAGAACCTCCGTGAAAAGGCTTCTCCGAGGCATGTCCCGGCCAGAATCTTTGCAGTACCGGATATACCTTACACCACGAATATGAAGAAAGTCGAGAGCGCAGTCACGAACATAATCCACGGCAGGCCTGTCACGAACAAAGGCGCCCTGTCCAATCCCGAAAGCCTGGATTACTATGAGCGGCTTACGAGAGAAGGAGCACTTAAATCTTGATCTACTCCTATATAGCAGGAGAAAGGAACCAAAAATTAAGAGCAACCGGACAGAGTAAAGATACTGCTGAGACATACTTTGAAAATAGTTAAGTCGTTTAGTGTCGCCGTTTGGGCGTAATACGTAGATAGTGCGCTTGAGGGAGATGAGTCATGGATTTTGATCTAAGCGAAGAACAGAATCTAACACGTCAGGCCATTCGGGCTTTCGCTGAGAAGCAAATTGCCCCGGTCGCTCGAGAGCTGGACGGAAAGGAAGAGTTTTCTGTCGAGCTAACTCGTAAAATGGCAGACCTGGGACTGCTAGGCTGCTTTGTCCCCGAGAAATATGGCGGATCCAATATGGGCTACGTCTCGTACGCAATTGCAGTTGAGGAGTTAGCCAGAGTGGATGCCTCGCAAGCCGCTACTATTGCTGCTGGAAACTCTCTGGGAATCAGCCCCATTTATTATTTCGGCAACGAAAAGCAAAAGCAGGAATGGCTTCCCAGGCTCTGTTTGGGAGAGTGTCTGGCTGCGTTTGGTCTGACGGAGCCTGACGCTGGCTCCGATGCTGGAAGCTCTAAAACCACTGCAACCCTTAAAGGGGATCACTGGACCATCAATGGACATAAGATCTTCATTACGAATTCGGCTTGCTCATTGACCGGCGTTCTCATTGTTCAGGCCGTCACCGGTAAGCATGAGGACGGCAAGCCGGAGCTCAGTTGTCTTATCGTTCCCAGCGGCACACCTGGTTTGACGTCTGAGGAGATGAAGGACAAGATGATGTGGCGAGCATCCAGCACGGGTGAACTTTTTTTCGATGATTGCGTTGTGCCTGAAACAAATCTTTTGGGAAGACGAGGGGATGGCTTCCATCAGATGCTGGCAACGCTGGATGGAGGACGCCTCAGCATCGCCGCCATGGGCTTAGGCGGATCTCAGGCGGCTTTTGAGTTGGCCTTACAATACGCTAATTCACGCACGCAATTTGGACATCCCATCGGTTCTTTTCAAGTTAATGCTTTTAAACTGGCCGATATGGCTTTGGAAATCGAATTAGCCAGGAATCTTCTCTACAAGGTCTGCTGGCTACGAGAAAACGAACGTCCGATTACCAAAGAAGCTGCCATGGCAAAATTATTCTGTTCCGAGGTTATGCGCCGCTGTGTCCATCACGCAGTACAACTTTATGGAGGGTATGGGCTGATGAAGGATTACGAAGTCGAGAGATTGTACCGGGACCAGAGGATTCTGGAGATCGGCGAAGGAACGTCGGAAATACTACGCATCGTGATTGCCCGCAACATTGGCGTATCGGGACGGGCAATCTAGAAAGAAGGGCACCATGAGAAAAGAGAGGGCAAAGCGCAAGGCATCTCCCAGACCGAGTCCGAGCAAGGAAAAGACGGCTAAGCATCATGATCTTCTCACCGACCTGACCGGTATGGAACATACTGATGAAGCGAAAGAATCTCCGGGTGATCGGATTCGCAGGGTTCGACAAGAGCGAGGACTGACTATTAAGGACCTCAGTAGCCGGACGGGGATCGATACGGCTGCTTTGGAAAGCATTGAATCAGGCGAGACGATCCCTGCATTAGGGCAGTTGGTTAGACTGGGCAGAGCACTTGATATGAAGATGGGCTACTTCGTCTCCCCGGGGATTGACCAACTCATGACTGTAGTGCGCAAGGATGCACGACGGCCAATATCTCGCTATGGAGAGACGAAGAGTATGGAGCACGGCTACTTTTATGAGTGCCTGGCCCCGGGAAAAGCTGACCGATTGATGGAGCCCTTCATCGTGACACTGGTGCCAACGGCCACGGAGGAGTTTTCCACTCATGCCGGACAAGAATTTCTTTATGTCTTGGAGGGCGAATTGAAACTGCAGGTTGGGGACCATGTCGAGTTTCTCAAGGCTGGAGATGCCGCCTACTACGACTCGAATCAACCGCACCTCGTTAGATGTGCTGGCGCCACTGTGACGAGAGTATTGGCCGTTCTCTATACGGGATCGAAATAGACCACGAGAAGAGCCGAGCCTGCTCGGGATTCAACCCTACCACACAATTTACCAGCCTCTGACTTATCGGTCGAGAATTCGGAAAAAGTGAAAGACACTTGACAGTTTGTGGAGGGGTGATACAGTATAAGTTGAGATTCTGGTGCAACTAAATTATTACTGATGCATTGTATTGGTGAGGTATATTTAGTCTCTTCTGGGGGCTAATATGGATTTAAGCGAAGAAAAGGAACTCGTCAGACAGGCGCAAAAAGCCCCTGATGCTTTTGCTAAGCTTTACGACCAGTATTATCCCAGAATCTTTGGCTATATCCTGAGGCGGACCGCCAATCTTGAAGCTGCCCAGGACCTCACTTCGGAGACATTTTTTAATGCATTGAACAAGCTCTGGCAATTTCGCTGGCGCAATATCTCCTTTTCCTCATGGCTATATAAAATCGCCTCCAACGAGATTAATCAATATTTTAGAAAAGCCGAATATAAGAAATCCATATCACTGGAAGAGTTACAGGAACAGGGTTTTGAACCCATGTCACCCAATGACCCCGAAAACGAACTAATAGCAGCGCAGGAAAAATTAAGACAACATCGAGAGTTTCGGGAAGTTCAGGACAAAATCGTGTGGTTACCCACCAAATACCAGGAGGTCATTGCTCTCAGATTTTTTGAGCAAAAGCAGATTAAAGAAATCTCCCAAATCCTGGGTAAAAAAGAGGGAACCGTAAAATCCCTGCTCCACCGGGCAGTGGAGAAATTGAGAGAAGCAGGCTGAACCACCTCGCGTAAGTCACAACGTCTTCCCGGTAGCGTAATGCAACCTTTTTAGATGCTGTGCATTTATATTGGTGTAAGGAGGAAAATGAAATGTTTGAAAAGCAAATCAAAACACAACAGGTGCTGGGGTGCAAAGACATGAGCATTTCCGGCCGAGCGAATGAGGCAGATGGACTACGCTCTTCGTCAGGGATCTTGTCTTGGCGCTTCGCCCAGGGCGCGCTGCCCGAAGTGAAGTATGCACTTACAGTCAACGGGTACATGATTCTTCCATAGCAATAATAGAGGGAGGAAAAGACTATGAAACACGAAGACTTAATCAAGAAACTGGAAAATCTTAAAACTCCCGATATCGAGCTCACCGGGCATAAGCGGGCATTGAGAATGAATTTGCTCAACTCCGGGCGTTTTAAGAAGAGAACTATCATGGATTGGACAAGAATATTAGCTCCTGTCGCTACTGCTGTGATTCTAATAGCGGTTGTGGGACTTTTTATGGATACGCCCGGGCGTCCGTATCTGGGAGGGAGTCAGATCAGCAAGTTTTCGTCTTATTCGGAATTGGAAGATTTCGTGAAGACGAATACACAAAATATGATAAAAAGGGACAGCGGTTTCTGGCAATTATCTGCATTTGGAGAGGGAGAAGGAGAACCAGCCCTTGCCCCCGTTGCCTCTGAAGACTCTGGCACTGACTACTCCGCTACCAATATCCAGGTTGCAGGGGTGGATGAAGCAGATATAGTCAAGACCGACGGAGAGTATATCTACCTAGTTTCAGGGAACAGAACTATTATCGTGAAAGCATATCCCCCTGAACAAGCTCAAGTCCTGTCTGAAATCGAGCTGGAGGGTAGAGTGATAGGAATATTCATCAATGGAGACAGGCTGGTCGTGTTTGGGGAGGAAACACCTTATTATCTTCATGATGATATGCCCGTTGTAAGGGAATATGAAGTCATGCCTTATATATCACCTAGAGTACTTATCGAAGTATATGATATCTCGGACAGGGAAAACCCTCGATTGCAGAGGGAGCTTTCCGCCGATGGTCAATACGTGAGTTCACGGATGATAGGCGATTACGCATACATGGTGATAAACGAATCTGTGTATGAGGACGACGAAGGAGTGAACCTCCCCAGGGTTTATTCTGACGGCGCTGAGAAGGAAATACCGGCCACAGACATCTATTATTCTGATGTCGCTGACTATTATTACATGTACAGCACTATCATAGCAGTAAACATACAGGATGATAACCAGGAGCCAACATATGAGACAATCCTGTTGGGGGCCAGCAGCAACCTGTACGTTTCCACGGATAATATTTACCTCACTTTCCCGGTATGGGGTAGGGATATAGGGGATGTTGGAGGAACTTCTATCCACCGCATCCATATAGAGGGTAGCGCGATGAATTACACAACCAGCGGTGAAGTCCCTGGCATGGTGCTGAATCAGTTCTCCATGGATGAGTATGATGGCTACTTCAGAGTAGCAACCACAACCCGCGACGAAACATCACGGAATAACGTGTACGTTCTGAATATGTCCCTCAACATTACCGGCTCGGTGACAGGCCTCGCTGCCGGAGAAACCATATATTCCGCCAGATTTATGGGTGAAAAGGGCTATCTGGTGACCTTCAAGCAGGTTGACCCATTATTTGTGATAGACCTCAGTGACCCCTATAACCCTGAGGAGCTCGGTAACTTAAAGGTAACTGGCTATTCCGATTACCTGCACCCCTACGACGAAAACCATATCATAGGAATAGGTAAGGAGACAACGGATGCGGGGGAATTTGCCTGGTATCAGGGAGTTAAGATATCACTCTTCGACGTCACGGATGTCAGCAACCCGCGGGAGATATCAAAGCTGGAAATAGGGGACAGGGGAACCGATTCACCGGTCCTGTGGGACCACAAAGCTTTCCTGTTTGATAAGTCCAGGAACTTGATGGTGATGCCCATTTTGGAGGCAGAAGTAGATCAGTCGGAGTATCCTGAGGGAGTTCCTTCGTGGGCTTACGGTGAACCTGTCTACCAGGGCGCGTATGTATTTGATATATCCGTAGATAACGGGCTTCAACTCAGAGGTAGAATCACTCACGTCGAAAACATCACCGACCCTGAGCAAGGATATTACTACTATTATTCTCCTTTTGCAGTAGAGCGGTCTCTCTACATAGACGATGTTCTCTACACTATCTCGGAAGCCAAGATAATGATGAACAACCTGGAGAATCTGGATTACATTAGCGAGGTCGCGCTCCCCTACTCGACGTGGACGCCAGATGACTATCCTCCCATGGAGCCAGGGGTCTTGGAACCGTCTCCAGGTGCTGAATCTGTAGATTAGATGCTTCCGGAATAGCCAAATGTGAACGGAAGAGCAAGATTGAACAACTTAAATGCTTGTAGGAGGTGAATGAAATGAGTAAGGGCTTAATAGTCGCATTAGTGTTGGTGCTGGTGCTGCCGGTGATTGCTTCTATTCAGATGGCTCAGCCGGTAGCGGGCGAGGTGCTCGAATCGGATGAAGAGCGGATAACTTCACCGGATGTCAGCACGAGTGAACAAGCATCGCTGGTTGAAGGAAACAGCGCCTTCGCCTTCGATCTTTATCAGGCGCTGAAAGAAGAGGGGGGCAATCTTTTCTACTCTCCCTACAGCATCTCACTGGCGCTGGCCATGACATACGCCGGAGCGCGTGGCGAAACCGCTCAGCAGATGGCCGATACCCTGCAATTCCTTCTTGAACAGGATAGGCTGCACCCGGCATTTAACTGGCTCGACGCTGAACTCGCCAAAAGGGGTGAAGGCGCTGCCGGCAAGGACGGGGAAGGGTTCAGACTGAATATTGTTAACGCTATCTGGGGACAAAAGGACTATGAGTTCCTGACTGAATTTCTCGATGTCCTGGCCGAGAACTATGGTGCTGGACTGAGAATACTGGATTTCATAACCGAAACGGAAAAGTCCCGCCTCACCATCAACAAGTGGGTCTATGACCAGACCGAAAAACGCATTGAAGACCTTATCCCGCAAGGCGCGATTGGTCAACTAACCCGCCTTGTGCTAACCAACGCTATTTACTTCAATGCTGCCTGGGCGTACCCATTCGATGAACACATGACAGCAGACGGCCTGTTCTATCTGCTTGACGGCGGGCAGGTTAGCACGCCGATGATGAAGCAGACGGAGTCATTTGGCTATACCGAGGGGGAAGGATATCAGGCAGTCGAGCTGCCATATGATGGTGGTGAACTCTCTATGGTTATCCTCCTGCCTGAAGCTGGTGATTTCAAGGCTTTTGAAACAGGACTTCAATCTCAACAGATCAGTGACATCATAAGCAGTCTGCGAGCTACCGAGGTTGCCCTGACAATGCCCCAATTCGAATTTGACTCAGAATTCAGCCTGAAGGATACCCTGGCTGAAATGGGTATGCCGGTTGCCTTTTCTGGTGCCGCGGATTTCTCCGGAATGACTGGTGAATCTGAGCTGTTTATATCAGACGTTGTGCACAAAGCATTCGTTGCCGTGGACGAAGCCGGCACCGAGGCCGCTGCTGCCACTGCAGTGATTATGGAATTAACAGCAGTGCCCGAACTTCCTGTGGAGGTCACCATAGACCGCCCCTTCATCTTCCTGATTCGCGACATTGAGACAGGCGCCATTCTCTTTCTCGGGCGCGTCATGAATCCCAGTGCTTAAGCAAATGCCGTCTGTATTGTGAGATTGTTGGGTGTGATTTACGAAATTCAAGGGCTGGATATCCTGGCACCGGGAGAATCCAGCCCTTCTGATTTCACGGATAGCCGTTAAGCATCAGCCGAGCTTCGCAGCTCTCCTAACTAATTGCCTCTGAACAAGCTGGTAAAACCTAAGACAGTTTTAGTCCTGTACGAAAGTAAGGTTACCAATGGGTGATTGACGGGAATGTGGCCGGATCTTAGACTATATTCAGTTAGTTTTAGGGGGTGTTGATATGCCTGTAAAAATAAATGGACGAGTTTATTATAGAACTGCTGAAATTTGCCAGATGGTTGGTATAGGTAAGAGCACTCTGTTCCGCTGGATCAGGCAGAACGTCGTAAAGGATGCCGAATGTAGAGACAGGAAGGGGTGGAGGCTGTTTGCGGAGGATGAACTGCTTAGTCTTAAGTCGGAGACTAACAAAATTCAGAAGAGCCGTGTGGTTAAAGTATGATAAATACCATCGACTTTGAGAAGCAAATTTAAGGAGGTGTATCATGGTGACTGCGATTAGTAAGAATCAAAAATCCAGAAAGGTGGTAAGCCAAGACATGGAGCAAATGGTCGAGATTCCTTCCGAGGCCCCCGAGGAGGTCAGTGGTCCTCTTGCTGAGCTAATGAGCCAGGCCCAGTCCGCCTACACGTCCTATCTGCAAGCTCAGAGAAAGGTAGCGGAGGCATATCAGGAACGCCAACGCCAGGGAGAGGTGTCCTACAAAGAAATTGAAGGAAACGCCGCTAAAATTTGTACAGAAGCCCTGGAAAAAGCCGAGCGCGCCCTGGAAAAGGCTGAACAGGCAACTGAGGAGGCTTATCAGAAGGCGAGAATGGGAGCTAAGCAGGTTTACCAGGACAATGTGAATGAAGCATTGAGGGTACGCGATGAGACCATCCAGCAAGCCTGGGAAGAAACCAAAAGAAATTCAGAAAAAATCTGGAAAGTCTTTCAGGGTAAAATCGAGGAATAGAAATATAACGAAATATCATAAAGTGAAACGGGACCGATGTGGTAGAGGGGTACTATTGCCGTTTTGAGTCCTGTCAGAAAGGTGGATGATATTATGAGTGATAACGCTAAAAAAGATGATGTCGTTGTTCTGGGGGGTCGTGAGTTCAAGCGGGTAAAGAACGGGCTGGATGAGGCTCAGGTAGCCCCTTTCATTGACGAGCTTACCGAGGAGCGAGATAAACTGGCCCAGTCCCAGGACCATATCGCGTCTCTTAACAGACTTGCAGAAATGACCGTTGTCGAATCTGACAAGCTGGCCACACAGATCAAGACAGAAGCCGAAGAACAAGCTAAAGCTGAAGGTACTGCCATTATGGATAAAGCCAAGGAGCAAGCTCGACAGATGGCTGAACAGAAGATAGCTGAAGCTGTGGAGATTGCTAGTGAAAAGGCTAATGCAATCCAGGTCAAAGCCGACGAGGAAGCAGCACTGATGCTGGAGAATGAGAGAAATAAAATCCGGAGTGAGCTACACAACCTTGTAAATCAACAATTCGGCTATATGCTGGAAGAACTGGAGAGCCTTAAGAAGCAGGCAGCAGCGGTACAGGCCGATTTTGGCAATAAGTTGGCGGGACCCCAGGAGGAGAACAGCGCCGCAGCCATGGAAATCGCGAACGAAAGCGATGCCATAGCCGCGAAAATCACGGAAGAGAGCGACGCCGTAGCTGCAAAAATCGCAGAAGAGAGCGCCGCCGCAGCCGCGGAAATCGCAGAGGAGAGTGAGAAGTTAGTCGTGGAAGAGAAAGCCACTGCGGCCGAGGAATTTGCGGAGGAAAGAGACACCACAATCGCTGAACAGAAAGATGTTACAGCCGCAGACATCGTAGAGGAAAGTGAAAAGTTAGTCGCGGAACAAAAAGAAGCCGAAGCGGTAGAAATTGCAGATGAGCAGGACACCACGGTTGTGCAACAGAAAGACGCTGCAGCGGCAGAGATTACGGAGGAAAGAGAGACCACAGCTGTGCAACAGGAAGACACCGCAGCCGCAGAAATGGCAGAAGAGAAAAGCACCACAGTTGCTGAACAGAGTAAGACACCCGTTGAACACCATGAGCCAAGCCGGGCTGCGGACTACTTTGAAAAGAGCATCGACCTCTCGAGATTATTTGAGGGTGGAGATAAGCCAGATTTGGGCAATCCACAATGGGAAGTCGAAATCCTACCTCCGTTTAATATAGGCAAAATAATGGAAGTCGTATCCTTCCTTGACCGATTACCGGAAGTTGAAAATACTGAGATGATTGTGCCTCAGATTGATATGCCTTCAATTCTGGTCTTTCTGCGTGGGCCCCTAAACCTTGTTGATGTACTGCAAACAGTACCTGTGGTGGCTCACGTTGAAGAAGTCACGACTGACAAAGCTTCTAC
>Ga0255055_10003775_pt1 | contig 10136 bp, 8 predicted proteins | sample JV7_2_27_MG_FD_188633 | JGI IMG/M metagenome (GOLD analysis project Ga0255055, IMG submission 188633) | Seawater microbial communities from Jervis Inlet, British Columbia, Canada - JV7_2_27 | ecosystem: Environmental > Aquatic > Marine > Inlet | place: Canada: British Columbia | collected... | reverse complement strand
GAGCCAAGGGCTCCTCCCCTATCGGCCTGTTTCCCATCGTAACGGATATCAATTTCTTCTGTCTCAGGAAATCCTTCCCAGGAGTCAAAAAGCCAGACATGTCGGTTAATATCTTTCTTGGCTGTCCCAGCAATAATAGCTGCACTACCTCCGTTACGGACACCACATTCGACAAAGCTACCGCTTGTTTCAGTTCTCTTGAAGTAATAAGCCCGTTCGTAAAGTGCCGACAGTGTTGAATAATCCATTAATGCGTAAGGCCTGACGTTTTGCATTAACTTGGCCTTTTTTATGGATTTACCGAATTTCAACCAGTTGTACAATCTGACAATGAGATGGTTTCTTTTTAAAATACTTTTGATAACCTCATACTTCATAACAGCTTGTAGTCCTCAGAGTATATATCTAATTTCTTTATTTTATATTTTAATCTCTTAAGGCATTAATAAGAATGTATCCGTTACATATGGAAACATTAGAGAATTATAATTGGGTAGAGTAAAGGTAATATAATCGTATGAATTGTATAGATATTCCAATGCTAACCTACCCTAACCTAAATTGCTCTCAAACGCATTGCCTCCAGTATAAATTAAAGCTAATTGTTTAACAACGTTTTAACCTCCTAGGGTAAACCACACATTACACAGTTGAAATCAATATAATTATGCGACTCTTAGCCTCAAAAGCGGGGCTTTTCCTTAGTTATAATTGGTTTATAGTTGGTATTTTGACCTAGTAACACGGGGTCTTTGGAGAGGATATTATTGGTTTTGTTGGAATTATTTGCCAAAATAGCTTGTTCATGCTTTGTGTAAGGTGTAAAATCTGGTAAGTTAAACGGGTAATTTCAAGAGAAACCAAACAATGGATAATAATATAAGAAATCAATTCAGACTAGGCTTAATGCCAGAATATCACGATGGTTCTTATGGAGATCTTATCAGACCAAAAGAAATTGCCCGAAGCAGCTTCTTTCTAGATTTTTATTTATACCTATTTGAGGAAAATATCGCAGGTCGTAAGTGGCTGTCTTCGAACATTAAATTGAGCAATGATGGCAGACACGTTATAGAGACTGAATCTGGGAACAAACCTAGTCTTCAATTAAGGAAGAAAATAAAATTACCAGAGGAAATCGTTGAGGATTTTAAAGAGGCATTCGGCTGTTATTTACATGGCTTTTATAAAGCTTCAGTTATCATGTGCAGAAGGTTACTAGAGGAGATATTGACTAGTAGAGGTGCTAATCCGGAATATTTGGTATCCGATATGATAAAACAATTGGTCGTACAGGGAGTTATTGACAGTCGTTTAAAAAGAATTGCTGATGATATAAAGGAATTGGGCAACCGAGGAGCTCATGTTAACAGGAAGATAATCGACGATGGAGATGCGTTTAATGCTCTAACTTTTAGTGATTTCTTAATTACATGGCTTTATGGTCAAGTATATGAAAGACCCCTGGACGAACCATAAATCCAGTACCACACACAAAATATAACTCCTCTTTCAACTGATAGGGATTATCCTAGATATTTAAACACTGAAGGTCAAAGACTATAATATACCCAAGCACGATAGAACGTCAGAATGTTGAGCGTAGAAAAAAGGAACGTATTTTGCTACTAATTTGCTACTAAAAAACTAAGACTATGAAAAAATTTAGCCTCAGAACGTACTTACTAGAAATGATGCGTTTGTACTGTTTTGAGGCTATATTTATGCCTTTCAATGACTACCAACAAATCCCGTATGCGCTACCAATGGTAAGAATAGATATCATACTATCCGATATCCATACGGCAATCCAAAGCGGGATTATTTCATACTTGATGAATTACCTGGAAAGAACTAATACCGCCGGGTAGCAACGATACCCGATTTATTCGAACACGCCCAAGAATATAAAGGACATGAATTGAGTTATATGTTTGAGGATAGGATTAGAAGTGCCATCGCAGCAGCGTTAAATGAATCTAAAACTAGTAGTTAGTAACAACTGACGAAATAGGTTCGTTTTTTAGATTTCACAATATGACGAAATGTGCAGATATAAAGAAAACAGCACTTGCGGATGGGAAGATTACGCAGAGTCGAACTCCACCTGAAACAACGATTAAGGTCTATGCTTCGCTTAACGTTCGGACACCAACGTTTTGAATCCATCTAGAATAGCATCTTTTAGAGTTCCGGGGGTAAAGACCATTTGCACCCCAAGCTTGTTGAGCTCGGGAACATCATCGGGCGGAATAACCCCACCAATAACTATGGGAATCTGGTCAAGCCCGCTCCTATCGGCAAGGCTGACTAGTTTCTTAGTGAAGAACATGTGTGCGCCTTCCAGGAAGCTACAGCCGATGATGTCCACATCCTCTTCCTGCGCGGCTTTGACGATACCCTCCGGAGTATTGTAAAGGCCCATATATATTACCTCATAGCCGGCGTCAAGGAGCCACTTACTGACAATTTTTATGCCGTTACTATGGCCGTCAAGGCCAAACTTTGCCATCATAACGCGCGTTTTTACTGTATTATTCATTTAACGAACTCGACTTCACCTAATTTCAAAATTATCAGCTTTTCTCAGGGTGTCGCTGATTTCACCTAGTGTAGCCCCCGCTTCTACCGCGTTCAGAATGGGGGTAAAGAGGTTAACCTTTGCTTCGGCTTCTTGCAGCAGGTAACCGATAGCTTTTTGAACTTTTTCCTGGTCCCTGTTTAGCTTGTATTTCTTAACGTGATCACGCCTCTTATCCTGCATATCGCTTGAGTGGCGAAAGATATTGATATTTATCGCTTCTCCCTCTTCCTTAAAGGCGTTCACGCCCACTACCACCTGTTCTCCGGTTTCAAGCCGGCGACTATATTCATATCTTGCCAGGTTGACCTGTTCCTCAATCCATCCCTTCTTAAAGCACTCGATGAAACCGCCTTTGTTTTCAATGACCTTTATCAGGGCGACAATTTCTTTTTCCATCTTATCGGTCAGCCATTCGATAACATAGGAGCCGCCGAGCGGGTCGACGGTTTTGGCCACGCCGGTCTCGTACCCAATGATCTGCTGTATCCTGATGGAAAGTTTGTGAGATTCTTCAGTAGGCAGCGCGTAGCCTTCGTCGTACGATGTGGTATGAATGGACTGGCTTCCGGCCAGAACAGCAGCCAGCGTCTGGATGGTGGCTCTTACAATGTTATTCAGTGGCTGCTGGGCAGTTAATTGTAATCCCGAAGTCTGTATGGCCGTCTTGAAGCACTGACTCTTTGGGTCTTTAGAGCCGAATCTCTCTTTCAGCATCTTTGCCCAGACCCTTCTCATGGCACGTAGTTTGGCGATTTCTTCCAGGAAATCGATGTGAGCATCACTGAAGAAGGCAATCCTCCGAGCAAAATCGTCTATTTTCAAGCCCCTGTCTAGGAGCAATTGAATATACTGGCTGACCAGAGCCATGGCGAAACCGCCTTCCTGTATGGCGTTCACACCGGTCTCACGAATGTTATAGGCGTTGATGTTCAGTATGTTCCACTTAGGCATGTGCCTAACGCAGTATTCCATGACATCCACGCCTAGTCGGACACTCGCATCTATGGGGAAAAAACGTTCCACGGCCTCCTTGGTGGGGCCGACAAGCTGGTTAAAGCTGTCATTCATGATGGTACCGATAAGTTCAGCCGCCGGGATGCCTTTTTTCTTTGCTACGAGCAGGTACATGGCCATTACTATAGCTGAGGCGGGAGGGGGAAGAATGATGGTGGTGCTTATTTTATCTAATGGGAGGTCTTGAAAAAGCTGCTCAGCGTCCTCAAGAGTTGATAGCGAGGTCCCCACTAGTCCCACATCGCCTTCCGCGAGCGGATGGTCGGCATCAAGGCCCAACTCCCCCGGTACATCGAGGTTAAGGTTTAAGCCCGTCTGGCCCTCTTTAAGCAGGAATTTCATCCGTTTGTTGCTGTCTTCCGGGGTACCGAAGCCACTCTGCTGCCTCCTTGTCCAGAAGCGCTTACGGTACATATCATGGTGAATTCCCCTTGTGAAAGGATAATTTCCTGGTGGTGTGGGTATCTCAGGAACATCCGAGGCGTCATAAGTTTCTTTAAGCTCGATACCGGACATAGTCTTGTAGTTCGGGGGCTTTTCACCTTCCAGATAGGCATTGTACATATCTGATTTGTCGGTCATCTTCCCTCCTTGAGTAACATCCTTATTACACAATATATTATGACAATAATTAGGACGCTTGCACAATCTGAGGTTTTTTTCTTACTTCTGGCTGTAGGTACTTTAAACTATTAAGCCTAGAATCGTATGAATCACTATCCTAACGATACTTCTTTTGACGTGTGGAACACAAAAAAAAGGCCGTAGTGTGGATGACCGCTGATCCTACCTGCCGTTTAAAGGTTGATGAGGAGATAGCAAATAGAAGAGGCTATCCACAAACTGGAAGATTGGCTCGGTGAGGATACCGGTTATCGCAGATACAGTAAGTAGCCCGGTTTCCAATACAGGCATTCCTGCTAATTCTTAACTCCTGATAGCTAAAGGCAAACGAATAAATTCATACTCATAGATAAGGTATATTATCTTACCCATTGCGGGTTATACTCTAGACTGATTCAGTGGGATAATCCAGCTCTCTCCAGCGTAAAAAGCCTCCGTTCAAAGCCCTGATATTATTAGTATCATAGCCCAGATTCATCATCTCCATCGCCATTAGAGCACTCTCAGAATCGTCTATACAATCGCAGTAGAAGACCAGTAGTGTATCCAAAGGAAGTGCGGAAAGCATCATCTCTCTTTCCATCTGATATCCCGAGGGGTTGAAATAAATATTAACAGCCCCTTTGATATGTTCGGCATTGTATCCGCTACTTTTTCGAGTATCTATAATTACTACACTCTCTCCATTATCTATCAACTGCCTTAATTCTTCACATTTAATGCGGGGTACCTCGTTAATCTCCATTTTCCTCTGCATTCAACCTTTTAGAGGTCTCAATAATATTGTGGGATTTTACCGGTATGAATGGATATCCCCTTTTATCGCCAGGCGTCTATCAATACGCCTTTACCAATCCTGAAATCGGTAATGAACCAGATAGTGTTCGTTTGACCTCCTACCACTACCGCGTTGATAGCCTTAGGATTGGTGAAAGGTTCTATCAACGAGTCCGGTGGTAGCTTTTTCCAGGTAGCGTATGGCTCAAGACCCTGTATGCCGAGATTAGAATAGAAGCTGGTTGTAAGTCCGTTGCCCCAGAACGTTTGGACGGGTACTTTGGTATTTTTTGATAACCACTGGCTAAGCATTTCCTTGCTGGTAAAGCCTTCATGGTCATGGAGCATCCCGGCTACCAGTGGATCCGCACAGAGAAGCGCCGCTGAACCCACCGCAGAAAGAGACTTCATATAATCACTTATCAACATTTGGGGAGGGTATTCGGTTTCTACCTCACCTACGCAGGATATGTAAGTCCACCCGAGGGCGACCGTAATAACACTGTCTTCTTTTGTGTATCCAAATTGTACGCTCAGAGGATTCCATCCCTCCGGCAGACCTTCCTCATTTTCGGCAAAGCAGCAGTTATTATATTGCAGGTTGTTACCCAGAGAACTGAAATTAGTCAATCCGGCATGTAGATTTCCCGCCGTCTTGGAGAGTAAGGTAAAAGCCCTTCCAATAACGGCATTAGGTTCATTATACGGACTCATAGCGCCAGTTCCTGAGTTCATGCCTATCTCTTTACGTATCGGTCCGTTGACAATTAACATATTCGCCATCGAGGTTGTTGAGTTACCGAAGGGTGCCATTGTAGCCAGCGCTAGAATGACCGGGAGATACTGTGGTCTAGCTCCCGCCATCACGGCGCAAACTGCAGCTTTTTCCACCGTCAGTTGCCGCCCGCCCCCCGGCCAGGTCATGGTTTTAACCACCTCTTCGGGTTTGTGGCTGGTCCCTTTTAGCATTGCTGCTACTCTTACTTCCGTAGGAAGCACTACCGGCAGGTAATCAGTCCAGTCTTTTGCTTTAAAAAGTTCTTGCAGGTTTTCTTCGGTATCAGGTGCTAATAACCTAGGCTCCGAAGACTCCTCCGGTAACCCGGTTATTTGCTCATCAGACGTGGTTGGTTTAGTGAGAGCGTCGATTATCTCCTGCATGATTGGTTTGCCGGTAACCGGGTCGTTACCCTTCAGGTATACTTCATGTACTGCCCGCGAAACCCCGGCAACGGGCAGAGGAAATACGGTATATCTAAGCGCTATCCCACTGTTATAACGCCTATCCCATCCCTCGAGATATTCAATCACATTTTCACCGGTACAGGGCGCGGTAGGTATACCTATTTGCTCGAGTATCTTGGCATGACGGCTCAAGGCCGCTCCACAGCCATCTCAACAGCTGAGACCGATTATGCAGGCGTCTCCATCTGCCTTTATTTTTTCCCATAATTCCGGGTCATCCTCCGTGTAGGATCCCTTTTTCTTGACGAGAACCGTTTTCACAGACGGAATGGTCCTGGCAAACCATTCCTGCATTACCTCGAAAACATCATATCCTGCTTTAGGTCCTCCCCACCCTATATCAACCAGATATATCGTTTTACCTTCCAGGTTGGTAAAAGTACGAGGCGCCAGTGGGACTCTCTCTGCCATGGTACTACTGCACGCGGGATTTAGCACCGTAATTTTATCGTCCTTCTGCTGGGATTTGATTTCTGACATTTAAGCCCTCCGATACATTTTATTCACCATAACCTCACGCACAGGTCATTGCAAATTTTAAGTTTACATATCTAAGAAAGATTTAAGAATACTAGCGTTATTTAATAGTTATCAAGATTGTGTGTATATTTTAACGTTTTATTCTCCACATTTGTGATTTTATACACGATTATATCACTAATTCTTACATAGCGTCATGTGAATCAAATACATACTATAATTGGTCAAATATTGCGCGAGTTTGGCAAGTCCGGAAACCTGTAGTAGTCATGAGGGCTGAATTTACCTTCCGGTTTAATGTCCACCACCTGCATTAATCGTGCCGCCATCCAGAGGAATAGTCGTGCCGGTAATAAAACTAGAATCCTCAGAAACCAGAAACAGTGCGGCTTTGGCGATATCTTCGGCTGTACCCATACGCCCCAGGGGAACGTACGCCGCCAACCGCTCCGGTGTAAAACGCTTGGCAATGGTATTTTGTGTCATGGGAGTATCGATGATGCCCGGAGCGATGCAATTGACATTGATGCCAAACTTCGACCATTCCATGGCCAGAACACGAGTAAGTGCGTTGACACCGGCCTTGGCGACGATATACGCGCCCATGCCGGGACTGCCTCCCATCGCGGTAATAGAGGAGATGTTTACTACCTTCCCGGTTTTATGAGCCACCATCCAGCGTCCGGCATACTTTGAACATAAATATGGTCCTCGCAGCATGACATTTATATTCCTGTCCCAGTTCTCGAGGCTCTCATCGAGAACAGTACCGCCGGCGGAAAAGCCGGCACTGTTAATCAGAATGTGGATTCCTCCAAGCTCTTCAATTGTCCTGGCTACCATAGCTTCAACCTCGGCAGCTTCAGCCACATCTGCTTTGATGGCTATTGCCCTTCGCCCCATCTTCCTTACGGCGCCCGCAGTGTTTTCGGCAGCAACCAAGTCAATATCGTTGACCGCGATATCCGCTCCTTCACCAGCGAACATCAAGCTAATACCCTCGCCCATACCGCTGCCTGCCCCGGTTATGAGAGCCACTTTTCCTTCGAGTTTCATAATTTCCTCCAATAAAAATCAGCTATTGGCTATTTAGAACCATTCAGAAGTTGGATATTCTCCAGTAGTTTCCCTATAAATGTGTCCGTAATATGACACTTAAAGCTGATGGACTTCTCCAGTAGCCTTATTCTTCCAGTATCCCCTTTGTTGCAGCGGCCAGTTAAAAGTGATAGCACCAGGACGGGGACAATCGTTCGCGCAACAACCGCAGTACCAGCATTCCTCGGGATGCAGGATAATCGGTGGCTTGCCTTTCTCCGGATGAGGTATATATACATCTATCTGGCAGACTTCCACGCAATGGTTGCAACCGTCGCATATTTCCTCATTAAAAATGGTCGGCTTGTTGGGTGTGGCAATATTGGGGATAGCCTTTATTTTATCTTCAGACATTATTTCCTCCAGAAACAATCTTTCCTGCGAGATTTTTTCCTATTTTCCTGAATACACACCGGTATAGCCTTTATTATGAGTTTCATACTGCTCTTTCATATTGCCCCAGAACACTATTGGTAACTCCCCGATTTTCACCTTACCGTTTTCCTGTTTTATTGTAAGAAACTTGTTCCATTCCGGGGGGTCCATCGCTGGGTAGTCTATCCTCTGAAGACCTAGCGGCATACTGCTGGCCTTACGCGCAAGTTGAGCCTGGACGATTATCTTTCCGTAAGTTAAAAGACTAACGTCTTCCAGACTACGCATCAGCTTATGTGGATCTAGAGCAAAGAGTAAGGGAATTGATTCATCTTCGATTTTGTTTAGCGCGTCGAGTCCCATGTTTAAAAGCGATTCCGTTTTGAATTCGCTGACGTAATATTGCATCACCCGCGCAATTCCGGCGTGTAACTCTTTCCACTCCAATCCGCTACTTCTCTTTACGGGTGCGTAAACCCGAGTTTTTTCTCGGTCAACCTGATCCCGTGATATACTCGGCTCGACTGTCTCACGAGCGTAGGCCGCGGCTTTTCGTCCGGCGTACCTCCCGGTAGCAGCCGCGTAGCTATGGTCTTCAGGAGCAAACGTAGTTGTGCCGGCGGCATACAAACCATCGAGGGTGGTTTTAAGGTTCCAATCTACCAGCAAACCACCGCCGTAACCGGCCTCGCGCCATTGCGGCAGGCTGTTGCCTTCGATAAATTTGTAGCTCTGTAGCAGGTCCCGGCTTTCGTCATAACCACCCGCGTTAAACGTGTCCATAATTATTTTGGTAGTCGATTCTTCACCTAGCATCAATTTCCACGTGGCTCTCCTCTCTACATCCGTCATTGACGGGAAATCACCGTAGAAAGGCAGCTTGTATTCACCCGATTGGATACCTTTCCTAATACTTTCTTCAACTTGGGGAGAGGGAACCATGGCTCCGGCATCCTCCCAACCCTGTATTGGGTAAGGTAACCTTTTACCGTTGGCATCGACAAGGGGGACATTCTCATAGCTGGCGTCACCGGCCCCGGAATACCATTTGTGCTTATAACCGGTGGCGATCCGTAGCATCCCGGTAGCCTCCATCTTGGTAAGTTCAGCCCCGGCATTCCAGGCCATAACCGTACCGTCGCCGGTAATCGTCCGGGACATCATGTTGGAATAGCCGCCTAATTCGGTACTGATAAACCAGATATTACCGGCTCCGGCCGTTGCCAGAATGGCCGCTTTCGATTTGAAAATCATGAATTCGCCGGTACGGCTGTTAAGACCAGTAGCTCCGACTACCCGTTTACCCTGTTCTCCGTTCTCGGTCAGCACGCTGGTAACCATTACCCGGTCGTAAATCTTTACTCCTAAGCGTTTACATTCCTTTTTAAGGGCCGGTTTGAAAGTTGTCCCCCAAACCCTTATCACCACGTTATTCAATTTTTCATCTTCATCAGGTGGTTTTCCTGTAGCGGCATCAGGTAAATAGCTATGTATCCGGGTATAGCGTGGTGAGATCATCAATTTGGTCTTTTCATCTCGGCCTTTGGCGCCGATGTATTCATCATCGTTGTCCCTGATTTTACCGCCCATCTGTTCCATTTCCAGCAGAGTGTCCCAGTCTTCGCGGCACTGGATCTGCATGCCGATACCGTTACAATACGGTCGGTCGGCCATATGTTCCGCCCATTCATCCGGGTCTACATTAGATAGCGGATTCGCTGGAGCGTTACACCAGTGATCGCATCCGGGACCGCCGGCGCCGCTGCGGATAGTATCCCCCTTTTCTACCATAGCCACCTTCAGTCCTTCTCTGGCAGCGGCTATAGCTGCCCAGCAGCCGGCGATACCGCCGCCAATCACCAGGACATCAACATCAATTTCCTGTTCCTGGTCATACCTGATGGGATACGGCCAATCCGGTGCATCCCCTTGTTCTTTA
>Ga0255055_10003774_pt1 | contig 10136 bp, 7 predicted proteins | sample JV7_2_27_MG_FD_188633 | JGI IMG/M metagenome (GOLD analysis project Ga0255055, IMG submission 188633) | Seawater microbial communities from Jervis Inlet, British Columbia, Canada - JV7_2_27 | ecosystem: Environmental > Aquatic > Marine > Inlet | place: Canada: British Columbia | collected... | reverse complement strand
GATGTGCAGCGTGTTGAAGCTCCACTTGTCCCAGGTCCATCCGTCGACCGCAGACTTGAGGTCCGGCGGGAGATGCTCCTTCCCCACCATGTCGTGGAAGGTGCTGTGCGGGTCCAGCGTGGACATCACCGCCTTGGCGCGCAAGACCCGCCCCTCGTGCGCCAGTTGTACGCCCGTCGCGCGGCCGTTTTCCATCAGGATCTTTTCGACGGTGGCCGCCTCGAGGATCAGCCCGCCGTTCTGGACGACCTCTCGGCCCAGTGCGCCGGCAAACTTGTGCGAGCCTCCGTAGCAGTAGCACCGGTTGGCGGTGCGATCGATCATCAAGGGCACCAGGAATCCGAGCCCCGTCTCGCGCGGGTCGAGCCCCCACATGCAGCTGGCGTAGAGCATCAGAGCCCGCACCTTCTCGTGCTCGAAGGTGTCGGTGATGATGTCCAGAGGGCTCATCTCACCGATCTCCAGCATCTCCCGGCCGACCTCGGTCTTGCCCATGGCCATCGTGATCTCGATGGGATCCATGGGCGGGATGTAGGTGGCCGGGGCTACGATCTCGTTCACGATCCTCCGCCACCTGCGAATCACCTTGCCGAAGGTCACGGCGTCCTTGAAGGAGAACTTGCTGATCGAGTCCTTGGTGTCGTTCACCATGCGGCTCATCAGCAGCGAGGAGCCGTCCTCGAAGACCATGCCCTTCTGGGCGTTGGGCCTGATCCAGGTCAGCGCTGGCCCGTCGAGATCGAAGTCCCGGATCGCGGGCATGTAGTCCACCATCATGTGGTAGAGCACGTGGGGGTTGGAGGCGTAGCAGGGATACAGGTTCTCCTCGGTGGCCAGTCCTCCACCGGACTCGAAGCGGCGCTCGCAGATCGCCACGCTGAGCCCGGCCTTGGCCAGGTAGGCACCGGCGATGAGCCCGTTGGGCCCGGCGCCGATGATGACGACGTCGAATTCGCTCTCCTCGGGGAACTCCTCCTGCATGTGCCCGAAGGGATCGCTGGCATCGTACTCGAAGCGCGACTGGTACTTGAAGTTCGACATGGTGTGCTCGTCTCCGGCGCCGGTCAGGGGCGCCTTGCGGAAGTCTTGCCGTCCTGCGGGATGTAGTACGGCGATGCATACCACCAGTCACCGGGCTCGGCGATTCCGTCCTCGATGAGGATGTGCATCAGGTTGTAAGGAATCGCCATCAGACAAAGCCCTCCCGGATGTCCGGAGGTCTGATGGGCGTGATAGAGCCCTTCGATGGGAGTGCGATAGCGGGCGAGCTCCGGGGTCGGCCGCTGGGTCCACAGCTGGTCTTCGTCGTGGCGGCTGCCGCACCAGGTGCCGCCGATCAGTCCCGTATTGCGGAACTCGATGTCGCGGCCGGTGGCACTCCAGTGGTGAATGACGTTCTCGTCGTCGAGCCCGTCCACCATCTGGCTGTAGGCCGCGCGCATGTAGGTGTCCATCTCCTGCTTGTATCCATCCAGGGCGTCTTCTCCCTCCTTGTGGTAGTCGGGAGAGGTGACGGCCATCTCGAAGGCGTTGGAGATGGTTCCGCGCGGATAGTCCGCCTGGCAGTCGGTCGGATCGAAGGATTGTGGCGGGGTCTGGAACCAGAGCGCCCGCTCCGGGGGCACGGTGGGCTGGCCCTTGCGACCGTCCACGTCGGCGACGTTGTCGTAGTAGATCTCGCGCGAGTCGCAGGGATAGATGCCGAGGCCGGGCTGACGGTTCGCGCCGACATACCGGCTCTCCCCGATCTCCCGGAACTTCTCCTTGTAGGTGAGCTGCTTCTCGGTGTGGAAGACCGAGACGTAGAGGGTCTGATTCTTGAGACTGATGTCCTTGACACTCTGGATGAAGCCGGGATCCAGATGCTTCGGTCCGACCATCTTCAGGAAGGCCTGATGGACGTCGCAGGCGGCGATCACGGCCTTCTCGGCTCGGATCGTCCTGCCGCCGCACGCCGCGGTCTCCCGAAGCCGTACGCCCACCGCTCGTCCGTCTTCGATCAGGATCTCGTCCACGGGGCAGCTGGTGCGGACCACGGCACCCCTGTGCACGGCGGCTCGATGGATGGCGTGGAAGTATCCGTGCAGGCCACCGCGCGGAAGGCTGTTCTTGCCGGTATTGGGGAGGATGAGAAGCTGCACGCAGAGGGCGGCGGGGATGGCGACGCCCTCCCAGTGGCCGGCAGCTCCCGATGCCCAGGCGGCGAAGGCCATCGCCGTCTTGAAGTGCTCCGTCTCCAGGTGCTCGTCCATCAGATCGAACATGGTCATCTCGCGCAGCTCGGGCGTCCAGATGTCCGGCTGGTACTTCTTGTACACCTGCATGTAGGGCGTGTTCTCGTCGGTTACCTCCACCTCGGGGGGATGCGGCGGGCACCAGAAGGCGGCGCGCATCAGCTCTCTCGTAAAGGGCGGGCTCCCGAGCAGGCCGCCGATCTTCGCCCAGCCCATCTTGTCCGTGTCGGAGGGGAACCGCCAGCCGTCCGTACACGCCAGGCCGCCGGTGTTGAGTTCCAGCGGATTCATCGGATCCCATTCCATCCGAAAGCCGTACTTGTGCAACTCCAGCTGCTCGAAGCCCGGTGCCGGCGACGCGTACATGAGCATGGCGTGGGGGTAGATGCGCACGCCCGGGATGGGCTCCTGCGTCTCACAGGCGCCCCCGCACTCCGTCCTCTCTTCCAGCACGCACACGCGGAGCCCGCACTTGGCCAGGTAAGCGGCGGTCGTCATGCCGTTGGGCCCGCCCCCCACGATGACGATGTCGAACCTCTCATCCTTGCCCATGGCTCTCTCCTAAAATTCGCCGGGGTGCTCCGCCCGCTTGAACCAGTTCGAGGGACCCAGCAGGTACCAGAGAACCTGGAAATTCAGCACCGCCTTGACGAGCGTTCTGAGATCCTTCCAGGTGACTCCGCCTCGAATCTTCCAGCGCACCGGCTCGGTGGTCTGCACCTCCATGATGAGATAGTCCCCCTGCCGTTTGACGGCGACGATCTCAGCGACCAGTTCTCGCTTTCCTAGGCCTGTGGATCGAAACAGCATGGGGTGATGACTCCTATTCGAATTCTCCAGCCTCGTTGGAGCGCCTGACGGAGCGAGGGACCTCCGTTGTCCTGTAGCTGGGAGATCCAATCCGGGGCCGGGAGCCGGTCGATGTTTTTCCGTATACTAGCTGACGAAAGCTTTCGGGCAAGCTAAAATTGGGCTAGACTGTGGTTGCGCGAGGCTCGCGGGGCGCGAAAAGGCGAAGGTGCGCTGATCTCTCCCTTTGCCTTCGTCTAGCCCGCGGCGTGGAGAGGGCGACCAGGTAGATGGACTGGATCGACGAGTTCTCGGCGGCGTGGGCGAGGGAGTATCCGGATACGGATACGACGACGCTCTCTCCGATGACGAGGCTGGTCCGCCTGGGCGAATTCATGGATACCTTCCAGAAGGACACCCTCGAGCCCTTCGATCTGACTCCCAGCGACTATGCGGTTCTCTCGACCCTCCGGCGCGCCGGCCCACCGTACGAGCTATCCCCGAGTGAACTCTACACCGCTCTCGAGCGGTCTTCCGGGGGCATGACCAAGATGCTCAAGCGACTGGAGGGACTCGGTCTCATCGAGCGCACTCCAGATCCGGAAGACGGACGCAGCACCCGGGTGGCTCTCACCGAGTCGGGGGTCGCGCTGCAGGAAGAAGTCTTCAAGGTGTTTCTCTCCCGCACCCAGGAACTCCTCCATACGATCTCCCTGGGCAAGCTCCGTGAGATCGACAGCTCGCTCAGGGTGCTGCTCGACGCGATCGAGAGCCACTTTTATCGGTAGTTATCGGTGGAGGAGCGGCTCTCCCATTGCGCCGGTCACGATCATGTCGATCACCGTGTCGAGGCCGCCCCGAGTGCCCATCGCCGGGGGATGATGTCGGGGGACGCGGGGGCCGCGGGGATACCAGGGCCATGGGAGAGCAGCCCGGCGGGGCGGGCGTGCAGCGGCGCGGGCGAGCTCGATCCGGGGCAGGAGTACACCTCGCGCGACCTGTGGCCACGCGTAGCGCTGCGCGGTGGTTCGGCCCGAGCGCCTGAGAGCCGACGCCGCCGACGGGTTGGACCGCAGCCGCTGAAACAAGCCGACGAACTCCTGTGGATCCGCCGTCTCGAGCACCAGGGCGTTTTGACCCGCGATCGCGTAGTCCTCGCCGGAGCAACCGGTACAGGCGATCCCTCCGGCGGCCATGGTCTCGAGGCCCACCAGCCCAAAGGGCTCGTGCTGGCTGTTCGCGAGCACCGCGTTCACGCCCCGGAAGAGCGTACGGCGAGCCTCCGGATCCACGCGGGAGCGCAGCAGCACCACGTCGGCGTCACTGACGTCCTGCAGCGCTTCCATCAGACCCCCGACTCCGGGTCCTCTCCACTTGCGCTCGGTCACCTTGAGGCCGCGCGAGCGCGCCGCGGCGATGACTTCCTCGCCGTGGGGCTCCGTTCCGCCGCGCGCGATCAGCAGCGGGCGCCATGACTGGCGCTTCATCTCCGCCACGATCTCCACCGCCGCGATCCAGCGCTTGTCGGGGTCCCAGCGCGCCATCTTGGCGAGCAGCGTGCGGCCCCGAAAACGGCGGCGAAGCTCCGCCAGCGCCGGACGGTCTGGAGGGTCGAATGCATCGGCAGTCAATCCGTTCGGGATCACCAGCGGATCCATGCCCTCTCCGGACATCCGGTGCTTCATGTACCGGCTCACCGTCGTGACCACCGCGACCTCGGCGAGGCGGTTCCACTGGATTCGCTCGAAACCGAAGGTGTTGTTGGCGTTCCAGAGGATGCTCGCCCGCTCCCGGACACCGGCGGCGCGCAGAAGCCAATCCAGGTGAAGCACGGCGTCGGTCGTCTGCCACTCCTCGGCGAGAATCACCGCGTGGCCGCCCTGGCGGAAATGAGGCAGCAGGAACCTGGGCATGAGGTACGTGGGGAGCGTCCGCGCATACTCGGTACCCTTGGGCAACTCACCATCGTAGACGCCACCGGGGTGATGTCGGCTCAGCCACTGGGCCCAGCGGTGCAGGTGCAGCCCGCCGCGGGTCTCGTGGCCGGGCTGCTCGGGATCACCGATGAACCACAGATGCGTCTCGAAGCCGAGTGCGGCCAGCGTTTCGGTCAACCCCTCCACGCGGGTGGCGAGTCCGCCCGCGCGGGAATACCCGTCTGGACCCTCGAAGGAGAGTACGTGGAATTGCAAGGGTGACTGTCGCGCCTCCTGCTGGAGCCTCGAGGTCTGTCGCTACAGGCTCGCCGACCGCAGCCGAAGAAAATCCGCGATTCGTCGGGAGGGCGACAAAAGCATAGCCTTTTTGGCTAGTTCCCGACATCCAGAAACAGCGTTTTTCTTTTGCTGAAGGGACCGGGACCCACCGACCGCAGAGCGAGGTGAAATGGGGTTTTTCCACCTCAACTGAACCCTGGCTCGCCGGACCGGCGCGTTCAGAGATCCGCCACCAGCTTGTCGTAGAACTCGACGAAGTTGTCCTTGTCGTCACCGCTGCGCAGGGCAATGGCTGCTCGCGGATGCTGATTGAGCTGTCCCGTGATGTTGTACGGTACCAGCGGTCCCCACTCCTCCTTCTCGCGCAGCGCGACGAAGTGGTCCTGCAGGAGCTTCAGGATGGGACGGACCCTGTACGCGGGGTTTCGCAGGAAGCCGATCAGCAGCTCCATCGGGCAATTGCCGGCCCCGCGTCCGATCCCAGCCATCGTTGCGTCGACGCGGTTGGCGCCGTGGATGATCGCTTCGATGGTGTTGGCGAAGGCCAGTTGCTGGTTGTTGTGAGCATGGATGCCGACCTCCTTGTCGGTGCCCTCGAGAGCCTTGCGGTATTTGTTGACCAGCAGCTCGATCTGCTCGGCGTACAGCGAGCCGAAGCTGTCGACGACGACGATGGTACTGGCGGGAGTCCCGATGAGGACCTCCAGCGCCTGTGTCACTTCGGCGTCCTGCACGGTCGAGACGGCCATCAGGTTGCAGGCGACCTCGTAACCCTTGTCATGGGCGTCGTTGATCATGTCGACAGCGACCGGGATCTGATGCACGTACGTGGCGACGCGGATCAGGTCGAGCACGCTCTGCTCCCTGGGGAGGACGTCCGTGTGGTAGTCGGTCTTCTCCGCGTCGGCCATTGCGGCGAGCTTGAGAGGCGACTCGTTCTCTCCGACGATCCGGCGCATGTCGTCTTCGTCGCAGTACTTCCACGCGCCGAACTTGGAGGGCGCGAAGAGCTTCTTGGATGCCTTGTAGCCCACCTCCATGTAGTCGATGCCGGCTTCGATGCACGCCTCGTACACGGCCTTGACGAGACCGTCGTCGAACATGTGGTCGTTGACCAGGCCTCCATCGCGGACGGTGCAGTCGAGAACCTTGATTTCCGGACGATACGTGACCCAGGGTGCGCTCATCTTTCGATTCCTCCTCGTGCCCGAAGGGCGCGGCGGCAGTGGCGCTCCATCTTCAGGCTAGTCTTGTCCGCTCCCGGTCCGCCGCAGACAGGCCGCAGCGCGGTCTGGCGGATCGAAGCGGGCCCATGATAGAGGGATCTCGGTCATCGGTCCACGCCGGTGGATCCGCGCGCTGGTCTACTCGAACTTCGCGTCCTTCAGATCCCAGTATCCCCTGAGAGATGAGAGCTTTCCCTCTGGGTTCAACTTGTAGGTGAAGATACCCTCCACGATCACCTTGGAGCCGTTGGGAAAGGTCGTCGTCAAGATCCCGAGGTGAGCGGCTTCGTCTCCCGCCGCGTAGGAGTGCCGCATGTCGATCTCGATGGTGTTGGGAGCGATGTTCGCGTCCCAGAATCTCTCGATCGCCTCCTTGCCGCGCTGACCCTTCCCTTCGGGATCCAGGGGGGAAACTCCGATGGGATCCTCGATGCACGCGTCTTCCGCGAAGAGAGCCAGCCACTCTTCCTTCGCCTTTCTCTGGACGGCGCTCCACGAGGCCTTCGAGGCGGCGATTGCCGGATGCTCGGTCGTCATGGGTGCTCCTCCTCGCCGAGAGGAAATCCCAGCTCCCCTCCTTTGTCGAGGCCCTTGAGCCTCCCTCCCGGCCGAAGGCTACCCGGCCCTGGAGAAGAGGGTCTATGCTGGTCCCCCGATCACTCCAACACGTCTCGCGAGGAGAGCTCGATGGCGAATCACTCACAGCGACCGACGATATCTCTCGCATTCAGATTCCACGCCAACTTCTATCATTCCTATCGAGGCGATACACCCGACGAACTCGGCTTCGGCAAGGACATCCGAATCATTCGGAAGATCATCGAGGTGCTCGACAACTTCAATGCCGATGGGGTCCCCGCGCGGGGGACCTGGGACATCGAGAACTACTTCTCCCTCGAGACGATCATGCCGGAGCACTGCCCGGACATCATCGAATCCCTCCAGCGGCGCGTGGCCGAGGGGAAAGACGAAGTCCAGGTGATGTCCTACAACAACGGCCTGATCAGCGCCCACACGGCTTCCGAGTTCGACGATGCGGTCGGAAGAGCCATCAGCAACGACGCGGGTTCCGGCCTGCGCGACATCTTTGGCCGGTTTGCTCCAATGGTGCGGCCTCAGGAAATGATGTACACGCCGATGCATCTGAAACTGTACCGTCGCCATGGCATCGACTACATCAGTCTGTTCTACAGCGCTGTGCCCTTCAACGCTTTCAGCAATTTCGTCGAGCCCCTTCCGCTCGAGCAGCGCTTCAATCCCCTCACACTCACCTATCCCGGCATCGAAGAGACCATGACGCTGGTGCCGGCCCACAATCACGGCGACATCGCGGACAACGTCTCGCTCCGGTGGTGGTTGAAGCGAATCCGACGCGGACAGCTCTCCATGGCCGAGCCGAGGGACCTGCTCCTGCTGATCGATGCGGACGCCGACGATGAGTACTGGTGGGGATACGAGTGGCCGGTGGTGAGCAGACTTCTGGCGACGGCACGGGGGATCCAGGGACTGATCGAGAGTGTCCGCGATCTCGATTTCGTCGCGTTCACCACGCCGGGCGAGTATGTGAAGACGCACCCGCCGATGGGGGTGATCAGCATCGGACAGGATACCGCCGATGGCAGCTTCGACGGGTTCTCGAGCTGGGCCGAGAAGTGGTCCAATCACCGTCTCTGGACGGGCATCGAGCGCTCGCGAATCCTGGAGCTGCAGACGCGGCGGCTGATGAGCTCGCTGGGACCGGATCACGGGCGCGGCGCGATGGAGAAGCTACTCGCAGGCTCCCGCGAAGCGCGGCTGAAGTCACTTTCGACCACACATTTCGGGCTCGCCTCACCGATCGTCAACCGGACCCGCCTGCAGACGGTGTCAGAGCTTCTGGAAGGATCGATCGAGAAGGCTTCACGCGCCTTCGAGCTGGGGGTCGAGCGCATCCTCGAAGAGCCGGCGGACCCACGGAATTCGCTCGAATTCTCCCTCCTCGACTACGTGCGCGGGATCTCCACCGATGCGGTCGGCTATCTGCCGAAGCCCTCTCGGGTACTGGTGAGACTGCCTCTCTCCCTCTCCGCTCCGGAGGCGGAAGGCGTGAGACTGCTTGGCGCCGATGGGAGCGCGCATCCGGCTGCCCTCCGCCCCGTCGCGGAGGGCAGCGGCGCCGCCCGCTCCGAGCTCCTGTTCGTCTCGCGCATGGACGGCGAGGAGCGCAGGGACCTTCGCATCGACTTCTCGGCCCGAGCTGACCAGGATGTGTCCGCGGAGAGGCCGGTATCGCTGGACGATAGATCGCTCCAGAACGGTCTCTTGACCCTTCGATTCGACCAGGCCATGCAGCTGGTCGGTCTCGGTGGCTCGGGGATCGAGCTGGCCGACGGGCTCTTGCTACGGAGCGCCGTCAACTACGCCGGCCGCATCGCAGAGGCGTCCTCCTGGGAGATCGTGGAGACGGGCATTCTCGGCTCCGGAATCGTCGGATTCGTGAAGCTCAAGGCCGAGATTCCCTTCCGGGCAGACGGCGAGAAGCGAGTCGCTCTGGAGCGCGAATTCCTGCTCGCCTCGGGTCTGCCGTACCTGTATGCGACGACGCGCATCGTCTATCCCGAAACACGCTCGAAGAACTTCGACAAGCAGAGGGTGCGCGCGCTGGAGCGGGAATACGACGGCAACTGGCGCGAGGTCATGCCCTGCGAGATCAGGCCCGCTCTATCCGGTGATCGGGACCGCCCGCTCCGGGTGTGGAAGCACAACCATCTCGGCCACGTCAGCCATTACGCTCTCGACTACGGCGCGTTCTCCCGGAATCAGGAGATGGACTCATTCAACAACCACGTCACCCATGGCTGGGTCGCGGTGACGGATGGGGCGCAGGGGATGCTCGTGGCCCAGACCGCCGAGGTCAATGCCTCGCTTGCCTTCTGCCCGATGCGGACCCGGGTGAACCGACGGAGGACGCGCGTCTTCCTGAACCCCTTCGGCAGCTACCACGGCAAGCAGCTCCACTATCCGACCGCCTTCACCGGCCTGGGGAAGCGCATTGCTACCATGATGGCGGAGTCACTGGATCCCCTCGCTCCGTCCTACAACGGCCAGAGCGAGGAGCTCTCTCTGCTGATCGCTCCCTATTCGGGCGACGAGCCTCCGGAGCAGATCAGGAGTGATGCCGAAGCCTTCGCCTATCCCTACGCGATCCTCTCGCGCTCGACGGCGATCGAGCCCCCGCGGCACAGGCGGTGGACCTATCGTGAAGGGGAGGGCGGAGCAGGGCGATGCGAGGAAGGAGGAGCCGCGGCATGAAGCGGATGATGAAGGCACTGGTGTTTCCCTCGAGCTGGCGGGTCGAACTCATCGAAACCGAGGTCCCCAGGCCCGGCCCGAACCAGGTGCTGGCCGAGATCCGCTGCGTGGGCATCTGCGGCAGCGACGTGGGGATCTACCAAGGAGACCACTGGATCGTCGCTCATGGGCCGGGTGGGCACGGGCACGAGACGGGGGCCGTTGCCGTCGAGGTCGGAAAGGACGTCGAAGGCATCCAGCCGGGAGATCACCTGGCCAGAATGGGTGCCGGCTATGCCCAGTACAGCAAAGAAGTCAACGTGGTCGGACATGGGAAGGACGAAGTGCTGGGAGCCCTGCCGATCGTCCGAAACGATCTCACCTTCGAGGAAATCTCCTTC
>Ga0255055_10003773_pt1 | contig 10140 bp, 7 predicted proteins | sample JV7_2_27_MG_FD_188633 | JGI IMG/M metagenome (GOLD analysis project Ga0255055, IMG submission 188633) | Seawater microbial communities from Jervis Inlet, British Columbia, Canada - JV7_2_27 | ecosystem: Environmental > Aquatic > Marine > Inlet | place: Canada: British Columbia | collected... | reverse complement strand
GTTGATTATGTGTTTCATACGGGAGATTTCACCTCTTATAGCGTCTATAAGAAACTCATCGATACTTTTGGGAAAGATAAAGTTGTAGCAGTTTGCGGTAATATGGATTTTGACTCTGAATTAAAGCAAAGGTTACCCGAAAAGTTAGAATTTAAAATCTACGATCATAATGTTTTGATGCTTCACGGAATGGGAGGTCCAAACATTATAATAAAACGTTTGACTAAAAAATTGGATTTGCTTAATTCTTCTTATAATATTGTAATTTTTGGACACACACACAGACCAGTTAATGAAACAAGTCATGGAATTCTGTTCTTTAATCCCGGAACAACAACACCCATAGATAATAAATTTACAGTAATATCCTCTTATGGGTATCTTAAAATTTCTAAAGATAAAATTGTGCCTGAAATCGTGTATATCAAAAGTTAACGATTAGAAAGCTTCCATCGATTTACCAGAAAGTTTCTTATAGTGATTAAGCACAGCTTGTCGAGCGGCATATACAAAAGCTCTTTTTACGTTAACCCCCGTAATAGCTATAGTTTCGTAAATTAAACAGTGGTTAAGTTTTGCAGTATCTAGTACTTGCCTTAACTTAGAAATCTCCACGATATTTTCTAAATCTCTTTTGTTTGCTAATACAACAATTGGTACTTCAGGTGGATCAAAAAGTGCAGGTGGAATTAATTTATCTCCATAAAACTTGAGTAATTCTTTAAGAGACCAAATATTTTCGCCCCACTGATCTATTAGGCTGTCCCATGTAAATATCACAGCATCAGTACCCTTTAAAACTGTTTGACGCTGAAATTTATGTCTGCGTTGTCCTGCTACGGTGTAAACCTGAAAAACTACATTAGAAACTCTTGCTACTACACGATCAAAAAATAAGGTTCGTCCAGTAGGGTCTTGAATTTGTTGCATATCCCCACTTGCAAGACCTTCTCGATTGTAAACCCATTCTAATGCCGTGGTTTTTCCACCGAGAGAAGGGCCGTAAAAACAAATTTTAAAAACAAGAGTTCCGTCTCCTCGTCTACTTGGCAATGGTTATGACCTCATTTAATAATTAAAGGCAAGTTTAATTTTATAAACTAATAATAATAATTATTTATTAAACTTTGTAAATCAAAAAGTTTTTTCTTCTCAGGTAGCTTTAATAAAAAGGATTATGATAACGACCCTCTTCTCCTCTTCTTTGTGAATCCAAAACCCTCAACTTAATTTCCTTGTCAATTAATCCCTCGATGTGGCAGAGATATTCGTATTCATCTTTAACAACTAGCGTTATAGCAACTCCGAGTTTATTCATGCGTGATGTCCTTCCTATTCGATGTACGTAATTTTCTGGATATTTAGGAATATCGTAATTAAATACATGGGATATATTATTAATATCTAGGCCCCGAGCAGCCACATCAGTGGCGATCAGTAGATTGATTTTATGACTTTTGAATCCTTTTAAAATCTTTTCTCTTTGAAATTGCGATAAATCCCCTGAAATGAGCTCTACTCTATAGTTGAAATTATCACGAGATTTCAATCTATTAGATAACCAAGCAGCTGTTTTTTTGGTGTTTACGAAGACCAAGAGGTGCTTAGGCTTTTCTCTTCGTATAACTTTGATGAATGTTTTGAATTTATCGCTATAATTATCAATCATGTAATAGAATTGTCTCGTATTGCCAACAGTTAAGTGGTCTCTACTCAAATTGAGAAATTCAAATTTATTTTTTGAATATTTCTTTACTAATTCTCTGATTCCGTTGTCAAAAGTAGCAGAGAATAACATAAATTGGAAATTTGTATGGACTTGATCCAAGATATATTTTACATCGGGAGTAAAACCCATATCAAACATCCTATCAGCTTCGTCGACAACAACAAATTTCATGTCGTTTAACCTTAGCTTTCTTCTTTTGTATAAATCGATTATTCTCCCTGGAGTTCCAATGACAATATTAACTCCATTCTCCAATTTCGTTATCTGGTTATTGATAGAAACACCCCCATATATTGGAGTTGCTTTTACCTTTGAGTTCCCCAAATCTCTAATAACTTCGTAAATTTGAGTCGCTAACTCTCGCGTTGGGACTAATATCAAAGCTTCATTTGGCTGATATTTCAAATTTTCGATAATTGGAAGTACAAAAGCTAAAGTCTTTCCACTACCTGTCCTCGCCTGAGCCATGATATTTTGGCCCTTTAAAATTAAAGGTATAGACTTTTGTTGGACGGGTGTGGGTTTTAAAATATTCTGTTTTTTTAAAGCATTAACGTTATATTCGTTAATTCCTAATTCTGTAAAATTCAATTTATTAATTCCCTAAATAGTTCTTACTTTTTCACTCTTAATCGAGTAAATAAATACTTAAAGAAAGATAAACTTTTCTAAAATTCACTTTTTCGATATAAACAGTTCATGGGCTCGATTTAAGAGTAATTTAAATCTGAAAAACGGCTTTTTTAGTTAAAATATCCAGTTTAATTAATTTTGGGTTGATAAAGATTCTAACTTTTTCAGCTGTAATGTTTTTATTATTAAATACTAAATCTTGTACGATGGAATGGTATTTTTGAGATTTTTTAGCTAATTTTCTATGAATATCGTTATCGTTATCATATAAAGGAATTGGGAAAGAAAAGGGTCTTTTATGAATGTGTCTGCTTGATTTTATCAACTTAATGTTTTTTGATAATACTGGAGAATTGAAAATTGCAGATAAGTAATGTGCTTCGTTTAGTGAATTGGTAGAAAAATAATAATTTTCAGAACAAATAACAATACCGAGTTCTTCGTTGTCAATAACAGCTGATTTTAAACGCGAGCCACTTGCGTTGTAAACGACAATGTATTGTTTATTATTCCCTTGTTTAGTCAATTTGTTCCAGTAATTCAAGTTTAAAAAGAGTGAATCAATATTACTCGTTCCTTTTTTATTTTTTTTGTAAAAGTTATTAATTTCAGTGTAAAAGTTGGAAGCTTTAGGATTATCAATTAGGAGTTTTTCATCCCACTGTAGAGACCTACTCACGGGTAAGAAAACATTTTTAAGTTCTTTGATGTAAAAAGGAATCAAATCTTTGTTTAAAAAAGACTTAAATCTAAATTTACTTTCAATCAATTTCTTTTGAAATTTATACGTCCAAACCTTCTTAGCTCGCGTAATTACCCCAGGATCGGAAGAAATTTCTAAGAGATTATCGTTTCTTTTATCTATTTTAAAGAAAACGAGTGATTTTGGTACTAAAGTTGCTCCTTGAAAGAATTTAGCTTTATAGGGGCTTATTGAAAGCATATCCAAGAATTTTAACTCTTTTTCGGGCATAATAATTTTAGCTCCTCTTTCGTCGTATTCAAAACTAGAATATTTTGTTTCATCTAAAAGTTGCAGATTACTGTCAAATATCCTTGCTCTAATCGGATATATTTCTGTAATCTTTATTTTCGATCTTGTGCCTACATATTCAGCTTTCAGGCAGATATGGTCAACGTTAAAGAAATAATTATTTGGGAAATCCCAGATTTCGATTGTGTTAAATATTGAGAATCTACGGAACTTAAAGCAATGATCTCCATTCAACACGCTCTTGGGCATAACAAAAAATATAATTCCCTTAATTTTTAGAAACTTTAGAGGTATTGCGAAGAAAAAAATTGATGCTAATTCAATATGAGTAATGTATTGACTTGAAGGTTTAATCCCTAATGTCTCTGATAATGAACGAATTTTTAATTGATACGATTTACTGGTTATGTCTTTATATGTTAACCAAGGGGGATTACCAATAATTAAATCAAAAAATTTGTTAAGCTTCGATATATCATTTTCTATTTCTGATATGGATTGTTCAGGAAAGAGAGAATCGGTTAAAAAGATATTAATTCTCGGCATTTTGCTAATTTCTCCATTGAAATAGTCTAAAAATAATAATAAAAAATTCACCTTTGCTGTGAGCGTTGCTAAAGGATTGATATCAAACCCATAAATGTTATCAATTGCTTCCTTTTTTACTGATTCATTATTTTTAGAATTAAAAATTCGAACTATGAGTTTTATTAAAAAACTACCAGAACCACAAGAAGGATCTAATGTTTTTAAACCAATTTTATAAGATTCGTTTACCATTTTTTCAACAAGGTTTGACGGTGTATAAAATTCACCGATTTTATGTCGAGTCGCGATATGAAACACTTGTTGATATAGTTCATGAAAATTGTCTTGTCTAGCTAGCCTTGCGCCTCCTAAAAACTTTTTTATCGCAGAAATAAGTGCTTCATCCAATTTAGGACAGAAGAAAAATTTAAGTTCATTTAAATTAAAATGGTCGTAGATTGTTTTATTTACAGAACTATTAGCTTTTAATAATATTAATAATTTCAATATCGAAACATAATAAGAATGTTTGAGAAAAAGAGACTGATCGATTTCTTTACCGTAAATTTTTTTGAACGCCGATTCCCACAGAAGAAACTTCTTTTGAAAATTATTTTTATTCAGTTCCGCTTGTTTTTTTAAGAATTTAGAGGTTTCCTTATAAAAATTTGTTCCCAATCCAAAGAATTCCGCAAATTCTTTTGAACTTATTTTTTTGTTCTCAACCAATAATTATTAACTCCTCATAAAGGATGGGAGCATTAAACTAAATATTTCAGCAATTTTTCTGAGTTTAGCACTTTCTTTAATACGTGTAATAATAAGAACAGATTTTTCTAGTTCTCCTTTATCTAATGAACCCCCCGAATAAATTGCTTCTTCAGCATTGAAAACTAATAGATATCTAACATTTGGGTTATTAATTATGCTTATTCCTGCAGTTTGTTTTAAATCGTCATAGATTTCTTGGTATAATATTGGAATATTTCCTCTATCGTTAGTAATTATTAGTATTGGAATTCCTTTCTTAGTTAGCTTTTTAAGTTCTATGCTGTAAAACTTATCGATTTTAGGTGAAACAATATTAAGTTGAGTGGAGGTTGAAGTAATCAGATTAATTAAATGTTCATTTAGAACATTCTTGCGTTCAAGACCTCCCGAAGATTCTAAACTAATCATTCCTACTAATGCTAATACCTTATTCTCTAAATTTTGCACCTCACTCTTGAGTCTGGTATTTTCAACGCGGAGTTCAATAATCCTATCTGACATATGAGACCAATTTATGTTTCTAAAATTAATTTTCTAATATGATTACTTTTAATTAAGTTTAAGCAAAACGAAGGTATTACAACATAATTTTAGAATCATTTATCTAACTTAATTTTTTCCACGGTTTACCGAAGAGCATATAAAAATATAAACCTTCTAAATCAATGTTTTTTACTCCTTCTTCTGGGGATAACTCGTCCAATTTCTTTTCTACAATCTTAGTCATTTTGTTTGCCATGCATGCTTGACGTGCTTTCATAAGGGAAACTCCTTGACTAGAATCGTTAAATAAGTTGATATAAAAGTTAGCGATTATTTCCTTTGTCTCGTTATTAAAAATTGGATAATTTCGGGACATTATCCCTGTAATTCTTTCATAATCGAAATATTCCACAATATCTCCAAATGTACGTAAAACATTCTTTAACTTTTTACCTTCAGTATCATAAATTTGAGAATTAAAAAACAAAAACGGTTTTTCTAGGTTAGGGTTAGCCTGTAATGATTTGTTAATATCATTAAATGTTACTATTTCATTATCGTTGGTGAGGAAAAAGCTGTCTCGCGGATTCCACTTTGAATAAAAAATATTTCCAACAAAATGGATGATATGATTCGAACCAGTTTCTATATGAGTTAGAATATTATCTCTAGAAGAATTTGGCCCTACTAAAATGTCCATTTGATTTACTTCTTCGCGACCGTTGAAAAATTCAGTTATGTAATTAAATTCATTAATTCCCGCTTCAAAAGGAAATATTAATTCTTTTGATTTACTTTTTGTGTTCCATCTTATCGGTCCTGAAGAATTTATTGAATCAATAATCAGAACATTGATTTTCGCGTCTTTTGTTAAATTTACTTCTTTTTCAACCGTATCGTGCCCAAAAGTTACCCCTCCAAGAGGAGGTTCTCCAATGATATACCCAATGGAATATTTTAATAAGAAAAAATTATTGTCATAAACTAATTCGAAAGGAATCGTCATTTCATCTAAAATAAAATAAATTTCAGGCGTAATATTTAAAGACTTAATCTCAAACTGCTCTAAAAAGGAGCGAATTTTAATTGGTAGGAATACATATAACAATCTACCGAATTCATTTAAGCTAAAGTCATATTTTTTTTCTCGATTGTCTGAGAAAATGTCATTATAAATATCTAATATATGTGCATCGTTCCAATATTCGTTGAAAATTGTTCCTTCAATTATTTTATCATCAACAGATATCATTCGAATAGAAATTAAACCATCTTGGTTAATCCTAAAAATCATCTGTTTTATTACAAACCCTTCTTCAAATCCTGCAAAAAGTAAGTTTTCTTCTTCAAAAGAATATATTTCTCTTCTAAGTGACTCTGTTTCGTTATACAGATGAAGGGGATCGCCAATTGCGTTTATCAAGCTTTTTTCTAAAAAGGGAATTATTTTTTGAGCTAGTTTAAAATCTTTTTGCTCATATAGCACACGATAAAACATCATTCGCCAAAAATCTTTTTGCTCTAATGAGAAAAACAATGACTTGAACTTCCATAAGAAATTACACGTATAAAAGAAGTGATACAATTGGGCATTAGATTGAGGAATTTTCATGTGTGTATTTAACTTTTCAATAGATTGTAAAAGATATTTCTTCTCCTTCATATCTACGAATTTTTTGCACGCCTCGACCCAAAGTTCAATTAGAATGTTATCATATCCGAGATCCGTCTGATACAAAAATAGATCCTCGAGAAAATCGTAGATTTCAAAAGCGATTTCGAATCTATTTCTCGTAATTGCAAAATCTATAAATTTTCTGATATATGTAACAGCGTCTCCATATGAACGGTACGTGTTAATTTTAGAAAATAGATTTTTTATGACGGTTATTATCCAAGTATGCTCTCCAATATTGTTTAAGTAATATATTAATTCCTCTAAATCCTCTAAAATAGTGTTAAAATTTCGTTCATTGATTGAAATCTTACCTAAATTACTAAATTCGTTCTTTAAATAACCAGGAATTCTATTTACTAAGATTTTAATCATTAACTTTACGAATTCTTCAGAATTCTCCATAAGTTGAAAGTTCTCATTCACATTTTCTATAAAAACGTAAAGAAATAAAGCCCGTTTCCCCGGTTCGAGTTTAAAAATCGTCCTACCCAAAACTTCCATACTTAGATGAAAAAACTCCTGAGGTAGAACAGATTTCCTTAAATACATCAAAACTAGTTGTAATTCGATTAACTTGATGTAATTTTCCCTTTCAACTACTTTAACACAGAATGAATTTATAAATTTTGTTATGCCTGTTTGAGATAACGAATCCATTTTGGTAAATGATTTAAGTAAGTTAGTTGCAAAGTTGTTGAGTAGGTAAAAATCATCTAATTTAGACAAAAACGAGAAGAAACGTTTGTATGCATCAATATATCTAATAAGATCTATATCAATACCTTCTTCAGTCCTTTGAATCAAAGAATTGATATACATCCACCAAGAATTTGATATTATCATTATTAATTGGTGCTTCTTTTGGATATTGAGCCACTCAGTTTTTTCGATATCAAAATACAAATCAGTTAATAATCTATCTGCCCAAAGATGATTTGAAGAGTGTAATAGTTTTCTTCCTTGAATAATTTTCTGTTGGAATTCCTTTAAGAATTCTGATCGCGTGTTTAAATTAACAACCATCATTTCCACTAATTCATATAATTATAAAACTTTTTGAAAATGTCTAATCAGTTTGTTGTTGCTCTAATTCCTGATGAGATGGATTCTTAATCCATCCTTTCTTTAATTGATCTTTTGAAAATAGAACTGAAGCTCCAATCCAACCCATATTTTCTCTTCCAGAGGGTGCTACTACTTTTATTTTTGTTTTTAACTTTTCTGAAAAAAAACTCTGTAATTCAACTTCGATCCTTTCGCTTAATCCTTTAATCACGCTACCTCCCCCTGAAAGAATAACGTTTGAAAGGAGTTCCTCCCAATTTTCTCTGTCCCACGACTTTACTACTTTTGAAATTGCTTCAGCTAAACCCATGTAATCGATATGAATGATTTTAGGATCAAACAAAGGTTCTGACAAGAGGAATCGCTCAGAATTCAATTTTAATTTGCTACCGTCTGGTAAATCAACGATTCGATCGTATTTAGTTAAGCCTTCTTTAACTCTTTTCTTTTCTTCAGTAGGATTGAGGATACAAAGAGATAGCTTCTCTTTAATCTCCTTGGCAATCGTTTTATCGAGATATGTATTTTTTGTGGAGCTTATCTTGCTTAAAATTAGATTTAGGAGATAGTGAGTAATATTTTTTCCTGTTATAGGAAACATTTCTCTCGCCATTATGTTAGTAAACCCATGAAAAATTGAAGAGATTGATGTATAAGATTCTCCGATATTAACGAGGATTCCACTAGATTTTTGTAATGTTGACAGAATAGCTTGACTCTCGGGTAAAAACAAAATGTAGGGAAAGTTTAAAGAATTAAAAAATACTTCTTGGAGTTTTTTTTTTTCTAATTCCGATTTATAGAAGGGAGTTATGATAATTAACGGCTGTTTGAAATGTGATTCCACCGGAATATTTAATTGGTTGTAGTAATGGACAAAAAACTTGGAAAGAATGTTGTAGTTTTTCTTTTTACTAAACTCTCGAATTTTTAAGATGTTTTTATATTTATGCGCATCAAAACCAACTAATTGCGTTTGTTTATCCGTATTAAGAAAAATTTCCTCCAATCCGCTAATAGTGTCTGATCCGCTTATATCAGATGTAAAGAGATAATCAGTAATATCAACATAAACACTAGGAGCAATAATATCTGGAAAATCTCCTCCTGCCCATCCTAGTCTGAAATTATTACTACCAATATCGAGAATTAAAGGAATTAAATAATTGTTTTTAGTATCTACCATGATTTTGCTTATTAAATTTGTTAGTGCTAGAGTTTTAAAAAACAACAAGTAATATCAGAATGATTGTTGCTGATGAACGTACTCATCTGATAACTTTTTTAATTGATATTCTTTCACTTGTAATTCTAATAATCCTAAGACTTTTTTAAATTCACTTGACATAGATTCAACGTCTACATCGGTAATTTTTTCAACTTCATCTCTTTTTAATTTGAATTGATCCAGATTATAATGAATTTTTTCATAAAGACCGCTTACTGAGGAGACTAGTTCCTCTGTATTTTTTTTGGTAATTTTCCTCATTTTCCTAAGGATTGAGAGAATGGATGATATAGAATTTTCCCACTGGTTATATCTATCTACATAACCATCAAATACATTCTCAAAAAAAACAGTTAACTTTTCGTAAATATTATCTTTCTTTGAGAATGAAGGTGTTTTAGCGGTACTTGATGTTTGCACATCAGCATTTTCTGAACTTTTTATTTCTTTAGAAATATCGGAAATAGGGATTCTTTTCTTAGGGGGTGTTTTTTCTGAAAAAGGAACTTGTTCCATTGCGTAATCTTCAGTATTTTGCTTTTTATTTTCATATGAAAGTTGGGGGGCAATTTTTTCTTCTTTCTTCTTCGGAGAGATAAAACTTTTTTCTTCGGTAACTACTTTAAGTAATCCATGTAAAGTAGATTCGGTTTTCTTTGACGATTTTAACACATTATTCAGATTCAGAGTAGGAGATTCTACACTACTTTTATCCTTATCTTTCTTTTTTTTCTTTGCCATCTGACTTGTTCACCACTTCCTTTTTTACTAACAATCACTTATTCTAAAGGAAGGATCTCAACTTTGAGAGCTTCTCCTTTTTCTTTTAATATTTTTTCAAGGTCTTCTATGGGAAAACTAGGACTTTCCGAGATTACCGTCCACACCGCAGTTTTATCTTTTTCGACAATGACTGCCTCACTATACATCATACTAAGCTTTAAATCTCCAAATGCTGTTGCTAATTTAGCCAATGCTCCTGGAGTATCTCCCATTGAAATTCTTAGTTTAATGAGATCACTTTCACTACG
>Ga0255055_10003771_pt1 | contig 10142 bp, 7 predicted proteins | sample JV7_2_27_MG_FD_188633 | JGI IMG/M metagenome (GOLD analysis project Ga0255055, IMG submission 188633) | Seawater microbial communities from Jervis Inlet, British Columbia, Canada - JV7_2_27 | ecosystem: Environmental > Aquatic > Marine > Inlet | place: Canada: British Columbia | collected... | reverse complement strand
GATGCTCCTGGGCAAGATCCTCCTGACCATTGGCGCCATCTCCGAGGACGACCTCAACAAGATGCTGCGGCTCAAGGCCGAAGAGAGCATCTACGAGCTCTTCACCTGGGAGGAGGCCGACTTTCGGTTCGCCGACGGTGATCTACCCGAGTATCAGATGGTTCCCATCGATCTGAGTGTCACCGGTCTCGTCCTCGAGGGTCATCGCCGGCTCGACGAGTGGAAGCAGATCCGCGAGCATTTTCCCCATCCTCAGGCAGTACCCGTTGCGATTGGTGACTTGGTGCCCGAGGAGCCCAATCCCGGGGTGGAGAATATTCTCTCTATGGTGGACGACGATCGCACGATTCAAGAGATCGGGTTGCAGACCCACTCCAGCGAGTTCCACGTCTGCCGGGTCCTCTATGAGCAAGCTCGCAAGGGACGGCTCAAGGTCGTCAGGCCGCGACAGGTCCGCGTCGAAGTGGCCGCCACGGCAAGCGAGGAGGGCGAGGAAGTGCGACAGTCTCCTGACGTCCAGGGACTTCTCGATGTCGCGAGCCAGTACATCGACCAGCGCATCTTCGACCTGGCAATTCGGCATCTGCGCGCGGCCAAGAGCCTGGAGCCCAATAGCATCAACGTCCAGCAGCGGGTCGTCCTGGCGGAGAAGAGAATCCAAGAAGCCGTCTCGGAAGCCGGCATCAAGCTGACAGCAATTCCCCTGCTTCGCACCAACCCTGAAGATGTCAGTAGCCTCGACATCTCACCCCAGGAGGGGTTCGTCATGACCCGCGTCAACGGCAGCTACGATATCCAGACCATTCTCAAGATCACCCCAATCCCGCCGCTCGAGGCCCAAGTGGTCTTCTGGAAGCTGCTCGAGGCCGGTCACATCGAGATGAGAGAACCGGATAAGAAATAGCTGCCAGCTACCAGCTGCCGGCTGCCAGCCAGAAGGAACGGGAGCCTCTAAGCCCCTACGCCTCTAGGCCTCCAGGCCTTTAAACCCTAATGCCCTACGGCCCTATGGCCTTCCCTTGTCTGGCCTCGCTCCGCTCGTCCCGCCAGGGAGAAACTTCCAGGGATCCCTCGAGGGGACGACCCCGGTCACGAGGTAAGTGGTAGGCAGCCGGGGTCTGCGCTCGCCTACGCCCCGGACGTGTGGTGCCCTGCCAAGGTCTTGCCCCTGGGCTTGCCGAGAGCCCCCTCAGCGGGATCCCTGGAAGTTCCTCCCTGGCGGGACGCGGACCCGGGTGGGTCGCTCAGTTCCATGGGAAGGGCCGCGACACGTGGCGATTGCCCTGAATCGCAAAGCGTAACGGCCACTCTGCGGCCTGGCCGGCGTAGTCGATGCCGATGCGTCGACCGGTGGCCACAGAGTCCGCGTCAATCGGTTCACCACGGGTGATGCGCAGCGCGCCCCGGGTCAAGGAGACCCCATCGAGACGCTTGTCGATGGCCAGCGCTTGGCAGAGCTTGCCTGGACCTCCAGCCAGGTCTCCCGGTCGCGGGGGGCGCTTTAGTCCCCGCAAGGGCGTCATGGTCTCCGTGCCCAGCAGCGGCTCGCCAGCGCGGATCAGCACGGCTCCACCCTCGTCGGCCTCTCCGGACACGGCGTTCAGGCAATAGTGCATGCCGTAGATGAAGTAGACATAGGCCACACCCACGGCCTCGTAGAGGCTGGCGTTGCGGGCGGTTCGGCGCCCTTGCCAGGCGTGGCTGGCCCGATCTTGCCTTCCCAGATAGGCCTCGGTTTCGACGATCCGGACGACCAGTTTCTGGCCATCGAGACGGCGTACCAGAAATCGGCCCAACAGCTCCCGCGCCACCTGCTCGGTGGGATGGCGGTAGAAGCTGGCGGGAAGCGAGCGGTACCGACTCAAAGTGGTCTCATCCTAACCCGCAGTGCAAGGTGCGGGGGTGCGTCTATAATCGCCTCGATGTCATCACTTCTGCCACCGCTTTTCGCCACTCTGCCTGCAGTTTTTTCCCCGCTGCTCAACCCGACCGCTCCGTGGCTGCTGTTGGGTGAGCCGCTCGATGAGCGGATGGCCGCTCTACCCTCGGAAGCGATCGAGGCAAACCTCCCGAGCGGTGTCCACCTCTCGGGTGAGCGCATCGCCATCGGGGCCGGGACACGCATCGCTCCGGGGGCCGTGATCGAGGGTCCCATCGAGATTGGCCGCGACGTGGAGATTCGTACCGGCGCCTATCTGCGGGGGGGCAACTGGATCGGGGATGGCTGCGTGATCGGCGCCCACAGCGAGATCAAGCGGGCCATTCTGCTGCCCGGCGCCAAGGCACCGCATCAGAACTACGTCGGCGACTCCATCCTCGGAGCCGACGTCAATCTGGGTGCCGGCACCATCCTCTCCAATTTTCGCCACGACGGTCGGGCCATCGCCATCCCCGACGGTGAGAATCGCTTGCAGACTGGTCGACGCAAATTGGGGGCCGTGCTGGGCGATAGCGTGCTCATCGGCTGCAACGCCGTGCTCCATCCCGGCGTCTTGATCGGGCGCGGCTCGCAGGTCTATCCGGGGGTGCAACTGCGTTCCGGCCTCTACCCGGCGGACTCCATCATCAAGCTGCGACAGCAAATCGAGGTGATCCAACGGCAGGACTAGTCGAGGCGCTTCACCACCACCACGGTACGATCGTCGCCCAGCAGATCCGTACCGCAGTAGTTCTCCACCGCCCCAAACACCGCCTTGACGATCTCCTCCGCCGGCCGTTCTCGGTGCTGGCGGAGCACCTGCACCAGACGATCGGTGCCGAACTCGGTGGACGGATCGCTACCGTTTTCGGGGGATGCCTCCAGGATGCCGTCCGTATACATCACGATCAGGTCTCCAGGATTCATCCTCGCGAAGCCGCGATCGAACCTGACATCGGCGATGGGACCTAGGACAGCTCCACCCATTTCCAGGAAGCAGTCCTCCCCGCTGGCAGTCATGAAGAGAGGGGACGGGTGCCCTGCATTGACATAGATCACCGTGCCCCGGGGCTCGAGCTCGGCATAGAACATGGAGACAAAGCGACTCGTCAGCCGGCTGCGGTTGATGATCGCGTTGAGCCGCTCGAGGGTGTACGTGATCTTGTATTCCTTCGCCAGCCCCATGCGCAGCCCGACGTGGACATCGCGCACCAGCAAGGCAGCGGGCAGACCATGACCCGAGACGTCCGCGATGGCGATTCCCATCAGGCCCTCCGATAGCTCGATGAAATCGAAATAGTCTCCGCCAACGATCTCCATGGGTTGGGACAACCCGAAGATCTCGAAGCCCGCGACCTGGGGAGGCTTTCTGGGGAAGATCGACGCCTGGATCCTACGTGCCTGTCTGAGGACGTCCTCCATCCGCTCCTGGCGAATCCGCTGATTGATGCTGGAGCGCAGAATGCCCAGCGAGTGGAGAATCCCGGTTCGATCGCGGCCGGGCTCTACATCGAAGGCCAGAATGAAGTCCTGGTCTCCTACCTCGATGGCCGCGAACCGTTCGGCGCCAAGGTATGACTCCAGATCCCGATCTACCTGCGGATTATCGGCTTCCATGAACAGAGTGCGCTGCTCGAGCAGGCTCTGGACGGGAGGATACGATTCCGGCACCACCAGGCCTTCAGGAAGCTGGCGCGCCTCCCCAAAGACCCCCAGAAGAACGTACTGGCCGTCCTGATAGCGGTAGATTCGCCCACCTGTGATTCCCAGCTGGTCGCGAAACTTGGCAATGATGGCCTCGGCTGCAGCGTGAATGGTGGCCGTGCGGCCCTCGGCGTCCTCGATCACCGAAACCAGCTCCTCGACCTCACCCATGAGGCCGGCATAGTCGATCTGTGCAGGTTGCTGGTTCACACGCGTGTCCCTAGCCGTGATCGACCAGGGCTTTCAAGATGGCATCCTGGGCTTTCTGCGCCTGCCAATTGCTGCGGGTGCGGTTGCACAGGATCGAGAAGGCATAGATCTTACCCGAACGCGCCTTGACGTAGCCGGAGAGGGTCGATACCCCGATTAGTGATCCGGTCTTGGCAAAGACGTTGCCCCGATAGGGAGGCTCGCTCAGCCGATGCTCCCACTTCAGACCCGGTTCACCACTGTAGGGCAAGGTCAGCAGAAAATCACGCCCTCGGGGGTGGAAGTACATGTGATGCAGCAGGTGGGTGATCTGCCGGGGTGAAAAGCGATTGTGGCGGCTCATCCCCGAGCCATCGGACAACTCGTAGCTGCCGGGTGGGATTCCCAGACCGGACAGGAACTCCTCCACTACCGCCACACCGGCTTCCCAGCTTCCCACGCCGCAAAACTCGGCCCCCATCAATTTGAGCAGACTCTCGGCGAAGAGATTCTGGCTGCGCTTGTTGATCACCTCGGCGGTGGTCATCAGATCACTCCGGTAGCCGGTGATCCAATCCCAGTTCGCCACTGGCAGCGACCGTGCCGGACGAACCGTGCCCTGCAGCGAGATGCCCTCTTCCCGGAACGCTTGCTGCATCGCCGCACCGAAATAGACCAGCGGATCGGCCACCGCGACCCACGACTCCACCGGCGCAGCAAACCGGTAGACCGACCCGGAGACGGTCAGGATCTCACTGCCGTTGATGCGATCGATAATGACCTTGTGCCCGCGAGCCGAGCTTGTCGTGCGGGCGGTATTACGAATTTCGAAGATGGGCAACTCGGGTATCAGCTCGACTCTGGCCGGCGCGCCTGGCTCGCTTCCCGGCGATACTCGCACGAGAACACAGTTGTCGTTGAACGACAGCGACTCGACCGGCGCCTCGTACCATCGGGTGATTTGATCGTCGGGCCAGTCCGGGTGGATTCTCGGCGGCTCGAAGAGGCCGTAAACCAGGAAGATATCCCCTTTGATCCGCCGTACCCCCGCGCGGCGAATCTCCGCCGCCCAGCGGCGAAAGACTGCCAGTGAGTCCCCCTCGTAGTGACGGCCCGAGATGTTCGGGTCCCCACCTCCCACGACCGCCAGGTCGCCTTCGAGGGCTCCCGCTCGGCGGCCGCCCCGGGACAGGACATTGGTCTCGAAGAAATATCCCGGTCCGAGACTCTCGAGAGCCGCAGCCGTCGTGAAGAGCTTGGTATTCGAGGCGACAATCCGCAGATCATCGGGCTCGAGCTCGTAGACCGAGCTTCCCGAGGCCATCTCGGTGATGTGAATCCCGAGCTCGGGCGACACCCGTTTGACAGCTTCGGCGGCACTCGCCAGCTCGGTCTCCAGGCCGGCACTCCAGCCACCCGTTGCAATGGTCAGCACGGACAGTGCGAACAGACGCCAAGCCAGCCGAGGGGCGCGGCACTTGCGGTCTCGCGCGCTCGCCTCAGCGAATCCACCCATCACTTCAGGAGACTACCTCCCGCCCTACATTCCACACTATGAAAGGGGTAACGACCAGGATCTACCGGCCGCTGGTCTTCAAGAAACGGTAGAACTCACCATCGGTCGACAGCAGCAACCAGGTGTCGGCATCCATCGTGCTTTCGAACGTCTCCATCGTCTTCAAGAACTCGTAGAAGCTGCGCGAATCCGCCGATTGGTTGTACGCGCCAGCGTAGATGTCGGTCGCTTCGGCGTCCGCCCGTCCCCGGATCTCCTCGGCTTCCCGATAGGCTTCGGAGCGGATTCGCTTCAGCTCGCGCTCCATGTCACCCAGGATCTTCGCCCGTTCGCCCTGCCCTTCGGAGCGAAAGCGGTCGGCGATGCGGTTGCGCTCCGAGATCATGCGGGCGTGAACGTCCTGGAGCACCTGGGGACCGTAGTTGATGCGCTTGAACTGCACGTCCAGCACCTCGATACCCAGGTCGGAGGTCCGCCCCTGGCCCGCCGCGAGGACTTCCTGGCGGATCGCCTGACGACCGGTCTCGATCTCCACCAGCTCGCCGGCGAGCTCGGGCATCGACTCATCCTGTGCCGGAACGCGATTGGTACTGCGGATCACCTCCAACAGCTCATGGTTGGCGATCGCCTTGCGCACCTCGCCGTCGAGAATGTCGTCCAGACGCGACTGGGCCACGAACTCGTCGCGCAGGCGCTGGAAAAAGAGCAGCGAATCGCTGATCCGCCAGCGCGCGTAGGTGTCCACCTCGATAAAGACCTTGTCCTTGGTGGGCAGCTCGGCGATGTCGCCGTCCCATTCGAGGAAACGCTTGTCCATGCGATGGATCTTTTGAATGAACGGGATCTTGAACTTCAAGCCCGGGCTGGTGATGGGATCACCGACAGGTTCGCCAAACTGGGTGATGATCACCTGATCCCACTCATTGACGACAAATAGGGCACTCATCACCAAGCCCAGGACCGCCACGAGGAGGATGATCGACACGATGCGGGTCATTGTCATTGTCCCCCTCCTCTCTGGGTCTGTTCCTGGAGGTTGAGCAGTGGCAGCACCCCCTCGAGCTCCTCGTCCATGATCAGCTTTCTGCCCGCCTGGTTGAGGATTTGGTTCATCGTCTCCAAGTAGATTCGCTTGCGGGTGACCTCGGGTGCCTTGCGGTACTCGGCATAGAGCGCGTTGAAGCGTGCTGCATCGCCCTGGGATCGATTGACCCGGTCGAGGGCATACCCTTCAGCCTGCTGGATCGTCTGCAGGGCTTCGCCTTCGGCCCTCGGCACGACCTTGTTGTACTCCGACTGGGCCTCGTTGATGAGTCGTTCGCGTTCCTGCTCGGCCTGATTGACCTCGTTGAAGGAGGGCTTGACCGGATCGGGAGGATTGACGTCCTGCAGCACCACCTGATCGACGCGGATGCCGGTTTCGTACTGGTCACTGAGATCCTGCAGCTCTTGCATGACCAGGTCCTCGATCTCCTGCCGACCGACCGTGAGTACTTCGTTGACCGTACGATCGCCGACCACCTGGCGCATGACCGCCTCGCTCATGTCGCGAAACGTGTCCGTTACGTTGCGGACTTTGAAGAGGTACTTATAAGCATCCACCACTCGGTACTGCACCACCCACTCCACCACCGCCGCGTTGAGATCACCGGTGAGCATGTTGGATTCGCCTTCATACCCGGTGGTGGTGAATTGCGTGCGCACGCCCGGTCGGACCGTACGAAACCCGAACTCCAACTTGAGCTGGCGCTGCACCGGAACCTTGGTGACCTTATCGACGCCCAAGGGGATCTTGAAGTGCAATCCGGGATTGGTGGAGCCGATAAACTTGCCCAACCGAACGACGACACCCACTTCTTCGGGCTCCACCGTATAGAAGATGCTCATGCCGAGGATCAGCGCAATCACCACCAGGACAGCGGCACGGATACCCGCCGCGGGCAGCTTCGGGAGCTTCGGTAACTTCGGGAACTCGACGACCTTTGGGCCGTTGCCACCACCAATATTCATGATGAATATTAGCCTACCCCACCACCCCGTGGAAGGCAACCGACCAGCGGCCCATATACTCACCCACCATGCCGCTCCGCTTCAATGCCGAGAACCTGACCCTCGAGCTGTCGGTTGGCGATCTGGTCGACGCCGCCCTGATAAAGCATCTGGGCTTTGCCAACCGCGGCGGCTACGAGCGCCGCTGGCTAGGGCAGGCGATCCATAGCCGCTATCAGGAACAGGCCCTGGCGCAAGACCCCGCCTACGAACGCGAGGTCCCGGTCAAGGTTTCCTTTGCTCATCGCGGCTGGGAGGTCACCGTGCACGGTCGCATCGATGGCCTGCGGCGCGGGGCAGACGGCGTCACGATCGAGGAGATCAAATCGGTGCGGCGCGGCGCCCAGACCGGAGGTGCCTGGCGCGAGATCTACGCTCGTCAAGCACTGCTCTATGCCTGGATGCTCCGCCGACAGGGCGAAGAGAACGTCGCGGTCGAGTTGGTTTGGATCGAGCTCGGCAGCGAAGACGTCGAGCACGAGCCGCTGGAGTTTCGCTTCGCCGCCGTCGACGCCGCGGTGCGCAAGCACCTCAACAGCCTGCTACGAGACATCGAGAAGCAGCAGCAGGCCCTGACCAGCCGTCAGGTTGCGGCCACCCGCCTCAAGTTCCCCTACCCCGAGGTACGACCCGGGCAGGAGACCATCCTCGAATCCGTCGAACGGGCGTTGGCTCAGGGCGATCATCTTCTGGTCGAGGCGCCCACCGGGATCGGCAAGACCGTGGCCGCGCTCCTACCGGCCATGCGCCACGCCCTGAAGCACGACAAGCGGGTGTTCGTGTTGACCGCCAAGACCCTCCAGCAGGAGATGGCCGTGCAGGTGCTGCAGCTGCTCAACCAGGAGGAGACCTTCCACTCCTTGCAGCTGCGCGCCAAAGCCAAGATGTGCGCCAACGATCAACTGCTCTGCCACGAGGAGTACTGCCCCTTTGCCAAGGACTACTACTCCAAGCTCTCGACCACCGGTCTGACCTCGCAGCTTCTCGAGTCCTGGAGCACCCTGTTGCCCGATCCCATCTTCGCTGCTGCGCGGGACCACGAAGTCTGTCCATTCGAGGTCAGCCTCGAGCTCAGCCGCGCCGGCCAGGTGGTGGTTTGTGACTACAACTACGCCTTCGACCCCTACGTCGCGCTGAGCGATTTTCACGCGGACAACGACCTGCGCGATGTGATCCTGGTCATCGACGAAATCCACAATCTGGTCGGCCGGGGCCGCGGCTACTTCAGCCCCACCCTGTCGACCCAACAGGCCCTCCTGGCCGGCGACAGCATGATTCAAGGACGTGAGCCGGTTCACCGCGCCGGAGCCGACCTCTGTCGCTCTCTGGCCCAGCTCATCGACAGGACTGTGGATCTGGCGCTCGAGGAACACAGCGGTGAGGTCAAGGCGGTGGAGACACCCTTGCCTGAGGAGCGGCTGTGGGCACTGCGCCCGGAATTCGACCAGACCTTCATCGACTATCTCGAACACCGCCGGGAGACTTCGAGCTTCAGCGCCGAGGATCCGTTTGTCGAGCTCTATTTCAAATTCCTTCGCTTCCTCGATGGGTTGCAGCTGTCGACCGAGGATGGGGAGGCCTTTAGTCACTGCGGCGAGCGCGACGGCGACGAGGCCAGGCTGAGGATCATGTGCAAGGACCCCAGTCGGTTTCTCGGCCGCGTCCTGAATCGCACCCACAGTGTCATCGGTCTCTCCGCGACGCTCTCGCCCAGCGAGTTCTACCGCGATCTGCTGGGGTTCGACCCCGAACGCTTGGATACGCTGTCGGTGCCGAGCCCCTTCCCTGCCGAGCACCGCAGCGTGGTGGTGGATGCGACAGTCTCGACTCTCTACCGACAGCGCCCTCGCTACTACCCGCGGATCGCCGAGCGCCTGTCGGCCTTCGCCGATCAGGTGCCGGGGAACTGCTTGGCTCTCTTCCCCAGCTATCGATTTCTCGACGAGGTGGCTACCCGACTCGCGGTGCGCCGCAAGCGGGTCCTGATCCAGACGTCCACGGGATCTGATCGCGAGCGGGAAGAGATCCTCGAGCACCTGCGCTCGGCGGTGGCCGGCGACGTGTTGCTGATGGCGGTGGCCGGCGGCGTCTTCGCCGAGGGAGTGGACTACCCCGGAGAGATGCTCAAGGCCGTGGCGGTGATCGGTCCCTGTCTTCCCGCGGTCAGCCTCGAGCAAGAGCTGCTCCGCCGCTACTACGATGAGCGATTCGAGCGTGGCTTCGAGTATGCCTTTGTCGTCCCGGGGATGACCCGAGTGGTGCAGGCGGCCGGTCGGCTCATCCGTTCCGCCGCCGATACCGGGGTCATCGCGCTGTTCGACGAAAGGTTCCTACTCGCGCCCTACCGCCGTCACCTGCCAGAAGACTGGCTCGAGCCCGGCAATCCCGATCAAGTGGCCAAGCGCTTCTTCGAGGTGTAACGATTGTCGGGTTCGTCCGACTAAGGGGATAAGACATCCCCCCAATGCGTTTCCCTCCCGGGCCCCGCCGCGGCGGGGCCCCCCTTCCTAGGGGGACAGGATACTAGTTTCAAATTATTGGATCGCAGAAACGATCCAATAATTTGAAACTAGTATCCTGTCCCCCTAGGAAGGGGGGCGGCGGTTGCGGGGGCGGTGGGTTGGAGGGCCGCCGGGGGGCCCACCTCGCGGGCCGAAGCGCATCGCTCCTTCCCGCATCCGGGTCAGAATGTGGAAATACCGCTGCTGCTGCTCGGGGGTGAGGATCTCGCGACTGGCCAGGATGCTCTCGACAAAGGCACGATCG
>Ga0255055_10003770_pt1 | contig 10143 bp, 7 predicted proteins | sample JV7_2_27_MG_FD_188633 | JGI IMG/M metagenome (GOLD analysis project Ga0255055, IMG submission 188633) | Seawater microbial communities from Jervis Inlet, British Columbia, Canada - JV7_2_27 | ecosystem: Environmental > Aquatic > Marine > Inlet | place: Canada: British Columbia | collected... | reverse complement strand
GGAGACATCGCCTTCCCCAGCCCCTGTGAAGAGGCCGCGCTCTGCTCCCAGGTTCTGGGCATCGAAGAGGTCCCGTGCCTTGAACTTGCTCGCACGCATCAGGCCTGGGGTCTTGGCCAAGCCTGTCATGCGCTCGGTGTGAGCCTGGATAGCCTCCTCAGACATCCCGAAGCCGCCCTGTCCTCCGGTTTTCCCGAAGAACACGCCCGACATCACATCTCGAGTGACATTGGCCCGACGGGCCTGGTCCGCATAGGGATCACCCAGCGCACCTCCTGCGAACTTGTTGTACGCCTGGGTGGCCAGCATCCCCTTCCAGGTGAGCTTCTTGGTCTCGGGGTTCTGAAACTGATCCAAGATCCCTGCGCCCGACATCATCCGCTTCAACGACGGGGCCAGAACGTACTTCTGCTCGGTCTGAGTTTGCTGGCGCTGGCGAAACTGAGAGTCGCGGAGGTCCGCCTGGGTCATTGTGGGCCCGGCCTGTGCCTGCATGCCCGGGAACATCCCACCCATCATCGACGACATCATGGGGGTCTGGAGCTGCCCTGTATTCAGCTGGTTCATGTGGGACCCATAGGGGTTGTGCCCCTGCTGTCCCTGGAAGGTGCCACCCATGAGCATGGGAAGCATCTGCATGATCTGCTGAATCAGTTTTGGGTCAGGCATCAGACTTTTCCTCTGCCGCAGCCTTCTTCATTGCGTCGCGCTGAGCCACCCGTCTGGTCTTCCACTCCGCGTAACCTTCGCCCCCGGGGAGCTCACCAGAGTCCACCATCTTCTCGTATAGCTCGAACAGCTCGTCCGTCCCTGTCATGACACGGTCGCGTTCCCGCCGTGCCTTCAGACGGGGATCCATTTCTTCCTCATTCCAGCGCTCGTACGCTGTCCAGGGGTACACAGCCTCGGAGAAGCTGACGGCAGCACTAGCCAGCTGCTTCACTCCATCCGGGAGGCTCCCAAACACTTGCGCAAGAAGTTGCAGTTGTGTCCCCCAGTATTTCTCGGCCCGCTCGAAGCCCAAGAAATCAGTTACCCACCTCTCCCGCAGACGGTCGAACCGGGACGCACGGTCAAAGGTGGTGTGGCCCCGAATCCAAGATTCGAGCTTCAGGAACCGTCCACGGGCTGCCAAAAATCCGAGTCAGCCGCCTTTTCCGAAAAGAAGTCGACCAACACATCAAACTTCCGCATCTCTTCCTCAAGGATACGGTATTTGGGGTACGGGAACGCGTCTACTCGAGCGAGACGCTCCTTGAGATCCCCCACGTCATACTGGTGAACGACTCCATCCTCTTGCTCGATGTCGACCAAGGCATAAGCCAGGTGGAGGCGAGCGAGCTTCATCTGGAAGAGGACCAGGATGTTGCCCTCCCCTTCGTCCGAGGACTTCTCGACGATCTCGATCGACTCAGGCGTGCTCCGGGTACGGAGCTTCACCTTCAGCTTCCCCCCGAGAATGGACACCGTTTCGAAGAAGGGCTTCCCACTACAGATCGACTCGAGGAAGCGTTCCTTCTGGTCCTCAGTGAACTCCGGCTCTCGAGGAAGCTCAGCGAGCTCCTCGTCGGTATAAGCCTCGGCATCAGCGCTTGCCTTGTCTGCGGCGGCGTTCTCACGCCAGTTGGGATCGTCGGACCCCGTCACCGAGGCAGACCCAGCGCCGAATACCTCCTCGTGCTTGGCCGCAATCTCCTCAGCAGAGGGCGCTTCCGGCGAGCTGAAGTCGCTGCCGGGGGCGGTTTCGTTGGGCATTTATAGTCTCCTAGCCATCCAAGGGATCGACAGACCCAGAGGCCTGTTCTTTTGGGACAACGTATCGTGCTGTTTTCCCGAAGGACCCAGCCTCCCCGGAGGGGGGCGTCTTCTTCGGGTTGGATCGGGTGTACTGGGAACGAATCGACGCGAGATCTTTACCGGGGAAAGGTGAGGTCCCGAGGACATCGTCGTCCAGGAGAGGCCAGTCATCGTCCTTCCCGTCCTCACGCAGTTTGTTCTCCCACGTTGTCTCATACCAGGCCTCGATGTCATAGCGGGTTCTCCAGTCGAAGACCAGCTCAGTCATCTGGGCGGGGTCGTGGGGGTCGGTGTTCTTGCGGTACGTGTCGTCAGGAGCATCCTGGAGTGGGACCGGCTGGAAGCTGTTGCTCTTGATGATGGTTGTCGTGAAGATACCGTGCGCATCCGGGGCGTAGACGAACTCACCTCCGAAGTGAGTGTGTGCCACATCCACCCCAGGCCCAGGTGCATGGAACTTAGCGAACGACCCCGCACTCAGGGAGATGAACGGCGCCTGCACGCCCATGGCTCCACCTGAGAGGTTGACCAAGAACGACCCATTGGCCTTGACCCGGAAGGACTGGTTCAGGTCGTAGTCGACGAAGTCCCCCTTCACGGTCATCGACTTGACACCGGAAGTGAGATTCACGAAGAGCTCTGGCCCCTCGAAGTAGAACTTGGAGCTCTCGTCCAGCACCTGGAAAGCCGTGTCCTTCTTGGACGACACGATGACCCGGTCCTCACGCGACTCGAGGATGATTGGACCCTTCTCCTTCAGGGTGCGTAGAACGATACCTGAGTTCTCCCGCTCGTTAGGCTCCCCACCTGTAGCTGACCCTGCCTCCGAGTTGGTCTCGAGCAGGATCGCACGCTCATCTGTGTGGAGGAGCATCATCTGCTTGGCGTACATCCGGACGCTCTCCTCCGAGGAGGTGATCTCCGTGTTCTTCTTGGAGCGGATATCTAGGTCGTTGGCCGAGAAGAAGTGGGTGTTCCGTCCTGACTCCACGAACAGGTCCCGCGCAGCGTGGATCTTGATGTCCCCATCCGCGGTTAGCTCAATCGAAGAGCCGGCACTAGTGGTGATAGAAGCCCCACCATCATCTCCCAACTGGAACGTGACCTGCTCGTCTCGATACTCAAGCTCACCCTCCTCTTCTACTGGGGGATCCGTGTCCTCGACCACACCCTCGAAGGGATGGAACTCATCGCTCCCTGGGATGTTCTTGTCGTCGTAAACGTTCTCCTTGTAGCGGTCCCGGTCCAGTTGCTGGAGCGCACGGGCTGTCTCTCCGTCCGACCCCTCTGGGACCCACTTGAACTGCTCGGTCTCATCCCCTGTTGTTTCCCCTGTGAAGGGTTCAGCCTCGAAGGGGTGCTTCATCCGCTCAGGTACGCGGATGCGGCTCACCTTGCGGAAGGTGAGAGAGCGGGTAGAGAGAACCGAGACCTCTCCATCCCGCCCGATGTGGATCTTGGCGATACCCGGGTAGAGGCTTGAGTCCGTGTGCTTGGCCTCTCCCTCCTTGTCCTTGCAAACGTAGATCGTGGCCAGGTTTCCCTGATGACCTACTTGGACGAGAAGCCGCTTCCTAAGGTTGGGATCATCATCGCGATCCTTGGTTTTCTGGAATAGGTCATCCTCGCCTCCTGCCTCGGCGATAGACGTTCCCGATTCCTTTTGGCCAAGAGCTCCTGGCACGGTGTCCGCAAACATGAACTCATAATTGACACTCTCTCCTGCCTGGACGAGATGAGACCGGCTGCCGCCTGTCCAGGTCTCCATGTTGCGGCCGATGAGACGAAGAAGATCGTCCTGATGGAAGGCTTGGATCTGAGCGCACTCAGAGGCCTTGAAGACCGTCACGCCCTGGAGCATGGCAATGACTTCCCCGAGGGCACCCATCCAGCCCATATCTCCAGGGAGGGAGTCGAGTGGACGCCCGCTGTTGGCGTACCCCATGCCGAAGAACTTCTGCTCAAGCTGGAAGCTGTGGCGCTTCTCGGTCAGGGCATCAAACGCCTTGGCGATCTTGTTGCCGCTGACGTAGCAGATGTCCATCCCAATGCCGAACTCATCGGAGGGTTCTCCGTAGGTCCCCATGATGAGACCCGGACCCCCCACAGGCTTCCAGAACTGGACAAGAGATCCATTGGGAGGAACCCAGAGATCGGCCACCCCGGTGTACTGGTTGTGGTTGGAGAGCCACGTACATGCGGAGGTTCCGTCACGGTGGGCCACTAGGCAGACGCGAGAGGCAACATAGACCTCGATGACCCGCCCCCAGCGAACGGCCCCTGTTTGGCTCAGGAACTGTTCGGTGTAGCGGTGCCCCATGTTGTTGCGGGGATAGTCTGTATCTTCAGACGAATTCCCGTCCCCGTAGCTCGCGTTACGGGGGAGGCCGTAGTTCTTGTCGGTCTCGTTGACGTTCGTCATGGCCTCACCATAAGAAAACGGGACCTAGGGCACAAGCCTGGTCCCGTTCTCCCGCGCAGTGCCCGGTTTACCGGCTAATGCCGACAAGGGGCCTACTTGAAGTTGAGGCTCGCGAACTGGATGGTCACGTTCTCCTGAACCAGCAGGCCGTTTGCATCCGCAGCGAAGCCGTAGCTCTCGACCACCGCGCCCGAGATCTTGTACTCGACGGTGACAGCGCCACCTCCACCGAAGGTCGACGTTCCCTTGAGGGTGATGTGTCGATCGCCGGCCGTGATGTCTTGGGTGGTCCAGAGCTTGGTGCCCGTGGGACCCAGCACCTTGCTGATGGTGTTCTGCCCGATGATCCGGCCCAGCTGCATGGATCCGATCGATCGACCAGGTGCAAAATACACCTTGTTCGAGCCGATCTCGTAGATCCGGTTCAGCGGCTGGTTGTACTGGACCGTGACGTTCTGGATCAGAAACCCAGTGGCATCCTTCCCCAGACCGCCTTCAACGATGATGCTCATCACGTCAGCGGTGAGGATCGACGTCTTCCCGAACTCTGTGTTCTTACCGTAAATGTCAGCCATCTAAGGCTCCTCTGTTAGCTGGCCTGGACCTACACGATCAGGTTCAGGGTCAGGTTGTTCAGCGGGAAGGGGACCTCGATGTCGAGGTCCGCATCGATGCGATCCTTGAAGGTCTCGTTCTGCTCGAGGCGAAGCAAGTCGCCAGAGAGCAGCTGCGGACCAATGCGCGGATAGTCGATGTTGACGAGCGTGTCCACGCCACCGTTGATCGTTCGGCGGATAGCGTCCAGCGTCCCAGGGACCACGTTCCAGACACCGATGAACGGAGTGAGGAGGTCCTTGAAGAAGTAGCTGATCGAGTCGACGTTGGTCGTGATCGACATCTCCTGGAAGGTGACCGAGGAGTTGTCAGTCGACAGCTGGTGCCGGACGAAGGGGACGGAGCCTCGAACCTCCTGGGTTCCGATGTACACACCCGAGCCGCCCAGGATGTTGAGCTGGTCTCGGTTGAAGTACTCGAAGGCCCGGCTGAAGTCGTCGAAGCCCTGGATCTGGAAGTTGGTGAAGCCCTGGTGCGGCGGAAGAGCTGCCTTCATGCCGGCCGTTGCCGCGCAGAAGTAGAAGCCCTCGACGAACTCGCCGCCCCGGCCAACCAGGTCCGGGTAGTGCAGGAAGAGCCGGCGGTCCGCAAGCGAATCCGCGATGGCACCGTGTGTGGTTGCCTGCTCGGTCTTGTCCAGGTTGCGGAAGATCTCGAACTTGCTGGCGAGCGTGACCGGAGCAACCAGGCTCTCAGCCAGGCGGAGCTCAGTCGAGCTGACCACCTCTTCGACCGCGGTCTCTGACCAGGTCGGCTCCCCATCGAGATCGAGCATGAACGAGTGCCGGACCACGTTCCCGGGGACCACATTGTCCCGGAAGAAGTCGACATCCTGGCCGTCGTCAGCGACGAGCAGCCGGTAGTCGGTGGCAATGGTCGTGGGGTCGTCGATGATCTTGGCGAAGAGGTCGACAACATCGCCTTCCCCATCAACACGAGTGGTGTAGATGTCCTCGGTGGTGACCAGCGACCGGCTGATGAAGCCAACCCGCCAGCGGCCCTCCGCAGGGGTGCTCATCTGCTGGATGTGTGCGTCGAGCGCCTGGTGGACCAGACGGTCCAGGGTGAGCGGCACGAAGCTGTAGACGTCGTCGCACTCCTTGACGAAGTCCAGGATCTTGCTGTAGGCGAGGACCGAGTCCTCCTCGAGCGCCATCCCCTTGATCGGCCGGTTGACCGCGTTGAGGGAGCAGAGGAAGAAGGCGAAGGCCATCGGGTTCTTTGGGTCGATGCGACCGAGACGCTGCTCGATCTCCTCAACGTAGTCCGGACCGGAGATGGTGAACTTCGCACCGGAGTTCTCGAGGCGCAGGGCCTCCCAGCCAATGAAGACCCGAGCATCTCGGATCTCAAGCGGGAGCACACCGGAGCCGTCGAACCAGCTCGGGTCGGTCGTCTTGAGCGCAGCCTTGATGGTCACGATGTCGGAGCCATCAAGGGGGTCCACACCGACAACCCAGGCTTCGACGCTTGGCACGTCGATCTTGAAGCGCGGGATGTCCTTGTTCTGCTGGACCAGATGGAGCCGCAGCGTGAGCGCCGGGGTACCTGTGATCAGCAAGATGGGCAGGGCCTTCTCGAGGATCAGCGTCTTGATCTCCCCCTTCTTCACGGAGGTGACCACGACGGTCCACTTGTCGCCCTTCATCAAGCCGCCCTGGGTGTTGGCCGCGAAGGAGATCGTGACCCCCTTGGTGCCCACCGAGAACGGAGTGGCCGCAGCGGTGACCAGCAGCGGGCCGCTCGAGTCGATGTCGGTCGAGGTGACCAGCAGGCGAGCTGCGCCGTAGATGCCTCCCTCGACGACCTCAGCGGTGTAGGTCAGGTCGACCGCACCGGAGTAGGTCCCTGCCGAGGTGGCCACGACCACATCGACTGCCTTGACGACTGCGATGGTGTACTTGTCGGCGAGCGTGATCGCCAGGTCGCCACCGTCGGCGCTGTCAGCCGTGACACCCCGCGTACCAACCGCGAAGGACACACCCGAGCCGGGGTAGACGAGAACCGGAACGTCATCGGTGCCGGACAGCGAGGTGACCTTGAAGCGGCCGAGTGATGCAGTGGCCACGACAGTCCACTTGTCGCCCAGGGTCAGGAGCGTGTCACCGCCGAAGGTGGTGAACTCGAACGTGATCCCGAGGGAGCCGATGGCGAAGGGTGTTGCTGCGGAAACCACCGTGGGGCCCGACCCATCGCTCAAGAGCGAGGTGACCGTGACCTCTGCGACGCCTGTGGCACCGCCCAGGGTGACCTCAACCTCGTAGGTGTCGTCTGCGGGGCCAGCGTACGACCCGGCCGAGACAACCGGCTCAGCATCACCTGTGTTGGCGCCGTCAGCGACAGGCGCAGCGATCACTGGGTCAATACCCCCCGAGATGACCTCGAGGGTGTAGGTATCGGTGAGGACGTTGTCCTCGAGCGAGCCCACGTAGGCGCCTGCCGAGGTAACCGTATCGTCGCCTGTGTTGCCACCATCCGCAGCAGCTGCGCCGACCGAGCCAGCGACGGTTGCAACGTTTGCGGCATCAGCCACAGCCAAGCCGACAGTCGCCGCGATGACTTCGTTGACGAAGCCCGCGATGGGAGACTTGTGTGTGATTGTGTCGAGCCCGACGATCGCCTCGACCTCTGCCACGTCGCCCACTCGGACGTCGCGCGAGAGGAAGGCCGCGTCGCGAGCGAACACCGTGCCTGCCGAGTTGGTGAACTCGACCAGGCTCGGACCCGAGGCGACAGGGTCAGGAGCAACTTGGTTGGAGGTAGCACCGAGAATCTTGTAGTCATAGGCACCGGCGCCCGCGATCTTCTCGAAGTAGAGCGCCTCGAGGTCGTCAAACTGGACCTCTACAGCGTCTGCGTCGAGAACCGCGGCCGGGTCGATACCTGGGACTTCGAAGTCGGTGTCCAGGAGGTAGTCGTACAGGCCTGCAAGTGCATCCGCGAGGTCGACCTCATCACTCAGGTCCAGAAAGTCCTTCTGGGGTCCGAAGATGAACGGTGCCAGGATCGGGAGATCCGTGGTCAGCGTCTCTTCGAAGACCTGGTTGATCTCGACTCGTGGGGGCAGATATCCGTTAGCCATCGTTCAATCCCCTACGCAGCGTTGGGTCTTATTTTGTAGTTCAGGGCCAGCCTGAGATCTTTCCATTCCCCAGGACTACCCGTCAGACTGAGTGAGGCAAGAACTCCTTCACCTCTGTCACTCTGAATCAAGGGTAACCCTACCGAGTACGTCAGGTCCCAGTGTTTGTCCCCCGCCGGTGTTGAGGCGATGTCCAGCTTTCCAGTTGGAATGAGATCACTCACCACGAACCCACCTGCGACTTTCTGGTAGCGCTTTACCACTGTCGTCAGAGAAAGGCCAGAGGCCGAACTCATGCCAAGCAGTTGAACTGACTCGAGCTCGTACGGCTGACCTGCATTTTGGAACAGCGATGTTGAATAAGCATCAAGATCACTTATGTCAAGGTCGGTTGTGGACAGGTCCACAGAACCGACCCACGTCTTGAGCGAAGTATACCGTCCGGCCCCAGCGATAGCTATGGTCTCCGTGTCCCCTAGGGTTACGTCACCGGTAGAAGGATGCCGGCTGTCGCCCGTGAGCGTTAGGACACCAATGAGGTCGACCCCTGCCTTCACATCCACAGAGATGTGAGAGGTGCCAACAGAGACCGCCACGGGGGGCCCTGCGGTAAGCGCAGCCCCACTCAAGATAAGGTCTTCGAACCCGAAGGGGAAGTAGAGCCCAGACGCGGCCATATAAGCCAGGTGCCAGCTCTCGGTCCGCTTTCGGTTGAGACTGATTAGTTTGTCGGCGAGCGCCCAGTTTTCGTTCAGGAGCGCGCCCCAAATGCCTCGGTCCCCACAGGGGATGGGCAAGTTGAACTTGAAGACGTTGGTCTCGTCAGGCATTACCCGAAGCCTCCCTTACCGAAGGGATCACCCAGCTCGTTCGAGGGCTCTTCCTTGCAACCCACTTCATTAGGCTCACCACAGCTGAATAGGGAGCCATCCTCGTACTTGACAATCTCCGTGGTCACATGCAAGAGCACCTGCCGCAGCTTGGGCGAGAAGCACTTGATCCGCCAGGTTTCAGCCCACTGTAACCCCACACTGATAGGTGTGGTGAAGAACTCGCGGTTCTCCTGCACAACCCCTGGGGGAGAGACAGCTCCGATATCGAAGCGCTGGAAGCCGAAGTCCGTCTTGATGAACGAGGTGAACACGTTCAAGAGCTCCGAGACCTCTTCGGCCAGGAGCTCTACCTCCCCCGGGTTCCGGGAGAGGGGAAGGCACGTCATAGTGCACATCGCGGTCTTGGCGAAGTCCATCTCCCCTTCGCGTGGGTTGAGGGAGTGCGTATCGTTGATCGCGATACGTTGGTAGGTGATCGGGCCTCGAGCGACGTAGACGGCCGGGCGCTTCTGGACCACCTCGAAGTCCATCTTGTTGATGGGCTCAAGAATGATCTTTGTCGCTGTCTCGTCGGCTTGCCACGGGAACCTCACGCTGTTGTGGGTGAAGTGACCCCTTAGGAGCTCCAGAAAGATCCCGATCAGAACCAGCGGCGTCTTTCGGATCGTCGCGATCGGAGGTAGTGCCGGAGTGGCCATCAAGAAAGAACCTCAGGCTGTACTCGGGGATGAGTTTTACCGTAGGGATCATACTGCGCATGCTTGTGCTCATCGACGATCACCTTGTACTCGATCTCGTTTCGGGGGATGACCCGCACCGTAAGAATCTGCACGATAGGGACCGTTCTAAGCTCCGCTGTGGAGATGCGGAGCACTCGCAGCCTGGTGTTGGTCTCGGCCTCCACGACGATGTCATCGCGAGTGAAGAGGGGATAGGCCACAGCCCGGACCTGACCCTCGAAGTCCTCAGTCATCCACCCTGAGCCACCCAAGGCCTTATTGTTGTCCATGGGACCACGCTCGAGCCACGCCTCAATCGGGGGCTCGAAGCCGCCCTCCCACCGGGTGCCATAACAGTTGAGGCACAGCGAGTCGATCTGGTAGCCCGTGACCTGGTCGATGCACTCGTTGCACTTTCGCCCGAAGTGCTTCTTCTTGAGGATGAGGACCCGGATTCCCGCGAACTTGCGAAAGCGGAGGATCTCCTTGCGGATGACCTCGCGCGCCTGAAGAAACTGCTTGCGCTCCAGATTGCGAAGCAGGTCCTTGGGGCGGGAGGTACATTCCTCCCCATCGGGAGCCCGAACCTTTAGCCGGTAATACAGGTGGGGCTCTTTCGAGAGATACACCGACTTCCGATCCACGTGGAAGAACTGATTCACGAGGGGGATCGGG
>Ga0255055_10003769_pt1 | contig 10144 bp, 11 predicted proteins | sample JV7_2_27_MG_FD_188633 | JGI IMG/M metagenome (GOLD analysis project Ga0255055, IMG submission 188633) | Seawater microbial communities from Jervis Inlet, British Columbia, Canada - JV7_2_27 | ecosystem: Environmental > Aquatic > Marine > Inlet | place: Canada: British Columbia | collected... | reverse complement strand
TCGTAGAGCGTGAGGGGCCTTGCTTCACCACCAGAGGTCGAAACCCGGTAGAGGTTGCCCTTGTAGCCGAACACTATGGTGCTTCCGTCAGGCGATATCGCCGGATACCGCATCCACAACGGATCATCCTGTGCATGTATTGCACTAACCGCTATGACTAGAGAGATGACGAGTCCCTTCAGGCAACGCATGGGTCTATCCTCGGCTGTAGGTCTGGGTTAGGGTGAGTAGGGTGGTAGGACAGGATGAGGGGTAAGGGAGATAGACAGTCGCCATCCCAACACTACCGAGTTCACGTTCGATCTGGTAACGGTCGGACAAAGCCTTGGTGAGATGGTCGAGCACGTCAGTCATTCCCGTTCCCTACCTTCTCCCTCAGCTCCTCGAAGAAGTTGTACACGAGGATCGGTGTGATAATCGGTTCCTCACGCGACCCAAGGGGCCAATTCGTCATCACCAACCGCTGGCCGTCGGGCGTTACGTCATAGTCGGCGCGGGGCCAGGAGAAATCAGAGAATCGTATTGCGAGCGTCGTCGAACCCAACGCCAGGAACGTCGGCGAGGTGCTGACCTGCACCGCTACCAGATCACTGTCGTCGTTCCTGTAGAACAACTCTCGGCCATTCTCTGCCCACACGGGTACTTCACCTCCATCCATCGACACCTGGGACCTGGACTCGCCCGTGTTGGGGAACGGGACAACGTAGACTTGCCCTCTTCCCGACTCATCCGAACAGAACGCGAGCCATCGGCCATCAGGCGATAGACGCGCCCCGTCTTCGTCGGCGGCCGTCGCAAATAACGGGACCGGCACCGTATCCACACCGGGCCTGATGGCGAGGATGTCACTCACATCGGAGTCTTGATCGTCCGTTCTGAAGACGAGCCACTCGCCGTCGGGTGACCACAACGGTGCGAAGAGGTCTTGTTCCAAGTCCAGAGTCAGCTCAGGCTGGCCGCTATTGTCCGCCGGTTCCGTCCACAGATCGAAGCCTCCGGCGCGGTTGGAGGAGTACGTCACCGATCTGCCGTCGGGCGTCCAAGTAGGGTGGTACACCGTCCCCTCCAGCGTCAGCTTGAGTAGCGAGCCCGAGTCGAACTCCGTGATCCAGACGGCGCTCGGTTGCCCTGGCTCATTAAACGCGAGCCTGGGCTTAACAAACGCGAGCCGGGTTCCGTCGGGGGAGATTTTGGGGGAATTCATCCATCCTTCCCACTCGGGGTAGATGGGCTCAGCGCTCCCGTCCCGCGCCACCCACACTGGCCACGACTCTCCACCGCTTACACTTTCCGCCATGTAGTACAGCAGTGTGCCTTCCTCCGACACGGAGAACGGTCCGTCGAGTTCGAAACTGTACGATTTGGGACGGAGCCATGGTACTCCGAAACCCTCCAAGAGCAGCACTTCAGTCCCAGTGAGCCGTTGCCGGTCAACATCGAACGGGGCCGCCATGAGGTTTCCTTCTGCCGTCACAAAGAGCAGGTGCCCCGATGTCGTGTAGCGTCCGAAAACTGCTGTCTTCAACGTCCTTTGCAATCCCGTCTCGAGATCAACCACGGCAATCTCACGGAGGGCTTCGTTGGAGCTCGGTGCACGGGCGACAGTGAAGAGTACGGCTCGCCCATTGGGGAGAACCTGGGGGAACCCGTGGACTTCTTCACCTCGGGCCGTGTCCACGATAGTGACCTGTTCGAACTCACCGCCGGTCGCGGGAATGCGCGTCAAACCTTGACTGGAACCGAGGTACAGATAGCCGTCGGGGCCCCATCCGAGGCCGCCGGCAGCCAGCCTCGCCGTATCACCCGTTCTGGTTGCGAGCGTGAGAGGGCTGCTCCCGGTCAGCGACAACACCTCAAGCAAAACGAGGTTGAGTTCAAACCTGACCACTGCCACTCGTTCACCGTCAGGGGAGAAAGCGGCATAACTGGTACCGTCCGTTCCCGCCAGCTGGGTAATTGTGAGTTCATCCCTACGGCGAAGCCAAAGTCGGGCGTGCGGCAAAGCTCGGTTCCCGAAAGCGGAGTAGAGGAACATTGAGCCGTCGGGTGAGATCATGGCGTCATCAGTCCCCTCCGGCAGGCCTGCCTGTGCGATCCTGTGGCGGCTCACGGGCTTGTTGTCGTCAGGGCGGGTGATTGCCCACGCAAACGCGATGGCGAAGAGGACGGCCAGGGCCGCGAATGCTAAGGTCCAGCCTCTCCACCGGCCGGCGGCGTTCGCAAACGCCGCTATGCCCTCTTCTCCATGTCGAAACCCCGGATCGTCAAGCGCCCTGGTGAAGTCCATGGCACTCCCGAACCGATCGGCGGGCAACTTCGCCAGAGACTTGTGGACGACCGCGGATACGTGACTCGGTACTGTGTCTCTGAGTTCCGTGATCGGGCGCGGATGGTCTGTCACGACCTTTGCAATCACTGCCTGTACGGTTGGCCCAGTGTGTGGTGGATCGCCCGTTAGCATCTCATATAGCACACAGGCTAACGAGTAGATGTCACTGCGACCGTCGATCTCCCGATCCCCTGTCGCCTGCTCGGGACTCATGTACTGTGGCGTACCGAGGGAGAGACCTGTTTCAGTGAGTCGTGTGCCGCCAGCCGCTGTAACTGCCAACGAAATTCCAAAGTCGGCCACCACCGGCTGACCGTCATGCAGGAGAATGTTCTCGGGCTTGATGTCGCGGTGAATCACATCGTGGCGATGCGCGTAGTCCAATGCACTTGCCACGGATTTCGCGATCTCGATCGACTCTTCAATCGAAAGCTGCTTCTCGCGATTCAGCTTTTCGCGGAGTGATTCGCCTTCGACATATGGCATGACATAGTAGAGGAACGAATCAGCTTCGCCTGAATCGAACAGCGCAAGGATATGCGGGTGCTGCAGGTTGGCAGTGACCTTGATCTCGTTGAGGAACCGCTCGGCACCGAGTACCGCGGCGAGTTCGGGGCGAAGGACTTTTACTGCCACCTTGCGGTCGTGCTTGAGGTCCTGAGCGAGATAGACCGTGGCCATCCCACCTGAACCAAGCTCCCGCTCGATCTGGTAGCGGTTGGCGAGGGCGGCCTTGAGTTGTTCTAACAGGTCGGCCATGTGGTGGCTCTCCCTGGGGTCACAGGGGTGTAAGTTAGGGTCTCTCAGTCAGGGTAGCCAGATCAATGGTTTTGCTGAGGTTGCACGAGTTCAAAATTGACTGTTTTGGCAAGAAATCGTTGTCGGGTTCAATAGATTAGGAGAAGTGAATAGACACCCGCAACCTGTGCAGGTCAGTGCTCTTACCCTGTCCCGGACTGACGCGTAGGTTTGCCTTGTCTCGGAGTCGCCCTCCAAACTGAAGGAGGGACTATGCGCCAGACACTCGCGTCAGTTGTGCTGGTTGGTGCCATCGTGGTGCCATCCCACAGCCTCGCCCAACATCCTGCCTGGATCACACAACTCGAAGGCTACCTTGGTTGGCGAATCCCTCTCAATGAGGTCACACAAGTCGTCAATGACGACGGATCAACCACCGGCGTTGAGCTGAAGTCCACCTTGGCCTTTGGGGGCAGGGCGGTTTTCCCGATCGCGAATGCACCCACACCGCATCTCGGGAAGGTCTTCATTGGGTTAGAAGGGCTGGGAGCCTTCGGGGCAAACATGAATGTCCCAAATACGGATAGTGTGATCGGCCAGGCTGATTATTACCAGGTAGGAGTTGTCGTCGGTATGGGCAAGTTTATAAGCGCCACGCCGGTAAACCTGACATTCCACGGTGCGTTGGGTATAGGGGTAGCATACACTGCCTTCGATCCAAATGACGGGGTAGCTCTCGTCGAGGAGGGAAACTCGGTTACTTCTCTCCTCACAAGTGCCACCCTAGGACTCGACTTATACCTGGCGCGAATGCTGAGTGTTGTGACATCCGCCGGCGTCAACCTCGGTTTCAGAGACCCGTTGGATGTGTCACTTGTGTTCGTTGGGGGCCTTGCCCTTCGATTGCCTACCAGCGGTGGGCCGGACTATTAGACGTCGACACTCTGCACGGGTGTGCGAGGTGGCGATGTGGCTCGGTCCACTGACCCGCAACAGCATGGACGGTGATCTTTCTGTCACCGCTGGCGTCACCGCGAGCAACTATGCTACCTTGGCAATGCAGTAATGTTGTGGAGGTCAGATGTCAGAAGATCCCCGAAGCACGCCAGTAACATTCTCACGCGAGGAGATCGCCGAGATCCGCGTGATGCTGAGTACGTGGGACAAGCCACCGACCTGTCCCAGATGCGAGGACGAGTTGCTAGTTGGGGAGCCAGGGGAACAACCGGTTGGGCAGATTTACCTAATCTGCAGTGCGTGCCACCGCGCAGCGTTTATCTCCAGGGAGCCAACTTAACGTCGCTTCGATCTCTACTGAAGGTTCTCCCAAGAAGAAAGGGCCGGCGTTGACCGGCCCGACTGCTGACCTATAGGCTTACCTTCGGCCCCATTCCCTGAGCGGGTCTGACCTCGTCGGTTCAAGCTGTGAACCGAACCTGACCCGCAATATCTGCCTTAGCCTTGCCACGTTGAGGTTTACAGCTGCGGCACTGTGTGATGCAGTCGGTGCGACACTAGACCCACCCGCGACGAGTTGTTCCTTGGTGAGTTCGTGGTGAGCTTCTCTTGCGGTTCCCCGCTTGTCGGTCCTTCGGTTGGACATTTGGTCCGTCCCAGTCTCCAGGAAGGACCAAGGGTACAACGCGGTACAAGCACCGTCAATGAAGCTGAACGGGGTTACAGAAAGAGGCCGAGCCAAGCGGCCCGGCCTGCGGATAGATCCCACCGCCAATACGGTGCCTGCTTGTCAACGACCAGTGGGCCATGGTATTGCTTTGCCACCGGTCAGGTCTTCACCCGTGTTAGTGGAGGTTACGGCATCCGTCGACTGGCCAGCTTCATCACCGCTGCTCTTGGAAATGTCGCTTTTGTCAAAAGGCGAACCGTCTGTCACAGTGCCCTTCAGGTTGGCTATGTTTGAATACATTATTGGAATTGGGGCATTACCGCCCACGCCTCCGGCAACCTTCTCCAGGTCTTTGTCGCTCACTTCGTCGCTGAACTCGAAGTCGTGACGGGCGGCAAGATCAACTAGTTCCTGCGCGAGTTCAGGCTTCTCGTTGGCCAGCTTCAAGAAATCGAAGATTGTGCCTTTCATGGGGACCTCCTGCGCGGGTTGACTGCTACCGCTAAGATGTGGCTCGGGCCCAGCACCCGCAACGCTCAACCCAGGCCAGTGGCCTTGAACCTCTCCAGCGACTCGAGGTCGATTGTGATTCCGATGCCACCAAGAAGAAGGGCCGGCGTTGACCGGCCCGCAGCTACAGAAAGGCCGAGCCAAGCGACCCGGCCATCTAGCTCACCGGATCAAGTGAAGTCTCCTAGCTCCTATTCGTTATTCTATCGTACCCTCGCGGTCCATGGACTCGAACGCTTCTGTTGGTGATTTTTCCTTGATGACGGGGTGTGGTTCCGGACGTGGTCCTGGGCGTTGGGGCCTCGTGACGGTACCCCCCACCACCTCGTCTAGCTGTTCCTCGCTTACTTCATCTTCTTCCGGCTTCTTCTTCTCTTCCGTCATCATGTCCTCCTTGTGACGGTGGCTACCGCTAATCTGTGGCTCGGTCCCGGTAGCTGCAACAGAAAAGGCCGAGCCAAGCGGCCCGGCCTGTTGACGCTGGTTTGACGGCGTGCGGGTAGTCTACTCGTAGAGAACTTCCAGAGGCTGCCATGCGTGTTGCCACCAGATTACTTCTCGTCGCGCTGCTAGTTCCAAATGCGACCCTAGCTGCACAACAGTTGTTCCGTGAGCCACTAGAACCTTGGTCGTTGCCAGTTCACACGTTGACTGATCCCTGGGAGAGGTTTGGCGTGCAGGCTCGTTATGCAGCAATACAACAGGAAATGAGATTGACCACACAACACCGGCCTACTTCAGAGGACACAATTGGCGTCCGCGTGGATCTGCTCAATCCAGGCACGATGCGAACCAGGTATAGCAAAGACCGAGCACCGGTGCCACGTGCGAGGCGTCGGGGAACATCCGTTGGCGAGTACGTCGCTATCGTCGCTCGTGTGTTTAGTGGGTTCGACTATTCGCGCATCGGCTCACGGGCCGGGCGCAGCTTCCTCAGGTCGTTGCTAACGCCGCCTTGAACAAGTCCAGACCTAACCAGGCAAACCACGACTGACCCCACTGCTAGAATGCTGCCCGGTGCACTCACTAGCACCCAAGAGGCCGAGCCAAGCGGCCCGGCCTTAGAATGCGCCAGAACTCACCGCGTCTACGGGTCTTTCTTGAGGTCCGTTCCTGTAGTCGCCGTATTGCCTGCACCTACACGCGCCCCCCCGCTAACGTTGTCCAGTTCCTCATCCCTGAGCTCGTTCGCAGTCTTCTTCACTTGATGCTTCTTCTTGGCTTCCGGCTTCTTCTTCTCTTCCGTCATCGTGTCCTCCTTGTGACGGTGGCTACCGCTAAGATTTGGCTCGGTGCACTCACCCACAACGCTCAACCCAGGTCGGTTGCCTCCAGTCTATCCAGCGCCTCACGATTGGTCGTGATTCCCTCATCCGCCGTCAGGATCAGGCCCCACTTCCGTGCAGCTGTTAGCTCTTCGTCCTTGAACTTGGCACCAGTACGCTTGACCTTGAGTACCCATTCCAACGATCCAGGTGCGTAGGTCCAGCCCATGAATATTGCGAACCTGACGCACACCTCGGTCAGCTGTTCGGGCGTCAGAGTGATGAGTTCCTGGTCCATCTTCGCTCCAGTCGGTCACACCAGAGCATAACACCCTAGCATCAACCAGACTTCAACTCACTGAACGCCAAGAGCTTGGATGGTGCCGGTGTTGCGTCGTTGCCTCAATTGACCGGTCTGTCTCATTGATTGACTGAGAATTGACCGGCCCGTGCTAGTATGCCCGCACCTCAGAGTCGCCTCACCAATTGCAGTACAACAATTGTTCGCCGGTGGCCTCACGGCCCCGCCGCCAGACAGACGCCGTATCAGACGCCCGCCAGACGACGAGACCGCTCTAAGGCAACGCGCTTGGTCCGTTGACGCTTGTTTGACGCCACCCGGCCAATCTTGGCCATCAACTAGTCGCCGGTGGCCTCACGGCCCCGCCGCCAGACAGACGCCGTTTCAGACGCCGCAGTAGACGTCCGCCAGACGACGGGACCGCCACCGACGGGATGACCCGCTATCTCGTTTTGCTTGGGGGCGTAGCACCATGAAGCACCTTGTCGCCGCCGCCTTGAGCGAGCCGATTCGATCGACCGTTTGGGGTTGCACAATGCATACTTTCAGAAGCGCGATTACGCGCGTCCTCCTTCTATCGGCAGGCTTTGCTGCTTGCACGTCAGATCAAGCGGTTGATCCACAAGATCAGGCGCAAGAGTATGTCCTGACGCCTGAAGAAGCCAAGATGGATCTGAATTCAGTGGATCCGAAAGAGCTTGATTTGGCACAGCTATTTGGCTTCGAGATCAAGCTGAAGAAGCCTAGCGAACCCAATCCGTCAATCCTCGACCGTGAATGGACCCCCATTCAGACCACGGTCATTCTCTACCGTTCGATTGTCTGGTTATACAAGCACGACCACGTCGATTACGATAATGCGGTTTACCTCGTCCTGCCTGTAGTATTTGCGAATATTGCACTTCAGAACGCCGATGATGAACTGGCAGTGCGGAACCTCGAACTGTTTGTCCAACGCCCTCAAGAGCTGGTAGACGAGGGCATACTACCGGCCGAAGCAGCCGAGATTCTGACAGTACTCGCCGAGAGAGCAATCGAACAGCTTCAGACACGAGACGTTACGATCGAAGTCACTCTCGGGAGCTTTACGGTGGCTATTGCCCCCACCGATACAACGATAGCGGTGGGTGAGTCGGTGAACTACAGCGCGACAGTAACTGACGTGACGGGGAGCATTATTGACGACCCGGTGCTGACCTGGGCATCCTCGAACCCTGTTCTGCTGAGCATCAATGGGACGGGAACGGCATCAGGCCACAAGGTCGGTGACTTCCAGATTGTGGTCAGCTATAACGGTATAGCTGCGGTTGCGACGCTGAGGGTTAGGTAGACGAAGAAATACTAGATCGAGCCGCCATTGGTTCAGGGAGCACGGTCTTTAGACTTTGAAACTGGTTGGTCGAACGCAGGAGGCGACAGATGTTGTACGGTGACCATATGTCAGGCAGGAAAGCTTGCACAATTCTAGCGACATGCCTTCTCTTTGCCGCATGTGAGGACTCACCGACCGACACACCACGCGCCGGCGAGGAGGTGCGGCTCCGCGTTGAGGCAAACCTGTCCGCCACTGCGGCGACAGTGTTGGTGGTTGAGGTGACTGGCGCGGACATTGATCCTCCACTCATCTTCAACATCGACGTCGTTGACGGTGTTGCATCTGGCACGGTCTCGGTTCCGGTTGGGTCAGCCCGTACATTCATGCTGCGTGCGTATGACTCCGAAGGTATCGAGACACATCGGGCGTCGACGACGGTTGATATCCGATACGGGACGAATCCGGCAATCAATCTGACGTTACTTCCTCTCAGTGGTGACCAGCCGATCAGTGTGGCCATTGGAACGATAGTCATTACCATTACTCCCCAGTTCGACACAGTTGGAGTGGGGCGCACCGTGCAGCTCACAGCGACGGTGACAGATTCGGACAACAATGAAGTGCCGGGATATGTCCACTGGGCCGTGCTCGATGCATCAAAGGCAAGGATCGACTCCGCGGGCGTGGTTACGGGGCTCGAAGTGGGAACGGTCGAAGTTGTTGCCGTATTCGGACACATTGCGGCCACGGCACAAATCGTAGTTATGGAATACTCCGATTACGTCGAGTCGCTCATCGCGGGTGCGTTCTCCCTGTGGCTCCAGGTGCACGACTACAGCGGGCCGACCATGTTCCTGAGCGTTGCGTCAGGCGAGCATGTCGCGCCGTGGGGGAACGCCGGGATGGAGTACTACGCACGCATCCCGAGGGTGCCCAGCGCTAACGACGCGGGCGGCCGGGACGTTGGGAACCTCACCGATGCATGGACCCAGGCATACCGGGCGCTTGCAGCCGTCCACGATGGATTGAAGCAGATCGCTGATGGGGCGGTCGATCTTGGAGAAGACGAACTGCGTGCCAGGGCATTCGGCAAGTTCATGCAGGGCCTCGCCCATGGGACCGTCGCTCTGTTGTACGACTCGGGCTTCGTTAACGACGAGTCGATCGATCCAGCGGAAGAGGAGGTCCTGCTGCAGGGCTACTCCGCCGTTATGACCGCGGCGCTCGGCTACCTCGACTCGGCGATCACGCTCGCGAGCGGCGCGACCTTCACGGTTCCGGCGACCTGGATGAGTCAGGTTGTCTCGGCCACGACGCTCGTGCAGCTCGCGCACTCCTGGAGCGCTAGGTTCCGGGCGAACGTGGCCCGCACGCCAGCCGAACGGTCGACAGTCGATTGGAACGCCGTGGTTGCGGACGTCAATGCAGGAATCACCCAGGACTGGGACATTGTATCCCGGTGTTGGGACGTGTTCTGCGAAAAGGCGATCTACTACAGGCTGTACCTCGGCTGGCAGATGCAGAACAATTGGGTGGCGGGCATGGCCGACGTGTCCGACGCGTATCAGGCCTGGATCAACACGCCGCTAATCGACAAGCTGCCGTTCATCATCATAACGCCCGACACACGGTGGCCGCAGGGGCCCGACGAGGCCACACAGCTCGACAACCCGGGCGAATACTACACCATGAATACGGAGGGCAGCTCGAGGATTTGGAGCCGGCCCAACGACGGCGTGTGGCGCTGGTCGTACTACTACCAGACCTACGAGCCGTTCTTTTCGTTCACCGTCAACAACATGGGTGACCTCCCGCAGGTCACGGTGCGGGAGATGAAGGCCCTCGTGGCAGAGAAGGCCTACATCGACGGTGACATGGCTGCGGTAGCGGCTTTCGTGAACGAGACGCGCGACCTGCACGGTCTCCAGGAGACCGACGCGGCGGGAACCAACACCGACTGCGTGCCCAGGCTTCCCAACGGGAACTGCGGCGACCTGTGGGAGATGTTCAAGTGGGAGAAACGGCTCGAGACCCAGTTCGCGGGGCCGATTCGCAGTGG
>Ga0255055_10003768_pt1 | contig 10146 bp, 7 predicted proteins | sample JV7_2_27_MG_FD_188633 | JGI IMG/M metagenome (GOLD analysis project Ga0255055, IMG submission 188633) | Seawater microbial communities from Jervis Inlet, British Columbia, Canada - JV7_2_27 | ecosystem: Environmental > Aquatic > Marine > Inlet | place: Canada: British Columbia | collected... | reverse complement strand
TGCATCATCGTCGTATTTACCTTTTCCGATTAGCCGATAATAGTGTCGCTTCCTGGCGCTTTCGTGATCCCTTGCTTCTCGAAACGACACAAGCTCAGCCTGGGTCTGGACAAGCAATTCCTTGTGCTTGCCCAGGTCCAGCTTGATGACTACATCAATACCTTCGAGGAAGACTTCAGGTGTTATGCGCCTGTCCTTAGACATATACCGTGTTCTCGATTCGGCCTGCACTAGCAACACCACCACCAGTTCCGATTGTCACCGCTTGCGTATTACCCTTAATCTTGATCGCTGCGGATCCGGTATTACGAACAACAACACGGGCAAAGATATCAGCAATGTACTGCATCGATGCGCTTGCCGTGCCGTCAGATTCCTTAAACTCAAACACAATCAGGAACGCAACTTCATCTGCCGTATCAACGAGAGCAATCGGAATGGAGTTCAGGTCAATCTTGTCGCCCGTAGTCTGACTGGCAATCGGCGGATCGATGTTAATCTCATTCGCGCCGACAACTTCCGAGACATATGAAACACCGTCATGACCATTACCGTTATTGAACACCAGATCACCAACCAGTGTGCTGCCAAACGCGCCAGTCTCCTGAATGTTGGTTGTCGTGGCTGAATCAGCACTTACGATAGCAACATTATCAAGCGTAACAACACCGGTCGCCGCTACATAGGATGCGTACCGCAGCACGTATTCCTGATTGTTATCAGAAACATCCCGCAACGCCAGATGACCACCAAGCGTCTTACCCGGCACATCAGCAGCAATCGCACCGTCAACCGTTAGGGTCGTGCCGGCAGTTGTTTCGCCGCCTGTTGCCGAATACTCGTCCTTTTCGATCGGCAGCCCATCACCCTGCAGTCTGTGACAAGTCGCATAATCGAACTGCAGTAGGTTCAAGATCTGCATGGTGATTGATGTTGGCCTTGCTCTCGGCGTGCCGCCAGCATCGATGACACTAAAGAGGTTTTCCTCCGCCACCTTGTAATTGACCGGCACAACACCGCGAGAGAAGAAGAAACTCGTGCCCGCCAGTGTGCCGAATGACGCCTCTGCCACCGGCACAATAACCTCGACCGTCAAGCCAGTACCATCGAACTCATGCGAGGCCGGAGTCAAGGAAATATCCTCACCATCGACAAACGTGCCGCGCGTGTCTCTGAGCAATGCAACATTGGCCGAGCCAGCCGGATTCGATACCACGGTCCCGATTGCGCCTGATGTTTGGCCGGTCACAACCGAACCTTCACCGACAGTGCCGGTGATCGTTGCATAGGAAATTGCGTAATCAATACCGATCCATTCCTCGCCATCGAGACCATCCTGATCTATCGCGCTACCACGCCGATGCGTGAACTTGTTAGCTTCGTGCATCTGCGCCAGCGAAGCGGAAAGCAGATCGATGGTGATGCCGTATTCCTCGGGAGTGCCGTTGTCGTCAATATCGACCTGAGTATTGGCAAACGCATAAGTCGGAATCGAATTACCGTCGAACCAAGTCGTAAGAGCCGGCCCCTGCAATGAAGGCGCGGCAACAGTGGTGTTGCCTGTACCCGTATCGTCGGCATTGGTAACAGCCTCGCCGCCACTGTCGAAGTTGGTCAGCGGATCACCTACCAGATAGTAATGAACGGTTTGCGATGCACCGGGACTGGTGATCAACGTGATGATTCCGCGAGCGCCTGAAGTCGTGCCAACCATTTCATCGCCAACTGACCAACCGGCAGCAAATCCTGCACCGTTGAATACCACAGCGTTGTAACCGGTGGTGTTGGTGATGTCGTTACCCGATGACAGACCAGCCGATACGTTGCCACCCGAGGTTGAGTTCATTCGGATGACAGCGTTGGTGTACTTCGAGCCATACTGGTTGGCCTTGACCGTCAGAAACGCCAGATCGAAAATCGGAAAAGCCGTAACCGTGTAATCGGTGATCGGGATGGCACGATCAATATGTCCGTCAGGCCACCAGTCCTCGGCAGTCGCATCATTCGACGTAACCTTGACACCATCTTGGAAGATGAAGATGTGTGTATCCGTGACCAGAGCGCCCTGTGAAAAGACGTTGCCCCAAACCATCTCACCTGTATGCCCGTTCGCTGATTGCGTAGCAGCGCCAGCGGAGCTATCCATGTTGATTGTGCCGCTACCGGTATCGAAATCATCAACCAACGCATTAGAGTCCGGTCTGATCCACAGATAATCTGTACCACCACCAGTGTCGATGAAGTCGAGCAGAGTGCCTTGATCGCCGGAAGTATGGGTGCAGGTATCGCCAATATCTGAGGCTTGAATCGTGCCGCCTGATGTGACCGGCACCACCATGATGCCGATATTACCAGTGCCGTCACCCGGCAACTCTCGCGTCCAACCAGAGGTCTTGAGCGCACAACCGGTAAAGTTCGCGAAGTCACCAATGATATGTTCCATCGTTTCAAGATCGATAAACCACGGTTCAAGCTCGCCCGCATCAATGAGGCCGATGGTGTATTCACCCGGCGTTTCTGCGGAGAAGATCAGACCATCGTTTTGCTGTGTAGGGACCGTGAATAAGTCCTCGCAAGCACTGTATACGTCGATCATCTTCTGAACGTCAGTTTTTAGCGTACCACCCGTCCACCGGATCTGCTTCCTGCGACTCTCGTCCAAATAATAGATCGTTAAGTCTGTACCCAAAATTGTGTCTGACATTTACCTATCCTCTGTTTAAGTAAAACCGTGTTTTCTACGCTTGTGCAATTACGCAACCGTTTGATACTCCAGTGTCATTGTTGGTCCAATCGGTGCTGATCGTGTTGGCTCCAGACGATGTTCTGATTTGGTAAACTATATGCCCTTGAGTTATAGTAAAAAATTCCTCTAACTCTTCTGTAGCACCGTTCCCGGCGACAATGTTTATTGCGTTAATGCCGATGAGCGCCGCATGAACGAAAATAGTGTCCTCTGAAGTGCTGGTCATTATACTTTCCATAGTGGTTTCAGAGATGGTCTCCAGATCGGTGTCATCATCTTCTTCAGCACCAGTTGCCGCCGACTCTATGACAACAAACATCACCGACCTGTTGACCCTGTTTGCCCCGTAGGTCACTACTATGTCTTTAGACCCGCTGTCCACATCAGGGATGTCGTACCTGAACAGTTCTTGTTCTAAGTTTTGCAAACTTAGACGGACGACATTGATGCTGGTCATGGCGTTGCCATCATATGTAGCAGTTATTGTCGTATCGTCGCTGTCATCATAGCCGCCCCACACCAATAACTTCCGACTCACACCGGCAACAAGGGTCGGTGATACCGTTATAGAACCCGAATCGGCACCCGCATCATTGTGTCCTGACTGAATGATACTTATTGGTGGTGGTGGTTCAGGGGTCAAGAACGTGTTTGTTTCCATCAACACAGACAATGTGAAACCGTCCGATGTGATTTCACCGAGTCCAGACCGTGCAAAATATCTCGGGTCATCCAACTCATCCGACTTGCGTGTTCTCCACTTTATATCGACTGGCGTTGCGCCTGCATACGATTCCGACGCTATACCCGATGCGGTCGTATCCTCATTCATCAATTCAGTAAACGGTGAATCCGCCAGAAATATCGACGTTTGAACATTCTGAATCGGTAGCAATGTCTCCGCATCTGAAACCGTTATCTGCAACGTCACGGGAGCAACAACCACCGTCACTGTCATACCGGCAGTATCGTGTACGCTGAAGTTCTGCCCACCACCACTGGCAACAGGTGATACACCGTCAACCGTGCAATCGATCAGATTGAGCGTCAACGCGCCGGTTGTTGCAAGGAATCGAAGCGTTGAATCGTTCGCGTCATCCGTGCTGCCGAAGCCGGCAAAATCGATGCCGCGTAATGTGATTGAAACCAGTGACGAATCGACGTTCGTGCCGAAGTCAATCGCGTGATGCGAAGCTGCGCCCATCGTAATCGTTAGATCGTCAAGCTCGCCGTCTGGATCAGCCGCCGCGTTGTAGAGCAGCGCGCCAATGTCAGCAGCAACCACCGAACCGCTGAGTGTACTGCCGTTCATGTTTGCGCCGTTGTAAACTACTTGCTCGCAACCGAGATAACTGTTTCCTGTCCAGACTGCAGTAGCAATGCCAGATGTCTCAACACCTTGATCGAAGCCGATGAATACGGTGTCGATGATGTCGCACTCAGTCAGATCCGCACCGTTACCATCGAACGATGCCGAGGCCGCTGCCGGCACAGAGAACGTGCAAGCCGTGAAATACGCCTCGCAATTTGTGGCCGTCGAACTGCCTTCGATCAAGAATCGATAATAATTGTTCGTGGAAAGACCGCGATCTTCCCAAGCATAAGTGACGTTAGTTTCGTCCCAAAACTGGTCTGATGCACTGGCGGCATCGCCGATTTTCAGATTGCCCTGAATACCATACACACCGACTGCGAGTTGGCGAATAACACCATATGCCTGTTGATTGCCCCCGGCCCGATCAACAACCGCCGCTTCCTCACCGTTGCCGGCAGCGCCGAGAGTAGTGCCACCGACCATAACAACGGACTCACCGTTGTCGGCAAAGCGCATGATGTCCCAATAACAGTTCCTGCCGCCGCCGAGTGCTTTGGATAGCGTCTTAAAGCCTACGCCGACTTCTATGATCGCGGTTTCATCGAGACTCGCTTCTGAGCCTCCACCACTTAGCACTGTGTTGTTGGCTGGCTTGTTGGCAAGATCGAGTACATGACATTCCCACTTCACCGGGCCATCATCGTGCCGGAAAGCAGCCTTGTCAGAGCCGCCAGTATGGTAGCCAATGTGGTTCGTACCATCAGTGACTTGAACCATAATGCCGCCGTTGACCAGCGTATCCATGTCGCCGTTGGCTTGCATCCACACGGACAGTGTTCCACCGCCTGAATAGTCGTCAGATGTGATCGCCACAAAAGCATCGTCAGTCGATGTACTGACACCCATGCCGAGTTGGTTGGTTGCTTCTGCCGCTAGTGGCGCGTTGGCTGCGACCACAGCTACCGATCCTGTCCAGCCGGTGTTGGCATCGCACTCGTTCAGAATGAGCCGTTCGTCAGTTGGGAATGTTGTAGTCATTTGCTATCCCGGTCGTACAAGACAATCGCCATCGCCTGATGCGGCCACAACATACCCGGCTGTGCGCAATCAATTCGCACAGACAAGCGGCCTCGTCCGGTTGTCGTGTACGGCGTGTAATTCGCCTTGCCGAAAACGTACAAAGCATTCTTGGGATGCTCGAAATCTTTTAGCTCAACTTCGCCATTTTCATCAACGAACACCGGAGTCAGGTGCGACTTGGCATCCAAAATATCATCAAAATTCTCGTACTCATCGAGGAATTTACACTCGACACCACTGATCGGCGTCATGCTAATGCGCTCCACAGTGAACGAACGCATCGCCATGCCCCACAAGTCGATCTCATTGATCGGCGCTGACCAGCCAAGCTCCCATATTCCGGCTACTTCAATCATGTTTCCACCGGCAAAGGTAGAAGGTAGTCAGATTAGTTGCGTAGGCAGCAGCAGTCATTTCGTAATCGGATCAATGCGGGCCGTGACCATATCGCCACGACTGTTTCGTTCAAGAACCTGCGCCCGATAGCTTATCGGCTCACGCGCCGGCAACTTTACTTCCGGTGTCGGCAACTTGGCAATCTCTTTGCCCACCGCATCACCGATCGCCTGTACGTCTATCTCTACACTGACATCCTTCGCCAGTATCTTCTCGAGAATCCTGATCACCGCATCCATGTTGCCAGCCTGCGCCTGCTCAATCGCTTTCGCAATACGCTGCGGCGTATCGTCAAACCTGGGGATCGGCTGTTTCTTTGCCGGTACCTTTGTCCTGGCTTTCGCCAGGTTCTGATTCAGCTTACTCAGTTTCTTCGGCATCAGCCTCTACCAGACCTTCAACACCACTGTCTGCCGCGGCATTCTCAATAGATTGCCCTTCAGATTCCTCCAGGGTCTTCACTGTACGTGCGCGAGCCTCCATAGCCAGTGCTGTGATCTGTTCGATCTCCGCATCGGTGCGTTTCTCTTTCAGGTCACGGTCTTCAGTGGCAATGAGTAACTTGATGTTCATCGAAGTGAGTTCGTTGCGTAAGGACTCGTTCTCGGCGAATGCCTTGTCCAGGCGCTCCTCGCGCTTCTCTTCGAGCTTGATCATTTCACGCTCATGCTCGAGTTGCTGCTTTTCGCCGGCCTGCTGCGCTTTCACCATATTAAGCTGTTGCCGTTCACCATCGAGTTGCTGCTGACGCTGTTTCAGTTCCTGTTCCTTCTTCTGCAGTTCCTGCTGTGCATCAGACGGGGGCGGCAGCTTTTTATCACCAGGATCGGTGAAAAACACCTCTGGTATCTTGTAATTCGCGTTCTTCACGTACTCAGCTGCGGTGTTATAGACGTTCTTCGCCGTAACCGTGAAATTCAATCCGCCGGCCTCGATCATTTGCGCCTGGATGCCCCTGATAGCCTCGAGGTGCAGCAAATTCTGCTCCCTGGTGCCAATGCCCAGGCCGATGTTCACCGTCATGTTGCGACGATGTTTCCACTCTGCTGGGTGGACCGGCACCCACTGACCGTTGAGCTTGACGATCTCTTCCTTCTGCTGGTGCTTCTGCACCAACTCATGGATATGCAGGAACATCGTCTTGAACCCGGTCTCGGCAAAGATACGCGCCACAGCCTCGACCTTCATCTTGCCCTGGTCGGTCGCCTGCATCATCACCGTGGTCTGGATGTTCTTCAGCGCGTCAGGCGTTAGTCCTTCGGTGTCATTACCGATACCATGCCGATCGCGCTTGGTCCTGTCGAAGTACTCGATCATCGGGAACGACGCGCCGGCAGTGAATGGCACTACGTCGTCCTGCACCGACTCACTGACCGGCCTGCGGAACCTCGCCACCCTGCCGACCTTCCTGGTAAGAAGATCGTCCATGGTGTTCTCACCAATGCCCTGCTCCCAGATCGACTTGCCGGGATTATTGCTGTGATACAGGTTCATCAGTGTCTGCCGCAGCAACTCAGACGTTACCAGTTGCGTCTGCTTCTCTTTCTCGGCAGATGCCTGACCGAAGTGCTTGTGCGGTAACGGGTGCGGGCTAATCGCGTGGAAGGGTTGACGATCACTGTCGTTGATCTCCAGTTTCTTGCCGTCCACCATGAAGACCTGCTTTAACTCAGCACGACCATCACCGTCCGGGTCGCACTCCAGGTACGCCTCGCGCAGCAAGAACAGTTTCTGCGACTCGTCCTTGCTGCCACCCTGCGTTTTCTTCTCATCCGACTTGTTACGCCTCGCCAATTTTTCAGTTGACAGTGTCTCGTCAGCCTCGGCAAGCTTGTCAATGACAGATTTCTTAAAACCCATCCCCAACAATTCATCGCGGGTGACTTCACGCTCATGCCCAACCATGCGGGCCGCAGACGGATCGAGGTTCCTGGAGTCACCAGAAATTCTGAACTCTTCAGGCGGCACGTTAGCAATAACAACACGCCCCCGCTTCGTGACTCGCTTGAACTTAATATCAGTGACAGTACCGCGCTCTATCATCCCGGTCTGCATGTTAACGACATCACCCTGGCGCTCGTCACGCTCGACAGGCTCGAGTTCCTCGTCATCCATGAGTTCGAGTAACTCAAATTCCATCAGCCCCTTGTATTCTTCAGTGGTGACATCTTCGGACTCATCCCACCACACCTTCACGTATCCGTTCTTCTGCACCAAGGCATCGAACATCCAGTAGAACATGATCAGGAACGCAGGATTCTGCTTGAAGAAGACGTGATTTACGTACGAAGACTCCTGTTCCGCCTGCGCCTCATCCTTCAATGCATCCTGAAGATTATTGCCACCAACGGGATCAAAACTGATCAGATTGTCCTGTGATGTAAACATCCTCAGAAGTGACGGCATAATGCCATCGACAATATCCGCAACATCGGAACTAACTACCTGACTCTGACCTTCCTCTTCATTGCCGAATGGTTCCCGCAGGTAATACTTTAGCGCCTCTGCGCGCTCTTCGGAAATCTCACCACCAGGGGCGCCGAGTGCCTCACCGAACTCGTGAGTGACCAGGTCGATAATCTGCTGATCATCGAGTCCCTTTTTCTGTGGTGTTGCCTTCTTGCGCTTTTTCGCCATTAGACGATACTCATTGTCGGATGATTGCTCATGCTTTTACGACCACTGTATTCGGCAGTCGCATAGGGCAACATTTCAATAGCGTGTCGTGTCGCTGCCATCAGCGGAAACCCTGCCTTCGGAATAGCCTGACCGTCGCGATAGAACTTCCGGTACTCCTCGAGCCACTCACCGACCCGCTTTTCAACCCGGAATTGCCCGGTACGCAGTCGCTGCCAGATGTCCCTGGAAATTACTTCAGCCATAGCCGGGTCATCGGCACTTGGATCCGGCAGCATGTACACGCCGGCCTCATCGAGCTTTTCGGACATTGCCTCGTCCTTCTTGCGCCACGCCATCGGCAAATGCCTGCCTCGTGCCGCTATACCAGTGCAAATCACCGCAGGAACCTCACGAGTGAACAGCGCAGCATCATACAGATGCACAATCGATGAAATATCGTCATGCGCCAGCCAAACAGCACCGAGGGTGCCATCGTCCTCGAGGTGGAAGCCGGCAATCCGCTTCCAGGTAGGGTCAATCATTCTGCTCTCTCAGTTTCTGGTTTTTCGCCCGCTGCAATCGCACATGATGTTCTGTGTCTGGAATTTCCTTGAAACGCCGCTCGAGCTTTGCAATGTCCTTGTCGATCGACCGTGCGAATTTTCGCAGGTTGGTGTCCGACATGGAACCCATCGGACGCTTCGCCTCGGCCCGGTTCGCTTCCTGCTCGACCTTGCCCTCTTGCCGCAGCCGGCGTTCGCGGCCTGCTGTCCTCATCTGCTTAAGTGTGGCTGGCACTGAGATCCTCCACAAACTTCAACGGGTCCACCGGGAAGACCGGCGCACTCTGTGACTCCTCCGCCGCAACGGCACACGCCATCGCGAGCGATACCATGCCGTCAATCCTGCCCCTGGACTTCTTCTTGTCCAGTTTTCGGTTGCCGGCCTCGTCCCTCTTCACCACCGCATTCGCGGCGCACATCGTCAACACCGGGTTCATGCCGTGCCGGATCTTGTCATTCAGCAACAGCGACTCCAGCGTTCTGAGTGCGGGACTCATCGATACATAGCCCTGACCAAAGTCTTCAAAGCGATCTTCGATGAATGCCTCGCTCAAACCCGCCTCGACCAACCAGGGCTTAAGATGCCGCATATTCCAACGGTCGAACGCGACCTTCCTGATATCCTCGGTCTCAAACAATTCCGCCAGGTACTCGGCGACGTAGCGATACTCCACCGACCGTCCAGGCGTTACGTGCAGGAATCCCTGCTCGTGCCACAAGTCATACGGCACCCGGTCCTGCCGGGAGCGCTCCTCGAGACCGTCCTCCGGTAGCCAGAACCTGCAACGCACATTCGTAACCCCGTCAACCGGCGCCACCAGCACAAACGCTGTCAGGTCATTGGTCTCGGATAGATCCAGACCACCAAACGCCAGTCCCCAGGACTCCTCGTCACCACCGTTGTCCTTCCACACCGATTGCGTCACGAATGGACTCGACGCCTCGACCCGCTGGTTCAAAATCTTGTTACGGTACTCAGCCTCCCTGGACGGCATCCGCCTCGCGGCATCCGCCATATCCATGACTTCCTCGACATTCATGAACTCGTCAAACGCCGGGTTAGCCAGCCGGATCGTGTCCTCATCAAACGGATCCGCATCCTCAGGCGCGGTATACAGGAACACCGCGGTTTTCTTGTCATGTCCCTCGAGAGCATCATCGATCAAGACACTCAGCAGATCCGCATCGGTCGGCGCCTGCGTACTGATGATGATCGACAGCGGATCCTGCTGCGCCGCGGTCGCAGTCTCGAGCGCCTCGTACAGCGGGTGCCTCGCACCCTTCACCTGGCCCAACTCGTCGTGGATAATCATTGCCGGCGACAAGCCCAAGTTTGTGCTGGCATCCGACGACAGCGCGCTGTACATCGTACCCAGTCCCTCGCAATACAACTGCTTAACCGTGTCCCGAGTAGTAACCGCGCCAAG
>Ga0255055_10003766_pt1 | contig 10147 bp, 12 predicted proteins | sample JV7_2_27_MG_FD_188633 | JGI IMG/M metagenome (GOLD analysis project Ga0255055, IMG submission 188633) | Seawater microbial communities from Jervis Inlet, British Columbia, Canada - JV7_2_27 | ecosystem: Environmental > Aquatic > Marine > Inlet | place: Canada: British Columbia | collected... | reverse complement strand
TTTTTCGCTAAACAGTCTGCGAAATTTTTATATTTTCCAAAGGGAATAATATTCACCTATTTATATATGGTTTTATGAGTATAAAAGCTTATCGACGATTGACGTACTATCCCCACTGGCATGTTGGACATAGTTCTACCGCACATCCGACGCTGAAAGTAGTATCTCCTATATTAGTAATATCGCCTGCTACTGTAATCGTACCTGCTCCTGTGAACTGTATATCTACTCCCGCTACATCACAAGCTTCTATATCACAGTTTTCTGAACAGTCTATCGGCGTTCCTCCTTGGATGTTTGAACAAGTACATGTATCTCCCGAGACAGAATAGGTTATATTAAGATATGGTCTTGTAGCCGTGGTTGCGTGTTCTTTTGCATATATTTGAACAACGTCTACTGCAGCGATTGGGGCTCCGCTACTTATTGTCCCATTAACTAATATTGAAATGTTGTTGTCTCCATCACCAAACGACTTTGCGACCATGTTTGTTGTATCCCAATCCATCCAAAGCACGCCGTCGCCGTCTGAATAAAGATATGTGTCTTCAGCAGTTTGATTATATGATATCGAGTCTGGAAAATTGTCTACACACCACTCGTTTCCTGAACAATCGTCTCTACAAGTAAAGGGAGCACCACTACAGTCTCCTTCTGTCCATTCTGAACCGCTTATATTATAAGTAGGAAAGGTGTATATATGATATGCTCCTAATAAAATGGCTTCTCCGGTGTCTAAAGTCTCAGCATAAGCATAAATATAAAGAGCCGCATCATCAATAGAAGAACCCGAGGCAATAGAAGAAGTATTGAATTTTAATGCAAACATATAGTCTTGGTTTAAATAAAGTGTGTCTTCTGCACCTCTTTCGGAATTACCGTCGCCCCAGTCGCCCTCACTATCGTCTAAGTTTTCAGTATCTGCATCTTGTAGTTTAATCGTCGTAGAGTTCTTACCTAAACTGAAATTATAATCTAAAATATTATCTACGACTATCTCATACTCTCTAACATCGCCTACGTTGTTCCAAAGGAAATTTTTGACCTTTACTTTATTTACTTTCACAGGAAGCATCTGTTTAAGATGTTTAGCGTCTTCTACAACAAACCTGAACCTAATCCAAGTATAGTTAAAGTCAATAATTTGTATTTGAAGTCCGGGGTCGTTCTCTAAATAAGCAACTTTAAATCCTTTGTCTTTAAGGCTTTTTGCTTCTTGAATTTTCTTCCATCTACCGTCCTCGAAAACGTTAACTACTCCGGATTTCAAAGAAATCGTACAAGAACCTCCACTACATGTCCTATCCCATGTACGACCATGTTCTGCTACCTCGGTAAAGTCTGTAGGTATAGAAGTCTCTTCAAGAACGTAATAACATCTGGTTCCTGATACTCTAGCACACCAAAGTTCTAAATCTTCTATTTCACATCTGTATTTTCCAACTGCTGAGAATTTATTATCTACAAAAATAGTCTCGGTGATGTTATACCAGTCACCGTAAGTATTTCCTTTACGGCAAACGTCGTACTTGTCTGAAGTTGTTAGAAAGTACCAAGTACCGCCTATTAGAACTGCTAGTATAGTAACCGTTACCCAGTACCATTTTGTTTCTGCCAATAGTAATCACCCGTATATTATGACATTGGTCGAATTATCTGTAATATTTCTAGTACATGCCATATTAAAACAAATTAGCTGTGTATAGACCGCGTTTGATGTATTCACGTCTGTAGAGTTAGTCCAGCCGGTAACTGTTACGTCTCCTGTGAAGGTTTCTCCTGCTACCAGAGCGTAAGTATCGTCATCTGTTAAAATCGAACAAGTCAAAGTATTAGAAATGTCTGCGTCTGTTAGTTCTGCTATTTGTGTGCCTGTTAAAGTATTATCAGTAATGTTAGCACCGCCCAACTTTCCTCCACCAGACCAATCTACGTTTAAATCGTATCCTGTTAAATTGCCCCAAAGAAGGCTGTTAGTAAACGTCATAGCAGATAAATCCATAGTATCGTCATCGAACGTACAAGCAGCATCCCCAGTGTCACATGTAGTATCAGCCGTGTCTGCATCTGCGGCACATATCCAGTTAATTCCGCTTACTTTAAGTATCTGGTTAGTCCCACAACCACTATGATTAAAGGCAGATGTATTTAAGTCGCCGGTAAACGTTTCTCCTGCTACTAGAGCATAGGTGTCATCGTCTGTAATATCAGCAGCGTTAATGTCTGCAGGCGTATCCAATGCGTCCCATAAACCAGCAGAGTCTGCTACAATATAAGCATCATACGTAGAATTCCAAGTAGTTGCCCATGAATCGTTAAATGCTGAATAGTTCGTAGCCCAGGCAGGGTCATACTCAGTATATGATTCCAAATAAGAAGAATTGTAAGTAGTACTCCACGAGTCATTGAAATTAGAATAATTAACAGCCCAAAGCGGGTCAACTTCTGTGATTGTGGTGTCTACGTCTGCTTCACATGCCCAGTCGGCTCCACTTACTTTAAGAACATTATTATCTGCACAATCAGTAACATTAAAATCAGCTAATGTTACTTCTGACCATGCTATTTTTAAAAGCTCGCCCTGACAATCAAGACCTATACCCTCTACATCTGAACAGTCTAAGATTATATTATCATACGTACCGTAAACATCTCCTCCAAAAGTATCTCCGAGTTCTATATATAATTCTTGTCCACGGGTTTCGTTCCAACTCGCATTACCAGAAACTAAGGCGTCATAGGTGCTATTCCAAGTCGTAGACCAACTATCATTAAAGGCAGTATAATTACCAGACCAGCGTGGGTCGACCTCAGCTGCGCCCGTGTCTGCGTCTGTACAAAAATCAGTATCAGGATTTCCTACAATGTCACTACAGTCTATTCCTCCTGAGAAGTTAGTAGCATTAATCCAGCTCGCGTTGGTGATGTTATTACCCATCATATTATAATTAACATAAATCTTACTAGTCGCTGCTAAAGCTAATATAACAAAGGCTACTAAAAACATAAATCCTGTATATTTTAATAAATTTCTCATCATGACCACTCTTGTACTAAAGCTCCGCCTACATATAACTCTATCTTATCGTTTGTTACATCTACAACAATCTTCGTCGTTGAATTGCCTATCGTGAACGAGTCTGACACTTCTATCGTAGGACTGATTACCAATTTCAGCTAACAACTATGATTTTGCCGTCGGTATCAGCTCTTAAGACAGTGTAAGTGCCTGAAGATGTGACATAACCCATTAATACGCTTCTTGGCATCTATTCACCTTGAACTACGTCTATTCCGCCTGTTTCCGTTGGAACCTCTATACCAGTAGTTGCTAGCATGATTTGCTTGATTAATTCGTCTACTAGCTTTGAACCCATACCTGATGGGAAAGAAGTCTTTATTCTTCTAAGTGCTAAAATAGCTTCTTCCGGACTTATTGAACCTTCTGTGACTGCTCTTACAATACTTCCCAATTCGGTCTTTTCCTTCAGAATTTCCTCTTTAAAGGTCTCTAAAGTCTTCTTATCGACGAATTTGGCTTGCTTTTTGTCTAATTTATCGATTTTCTTACCTAATTCTTCGATTTTATCGACCTTTTCGCTAATTTCATCGATTTTAACTGCTTTTTCTTCCAGTTTGTCTATTTTAACCATTTCTTTTGTTAATTTTTCTAAGTTTTTATCATATTTTGTTAATTTTTTAGTTATTTTACCAAATCCTTCATTTAAAACGCTTACAATTTCCTTGTTTTTCTCGTCTGTATATAGCTTGGTCTCTGTTTTTATAGGTTCTAAGTCAATTACCTCTTTTTCCAGTTTTGTTGACTCTTTAAGTGTTTTCATAGACGCTTTCAAGTTTTTCATGTCTTGTTCTAAGTTTCCTATCTTGGGGTCTTCTGGACTTTTGCCCTTGCTTGGCTTTATTCCTGGTTTTGGTGGCATTCCCGGCTGTGGAAATTGCGGTTCTGGCGGTTTTGGAGGTTCTGGTCCTGCTATGATTTCTTCTTCTTTCAAAACAGCGTCTCTTACCTCTTTAGGACTTAAAATTCCTGTTTCTATATACGCCTGACGTCTCTTTGCTGCTCTATTCAAATCAGGTGGTGTTTTATTAATCCATTTAATATCTGGAACGTCTTCTTCTTTGAAACCATTTTCTAAACAAAGTCTTGTAAATATATCCCTTTTTAAAACCAGTGATAATTTGTTTTGTTTGCTTCTTATTGACCTGTCTAGGTCTCTTACAGCCATTATTTCAACTGCTGCTTTATTAGACTTTGCGGTTACTCCTACTAAATCTCCATATATTCCAAAAGCACCGGCTATTCTTTGGTCAAAATAATCTAAAAGTGTCTGAAACTCTATCTTTTCAGACTTTAACTGGTCTATTTTTGTATAAAACGGAAGTATAATCTTATGTTTATGTTCTATGTCTTCTAACACGTCAGACATCTGGTCTATATTGCCTTGAGTCACTTTATGACCTTGATAACCTCTTCCATCCGGAGCGTCGCCTACGTAGCCTACAGTCAGAGGATATCCTACTCTCCAGCCTCCCTGGCTTAGACCTGCTACTACGTTAAGTTTGTTGAAAATCGTCCTATACAGCGGTTCTACATAGCCGTAAGCTAGTTCGTTTCCTTCTCCAAAGAGTTTAAAATGTGCTATTGTATCCGGGCTGAAATCTGTTATTGTCCCGTCCCATGCCTTGAATCTGTATCCTACTGGACTGTCTTTTCCCGGTATTTCTAGAACATATTTTTCTGGACTTCTCTGATAATCCATGTATCTAAAGTCTAAATATGCTATATTTCCCAAATCGCCGTTGCCTGTTTCCATTAACTCTAGCCAACCATTTCCTCCTATACACATGTCTCTAACTACGTCTTCCAGCTTGGTTGTCATGTCTGTTACTGTTTTGAATTCTTCACATAATTCTTTAGCTTTTTCGTTGTCTCCAATAAAGGCAAAGTCTGGTCCAACTACCTGCTGTGCGTAGAAATTGACACATCTAAAAGTCGTATCATCCATAGAATATATCTTAAAAAGCCTCTCGCGCGTTATCCTTCGGAATATCTGCATCGTTTTGCCTTTCTTTGTAGTGCCTTCTTTGAAAGCTCCTGCTAGTTCCATTAGAAACCTATCTTTAGGTCTATCTGTAGCCCTCCAATCTAGCCTTTCAACTTCGGCAGATGTCGTACCTACATCTCTATTAAAAATTCTATCTAAAAATCCCATTTAATCTACCAAAAGATTCTATATACATAATTTGTTGAACTAGTATATATATGTTTGCTTTAATAAAATTACCCTTTATAAAGCTTTCGGTTAAGAATTGTTAAAAATGCCCCTAATTCCCTTCTCAGCCCAGTCTTTTGCATGTGGGTCATATTCCCAATATTTAAAAGTCTCGTTTAACAAAAGTATGAACCATGGCTCTAAGCCTTTTAATATGGCGGTTCTTTTCCGCATCCGTTTTCACCCAAATTCTTCACTCTTTTTACGTTTTTTAACTAGGCAATAAAATATCTCATGAATAGTATCTGACTTGGCTGGAAGAATCACTCCTTCTTTTATTTCAAACTTTTCAACATTTTTATTTGGTACAATGCCAAGTCTGTTAGCCAACATTTCCATTGTCGGTATTGCCCATATTATTTTCCACCTATCTGCAAAGAAGTTCTCTGCTAAGTGATAATAATGAACCGGTGTTGGTACCATATGTCTTGTGGTGAAAAGGTATCCTTTCGTCTTTAGCATCCTGAATATCTCGTCTTGTAGCTTCATAGGATACTTTACATGCTCGAAAACGTCCATTGCTATTATTACGTCAAAATATTTGTCTTTATAAGGTAATTTTTCATTTTTCAAGCGGTCTAGGTTGTATTTTAGAAAGTTCTTTTTTCTAGGTGCGTATTGGTCTATAAGATGATATTCTATGTCTTTAGAAATCATCCCTTTAAGGTCTCCTTTGTATCCTGCTACGTCTAGAAGCCTTCCTTTTTTTAATTTGATAAATCTTGAAATAAATCCGGCTCTGACGATGCCCCAGACGTTGTTCCATTCTTCAAGTTCTTTTATATCGTATCTCATAGTTTATCATTTCCTTTTCGATTATATCAAAATGAATACACATAGCGTAATCTTCGTCGTCGCAAAGCTGATATTGAAACTCGTAATGACACCTATCTCTTAAAGGACATTCATACATCATGCTATATACATTGGTAGTTTTACTTTTCCATTTTTATGATAGTGTTTATAATATTCGTCTATCGTGCAGGCATAAAGCGTTGGTGTTCTGGCTTCGTCCAAAGCGTAAAGGACGTATTCTTCTTCAAGAATGGCTTTCATCTTCAAATATTCGTTGTTCTCATAAATTTTGTCATACATCTCTGCCTGGTCTATTGCGTAGTCGTGCATCTCGTCTGATAGTTTTGGGTTGGCGCACAACATTTTCCATTCGTCGCCGCATTGTGCGTTTCTATCGCTTATACCATCAAATACTTTAAACCATTCTTTTCTAGTTACTACGTTTATTCCGTCCATTATTTATCGCCTTTTATAAATTCTACCTTGAATTTGTCTACACTGTCGCCTCTTTCCATTTCAATTAGCCAGCCCCCGATGTTATCTGAAAAGCCCTTTCTGATTATGTAATCACTAGCGTGCATAAAGCAACCAGCGTCTAAAGCATGTACTTCTTGGATGTTTCCATACATTGACTGGTGTCTGTGACCCTGAATTAATATATCAGGGTGCATGCTTGGTTTTCTGTTTCTCAGATATTTTTGGAGTCCGTAGCTCATTGAATAATATCCCGCGCCCGAAGGATGGGTCAATTCCATATCTGTTCCCATCTCGCCGTCAAGATATCTGACGTAAAAGTCACCGTCGTACTGTATGTCTCTTCTTGAAACTGCAATGCTCTTGACTGGATTTACACCGCCCCTTTTCATAAGCTTGGTGTCGTGGTTGCCTGCTATTACATGTGTTTTTCCGTCTTTTAACTTTGGGTAGTTCTTTTTAACATGTTCTATTTGCTCATGTGAACTGATGGCGTGCTGTTCAAATTCTTGTCCTCTGTATACTCCTACACCATCTGTTAAATCTCCTGCGTGATATACTTGTTTTATTCCTCTCTCGTTGAAGTAATCATAAATACCTTCTAGCTCTTGTAAAGCCTCGTATTTGGAGCCCATATGTGTGTCAGATACTATACCAAAATGGTCTAATATCTTCTGTTCTATCCTATTGTCAAGGGAAGCAATTGGTGTCGGTTGTGATTTTTTCTTTCCCATATACATATATAGGCGTTCTGGTATTTATACTTTTTTGTCTTTTTTCGGTCGTTTTTTGGCTCTAGGGTCGTCAGGTCCAAGCGGTATTACACCCCTTTTCTTCATTTCTGGCTCTAGGTGCCCAAATATACCATCCATTTCTTTAGACTTTACGTTTACGCCTTTTCTGAAAAACGAGTCAGGACTTAACCTGATGTTCAAGACCCTGCCATCCCATGCTTCGTCTAGACCGTATTCTCTTATCAGTCTGAAGTAGTGGTTTCTTAACATGTCGCTTCTGCTCATCATCAAGAAGTACATCATCCTGTGCCTGTAAAAGCTGTCAGACTCAGAAAGGACTATTAGAAAATTCATAAAACTTTCAAATAAGTCCTTATATCTCTGCAGATGCTTTTTTTCGTGTGTGAATACGCCTGCTGCGAAATTGTCCTCTACCTTCCAGCAGTATTTAAGAACCTCTTTTAGCCTGTAAAATTCTTGAGACTCCATATATTGCAAATCTTCATATTCTGGACACTTCACGGTAGGCAAAGGTATCTTATTAATTACTGTCTTTAATATAGAAAAGCCCATGTCTTTTGTTACTGTCTTGTCAAGTACTTTCTTACCAGCCCAAGTAAATTCTTTGCTAGCTATTCCTTTTTTCTTTTTTGCCATTTTATCCTCCTATAAGTATGTTTAGATAATTATAAACTTTTTTGTCAAATAGTATTATATTCCGTCTTTTGTGCTTGTTTTTAGTTTGTCTTGTGATTTGCCCTTTATGACTATTTCTATCGTGCTTACATTCTTCGTATACGGAGTGTCTAATTTGGTCATAATCCATTCATTGTCTGGTCCCATAACGCGTTTCTCTTCTATACTTTTAGATTCTGTTCCAGATACGACGCTATATTCCCATCCCTCTAAAACACGTCGTCTGCTCATTTCAAGTACGTCAAATGCCTTAGAAATAGAACGACCTCTGGCTTTCAGTATTACTTCAGTTTTTCCTTCGTTCTTCAAAGCGGTTATATACAGCACATAGTTCATTAATGGCTTTCGTCCCACAAGAATTACGTTGTCATTCACTAACCATCACCTATTTATACTAGTATTACTATTAATATTATTAGGATAACTAGTATATAAAGACATACGATAGGTGTCGGATATGTATGATATGGATACAGCAGATAATTATTTAGATTATGTGGAGGATTTTAGAATGGATAAAGAATTACAGAGACCAGACGTTCTTGAAATGGTTAAATTAGAAGCGACAGAGAGAAAACGAGGAAGACCGAAAAAGGAAGTAAAATGCGTACCAGTTCCTATTTCGATGCTAGAAGAACTACGAGATTGGATAGACGAATGCAGTACAAACCGCTCAAAGTTCGTTTGTGAGCTTTTAGAAAAAGAAAAAAGTTTGAGAGATAAAAGAGAGCCGTTTAAGCCAGAAGACTTGAAAGTGTAAACATGGAGGATTTATTAAAGAATCCGCTGACGTTTTTCACACATATAACAGGATTTCCGCCTTTTGTCTATCAGGCAGAATTTTTAAAAATGAAAGAAAAACGTATAGCGTTTCGTTCAGGGCGACAGGTTGGTAAAACCGAAATGGTAGCAGCAAAGGCTCTTTGGTATGCTTACAATAAACCAAGACAGACCATATTAATTGTTGCACCAACACTAAGACAAGCCAATATAGTTTTTAGAAGAATAAAAACTTATGTAGCAACAAATAAAGATATATTTGGAGAAAAGCTTGAAAAAAACACACAAACCGAAATGTGGTTACCAAACGGTTCTCAAATTATATGTCTGCCTTCTGGAAAACAATCAGGAGACAACATTAGAGGATTTCCTGCTAATCTTATAATTTTTGATGAAGCGTCTTATGTAGATGAAGAAGCATTCGCTGCCATAGACCCATCTTTGGCTGCAACTAGAGGCGATTTGATACTTGTGTCTACACCAAAGGCACAATATGGTTTTTTCTATGACGCATTCCGTCCAGATAGCGAGTTTAAAACCATGCACATAAAATCAGAAGATTGTCCAAATATTACAAAAGAGTGGCTTGAAAAGAAACGCAAAGAGCCAAGAATGACTGAAAACGAATTTAGGAGAGAATATCTTGGTGAATTTACGAGTTCTGCGGACAATATGTTCAGAAGAGAAGACCTTAAGTTTTGTATGGATATAGAACATCAAACCAATTTACCAGAAGACGGTCATATATATGAAATGGGCGTAGATGTATCGAGGTTCGGCGAAGACGAGACCGTATTTACCATAGCCGACTTGACCGACAACAAAGTTATTTTCATAGATTTTTCAGAAAAGGAGAAAATAACACAAACACAGGAACGAATAGAAAAACTACACGCTATTTGGAACTTTCAGCAAATTAACGTAGATGCAACGTCTTTCGGAGGAGGTATTGTAGACTCGCTTGGAGACAAAGGATATCCTGTTTATGGTTTTCCATTTCATAGAATCAGAGAAAAAGCCAATCTTTACGAGAATCTTCAAAGACTAATTCAAGACCATAAAGTCAAGATACTCAAACACAAAAAACTGTGGGCACAGATGACAGACTTGGTTTATAGTGAAACCGCACAAGGAAGGTCAATACAACCTAGTTCTAAAAAGAGACATGACGATTTTGCAGATTCTCTGGCTTTGGCTTGTATGACTATGAAATCGGGCGGGTTGGATGAAGATAAATTAGAATGGAGGAGTGCATGATGGAATTTTCAGGATGGGACGAAAGGAACGACACGCCAAGTGACTACCAGTGGAGATGGTTATGGCACGGAGCAAGAGCAATCGAAACGGCTTATGCGTTTCTTAACGTAGAAGGAC
>Ga0255055_10003765_pt1 | contig 10149 bp, 11 predicted proteins | sample JV7_2_27_MG_FD_188633 | JGI IMG/M metagenome (GOLD analysis project Ga0255055, IMG submission 188633) | Seawater microbial communities from Jervis Inlet, British Columbia, Canada - JV7_2_27 | ecosystem: Environmental > Aquatic > Marine > Inlet | place: Canada: British Columbia | collected... | reverse complement strand
ATCGTGACCAAGAATTCGATTCTCCTGGTCGAGTATGCGAATCAGCTCAAGGGCCGCGGCCTGGACAGTGTCGAGGCCATGCTGGAAGCTGGCCGCATCCGGCTGCGTCCCATTCTCATGACTTCGGTGGCCACCATCTTCGCCCTGATGCCCATCGCGCTGGGGCTCGGAGCTGGAGCGGCAAGCCGGCGACCTCTCGGGTACGCGGTGGTCGGTGGCCTGGTCTTCTCGACCGTCCTTACGCTCTACCTGGTGCCGGCCGTGTACACCTTGTTCGACGCGCTGGGGGCCCGGCTCCGAAGCCGAAAGACCGATATCGACCCACTCGAGACGCTGGGGATGGAGCCGGAGGCGTCATGAGGCGTTTGCGCACGATCCCGACTCTCTGGGCCCTGGCGACCGTGGTCACTCTCTCGGTCCCGGACGCGACCCCGGCCCAGCTGGCCACCTCGCTTCCGAGCCCGTCGGCGGCCGGAGACTTCCTCGGCGGCGGCCTGTCCTCGGTCGGGGACGCGCCAAACGAGCAAGCGGCTCCCGATTCGGTTCTCAGGGTCACGCTTTCCCAGGCCCTGCGACTGGCGGCGAACGTCGATCCCAACTATGTGGCGGCTCTCCGACAGGTGGGGGACGCGGACTGGGTGCGCCGGCAGGCATGGATGGCGTTCGTCATCCCGAGCGCCCAGTTCCAGTGGTCCTTTAATCGGTTTTCCTCGCCCCAGTTCAACCTCGGAACGGGTGATCTCGCGGACGAGCTCACGACGGCCAGTCTCGGCGCCCGCTACGACCTGTTCACCGGCGGCGCCAGGATCTACGACATGCAGGGCTCGGCGGCGGGAGTCGACGGTGCCCGGGCTGGCGAGCTCCAGGCCCGCTTCCAGACTGCACTGGGGACGGAAGCCGACTACTACGAGGTCATCGCCCAGACCGAGTTGCTGCGCGTAGCCCAGGAACGGACGGCGCGGGCCGTACAGCAACTCGATATCGCGCGGGCCCGCGTCCTTTCGGGCGCGGCCGTTCAGACGGACTCACTGCAGCTGCTCCTGGAGCTCACCCGGGCGCAGGTGGAAGAGCTCCAGCAGGATGCCGCGGTCAAGGTGTCTCGTCTCCAGCTAGGACGACGGATCGGTCATGCCGGACCGGCGGACGCGGTTCCGCTGGACACGCTTCCGGCGCGGGAACTACCGATCACCGAGGCCGACGCGTACCAGGAGGCCCTCACCTCGAGTCCTCGCGTCGAAGTCGCACAGGCTGACGCCCGCGTTGCGGATGCGTTCTTCAAGGCGGAGAGAGGCAGTTACTTCCCTACCGTGAGCCTGTTTGGCCAGTGGTCGGGGTTCGATGAGGCGATCATCCCGCGCGCGACGACCAGGACCACGTACGGCGTGTCGCTGAACTTCCCACTCTGGGACGGTGCGAATCGCGAAATCCGTGTTTACCGGGCCAACACCCTCCGGCAGGTGGCAGAGGCGGCGCGGGCGGACACGGAAAGGGAGGTCGGTCGCAATATCGTGGCGGCCTACCAGGCGTACGACGCCGCGCGCGCCAGTGCGGAACTGGCGGCACGGGCCGTCGTCGTGGCACGAGAGAATCTGAGAGTCCAACAGGAACGGTACCAGGCGGGGGCCACCACGATTCTCGACCTGCTGGTTGCGCAGGTGAACCTTTTCGAAGCGGAAGCCGGTCTCGTCCAATCACGCTTCACCACGCGGCTCGCGCTGGCCGGTGTCGAGGCGATCCTGGGCCGCCGATTGTTCGATAAATGAGGGGCTTGGAATCTGTGAAGCTTAGAGATGCAGCAGGAATCGCGTTCAGAAGCGCGGCGGTGGTGATCGCCGTCGGCCTGGCGGTCGGAGGGTGCTCGGGCGGAGACGACACGGAGGGCGGACCACCCGGTGGAGCGCCTGGAGGCGGGCCCGGTGGTGCCCCGAGAGGCATGCCGGTGGACGTGGTGGCGGCGCGGCTCGACACAGTCGTCGACGCGATCGGTGCGACCGGGCAAATCGAGGCCGTGCAGGCCATCGACCTGCGTCCGGAGATCTCGGGCCGCCTGATCCGGATCCTGGCCCGTGAGGGAACCGAGGTCCGCGCGGGAACGGCCCTGTTCAAGATCGACGACGCGGAACTCCTCAGCCAGGTCGCGCGGCTCGAAGCAGACCGCGACCTGGCCGAGCAGGCGCTCGACCGCACGCGGGAGCTGATCGAGCGCGACGCCTCGTCGGAAGCCGACCTCGAACTTGCAGAAGCGAGCTTCCGGAGCGCGGAGGCGCAGCTCCAGTTGCAACAGACGCGGCTCGATCGGACGGTCGTGCGCGCGCCGTTCGGCGGCGTCGTGGGAGAGAGGTACGTGAGCCTCGGTGACTACGTCACATCCAGCGACGCCCTCACAACGCTTCAGACCGTAGACCCGCAACGTGCCAACTTCCAGGTACCGGAGAGGTTCTCGCAGAGACTCGCCGTGGGCCAGCAAATCACCTTCGGCGTCGCTTCAGTCCCGGATCGCGTGTTCGAGGGCACGGTGGATTTCGTGGACCCGCGTGTGCAGCTGCCGGGGCGCACGATCACGGTGAAAGCCCAGGTATCCAATGTCGACCGTGCCCTGAAGCCCGGCATGTTCCTGGAGGCCCGGCTGGCCACCGAGGTACGTCCCCAGGCCGTGGTCGTACCCGAGGACGCCATCCTTCCACTGCAGGGAGCTGACTACGTGTGGACGGTGAACGCGGAGGGAATGGCCGAGCGCATGGAGGTCACGCTCGGTGTCCGCACTCCCGGATGGGTCGAGGTCTTGAGCGGAGTGGAAGTCGGTACCCTGGTGGTCGTCGGCGGAATCGAACGGATGTCGCCGGGCGCGCCTCTCACACCCAACGTCCTGGAGCGCTGACGCGCCACACGTAGCACCGATCAAGCGCTCTCCGCTGGCTTCGGGACAGCGGGTGGCAGCTTCCGGATCCCTGCGGTTCCATAATCGATGATCGCGTAGACGGCCGCGATACCGGCGAGGTACACCGGGATTTTCACGTAATCGGGATAGAAAATCAGCGTCAACAGCGCCGCGACCTGGAGCGCTGTAGTCACCTTGCCTCCCATCCGCGAATGGAAGGGCATCTCCTTGCCGGCCAGCCTACCTACCCAGAAGACCCCACCCGTGAAGATGTCTCGCAAGATCAGGATCAGGAACTCCGCCCAATCGATGCGGCCGCCCGGCAGGAACGAGACCAGGGCGAGGAATACGAAGATCCGGTCGCAGAAGGGATCCAGGAGGGCTCCGATCTCCGACTCCGTATGCGTCACGCGTGCGATCAGGCCGTCCAGCAAGTCTGTGGCGGCACCGGCGATCACGATGGCGGCCACCCATTTGGGCTCGCTGACGATCAGGAACATGAATCCCAGGGGGATCCGGAGCAGGGAGAAGAAGTTCCCGAGTGTCAGGAAGCCCGCTCCGTGATGGTCGTCCGCCGGTAATTTCGGGGCCCCGGGGGCCGGTAGGCCGGCCACGCGAGTCACGTGGCGCCTCCCGACCGGCTACCGCTCGTCGGCCCTGCCGGACCGGACGACAGGTAGTCTTCCAGCGCGTCGCGGAACGGCAGCGGCTTGACCCGGAATACGGAACGGAGTGGATTGTCTTGTCCGCTCAGTACGCTCCCCCACCGCAATACGTCCAGCTGCTCCCTCGTGAAGGGCGTCGCGAATCCGGCGCTTTGGGCAAGTCGCGTCACGGGAGAGGCCATTCCGTCCGGTAGAGGGAGAATCGGTCGCCGCAGATTCGCCAATTCGCCGACCGTGCGCACGATGCTCGTGAAGCTGATTCGGTCGGGTCCCGCGACCTCGTACAGCCCCCCTTCGACGTCCGGACGCTCGACGGACTGCGTCAGGGCGTCTACCAGGTCCTCCACGGCGATCGGCTGAAGCCTGAAAGTGCCGTCGCCGAGCATGGGAAAGACCGGAAGCTTCCGAAGAAGAGCCAGTATGGAAGTCACGAAGTGGTCTGATGGACCATACACGACAGCCGGACGGAGGATCACGTGCTCGATCCCTGAGGACATGATGGCGTCTTCCGCCTGAAAACGACTGCGAAAGTACGGACCGGCCGTCGGGCTCGCACCGAGTGCGCTTACGTACACGATGCGCTGGACACCCGCGTCCAGCCCCGCGACCAGCAGGTTTCGGGTTCCGGCCACATTCACCTGTTCCAGATTGCTTCCCGGCTCCGCCGCGCTGCAACCCGCGAGGTGGACGATCACATCACATTCGAAGGTGGCGCGTCCCAGGGTGTCCGGACGCGTCACATCGCCCTCGACCCAGTCGATTTCCGGCGCACTGGTTCGGGCCGGGCCCTCTCGCCCCCTCCACATGGCCCGTACCCGATGACCACGCGAAGCGAGCCGGGGAAGCAGGTGACCGGCGATGAAACCGGACGCGCCGGTAACCAGCACCCGGCGCGATGGTGTCACCGCCGCGTCGATCGGATCCAGCTGCTCGCACTCGGCTACGCCGCCGAGCGGACCGCTGTCACCGGGATCGGCCTGCGTTGAGCCTGACGCCATCGCCGCTCCATCGCTGTTTGAAACCCGCACCTAGTTTGGCGATCGTCGTGGGAATTGCGCAACGTTCTTCAGTCGAGCAGGGTCGACTCCTCGAGCTCCATGTCCGCCAGAGTCGCGTCTCCGTTCGTCCTCTGATCCAGGAACACGAACTCCTGTACGATCACGTCCGTGGTGGGGATCGCAACCCCATCCCGGTCGTACGAACCGTATTCGATCCGCCCTTCCACGTACATACGCGTTCCCTTTCGCACCCATTTCTCCACGGTCTGCGCAGCGCCGGCCCAGAACGTGAGTCGGTGCCATTCCGTCTTCCTCTGCTCCTGTCCGTTGTGCTGGAAGACCCGGTTCGTCGCCAGGGACAGGTGGGCGACCGTGCTGCCGGACGGTGTCTCGCGAACGTCCGGATCGGACCCTGCGTTTCCCACCAGGATGACCCGGTTTACGGAACGACTCATCTCGCCTCCTCTTCAATCGCTGCACTCTACGGACGCACGGCTGCGCCCTCGGTCACGCCGAGAGTCGGCGAAAGAGCGTGAATGGGGAAGATGACTTGTGACAGTTTCTGGATCGTGCCGTCAGGGGACCAGGCGAACGTCCTCCACCCGGGGCGCGTCACCGATCTCCGCGGCGAGATCGAGAAAACGGCGAAGTCCGGCGAGCATTTGATCATCCAGGTCGTACCGGATTCGGGACCAGTAGGAACGAAGCCTGGATGGGGGAAAGCCGTATCTGGCTCCCGCAGTCTCAGCGAGCGCTTCGGCGTCCATCGTTACCGAATCGCGACAGGCAAGAAACAGCCGGTGCAGGTCCTCGGTCTCCGGCCGTCCGGCGGCACGGCCGGTAACCAGCCACAGGGCATACACGAACGGCAGCCCCGTCCAGTCGGTCCACTCGGCCCCCAGGTCGATGTGCACTTCCCCGGGCATGCACTCCCTGCGCAGGGCCACGTCTCCGATGAAAAGGGCCGCGTCGACAGCGCTGCCGTCCGCACGCAGCGGATCACCGCTCTCCTGGTCGAAGTCCGTCCAGGCGGGCCTGATGCCGAGTCGAGTCTCGAGGAGGATTCGCAGAAGGCACCGCGACGTGGCCGACGCCGTAGGAAGAGCCACCGTCTTGCCGTCGAGCCCCTCCGCCGGGAGGCGGGTGGCAAGAATGATGCTCTCTACAGGACCGGTACTTCCGATGCACAGCCCACTCAGGGCCGCGTACTCGCGCGCGTGACGGGCAAGCTCTATGCTGGAGCCGGGCGCGATATCGAGCTCCCCTGTCGCCAGGAGGCGATTGAGAGCGGAAGGCGTTCCGTCCACGACGTCGAGCCAGTCTGGACGGTCTCCTTCCAGTACTGGACCGTGAATCGGATAACAGTTGCTGTAATCAATGTTCCCGAGACGAAGCATTAACCCCCACAGGTTCGATTCCGCGACCGAGGATGGATCGCGATCGCCCGGCGTTGGCGCAAGACGTTGAGACCCGTGCGAAGGCCCGAGCGCTGGCGGGAGTACCTGCCCGGCCTCCTGATCCTCACGGTTATCGTGAGCATCTCCATGACGGTGTTCTTCCTCGATACGATTCGGCGGGCACTGGTCGAGGGGCCTGAGATCGTAGTGCTCGCCGCCGAGGCCAGGGGGCTGATTCCCGGAGCTGACGTGTGGGTATCCGGCTCCCCGTCCGGTCGGGTCACGCGTGTGTTTTTCGGTGACCCGGAGGGACGAGCGGAGAGCAGGGTAGTGATCCACGCTACCCTGCACTGGACGGCAGTACCGTTTCTCCGGTCCGACGCGGAAGCCACGATCAGCAGCTCGTCACTCCTCTCACCGGTCGTCCTCAAGCTTGCCCCGGGCAACCCCGGCAGTGGGCCACTCGACTTCGCTGACACTCTCCAGGTTCCCGTGGTGCGATCGACCGACTACCTCCTGTCGCTGGTAAGCTCGGCCCGTGCGGCCGTGGACACGCTGGCTCTGCTGTCGCGCCAGCTGGCCGAGAGACTCGAGGAGGGTCCCGGGACGGTTGCTGGACTTCGCCGTGACACGTTGTTGATCGGTCGGATGAAGATCATGTCTGCCCAGGCGCGCACCATCTCGGCGACCCTGCGGGCGGAAAGCTCCCTCCCGGCCCGCCTGGCCGCCGATTCCCTGGGCACGACCCTGGCAGCGATGGTCGGCACCCTTCGGAATCTTGGGGGAGAGGAACGGGCCGTCGAAATCACCGAGGCCGTGGTGGATCTCGCCAACCGGCTGGAGCGGATATCGGCGAACCTCGACCGGCTGGACACCGATCTACGCGCGGGAAGGGGAACGGCCGGGAGAGCCCTGTACGACGACGAGCTCGCCCGGCAGCAAGCGGCCTTCTACGCCCGGCTGGACAGCTTGAAGTCCGAGCTGAGGCGAAAGCCGTGGCGCTGGCTTCGCTTCAAGCTGTTCTAGCTAGCAGGCTGCTGGAAAACCCTGGGTGGTCGCGCGCATGGGTCTTGCCGAGGCGAGACGAGGAACGAGGAGGAAGGCGATGCGGGAGCATCTTCGACGACGAGTGACGCAGTATCGACCGGCAACCCCCATGCGCCCTGTGGGTTACGGCGGCGTGGGAGCATCTGCGGCGTTATCGCTCCTCCCCGATGCACACGGCATCGCGTTCGTCGCGCTGCCTGGCATCTGCACCCACGGCGCTCGTAACGCGGCCGCCCAGGGTTTTCTAGCCGCCTGCAGCCTGCTGGTCCACGACCTCAGCCGCGAGGCGGTGGGAGACGCGCCTCGAGCACATACTTGACCACCTCTTTCTTTCGACCCCGCTTCTTTCGCGTGACCACCACCACAGACTCGACGACACCGTCGGGATCCTCGACCGAGACCCGGAAGTCCGCCGAGCCATCTACCGCCGACACCCCCGTGCGGACCCTACGTCCCGGTGAAGCCTCTGCCCTCCGCGCGGGATTGCGGAACAGCGTCACCATCGAGCGCCTCCGGTCACCGGGAAGCTGGCGGGATATCTTGATTCGACTCAACCAATCGGGCTGGTAGCTGATGCGCCACAGGGTGCCCAATTGATCAACGCCGCGCGCCTCCCGATTGTGTCGTGCCATCTTTCCGCCTCCGCGTACGAATCGGATTCGAGGCCAGCGGAACGATCTCCGCAGTGGAACCGCGGCCGGTGTCGAACGTATATCCTGCAGGTCCCGGCCGCGATCTTGACCGTGGTCCCGGATCCGGTTATATGAGGGTGAACCACCCGACTCTCACCGAACCCGCTTTTCTCGGACCGCTGAACGACCGTTATCTGAACTGATCTCTGATTGAAAGCTGCCCTGCGGCAAGGTCAGACCGTGGTATCGACCTGACCGCCCCAACCACCGGAGCACCCCGTGGACATCGCCGAACTGAAATCCAAATCGATAGAAGAACTGCACGAAATGGCCGAGGAGTTGAGCATCGCCAACTTCTCCGGTCTTCGAAAGCAGGATCTGATCTTCCGCATCGAGCAGAACCTGCTCGATTCCGATGTCGTCCTGCGCGGCGAGGGGGTGCTGGAAATCCTGCCTGAGGGTTACGGCTTCCTGCGTAGCCAGGACTGGAACTACCTGTACGGACCGGACGACATCTACGTCTCGCCGTCCCAGATCAAGCGGTTCGACCTGCGAACCGGCGACACGGTGCTGGGCCGGGTCCGACCGCCGAAGGAGGGTGAGCGATACCTGGCCCTCCTCAAGGTCGAGGAAGTCAACACGGACGACCCCGAGGCTGCCAAGCATCGCATCGCGTTCGATAATCTCCGCCCTCGGTATCCGGAGGAACGTCTCCGGCTCGAGAAGGAAGACGGCGATATCTCGATGCGGGTCATGGACCTCATGTCGCCGGTGGGCAAGGGCCAGCGGATGCTGATCGTTTCTCCGCCGAAGGCCGGTAAGACCATCATTCTTCAGAAGATCGCCAACGCGATCCTCGAAAATGACCCGGACGTGTACCTCATCGTGCTGCTCATCGACGAGCGACCCGAGGAAGTCACGGACATGGAGGAGCATGTCGCCGCCGAGATCATATCCTCCACATTCGACGAGCCGGCCGACCGTCACACGCAGGTGGCCGAGATGGTTCTCGACAAGGCCAAGCGCCTGGTCGAGTACAAGAAGGACGTGGTAATCCTCCTCGACTCGATCACCCGACTGGCGCGGGCTTACAACACGACCGTTCCCCACTCCGGGAAGATTCTGTCCGGCGGCGTCGATGCGAACGCGCTCCACAAGCCGAAGCGCTTCTTCGGGGCCGCCCGTAACATCGAAGACGGAGGCAGCCTGACGATCATCGCCACGGCGCTGGTGGAAACGGGCAGCCGCATGGACGAGGTCATCTTCGAGGAGTTCAAGGGGACGGGAAACAGCGAAGTCCTCCTGGACCGCCAGATCGCGGACAAGCGGATCTATCCGGCGATCGACGTTAATCGGTCCAGCACAAGGCGCGAGGAGCTGCTGCTCGACGACATCGAACTGAACCGCATCTACCTGCTCCGGAATTTCCTGGCGGACATGCCGCCGGCCGAGGCGATCCAGTTCCTCATCGATCGACTGAAGAGGACGGCCGACAACAGCGAGTTCATGGACTCGATGGCCGCCGGTGAGTGAAGACCAGGCCCGCGGACGAACGGACGATGCGCTGGAGCGGGCCGGACTGGCCGACATGCGGCCGGCCTATCGGAGACTTCTCGTCCGGTTGAAGTCGTCAGACCCGGCGGCGTTCGAGGAAGCAAGCCGGCGGTATCGGGACGAGCTCGAGCCGGCCATCGCCAGTGGAAACGTCGACCCGATCACGGTCTGGCTGAAGTACGGAATCTGGCTCGCAGACCAGTTCGGCGAAGGACGGGCGCTGGCGATCGACTCCTCCGGCAGGGCACGGCCGTTCGATCCTTCCACGATTCCCGACGGCGGCACCATGATCCTCCACGTACCGGAAGACGACCGGAAGCCCGCGACCCTGCTCGCCCTACCGTCCGCTCCCAGCGATCCCCAGCGCGAGACGGCCGACCTTCTGACCGGCTGAGCCTCAGCCCGCCCATTTTTTGCCGGCTCTTGTGCCTCGTGACGCTCCCCGCGACAATCCGATCGTGAATCGAAGTCGGACCCTCCACGTGCCGAAAGGACGCGCTGTCTCACCGTGAAAACGACCGCCCGCAGCGAGAGAATCATCCCCCGGCTCATCGAGGAGGAGCTCCGGGACTCCTTCATCGACTACTCCATGAGCGTCATCGTACAGCGCGCTCTCCCCGATGCCCGGGACGGCCTCAAGCCTGTCCACCGCCGTATCCTGTACGCGATGTACGAGCTGGGCCTTCTCCCCGAGCGGGAGCATAAGAAGTGCGCGACGGTGGTGGGCGACGTGCTCGGCAAGTACCACCCGCACGGAGACAGCGCGGTCTACGATACGCTCGTCCGAATGGTGCAGGAGTTCTCGCTACGCTATCCACTGATTGACGGACAGGGAAACTTCGGTTCGATCGACGGAGACAGCGCGGCCGCCTACCGGTATACAGAGGCGAAGCTCGCGCAGGTGGCAATGGAGCTGCTCACCGACATCGATCTCGAAACGGTTGACTTCATCCCCAATTTCGACGGTCGGCTCCAGGA